>JABAOH010000750.1_pt1 | contig 115606 bp, 122 predicted proteins | sample 7062181 | NCBI WGS metagenome assembly JABAOH01 (sample SAMN14538630, study PRJNA623070) | marine sediment metagenome | biome: marine biome [ENVO:00000428]; feature: marine pelagic biome [ENVO:01000023]; material: deep marine sediment [ENVO:00002113]; isolation source: pool of 5 deep marine...
CTTTGAACACCGTGTACTGGCTGAGCTCTCTTCCGAAACCGAAAGGGCCGATCGCCTGCAATTTATCCGCATCGAATACGACTTTCGCCTCTATCGTTCTCGCCTTGTGTACACTTGCAGCATCATGGCATTCGATCGCGTGACAGACTTTCTCTATGAAGTCGCCTTTAAAACCTAGTCTCCCCAGGAACGGCTTCGCCATGTTCGCTCCTATATCTCCGTGCACTTCCTCGTTCTTTGCCTTCCCTATGTCGTGCAGCCAGGCAGCGACCTCGCAAACATCCCTGTCTGCTCCTTCTCCCTCTGCGAGCAATTTCGCTAGTTTAACAGTTCTCTCTATGTGTTCAAAATCGTGGTTGTAATCCAAACCCTCGCTATTCTTCCTGGCAAACTCCTTTATTTCGTTGAGCTGTGATCTTGAAATCATATTCATCATGATTAATTTGTTTCTGCTATTAAAATTATTCCTCCCCGTAATCCTTCTTGGTCGCGTACGCTGTCTCGGAGGCGTATTCGTTCTTGACAGAATATTCGTCTTCTGAAAATTTGCTTCCGAGGTCAAAAACGTATTTCTCCTCTTGCTCTTCCTCCTCTCCCGTTTTCTTGACGACCATTTCAAATACTTTGTATGGGGGGTCGACTTTGCAGATTGTTTTATCACTGGTGGCGAACCTCCAGATTTCCTTTCCTTTAAGATCTATGCAATAAAAATGGCAGTCCCAAGAGCCGAAATAAAGTTTGTTTTCGTATCCTGTTGGAGGATTCCAGGTAGGGCCACCGGTTTTAAAATTCCAGATATTCTTCCCGTTTTCCATTTTCAGGCAATAAATGTTGCCGTCCTCCGAGCCGAAATAAATCCTCCCTTTTTGGATGAGAACACCCAAACCTACGGGTCCTCCTGTTCTAAAACGCCATATCTCTTTTCCTTCCAGAGATAAAGAGTAAAGTACGCCGTCCCTGGATGCGTGAAAGACATGTTTCCCATGGACAACGGGCGCGAAACAGTTTCCGTATTTTCCTGTGCCAAATCTCCAAGTTTCCTGGCCCGTTTCAGCGTTCAGCGAATAAACCTTGTTGTCCATTGAAGCAAAATATATCCTTCCATTGTAAACCTTGCTGGGCATTTCGCATTGTATTTCATCCCCTGCTTTGAATTTCCAAATTTCCTTACCGGTTTCCCAATCTAAGCAGTAAGCGTTTCCGTCTAACGAAGCGAAATATATCTTGCCGTTGTTCTCGCTAGGCGAATAATATATCCCCTTACCTGTCCTGAATCTCCATATATCCTTACCCGTGGAAGCATCAACGCAATAAAGGTTTCCATCAAGTGAAACGAAATAAACCCTATCGTTATAATACAGTGCTTTGACTGTAATCCCCTTTCCTGCTTTGAATTTCCAAATCCTTTTTCCGGTTTTTGCGTTAAGAGCGTACATGGAACCGTTTAGGTTTCCCGCGTAAACTGTGTCACCATGAACCTCTGGTGAATTCCCAGCCATGATGCCATCCGTCTTGAATCTCCAAACAACTTCGCCGTTTTTGCAGTTCAGGGCATAAATGTAAGTGTCTGCTGACTGAAAGTATACAATCCCGTCTTTCACTTCGGCTACCGAAAGTATGCTTCCGCCCGATCCTACACTCAGAAGTCTGTTTATGCAACTTCCCGTTTTTTTAACTTCAAAATCCTCGAGTTCCAGATCGAAACCAGAGAATCCAGATTCTCCCAAATCCATATTAATTAAACAATAAAAAACAATATATAATATAGATAATCTGAGGGTATTGGTATGGCTGTTTGTGATTACACGTATGATGAGGAGGCAAGGAGACTGAGAATCGATTGCATGGGGTGCGTATACGGGGCCTCGATCGAGGATTACGACATCTGCATGGCGATGGTTATTGACAAGCTCCTCACCCTGAAAAACGTGAATTCGATCGTGCTTGCGAAGGAGAGGGAGTACGAATATTCAGGGGAGCAGGTAAAGGTCCTGATGGAGATAGCGAAGATAATAGAGGACGTGATCAGGGAGAAGCTCATCTCCTATTCTAAACTGAGGCCCGATATTTGCGGCAAGTGTTATCCTGATTTCAGCCAGAGATTGCAGTATATAACGATCAACCTCCTCCGAAGGGATCCGATAGGGGCGTACGTGGAACTCACAAGGGAGGGGAGAAATCTCAAAATAAAAATGCAGAGGAGAACGAAGTGTTATTCCTGTTACAAACACTACCTGGAGAACATCATTTCCCCTCTTAAGAAAAGGTTTGAGGCAACGGAAATAGTAAAATTCGCAAAGCCTCACCTTTCGGGCTATCACATCGGGACGAGAGAAATTTACAGGCAGCTTTTCAGCCCGAGCGTCCGTCCGAACTTCATGTTAACCAGGTATATGATCACTCCCCCGGAGAAGGGGAAGGTGGTGGACAGATATAAGGTTAATGACATACAGGTGGAGATATACAAGCTTCCCCACAAGGCAAGCTATTTCTATCACATCGCTCCCCCGGAGTTCGACCTGTCCGAGGAGAAATACGCAGTCCTCGATGCCGCGAGGAGATACATGGCGACTCATCGTCCGAGGACAGCGGAGTTCGTGAGATCGGAGAAGGTGAGAGACGTCTTTTACAACATAGGTAGGGACATGATAAGGGAGGTGGCGGACAAGCTGGGAGTTTACATGCCCTCCAAAGACCTCGAACAGCTGGCGAACATCCTCACCAGGTATACCGCAGGGCTGGGGATCCTGGAGATACTCTTGGCGGATGAAAAGATCCAGGATGTCTACATCAACTCGCCCATAGAGAGCCAGCCCGTCCTTGTTTTCCACCAGGATTTTGAGGAGTGCAGGACAAACCTGATCCCCACGAGGGAGGACGCGGAATCCTGGGCCACCCGTCTGAGAATACATTCAGGGAGGCCCCTGGATGAGGCGAATCCCGTCCTTGACACCGATGTCGGGGTTCCGGGAGGGAAGGCGAGGTTCGCAGTGATAACCAGGGGATTGTCCCCGCACGGTTTCGGGTTCGCGATAAGGAGGCACAGGGACAGTCCGTGGACTCTTCCCCTTTTCATCAAGGTCAAGATGATGGACCCGCTGGCAGCCGGTCTACTCTCCTTCCTGATAGACGGGAGCGTGAGCATACTCGTGGCGGGAGGAAGGGGATCAGGAAAAACGAGCGTTCTCGGTTCCCTCATGCTGGAGATACTCCCGAAAACGAGGATCGTAACGATCGAGGACACCCTGGAACTTCCGGTGGATCAGCTGAGGGATCTGAATTACAACGTTGAATCCCTGAAATCGAGATCCGTTATAACGCGGATAGAATCGGAGATGCCGGCGGATGAGGCGCTGAGAACAGCGTTAAGGCTAGGGGATTCCGCCCTGATCTTGGGGGAGGTGAGATCTGTCGAGGCAAAGGCTCTGTACGAGGCGATGAGGATAGGGGCGCTATCGAACGTGGTGGCGGGAACGATACACGGGGAGTCCGCGTACGGGGTGTACGACAGGGTTGTAAACGACCTGGGCGTGCCCCCGACGAGTTTCAAGGCAACCGATATCATACCTATATGCAAATCCCTTCGCTCCGCGGACGGTCTACACCGGTTCAGGAGGCTGACAGAGATAACCGAGGTCCGGAAACACTGGGAAACCAATCCCACGAAGGAGGGGGGTTTCATCAATCTTATGGAGTATTCCGGAAAGGAGGACAGGATGAAGCCCACGGACACGCTGGTGAACGCGGAGTCCGAGGTGATCAACAGGATAGCCTCCTATGTCAAGGAGTGGTCCGGGAACTGGGACGCGGTATGGGAGAACATAAAGCTCCGGGCTAAGATAAAGGAAACGCTAGTTAAGCTTTCTGATCAGCTGAAAATGCCTGAACTCCTGGAGTCTGGATGGGTGACGAGATCGAATTCTGAATACCACCTGATCACCGAGAGGATGAGAAGCGAGACAGGGGCGGCAGAATCCGGCAAGGTTTACAGGGAATGGGAGACCTGGCTAAAGAACAGGATCAAAAAAGCCAAGTAATTGAATCCTTTTTATCGGGGAAAGAACAATTAATAAACATGGTGAGTTTTTTCAGAAAAAAGAAGGAGAAAGAGGAGAAACCTGATGATTTTATAAAAAGTTACGGAAAACTCCGGATGCCACCGAGCGAGACCAGGCCGAGCATAGTCTCCAGGGAATACAAGATTTTCAAGAAAAGGGAAGAAAAACGCCTGGGCTGGTTCGAATTTCTGGCGAAAATTTCCGGGAAAATACTGCAGGCGAACCCTGACGAGAACACAAAGAGGGAGATGGAGAACGCGATATCCTTCACCGGTCTGAGGGTCACGCCCCAGGATGTTATGGCGCTGGTTATACTTGACATAATATTTTTTGTGGGCCTTTCCGTGATCCTTCTGTTTTCCGGTTCTGTTCCTCTCGTTGTTTCCCTCTTTCTGGCTGCCTTCGGGATAGGTCTCTCTTACTACTTCCTCAGGTATCCCCTGAATCTTCTGAAATCCTACAGGATAAAGGCTTCCTCCCAGGTTGTCCTTGCCGTGCTCTACATGGTTGTTTCGATGAGGATTTCCCCGAACCTGGAGCAGGCGTTGAGATTCGCTTCCGCGAACGTTTCGGGCCCGCTAGCCTGGGACATGAGAAGACTCATATGGGACATCGAGATGAGGAAGTATTATTCCGCTTCCCACGCCCTCACCGATTACATCGCGAAGTGGAAATCGGAGAACGAGGAATTCGCAGAGGCCCTCAGGCTCATAAGGGATTCGCAGACACACCCAGGAAGGCGTTCTGAGGCGATCCTGAACGAGGCCCTTGACGTGATACTTGAGGGGACGAAGACCAGGATGAAACATTACGCGCAGGAACTCAGCATGCCCGTTACGATTATCCACATGATGGGGATAATCCTTCCGGTTATAGGGTCCATAATGGCTCCGTTGGCGGCGGTGTTCCTGGCGGAGATGGTAAGGATGGAGTACTTCATCATAGGATACGATGTTGTTCTGCCGGTGTTCCTGATATGGTTCATAAATTCCATCCTGAAGAGGAGGCCCACCACCTTCTCCCAGGTGGACACTTCCAGACATCCCGATCTACCCCCTAAGGGGAATCTACTTATCAGGAGGGGGAAAACAAGGGTGATGATTCCCGTGCTGCCGATATCTATAGCGATAGGCTTGCTTTTCATAATGCCGTCCGTTTATTTTTTCGCTGAAAACCCCGAGATAATATTCCCTCCGGAAGGCAGCTCACCGCAGCAGACCCCCGTCTCCCTTGCGATGTCATGTTTCCTAACGCTCGGTATAGGTTTTTCCCTCGCGAGTTACATGCTGCTCACGAACTTCCAGAGAATAAGGATCCAGAGCGATGTTCTCAAAACGGAAAGCGAGTTCGAGCTCGCTCTGTTCCAGCTCGGGAACAGGATATCGGGCGGAACTCCCTCAGAGCTCGCCCTTGAGAAATCAATAGAGGACGTCAAGGACCTGAGCATCGCCGGCCTGTTCATCCTGACCCTGAGGAACATAAAGAACCTCGGAATGACCTTCAGGGAAGCCCTTTTCCATCCCAAATGGGGATCTGTCGCATACTATCCCAGCAGGCTGATAAAGAACATAATGTACATGATTGTTGACATCTCAAGGAAGGGGTTCAAGTACGCCGCGGAGGGGATGCTAACCGTTTCCAAATACCTCCGCAACATCCGCGAAACGCAGGAGTACATCCGGGACCTCCTGCAGGAATCCGTTTCCTCCATGACCTTCCAGGCTTACATGCTCACACCCCTGGTTACGGGCCTGATCGTTTCCATGGCGCAGATAATAATAAAGGTCCTTACCATCCTGACCAGGCAGCTGGGGGAGCTGAGCACCGGAACGAACCTGCCCCTGGACATAACAGGAAGTTTTTTCGGGGAGACCCAAAGCGCGGTTTCTCCCGAGATCTTTCAGCTAATAATAGGAATTTATCTCATCGAGGTCATCTTCATACTGGGGATGTTCCTTACCAAGATAACCCAGGGTGAGAACAGAACGGCCCAGTGGTACATGACCGGTAAGATGCTGATCGTTGCCCTGTCCGTGTACTTCCTCGTGGCGATCGGGACGAGCCTCATGTTCGGCGAGATGATAACCGAGGCTGTGAGGTCAATAGGGATAACATAGGGATAAAATTAATATATAAAAACTGGGCTATCTTTTTAATATAACGGCCGCGGTAGTGTAGTGGTTAGCACAGTAGCCTGTGGAGCTGCTAGCCCGAGTTCAAATGGCCACCTTCGAAAAGTCAACGGAAAACGGTCTGAAACTCTCGGCCGCGGCCCTTTATTTCTCCCCGGGCCTCATGAACGGAAAAAGAAGAACGTCGCGGATAGAGGGGGAATCCGTGAGTATCATTACGAGACGATCGACTCCTAATCCTATGCCCGAGGTGGGGGGCATTCCATACTCCAGAGCGCGGATGAAATCCATATCCATCCTCTGCGCTTCCTTGTCCCCTCGCTTGAGGTCCTTCTCTGCCTTCTCCCAGTACTTTCGCAATTCTTCAGGGTCGTTTCCCTCTGAATAGGAATTCACGATCTCCCAGGTGTTGATGAAGGTTTCGAAACGCTCTGCCAGCCTGGGATCATCCTTATTTCTTTTGGCGAGTCCGGAAACGTCCGCGGGGAAGTCGTAGATGTGGATGGGCTGGATCAGGTGTTCCTCCACCTTCTCCTCGAATATCTGCATCACTATCTCCCCCCAGCTCATTGATTTCTCAGCTTCCACGCCAAGCTGTTTGGCGATTTTGTATGCCTTTTCCCTGTCGGTTTTCGTGAGGTCTTTTTTCGTATACCTCTTTATCGCGGCGAGCATGCTCATTCTCTTCCACGGAGTCCTGAATTCCAGAACCTTCCCCTGGTAGACAACCTTGGTTTTCCCGTGAACCTTTCTGACAACGTGCTCGATCATTTTTTCCGTGACCTCCATGCTCTCCCTGTAATCAGCGTAAGCGCACATCGTCTCCATTAAAAGGAACTCCGGATTGTGGAGCCTGTCGATTCCCTCGTTCCGGAAGTCCGTGGAGAATTCGAAAACCCTCTCGTATCCGCCCACTATCAGGCGCTTCAGATACATCTCGTTCGCTATCCTCATGTAGACCCTCATGTCCAGGGCATGGAGTTTCGATTCGAAAGGTCTCGCTGACGCTCCTCCGTATACCGGCTGGAGGATGGGGGTTTCGACCTCAACGAAGTTTCTTTCCTTCAGGAACCCGCGAATCGCTTCGATTGTCTTCGCGCGTTTATCGAAAGTCTGCCTTACCTCCGGGTTCATAATGAGGTCTACGTATCTTTGGCGGTAGCGGAGTTCCTTGTCCTTCAGGCCGAACCACTCCTTGGGGAGGGGCTGGATGGATTTCGTCAGGAGTTCGAAATCCTTTACCCATACACTTAACTCGCCCCGTTTCGTTTTGAAAACAAAGCCCTTCGCTCCTATTATGTCTCCCGTGTTGAGCATGTTCTCGAAGAATCCGAACTTCCTGCTTCCGATTGTTTTCATCTCGAGGAAGAGCTGCAACCTCCCGGAGGAATCCTGGAGGTCCGAGAAGATCACGCCCCCGTGCTTCCTTATCGAGCGTATCCGACCGGCTACGGAGACCCTGAAATTCCTTCTCCTTTCCTCTTTCTTGATCTTTCCTGACTTCTCTGCTATCTCCCCTATCAGGTGGGTTTTTTCGAACTTCCTCTTGTAGGGATCTTCCCCTGCCTTCAGGAGTTCAGAGAGTTTCGCTTTCCTCTCTTCGATTTCCGAATGCGCCTTCCCTTTCATGATTCCATCCATATCCTTTCAAAGTAACCCTCGAACTGCCTCGCAAACGAGGAGGAGTGAATCACCACGTTCGCTTCGTGGTTCTTCTCGATTGAATGGTAGCTCCAGTTCGTGGAGCCCAATATAACTATTTTGGAATCGATTATTATAAGTTTCGAGTGTGTCGTAACCTCCCCGGAATCGAACTTTATGTCAATCCCGCTCTCCTTCAGAATCCGAACGACTGGCTTTTCGGTCAGATACTCATCCGTTATTATCCTGACTTCGACCCCCCTGGCAGCGGCGTTCTCGAGATCGGAGAGTAGGGAGTTCACAAGGCTTTCTGGGTAATCAGGGTAGTATTTTATGTCGAACATCACCATGTGGATCGAACTTCTCGCTTCGGACAGGAGGGAATGAATCCCCTCGAAGTAGTCCCTGTCAGCGAGAAGCAGGACCTGGTTTTCACCGATATCAACAGGCCGGTTCGAAAGGGAGTAGGTGATGAACATTCCGAAAAATAATCCTATGATGAACATCAAAACGATAACAGGGAATCTTTTCCTGGCCCTCAGCATAAAAATAATTTAAATCGGGTTATTAAAATAATTACGAACCCCACATAAAGAATAAAAGAGAGGAAAGAGAATTAATTAATATAAGTCAATAATGAGGGTTGCATGAAGAGGGATGTTCTTGGTTTCGGGATAATGCTAATCTTATTCCTACTTTTATTCCTCTCCATACCCTCCATAACGGCCTTAACCAGTACCAACGGGGCCTTCACAGTTACGCCTGATTTCATATACATCAACTGGACCAACGGGACCATAAATCTCACCTCGAACTCGAACAACCTTACGGTGGTTATAGACAATTCAAGCACGCAGATATATTCAAACTATTCCCAGTCCGGCAGGTACCTTATCGGGAGTTACAAGAACCTCAATGACAACACCTGGAACCTCTGTTTCAACTCAAGCCCGCTTGCCAACCAGACCATTAAATTCAAGGTCCAGAACGAGACAGGTTCCCACACCACCACTAGCAAGACCCTTGATGAAACGAACACCACCTTCTTTTATCTAACTCCCTACATGCTCTGCCCTCCGGGGAAATACTACGGTTATTTCTATGTTGAGAACGAGACCAATGCAACGGAAAACGTCAAGGTAAACGTGTCCTTCCAGATCCCGATAGATGAAGAGAACACCTTCAACATCACGAAAAACTCCGGCTTCTTCAACGGGTCGATGATTTTGAATCATGGTTATTACCATTCCTATTATTTCAACACCAGCCCCACGGAAAACCTCACGGGTCTAACATTGAGGCTGGGCCCTTCCCAATCGGATGATATCGATGTCTTCCTTTACGACAGCTCCGGGAACTTCCTTTCTAAATCCATAAACCGCTCTTCCTCCATTGAAGAATTCGTTTACGACGTTCCCGGAACGCCTGAGATGTACGAGCTCAGGATTTACGGCAACGTTTCCGCGAATTATAACGGTTTACTTTTGTTTTCCACTATCAACACAACCAACGCGACCGGGTCTGAGATAAGCTCGATAAGTTTCGGCGAGCTGGACGCGAACGAGACCTCCCCGGACCAGGTATTTGTTCTCAAGAACGAGGATGATAAGGTTCTCACCAGCGTTCTGGAGAAGAAGAGAATTTATCATGTTGACAGTTGGCTGAACCAGGGCAGCAACGGGACGTTCAGACTTCTCGTCCCCTCCTTCGCAGAGAGAGTTAAAATCATACTGGAATGGAAGAACGAGACCGGGACGGATGCTACCAACTGGACTCTGTTCCTCAGGGACGTGAACGGGGTGTTGAGGGGGACTTCCAACTCAAAACACCTTAACGCGAAAACAATAACGGATTCCTCTGTTCTGGAGGAGTACATAGAGTACACCGGATCGATCTCGGAGAGCAACGACGGGTTCTGGAACATAACCGTCAAAAAGAACCAAAGCGGATCTCTGGACAGCTACAACCTCACGGCATACATCTACGTTCCCGACATCTGGATAAAAACCAACTACACGACCACGAACTTCAGCTCTTCATACAGCAGGCCCGTGAACATTAATATCACGATACCCGAAACTAGCGCTCTCAACGGGAGTTACGAAGGATTCATTGAGTACTACCAGGCCTCCGGGTGGATAGAGAGGCTTCCAATATCTTTCAACGTGAGGACAGGGATGCTGATTGTGAACGAGGAGCTGAGCCTGACCAGCGACAGCATAACGCACAACACGGGATTCAACACGATATCCTCCCCGCTCTCGATTAAGATCCCCTACAACAACACGGGAGGTTATCCGCTTTACATAAACGTTGAGAACACGACCAACAACATACTCTACCAGATGGGGAACGGTTCGAACTATGTTGACGTTGTTCTTTCCGACTTCCCTGTAAACCCGGTAAACCCGGGGACGAGCGGGTTCCTGAACGTCTCCGTTAAGATTGACACGTCAGAAAGCCATAACTATGCGGGTCTTTACAGGGGTTTCGTCCTGTTCAACACCACCAATTCCACCAATGTTACGAGACAGTCGTCCCTCTTCAAGAAATTCAACATCACGATGTACGTAAACCTCACTAATTTGCTCAACATCACCGTGACCAACATAAACCCCTCCCTCGTTCATCCGCCCACATCCGACAAAAACGTTACTTTCACTGTCCAGGTCAAGCTGATAAACGGGACGATAATTTCCAACACGAACATGATGGACTATACAAACTTCACCCAGATAAGGATGACAGAGACCAACGTCACCACCTACGAAAGAACGCTTTCCAACATAGTTGCGGGAGGAACAGGAGGAACCGACTGTTCAGCAGGGAGTTGTAACATCAACGGAACCGTTCCCGCCAACTCGGCGGGAGGTAAATACAACGTTCATGTTACCGCCAGGTGGAACACAAAAATGCTGGGAGGAACGGGTGAGGTTAATCTGACAGGAACGGGCGTTACCGATGATTTCAAGGTAAACGACACCGGGGTGAAGCTGACCGCGGTCTCCAACAAGGACTACGGAGAGGTGAATGAAGGCAGAACTAACCTTTATTTCAACATGACCGTCAAGAACTACGGACCGCTGGCGATGACCTCATCATCCAAATTAAGAGTCTACTTCCATGAAGGTTCATGCTTTGGTGCGCTCACCACGGATGTAAAGGACAGCAGTCATTCCTACACCCGCACGAAGAACACGACCGGAGTGTATGTGGATTTCGAGATGTCCGCATATGACGCGATAGGTCGCTGGATAAGGTTCGAGATAGATGTCGCCAACATTTCCGAAACCAACAAGAGCTGCTCGATGGTGATATCCTCCGCGAACAAAAAGTCTTTTGGAGCGATCAGCGGGATACTCCTGAAGATCGTGGAGGTCGCGCCCAGTGAGGACGGCAACGGCCAGCAGGCGGCTGCTCCCACCGGATGTACCTCTGACAGCGGCTGTTCTGACACGCAATACTGCTCCAACGGGCAGTGCTTGGCTGTCTCCTGTCCCGATGGTTTTGTCAGCAACCACAAGTGCAATCCGTACCAGAAAAAGCTTTCCATCACTGATTATGAGTCAAAGATCGCTGTGGTTCAGGGCGAGTTTGTCTCAACAAAGGTGGAGGTCAAGAACACGGGGACCTCGGACCTGACAGTAAAGTTTGGCGTAACCCATAACATAACCGGTGTAACGCAGACTATAATCCCGAGTTCCTACGGGATAGGCGCGGGTGGTAAATATAAATTCACCGTAAACTTCACCGTGAGCAACACAACCAAGGTGGGAAACCATCCGATCACACTGAAGGCATACGACAAAAACAACGAGAGCACTTCCACGACAAAAACGATCTATCTCTCCGTGGAACCCCTTGAGGAAACGAAGAGGGAGATAAACCAGACCTATGAAGACTACAAGGGTCTCTTCGAGACACTGAAGTCAAGATTCCTTGTGATACAGCCTGCGGGTGTTTCTGACGTTAACTTCACCAAGACCAACAGGACGTACAGCAGTCTGTTAAACATGCTGGATCAGGTTGAGGAATACCTGAGCAAGAATCAATACGCGGACGCCGCTGATCTCCTGGAAGACATAAACTCGTCCCTCGCGAACTTCGAGGCCCAGATACAGCAGCTTCTCTCGGAAGGCTCCATCTTCAATTTCCTGCAGTTTGGCGATATCTGGACCTGGGCCGCGATAGGCGTTGTTATTGTGGTGATCGTGGTTTTCCTGGTTTACCTCCTGCTCCCGCCAAGAAAGGGTTACCACCCCATCTACGGGTATCGAGCGCCTTCCAAAAAACCGATTTTTGAGAAACTAGGAAAGATCGTGGATAGGATAAAGGGTGTTGGCGGTGGCGTGAGGAAACCTAAAGCGGGGGAAGAGCAGACAACACTTACCAGGTTCGAGAAAATGAAAAAGCCATACATGGAAGGTTACCAGAGAGCCAAAACCTTCTACCAGTCCAAAAAGGGCATCAGTGAAAAACTCAAGAAGAAAGTCAAGAAGTAAAGGGATCATTTCTGTAAATAATTCAGTATTTATATGTGATTTTCCTAATCTAAATTAGGAGTGTTCGTATGATGAGGACCGTCCTTTTGCTGGGGTTTATGACTGCTATTCTTTTGGCTGTGGGTTTTGTTATAGGAGGATTTTTCGGAATGACTCTCGCCCTTGTCTTAGCGATAGTGATAAATTTCGTAACATACTGGTATTCGGACAGGATCGTGATAAGGATTTACAGGGCGAAACCAACGGATAATGAAAAACTTAACCACATGGTTGACAGGCTCGCGGTTGAGGCTAAGATCCCGAAACCAAGGGTTTACCTCGTTCCGAGCGATGTCCCTAACGCCTTCGCGACGGGGAGGAACCCGGACAGAGCGGTTGTGGCGGTGACAGAGGGGCTTATGAACTTGGATGATGATGAAATCGAGGGGGTTTTAGCGCACGAAATCGCGCACGTCAGGAACAAGGACATCCTCATATCAGCTGTTGCAGCCACGATAGCGGGAGCGATCTCCTATCTCGCCCAGATAGGTTACTGGTCGGTATTTCTTGGAGGCGGGAGAAGAGGTGGTGGAAGTCTGATAGGCCTGATAATGATAATAATATTCGCTCCCCTGGCGGCGTTTCTTGTAAAGCTGGCGATATCGCGGGCAGAGGAGTACAAAGCGGACTTCGTTGGAGCGACCCTCACCAAGAAGCCCGGGGCGCTCGCGTCCGCCCTGAAGAAGATCAATGAGATAGCAAGGGAAAACCCCATGAGGGGTTCAGCCGCCACATCACACATGTGGATAGTCAACCCGTTCAAATCGGACTGGTTCACGGGTCTGTTCTCGACCCACCCTCCTGTCGCGAGGAGGGTCAAGAGACTGGAGGACATGCAACATGAAGGAACGCCAGAACCGTATGAGATGGATTAGGTGAGGAGATGATAGATCAGAAGATAAAAAGGATTGACAGGGAACTGGAATTTCTGAAGGACAGGATGGAATTCGGAGGTCCGGATTCTCACAACCTGTGTAAAGCCCTGGAGAGCGTTTTGAGGGACCTGAAGCTTTTCGACCAGAAAAGGCTTAGAATGGATCAGATGGAAAAGGACATAAACCTGAGGTTCGAGGCCATCGCTCTTTCGCTCGAGAAGATAACCAAGATTCTGAAGGATAACGGGGTCATCTGAATTCGGATTTCCGGAGCGGATCTACTTCAGTATTAAAGACATAACTTTCTTTATCTCTTCCGGGTGTTCCTGGTAAACCGGACATTCCGAGCAGTTCCGGACGAGCTTTACCAGTTCAGTCTTCGACATCTCGTCCATGCCATCCATCGCGGACTTCCAGTCGAACTGCCAGCAGGGCGTTCTCTGGACGTAGGCAGGGCATATGGACGTGCATTCCCCGCTTCCGCACCCGGGATTCGCATCCCAGCAGGGCTTATCCCCCGCTTCTCCGCCTTCCTCTGGTTTTTCCTCCTGTGTAACTTCTTCGCTCGTTTCTTCCGTCATTTCTTCCTGCATAAGATTAATAATTGTGGGAACTTGTATAAAAGTTTAGGGTTCCAAATTGTACAAACCGTTTTTCTTTGCCAGTTCGAAAGCCCTCTCCATCTCCTTCCTCTCGATCCTTCTTACCATTTCCTTGAACTCGAAAACCTCGAATTCCGGGTGGTATTGCCCCATTATGTTCAGGCGTATCTCATTGTCCAGGTTTTTCCCCACCCACTTGAAAATCCGAGAAGTACAACACTCCAGGTGGTTCGGGAGAACCAGGTGGCGTATGAGGATTTCAGCCTGCCTTTTCGCCAGGAGGTAATTCCTTTTCATGATCTTCCAGTAGTCCGGAGCCTTCGAGAATTTCTTCGCACACTTGTCATTCCCGTACTTGAAATCCGCCAGGTAAACATCGATCACCCCTTCCAGCAGTTTCATCGCCTTTCTCGAAAGGTACATGTTCGAGTTCCATACAATGGGTTTGTTGATTTCAAGGAATTTGAGCATTTCCAGGATCGTGTGCAGGTTGGGGATGGGATCCCCCCCGACGAGGTTTATGTTCCTGCTCTCGTTCTCCCTCCTCTCCGCCAGGAGTGCGAGATCCTTCCCGCTCACAGGCGTTCCGCTCTCCTTCCCTCTTGAGATCGTCCAGTTCTGGCAGTAGATACAATAGAAGTTGCAACCGATGAAGAAGAAGGTGTGGGAAGGGATGATAGATCCCTCCTCTCCCATGTGAATGAACTCGCTCGACAGGAGGGATTTCGAATCGAGTCCGCAGAAACCCCTCTCCCCCTTCGTTCGATCGATCCTGCATTTCCTCTCGCAGAACTCGCATTTCGCAAGCATGCGTTGAGCGAGCGAGAGCTTGAGATCAACCAGCGATTTCCTAGCGAAAATGAGCTCGCCCTTCCTCCTGTCGTGAACTTTCAATTTCTTCCGAAAATCTCCCATTCGCTTTTCGTGTTCCTTCCAGAGTTTTGCTTCCGATTTCGGAAGCTTTGCAGGAATGGTTTTCGCTATCAGGTATTTCGAGAATTTCCTGTTCTTGGTGATGTCCAGATAGCGACCCATAGCCTTCCGAAGGCCTTCATCCTCCCTCGGAACCGTCCTCGGATAGAGCAGGAATTCCATAATAAGAATTTCGCAGGAGGATTAATATTTTAGAATTCAGGCGCTACCGATAGCTTTATATATTAATTATATAGTTAATTAACCATAAAATGTAAAACGGAGGGAGAAAATGGTAACGTTCGAAACCATAAAAGCGGAAGAAGTGAAGTTCGGAAAGAACAACTTCCTTGAGGTCGCAAGAAAGAAAGCGACTTCTGAACAGGGAGAGAACGAGTTCATAGCGATTTCCCGTGGTTTCTTCCTGCCCGATGGGACGAAGAAATTCAAGAGATCTATCGCTATACCGGACGAAGACGAGATAAAGAATTTCATTTCGGAAAAGATCAAAGAGTTTTAATGCGGTTCTCCAGAACCAAAAAACCTGATCTTGTTTCTTTTTATTTTCATTTCGTTAGACCATACTATATAAGATGGATGCAGGTGAAACCTGCATCATTCGAAATTAGGGGTTTTGCATGGACATGTCGAAACGTGCGGAAGAACTGATGAGTGATCCGAGAAGGGGATTGTTCAAGCTCGCAATTCCGATAATGGTCGGGATGCTCGCCCACACCCTTTTTAACATAGTGGATACGATCTTTGTCGGGAGGCTGGGAGCTGAGGCTATCGCTTCCGTAACTATCGCGTTCCCCATAGCCTTCATAATCATAGCGATAGGATCGGGCGTGGGGATAGGGACGACCTCCCTGGTAGCGAGACTGATAGGGGCGAAAAGAAAACGAATGGTTGACAGCGCCGCTGAGAACGCGATTATTTTATCAATTATTTTAAGCATTATCATAACGGTTGCGGGTATAGTTACGAGCAGGCCTCTTTTTGTTTTAATGGGCGTCACGGGAAACGTCCTGGAGATGAGCGTTTCGTACATCAACATCATATTCTCCGGGATGATCTTCATGCTTCCCATGATGATTCTCGCCTCGATTCTCCGGGGGGAGGGAAACGCGAAGACGCCAATGAAGATCATGATAACCACATCCATATTGAACGCGGTTTTCGATCCTGTTTTCATCTATCTTTTAGGGTACGGCGTTCCCGGGGCGGCGATGGCAAGCGTACTCGCGAGGCTCATCGGATCCTTAGTTATGTTCCACATATTCTTCATAAAGAGATCCACGTATGTCGAATTGTCTTTCAGGAAGTTCAGGATGAACTGGAATATAATAAAGGACATCTTCAGCGTCGGTATCCCTGCCTCACTTTCCCAGATGAGCATGTCCGCCGGTTTGCTAATACTCAACGTTTTCCTGATCGCCCTGGGCTCTGTATATGTCGCAGCGTTTGGTTTGGGATTCAGGGTTGACATGCTCATTTTGCTACCCATATTCGGAATATCCTCAGGTCTGATAACCATGGTGGGGATGTACGTGGGAGCGAGGAACTTCGAAAGGGCGAAGTGGATCACGAAATACGCGATGAAGATCTCGGTTGTTATAATGGGACTTGTAGGTTTGCTTTTCTTCTTGATAGCTGAGTACTTAATGATGATTTTCACGAACGACCCGCAGGTTATAATGTCAGGGGCGGAATACATAAGGATTGTCGTTCTGAGTTATCCCTTCGCTGCGATCGGGATAACGGTATACTCCTCTTTCCAGGGAGCGGGTAAGGGGATTCCCGCCCTCGTGCTCACCCTCCTTCGTGTCATCCTTTTGTCGGTTCCCATAGCATACGCCTTAACGTTTGTGTACGGATTCGGGGCGACAGGGGTGTGGATAGCGGTCTCCTCAGCTTCCATAATTTCCGCAGTGGTGGGCCTGATCTGGTATAAGTGTTTCCACTTCGAGAAATGTAAAATAACGAAACCGAAATTCCCGATCAATTCTGCCCATTGATGAAAAGAATAACTACCCTATGTAAACCTCTTCCTTGCTCGTTACGATCTCGCTCTTGCCCGGTTTCTTAGAGGTTTTCGGGGTCTTGATCTCCCCGTATTTCTTCTCGTACCCCTCGATCGATTTCTTGAGGGTGTTGAGAAATATCTTGGCGAACTTCACATCCATGATCACGACCTTGTGTTTTACGGCTAGCGTCTCCTGGGGTTTTCCGTGTACGTGATCCATGCGGGGGGTGATCTGCTTGAAGTCCAGGATGAATTTCGTGGGGTTGTAGATGATGCTTATGTTGTCAGAATAGAATCCGTTCTCCCTGTGGTCTATCTGGATGTTCACGTGCTTTTCCGCCATGCTTATCCTCTCTTAATAGATTCGGATTCGTATTTAAATAAGGTTGGGAACGATGAAGGCAGCGATTATCAGGAAGAGCGTTATCAGGCTGACCGTTTTCGTTATGTCCCCTCCCCGTTCAGGGGATAAGCGTTTGAACACGATCTCCCACATCCTCCCTCCGTCAAGCGGCTTTATGGGCAGCATGTTTACGAGACCCACTCCGAAGTTTATGATAAAGAGAAAGGTTAGAAGGCTCAGGAAAAAGAAAATAACGCTCGAATAGGCCTCCAGACCCTCGTTAAGGGAGAAGAACATCCTGAAGTCGGGGTTTGCAAAGAAAGCGGCGGGAAATACAAACCGGGAGATATCGTTACCGTCGAGAACGCCCCTGATCCCGATATAGGCCTTGCCCGTTGGTTTACCCTCATCATCGATTCTTTCGGCCGTGGTGAGGTTGTAGGTCCTGAAAACCACTTTCCTCTCCTCATCGTAATCCTTAGTGATGATCTCGATTGTCTGGTTCGGACTGATGCTCTCCATCACTGACTGGAGATCGTCCCTGTTCATCACGTCCTGACCGTTTATCTTTACTATCAGACCTGTGAGGTTCACTTCCTTGGCCGGAAAGCCTTCATCGTACCCTACGAATCCGACCCCCGAAGCCGTGAAAAGACCGGAGAGCAAAGGAAAGGATATCAGGAGGACGACCCCGGCAACGATAAAATTCGCGAAAGATCCGGCCGCGAAAACCCTCAGCTGCGGCCAGTTCCCCCTTTTCTGGAGAATCTTTTCATTCGGCTCCACAAACGCCAAGGGTATGACGAGGAGCAGACCCCATCCAAGTGATTTTATCGGGACTTTCTCGCGGATAGCCATCAGTCCGTGGGAGCCCTCGTGAACGACTATGAGCAAACCTAGGGAGATTATCAGGTGCCAGAACGGGATCGCAAACACCCCCGGAAGGATAACGACATCCGGGGTGGGGGAGGGAAGGACGAAAGACAGACCTCCAACGGCCTCCTCCACAACAATGGCGGTAACCACTACGTTAAGGAGGAAGTAAACGCCGAACACCGAGGCCACGAAGGTGACGAAAACCCCCAGCATTCCAAGGAATTTCCACCCCCTCGGAAACTTGCTTCCTATCTTGAAGAGGAGGTTTTTCCCCCTCTGGGTTTTTCTCAGAATTATGATCGATTCCCTGGTTATGTTCTTCCTGTCTATCAGAACTATCACGGCAAGAGCTATGATAAATACGACAACAGAGCCAACGTATAACAGATCTACCATAAAATTATTTAGTCTGAGTAAGTATTTATATTGCGGATTTTATGAACAAATAATCCTTATAAATTAAAAATACAACTCTGAATATGGCAAATCAAGGTATTACTTCTGGTAAAAAATTTTGCAGTTATTACATTCCGGACGAGGATGGTTGTAAGAAAGGAAATTACAACTGTCCCATGGCATGCGGTGAGAGCGACGAACTAATATTGGTTAGACAGGCACTCTGTCCAAGTTTTGATTACAGCGGGGGCAAAGGAGAAGATCTCATAGGTTTCTTAAGGCTTTTAGGAACAATGGATGAAAACGTCCGGAGTCTGGCAGGGGAAAAGCTTGTAAGACTTACGTATGATAGTTTCGATGGATTTGACCACGGGAAACTAAAGAAAACGGCTGAGAGGTACGCAAATCTCCTGGAAACCAGTTTAAGAAATCGTATTAGGAAGAAAAACAAATTCCTAATTAGTGCTAGGAGAGCCTTAGTGCTTTTATATGGTTCGAGTATTAATGATCACATTTAGAAGTAGATATGCATGATCTTAATTAACCGCGGCTATCGAATTCTTTAAATATCTTCTCGAAAACCTTCTTTATCTCCGGGGTTTTTATGTTTAGTTTTCCGTCCTCGAAGAATTCCTCCAGGTCCTCGTGTTTTTCCGAGTATTTCAGCGCCTGCATGCACATCTCGAGCTTGTCGAGATCCTTCACGAGCTCCGCTTCCTTTGATTTCCTGTATTCGAAATCCTCCCAGAGATCGTATATCTCTTTCGCTAGATCCTCAGGGAGGAAGGAAACGATTTTTTTCAGTCCCTGTTCTTCAAGCTCCCTCTTTTTCGAGTTAGGAACGACCTGATCCTCATCCCTTATCTTATCCGCTATGTCCCCGGAATAGACCTCGCAGATGTCATGGATCAGGGCGAGCTTCACGGCTTTGCTGGAATCTAAACCCAGCTTTTTCGAATAAACATAAGCGAGAATCGCGAGCATGAAGGAATGGTCTGCCACGCTCTCCGGGTCGCGAACGCCCCTCTGAACCCATCCAGTGCGTTTCAGGTCCTTCAGTTCACTTACCTTTTTAGCGAAATCGAGGAGGTTCATGAAAATAATTATTTCATTAAATATAATAATAAAGATGAACGAAAATATTGCTACTTTGGTTGGTCTGCATATAGGCGATGGTTCTTTAAGTAAATGGGTAAATAAATCAACTGGAAAATTACAGGAAAAATGGACACTCTATCCAGGTGATAACATAAAGTTCGCTACTTCAGTGGTTCACTTCCTAAATAAATTGAATCTGAATGCAAAAATTCATCCAAAAGACAAGAAATATTATAGAGTTGATTCATATGATGCAGTTGCCGTTTTAAAAAGATATTTCTTAACAGGAAATAAAACAAAGACTGTTGATATCCCTAAAGAATTCGTGCAAACACCTCTAATTAACAATGTACTGAAAGGGATTTTTTCCTGTGATGGATGCATAGCTTTCGGGAATAAGGGGATTTACCTATCGTTTGATACGGTTTCGGAAAGGCTTTCGAACAGTATTATGAAATCTTTGAAATTATTGAAATTAAATGCGTACCTTTACAAATATGAAGGTTTGAGAAAACTGCCAACGGGTAAAATATCAAAAAAAGAAATGTTTTGCGTAAGAATATGGTCAAAGAGCGATATTAATAAATTTATGAAAGAAATAGGTTCAATAAACCCCAAACATCTTAAAAGATACAAAGAATGGCTGCGGGGGTACCCAAGTGGTCAAAGGGGCTAGATTGCCATGTGCAAGGCCAAGCTAAGGACCTAGTAGCTTAGTGCTTTCCTGGGTTCGAATCCCAGCCCCCGCATACACACTCTAGAAAATCCTATAAGCTTTAAAAGTTTTTATATTCTTAATTGCTTTAAATATACTTATTAATTGGTGGTCGCTTGAAAATAAAAATCATCAGCAAGAAAGGGGATACGTGGAGGTTCCTTCTCGACGGCGCTACTCCCGCCCTCGCCAATGCGCTGAGAAGGATAATGATGTCGGAAGTTCCAACCCTTGCGATAGAATGGGTTGACTTTCACGACAACACTTCCTCCATGTTTGATGAGGTGGTTGCCCACCGCCTGGGTATGATACCCCTGATTTTCGATCTCAAAAAGTTCAACTTCACAGAGGACTGCAAATGCAAGGGGAAGGGGTGTCCTCTCTGCCAGGTGGTTTTCTCTGCGGAAAAACCAGGCCCTTCAATAGTATATTCAGGGGATATGAAGAGCTCGAACAGGTCTGTAAAACCCGTGAATCCCGATTTCCCGATAGTAAAGCTCCTAAAGGGACAGAATCTGAAATTCGAGGCGATCGCAAACATGGGGAAAGGCAAGGATCACGCAAAATGGCAGGCAGCGAACGTTTCCTACCAGTACCTGCCCCAGCTGGAGGTGAAGGATCCCAAGGACCTGAAAAAGATCGTAAAATCCTGCCCACAGGGGGTTATGGGTGTTAAGAACAGAAAGCTTGTTCTGATCGACCCGTTCAAGTGCGATGAGTGCAGGATCTGCGAGGAGATGAGCGGGAAGGGGGTTGAGATCAAGAGCGACCCGAACAAATTCGTGTTCAAGGTCGAGTCTATTTCTGGTCTGGACCCGAAACAGATAATTCTGGAGGCTGCCCAGATCCTGGAAGAGAAGGCAAATGAATTTAAAAGTGAGCTCAAGAATATTAAGTGATGGGCAGAAAGCTTGTGGTGTACTGGATTTTTGGAGCGATCCTGGTGATGTTATCCTCATGGATCTTGGGGAACATAGAGCAGACCACCGGAACTTCCCCGATATCTTACGCTCTTGCAGTATTCATAGCATTCGTTCTGGTTCTCGCCGGAGGCCTTGCCTGGATAACCGTTGCGTCCGTGGTGGCGAAGCATTGATTCCCATAGGTTAAAAATAAAAGCGTCCCCGGACAATAATATATTATGTTGAGGGAAAGGGAAAGGCAGGTTCTCGAGATCATAAACAGGCAGCTCCTGATAAGAAAGGAAGAGCTGAGGGGTCAGCTGAGAAACGAGGGATTCGATGACGGCATATCCGTGGCGAACAGGCTGATGGAACTGGGTTACGTCAAATTCATTGAGGCCGTCGGAACCCCCTGCTACACGATCACGCAGAGCGGTATGAAAATCCTAAAAGGGTAAACAAGCTATTTTTAAGATAAGGATATAATTTAATATGGCAAGTTGACGTAGGCTTTGCCTGTGTCGCTCGAAACCCAGCCCCGTAGTCTAGCGGCCAAGGATGCCGGGCCTTGGAGCACAGCTTTAAGGAGTTGAGTGGGGATTATTTCCACAATGACAGAGGAAACCCGGTGACGGCGGTTCGAATCCGCCCGGGGCTATGCTATCTGAGTCCAGATTGGGGTTTTCAATAAAACTCCGGGCGTAAGGAGTATTAACATGAAACCCCAAATAAACCTTGAATATAGCAAAATGGTAGAAAAACGAATTAAAACTTTTGAGGAAAAGGACAAAGTAAGACCCAGAAACAAAGAGCTTGTTCTGAAATTTGTCGAGAACGCAATAAGAGAAGGTATAGGAGAAAGGAGGATTGTGAAGTATTTTGGCGTGTTTAAAAACATTGACAACTTGCTTGGAAAGGACTTTGACAAAGCAATAAGGAAAGATATAGAGTTACTTGTAGGTAAAATAGCGACTTCCAAATATGAAGCATGGACAAAATGGGCTTACAGAGTGATGATAAAGAAATTCTATAAGTGGCTCGAAGGTAGGAATGAAGAATATCCAGAAAAGGTAAAATGGATTAAATCCAAGCAAGGACCATGTAAAATAACTGTTCCCGAAGACCTTATAACAAGGGAGGATCTCAAAAAGCTAATAGAGACCTGCACAAGCGACAGGGACAGGTGTATTGTCGCCTTGCTTTATGAAAGTGGCTTTCGTATTGGCGAATTGCTAGGACTCAAAATAAAAGATATTGACTTTAACAGCGACCCTGTAAAAATCCTAGTAAATGCGGAGAAGACCAAAACCAAAAGGAGAGTCCCTATCGTTGAATCCGTTGGTTACATAGCAAGGTGGATTCAATCACACCCGGACAAAAAACCACAATCCAGATTATTCGTAAATTGCGGGAAATACGCAGGAAACTCAATGAGTGCTCATTGTGTACGTAAGGTTTTGAAAAGACTCAAGGAAAATCTCAACAACGGAAAGAAGTTAAATCCTCACTTATTCAGGCATTCCAGAGCGACGGAATTGGCAAACCATCTAACAGAAGCACAGATGAATAAGTTCTTCGGCTGGGCAAACGGCTCGGACATGCCGTCTGTATATGTTCATCTTTCCGGGAGAGACATAGACAACGCTATACTGAATTTGTATGGGAAAGGGAACAGAGAGGAAAAACTTCAGGGAAAATTGACACCTAGACTTTGCCCTAGATGTAAAGAAAATAATCTAGAGACAGATACGCTTTGTTTAAACTGCGGATTGCCCCTTGACGAAAAAACAAGAATGGAATTTATGAACAAAGCAAGGCATATGCAACCCATATACGAGAAAATCGAGGAGCTAATAGAGGCAAAAATCAAGGAAATTCTAAGTCTCAAGACCTAAAAACCGATAGGCAGTGATATGTGGAAATTACAACAGGTATGTGTTTATAAACCGCATGGTTATTCCATTCATGAATGAAAAAAACGAAAACTTTATGGGAAGAATTGTCAATTGCTGTTGACAAGGAAGTCAAAAGGAGAATTATGGAGGATCCTCATGGTAGAAAATTACGATTTCGAGAAAATGCTTAGAGACATACTCAAGGAAAGACCCGTAAGCGTGGACACAATATCCGCCATAACAGGCTATCCATCAAACTACATAATTATGAAACTTCGCAGATTGCAGAAGTGGAACGAGGTAAAACCGGTAACAAAAAAGGAAGTAACGTTCTGGGCTTTGTGTAACGGGCAGGAGGTTTCTTAATGAATGGCACTCGTTATCGGGCGAAGTGCCCTCGCTTGTCGAAGGACAAGCCCGTATCGTTGCCTTCTCTCCACTTCCACTACTTTGGCGATACCCGAAGGGCTTTTATTCGGGGAAGTGGGTCGAGGAAGCGGGAGCTCCTGAGACCCAAATTCAAATAAAGGAGGAAATATGAAAAGATTAACACCAACTCAAGCAATCAGAAAGAAGTGTCTGGATTGTTCATGTGACCAGATTAAGGAAATTCGCAATTGCCCCATAGAAAGCTGTTCACTTTTTCCTTTCCGAATGGGAATGAGACCTGAGACCTACAAAAAAAGGGAAGAAAAAAATACCTAGAAAGCTAGGTAGTTATTTCACATAATTCCCTGTATTGACAATTAACCTATTAATGTATCTTATCTAGGACTTCACTTGATTAGTATAGAAATAACTTTACAACGAGCCGATAGATAACGGAAATTGAAAAACCACGAGAGAAAAAATACCCAAAATTCATCAAAATCTGAGGAGTTTCAGACACTAAAAATAGGGTGTGCACACCATGACAAGCAAGATAACTTTAAGCTTTGGTGTAAGGATGGATAAAAATCTAGTCGAAAAGCTAGACAAAATAGTGAAAGAATCTGAATATTTGAACACGAACAGGTCGGAAGTGATAGAATCAATCCTGAAGGCGTTCTTTAAATCGAAATTCAATCATCTGGAAAAGAGCAGAGAATTGGTGATAATAGGCAGGAAGGAGGTTTAAACATATTAATTTAAATTCATGATTTAATTCTAAAAAATGGCAGGTGAAAAGGTATTAAAAAAGGAATTTGTAGATAAATTAGATGAAGAAAGACGCCATGAAGAAGTATTGAAACAACAGAAAAATTTTAATAAAAAAAAATTGGAGCAAGAAAGGAAATTTCATAAAGAAAGGCTGACACTTTTGAAAGAAATTGAAGAAGAAAAAAGTTCTTCCTTTTCATTATGGAACAAAATTTCAACTGCTCTTATGATAATTTTAGTTTTCGCTAATGTTATATTAGCCTATGTATCATATCAGGGAATGCAAGACAATAGAATTTTAATAAATAAAACATTAGAAACATTATCCCCAATAGAGCCTGAGATAGAAATACGACTTATGAATGAGGTTAAAAGTCGTTCGTTCTCAACAAGATCATTAACAAGAGTATTTAGAGATGAAAACAATAATCAGTTTAGTGGAGCCATATTAAATTTTAAAGTCATTAATTATGGGAGAAGGGATAGTGGACCCGTCCGTTTATATGTAGAAAAGAGTAATTTGACCAAAAGTTACAGTACTTATCTGGAAAATGTAAATGGTACAGAGTATGTACAACTCAGTTTATGGTACAAAGATTGTGGACATATAGATGGTGATTGTGATATTGAAAAGATACCTACTGGTATACAAGAAATAACGGTGGGTGTAAGATGTGATGGATGTAAAACTACGCTTAAAGAAGAAAAATATGAAATATGTATTTACGATAATACAACGAAATGCTGATTTTCTGAAGTCTTAATAAACACACCAATTTAAAACCTTTGGCGAATTTTGAAATATGAGAAAAGAAAGCAAAGAACTTACTTTCGCAATCAAGGCTGCGAAAGAAGCGGGAAAAATAACCTTAGATCAATTTGAAAAATTCAAGGATGTTAGTTACAAACCCGGCGAAGAGATCGTTACAGACGTGGATGTAAAGGCTGAAAGAAAGATCAAGGAAATTATAAAGAAACATTTCCCTAAACATAACATTCTGGCTGAGGAGGAGGGCGAAGATTTCGTTTCCAGTTCAGATTATCTTTGGATTATTGATCCTGTTGACGGAACAGTGAATTATAGTAGAGGGATAAAACTTTATGGGATTTCAATCGCCTTGGCAAAAAACAATGAAGTAGTTCTCGGGGTGGTCTACAATCCCATCTTTGATGAGCTATTTACAACTGAAAGAGGTAAGGGCGCATTCCTTAACGGTAAAAAGATAAAAGTATCTTCAGAAAATGAACTGTTCAAAACAGTTATTTATTCAACTGAATTGTTCAGGACTAAAGAGATTATAAAAAATCTTTTCGATAGAGTTAGAAATTTGAGAATCACAAGTTCCTCTGCTTACGAGACATGTCTGGTTGCGTGTGGAAAGGTGGATGCGTATATCAAGGTTACGAATGTTCCTTGGGGCTTTGCCGCTGCCAATTTAATAGTTGAAGAGGCAGGAGGGAGAGTCACGAATTTTGATGGCTCTAAGTGGAACATTCACTCTAAAAATATTCTTTCTTCGAATGGAATTTTACACGAAAAAATCTTATCACTTTTGGAAAAATAAAAACACCACTTTTAAATCGAAGTTCTGAATTATATATAGAAACCCCCTAAATCGTACTCAGTGGTTTACATCCGCCCGGGGCTATCTGTGGTAGAACTTGAAGGATCCTGTGGTGTCCTTTCCCAGACCGGTTATGCGGATGCTTATGTTAAGGGGATTTTCGGCCGGGGGAGAATTTCCCCAGAATTCGCAATTCAGGGATCTGGAAATGTAGATCACGTAGATCCTCCCTGTTTCCTCTTTCTTTATTACGGAATCCAGCTCTTCCAGGTAGGTCTCGAAGCTGTCATCGCTTCCGTTGCATTGCATACTCGCTTTTATCGTCCGGTTCACGTCTTCGGTCAGGCTCCTGATCGTGTGGGTGTCGCTCAGCCTCATGGGCTCGGAGATATCAATAAGCGTGTACTGAAACAAAACCTGCTGGACAACAAATATCAGGCCGACAAGAAAAACCATCGCGACAACAAACATCTGACCCTTCATAAAGAATAATTGGAAGGGATGAAATAAATAAAAAAAGGAGGGGGGGAGGGGGGTTACTTCAGAATAGGAATCCCCAACTCCTTGCTAACGTCTCTCTCTCCTTCTTCCTGCGCAGCGACTGGTCCGAGAATGTAGGGAGATTTCACGCCCGTCACGATCGTGATTACCTTCATCTTGCTCCCGTAGTTCTCATCTATCCTCGCTCCCCATATCACCTGCGCCTCGGGATCGAGCTGTTTCGAGACGTACTCACCGATCTGATTGACCTCGTCCAACCGAAGTTCATTCCCTCCGGTCACGTGGATTAGCGCGCCGGAACCTCCGTGGTAGTCAACCTCCAGCAACGGGTTGGTCATTGCCTTTATTATGCATTCTTCCGCCCGGTTTTTCGTATCGGATTCGCCGAAACCCACTGTAGCGACTCCTCCCGAATGCATTATCGTCCTGACGTCCGCGTAATCGAGGTTCACGAGCGAGGGCTGCGAGATCGTTTCCGTCACTCCCTTTATCATGTTCGCTATCAGGTCGTCCGCAACAGCGAAGGCCTGCTGTATGGGGAGATTGCCGGCGACGTTCAAAAGCTTGTCGTTCTCTATCACGATCACGGTATCGCAGACCTGTCTCAATTGGTAGAGCCCGTCCTCAGCTTTCCCTATTCTAGCGCCTTCCACCTTGAAAGGCATGGTCACGCTCGAGATAACGATCGCTCCCATCTCCTTTGCGAGTTTTGCTATCGCAGGGGTTCCGCCTGTTCCTGTTCCTCCTCCGAGGCCTGTCACTATGTATAACATATCGATGCCTTCCATGAGTTTTTTCAGATCCCTCTCGCTCTCCTCCGCTGCCTTTCGCCCCAGGTTCGGATAGCCTCCTGCTCCCAAACCTCGAGTTAGCTCCCTTCCTATCAGGACCTTGTTGTCTGCCCTGGATATGCTCAGATGTTTCGCGTCCGTGTTTATCGCGACCGTCTGAGCTCCCTTTATGCCTATGTCATTCAGCCTGGTTATGCAGTTGTTTCCTGCTCCTCCGATCCCCATGACCAGGATCTTTGCCGTCATTACGTCCAGGCCGAATTCGTCCTGTATTTTTTGCTCGATGTTTTCGCTCGGTGTTTCATTCGTTTCTATCGGTTTTTCCTCCACCTTTTCCTCCTTCTCTATCGGTTTTTCTTGTACGTCCTCTTCGAAGACGTTTTCAAACGCTTTCTGGATCAATGAATCCATTTTACCCCCTCCTCTTTTCGTTCTTTCACCCCAAAATATATTTTGAAGTGGCGAAATCTTTTTATTTATAGATTTCAAATATTTTTAGAAAACTAGTTTATACTAAAAAGTAAACTTGTTCCAAATTCCCCAATTGCAACTTCCCCCAAAGTTGCAAAAAACTTTTTCTACACCGTTTAAAAATTTAATAATAATATTATTCGGTTTTGATTTATAAAGATTTCTCTACTTAGCCATTCATTTTTACAGTCTTTTCGTTCTTTTCCGGTCGAAATAAGCGTTTTCCTGCTCTTTCACGAGTGGGATCGCCCGGGAATTCCGGATCACTTTAGGCTCTCAAGATATCGAAATACAGCGAACGAAAGCTTTATATACCCTTAAAGTAATTACTATATAGAGGTAACGGGTAAGGTGATCAAGATGACAGAAAACTACATAAAGAGCGGGGAAAGTCTGAATGTTGATAGCTTAAGATATAGTTCTGGAATGAACGAGATTGTGAATTACGGTTATAAAAAGTTATTCGAAGGTATAGGAAAAGGTCTGGACTACGTGTTTGATAAATTGGGCATAAACCAGTTTGTAGAATACGTAAACCCTGGATATGCTCACGCGGTAGAGAGCAAGCCCGCTGGATGGGAATACAACAGCAGACTGTTAAAGAAAGCTCTGGGGAGGTCCTGAAATGAATGAGAATCTTATAAGGGAATTGTATGATGCTGATGTTGAGGTAAAGCATTTCGATCCCAGAAAATACAAAATCGACGGGAAGGGGATCTGGGCAAAAACCAAGCTGGAAGATGACGGGAAACAGACCATCTACCTCCCTGACAGGAAAACGGCCAGGAAAATGCTGCCGGATGAGTTCTGGAATTTCCTAGAAGGCGGGAAATACGAGGTTAAATACAAGGATAAGGAAGGCAAGATGGTGAAAAAATACATAAAGATCAAGAAAAAGGTGAAGAATGCAGTTGACAAGTTTTTGAACTACCTCCTGATCCACGAATTGAAGCACGCGGAATACGCCCATCTGGGAAACGATAAACTGGAAGAGGTTTATACAGAACTGGATACGATAAACACCCAGGACCCCGGGGAAAGGTCTTTCAGAGAATACATTCACGCCTTTGGCCTAGTATACAACCACTGGCTTTCAAGACAGGTTAAAAAGGCATACCAAGGCCTTGAGAAGAAGGCAAATGAGTACAAGAACTACATGGAGAGCCTTGGTTTCGATCTTAAAGCCGCGGGGGTAAGAGTTTAAGTGAGGTGAAGTGATATGGGATACAAATCATTTGTGGAGGAACATTTGAATGCCATCAAGTTGGATTTAAAAGAAGCGTTAAGCGAGGCCTTTTACAGGACTTTGAGGAATAATGAGTTTACAAACCAGTTTTTTGAGTTAGCTGAGAAAATGAGTTCTAATCGTGAACCTTTACTTACACGAATTTACAGGTCTTTTGAAAAACAAGCTAAGAGACTTATGGAAGAAGTTAATTCAAATGGTAAAGAGATTGTAAAGAAGGGGTATGTTTAGGTGAGATGATATGGGATTTTATCAAGATTGTCTGAAAGCTCTTGCAGAAGGTCTGGATAAGTACATAAACGCGTTGCAGCAGAAGTACAAACTTACTAATGTTATCACGGATTTCACTTACACTGGTTACAGGGGAGGATTCCTTAGCGATGTTAACGAAATCTTCTTCAAGAGGGGAGAAGACAAGATAATGGGCGCAAAATACATAAACCTCAGCGATCCTACACATCTGCCCACACAGTTTTATGAAGATCTTGACATACAGAGTGACAGGGTTGTTAAAGTTCAAAATGGTACAGTAGTGGATTATGATAAAATAAGGTTTGATGAATCCGCTGAGCTTGGTGGGTCTCTTGACAGGTTTTTCAAAGATTACCAGCCATTGATGCTGGATAGTACATATCTAAAGGGCAGGATGGTTGAAGAGGACATAAACTATGTGGGTTCAAAAATGCCAAGGGAGGTCCTTCCTCACCAAGCAACTGGATTACCTTCTAATGTGGAAGTTGTAAGGATTCCAATATCGCCTGGTTTGTATCATGGTTTCCTCAAAAACATAGATCCAAGGGGTTACAACATCCCGCAGATATGGTACAGAACTAAACAGTGGGTTGTGAAAAAGGTTGTGATTGACACCATATTTTCACCTGCCCTAAAACTTCTGAAAAGGCTGAGAAAGGGGGGTTTAAATATACATATAGACCCCATTTACAATATAGAAGCCGATTTGATGCACTCATTTGATTCCATGTTCGGTATAAGAAAAATGGAGCCTGCATACGTCTAAAACACACATTTAAACTTACACCCATAATAGATTAATTATGGCTGTGGATCTATTCGACATGCTGGTGCAAATACTCCAGATCAGCCCCACGCTCGTTAATGAGTATGCCACCCAGGGTCCGATCTATCAGCTTTTTTACCTTTTCTTCTTCCCCATGGTCTTCATCATTATCCTGGTATGGATGATAATGGAGAGGTTTTCTAGGCACAGGGGTTTGAGCATACTCGTGGGGATCGCTGTCCTCGCGTTCATAATACTGAACGGGTGGTATAATTTTTTCGCTTATCTGAGCAGGTTCTGGCTAATTATCGTGATAATCCTCGGAGCCATCTGGGCGTTCTTCTCCTTCAAAGGGAAGAAGGAGGGTGGTCCGGCTGCCAAAGGCAGAATGGGCGGTCTTGAGAGACAGATCACGGGAAGGCTTTACAGGAAAGCGGTGGGGGTGGAGAAGGAGCTTGAACGTGAGGTAGAAAGGGCAATAAACGCAGTTGAAAGATCGAGAGGTGGCGTTGAAACCACGGAAGCTATTAGGATAGCGAATGACACCATGCTGAAATACAGGGAAGCTGTTGATATTGCGGGAATAGGAAAGTTTTCAACCAAATATCGTAAATTCGAAGAGAGACTTCACAAGGCAATTAAAAAACACAGTATTGATATGAAGAAGGTGGGATGAGGTTGATTGAATGGATGGTTTGCTTTCGATAGATTTCCTGATCCCTTTCTTTTTCATATTCGCGATCGTTTACGGAGCCCTCGAGATCTCCGGGGTCTTCAAGAACAAAGCCGTGAAGGCGATCATTGCTTTAGCTCTGGGTTTCTTTGCGGTCTCGAACGCGGATGTTGTCGCCTTTATCCACCTGGTCCTCCCGTACGCAGCGATCTTTTTCGTTGTCGTGTTTTTCATAGGATTCATAGCGAAGCCGTTTAAAAGGAAGGCGGGAGAACCGGGAAGGAGGGATCCGTTCCTGTTACTGGTTGTGCTCGGACTCCTTTTGATAATATTCGCACAACTCGCAACCCCATCGTCCCCCTTCTACCCTGATATAAGTTCCACCATCCTCGGGGATGAGACCGTCCTCTGGGGTATAGGGATCGTGATCGTTATATTTATGTTCTACTACGCATACAGCCAGAGCAGGCAACAGCAGTAATTAACAATAAAAACGTTCTCTGGAAGCGTAAAACCTTATAAATGTGATAGGGCAAATAATTAATATGGCGGCATTTGATCAGTTGATACAGAACATGATGAATCTGGAGTTCTTCCAGTTTCTTTTCCCGTTCTTGCTTGCCTTAGCGATCGTCTACGGAGTGCTCAGTTGGGCACTGAAAGAACAGTTGCCGAAATCAGCGAGGGGAGTGATCTCCCTTATCATAGCGTTCTTCGTGATGCTGTACTCCAGTTGGAACTACATGGTGGTTTCGTTCTTCGCGAACATCTCTGGCGGATTCCTGATAGTCGGTTCAGGTATTCTCTTCATAATAATACTCATGGGCCTGGTCGGCCTGAGACCTGAGGACCTGTGGCCAGGGAAGGAGAAGGGCAAATCCAAATGGATAGTGGTATTGCTGGTGGTATTCATTGGAGCATTGATATTCTTCGGCGCAGGAGGTTCCTGGTTGGTAGGAATTCCGGGATGGGCGGCAGGATCAGACTTCTGGACAATAATATTCTTCGTGATAATACTGGCAATAGTGGTATTCTGGATGGGAGCAGAAAAGGAAGATAGGGAAGAAGAAGTAAAAACTCCTGGAAAGCCCTGAACTCCAGTTAGCATCAGAATCCCTTTTTATTTCTATTTCTAATTTTAATTATGGTTAAGAGTAAACAGGCGAAACCTTCGGGCTGGAAGAGGATAGCGAAGGAAAGGGTTTCGATCCTTTTCAAACAGGCAGGGAAGGAGTTCAGGAAACATCCCGAACGTTCGAAACGTTACGTGGAGCTGTCGAGGAAGATAGGGATGCGCTACAACGTCAGAATCCCTAAAGATCTCAGGAGGAGGTTCTGTTCGAAATGCTCCTCTTACCTGAGGCCAGGGGTCAACTGCAGGGTGAGAACCAGCGAGAGCAAACAGGCTGTTACCGTGACATGTTTGGTTTGCGGTTTCGTTTCTCGTCATCCTTATATAAGAGAGAAACAAAATATTAAACAATGAAGCTTGTGATCTTTCTCGGTTTAATAATAGTCTTCATATCATGTTTTTTCATATTCTTCACCTTCCACACGCTTCTTGGAGTGAAAATGTCCTGCGAGTACGGGATAGGATCGAACATTTTCAGCTGTAACGTGGAGGAACTGAACTTCTCTGTTGTTTTCGGCATACTGGTCGTTGGCCTGTTCCTCTTTGTGGATACCCTGGTTGTCTATCTGATGATAAAAACATGGGCCCCGGACCTGTTCATGTACAGGCTCTCGAGGTCCAGATAGAGAAATCTATTCAACGCCCAGCAATTTTCTGAAAATCCACGTTGCCGGCAGTGTGCAAATTATGTACCACATGAGCCAGTTCAGATGGTATCCGAAGAAGGGCAGGGGGAAGGGCATTCTTATCAAGAGGTACATGGAGGTTTTATCCTCTTCCGGGAAGACGTGCCAGTCAATGTTCCCTATGTTTGCTACTTCCCCGCTCGAGTAGGATTCCTCATCAGAGAAGTCCCCGTTACCGTTAGTATCGATCGCTACGCTTTCGCTTTCGTATTTAAGGGTGTGGTTGAAATCCATGAAGGAGAAGTATCCGATTCCATTCTCGTTCGTTTCAACAACGACCCCGCTGTATGTCTGGTGGACGAAACCCAGGAGGAAGATCACAACAATCATTGAAACGAACATGGGCTTCATGTTCATCTTGAACTGTTTCTGGCTCGCCTTCATCATCTCGCTCAGGTATTCCTGCGACTTTTTCGTGTCCTTCCTTTTCTGCGCCTCGTTCGCTTTCTCCCGATAGAACTTCATTTCCTCCTTGATCTTCCTGATCTCTCCGGGCTTCGTGAATATCCTGTACATCACCGTTATTATCAGGGAAAGAACCATAGCCCATATGAAAATGTCCTGATGTGGTAAGAACATCAAATCACCCGATTAATTCCTATTTGTAAGCTGTATTTATATATTTCAGTGTTTTATCAGATCGCCCAGCTCTTTGACAGCGTCCATCATTCTGTCCTCCCTGAACCTTATTATCTTCAGGTTGGACCCGCACATGGAAGAATACGTGGTGGCGTAATACCTGTTGATTCCCTGCTGCTCGTTCACTCTTTCATCCTTGCTCTCCATTTCGAGAATAACGATCACATCGGGCTTGAAAGTCTGAAAGAAGGTTTCTGGGGTTGCCAAAAAATAGCCGAACATCGGATTGTATATGCTCAGGTAGCCGTTCACTATTATGTTGCCCATCTGCTCCTTGAGATCCTTTATCACCCTCCTCTCCACGCCTTCATAGAAATCAGACATCACCTTTCTCGCGGAAAGCATGTCCTTCGCTCCCTCCATTTCCTCGTTTATGTTCCCCGCTTCATCGAAGTCCACGTACTTGAACTTCTCCTTGTATCCCGATCTCTGGAGGGCGAGGTTGACTATGGTTTTCCGGTCGATCTCCTTTAACCCCGAAACGAATATCATCTTCATACTAATTATTTACCCGTGTCTTAATATATACTTTAGATCGGTCAGCAGTTCTGTCTTGCTTGGATCCTTTCTGTGGAGTATCCCGAGGTAGATGCTGACGAAATTAAGCATGTACATTACGGAAAGTATCCTCGAAAGGTCTGAATGGTAGATGCTCCGTATCTCGATCACGCTCCCCCCGGAGTTCCTGACCGCGTCCTCTGTGAACTCTATCCTCCTTTGCATTTCCCTGTCCTCCTCCCTGTCCCTTATGAAGATGACGGCAAGCATCTTCGAGAGGTTTCTGGGTGATTCCCATCCAACTATCGCGTTGTGGCTCAGTTCGGGGAAGTTATCCGAGAAGGAGTGGATTTTCGAGTTCTCATTGAACTGCGCCTTCGCACGCAAAGCGACCGCCTCGAACTTCCCGAACCCGTAAATCAGGGGGATCTTTCTCCTGAGTTTGATCGCGATCCTCTTCGCCGGGTTGTCCTTTGTCCTGACATCCGGGGTGAGCTCGTCCCTTGTTTCCTTCAGGTTCCTGACCACCCTCCCCAGGTCTGATCCTTCCCTGATGAACCTGATCTTTCTCAGAACAACCAGCAGGGGGAAAAAGAGATAGGCTATGGCGTATCTTGGCTGCATGCCCCCGGGGATTTTTATGAAGGGGGTTTTCTCTTCCCTGAATTCCTTTTCCAGCTTTCCTCCAGAGGTAATTCCTATCATGTTTAATTTCCTCTTCACTGCCTGCCTGAAAAGGCTCAAGGTTTCCTCTGTGTTTCCTGAATAGCTTGAAATTAAAACGAGCGAATCCTTATCCACATATCCAGGAAGGTCGTGACCCCTGAAAACCCTTATGTCGTGATCCCTCAGCCACGTCCGAAGGATATCGCCAGCTATCGCTGATCCTCCCATGCCGCAGATGCACACGGATTTGGGTTTTTTGAGCTTCAGGGTTTTTGAGAATTCCTTCCCTATCCCTATCGCTTCCTCGCACTGTTCAGGGAAATTCCTGATGGTTCCAAGTACGTTTCTCCTGTCAACTTCCATCATCCCTACTATATCGTCCAGAATCATCTCTTTATCTCCCCGAAGTTGAGATAGGGTTTCAGGACTTTCGGGATTGAAACAGAACCGTCCTTCCTCTGGTAGTTTTCAAGGATCGCCACAATCGTTCGCCCTGTTGCGATCGCCGTGGCGTTCAGGGTGTGCAGAACGAATTTCTCCCTTTTCTTGTTCACGAACTTTACGTTCAGTTTCCTCGGCTGGTAATCCGTGCAATTCGAGCAGGAAACCACCTCCCTGAACCTACCCTGTGCAGGCATCCAGGTCTCGAGATCATATTTTATCGAGGCGTTGTCGTTCATCTCCCCGGAACTTATGGACATGATTCTGTAGGGGAGCGAAAGTTTCTGGTGGAGGGTTTCGGTGTTCTTGATAAGTTTTTCAAACCATTCATCCGAATCCTCCGGCCTGCAGAAAACGAACTGCTCGACCTTGTCGAACTGGTGGACGCGGAAGATTCCCTTCGTGTCCTTTCCGTGTGATCCCGCCTCCCTCCGGAAGTTAGTGGAGAAACCGGCGTAGAGTTTCGGGAGGTCGCTTTCCTTGAAGGTTTCGTTCATGTGGTAGGCAGCGAGTGTTTGCTCGGCGGTTGCTATAAGAAACAGGTCTTCCTTGTCTATCTTATACAATTGGTTCTCGAAGTCGGAAAGTTCGGAAGCCCTCGCCATGGGATCCTTCCTGAGCATGAAGGGCGTCCAGATAGGGGTGAATCCCTCCTTCACAAGGAAGTCCATCGCGAACCTTATGAGGGCGAGGTTCAGGGAAACGAGCTCGTTTTTCAGGTAAAAGAAGCGAGCACCTGAAAGCTTCGAGGCCTTCTCGGTGTCAGCGAGGTCGAGATTCCCCAGCAGGTCAACGTGACTCTTGGGAAGGAAATCAATCTCCTTGAATTTCAATCCCTTCGATTCTTTCTTGAAGTTCCCGATGTGATCCTTGAAAACCAGGGGCTCGCCCCAGGCGCGAACGAACGAATTCTCCTCCTCTGTCTTACCGACAGGGACGTTCTTGTTAAGGATGTTCCCGATTTTGTACCGGTAGAGATCACGCCTGGAAAGGTATTCCTCCGCCTTTTTATCGTTTCTTGCTATCTCGTTGTTTATCCTTTTCATCTCCAGGATTTTCTTTCTCGTGGGCTTTTTCGATTTCTTAAGCTCTGCGATTTCTTTCGAGACCACGTTTCTCTTGTGCTTGAGCTTCTCGGCCCTCTGCAGGGAAGATCTCCACTTCTTATCGAACTCCACAACCATCTCCACGTTTTTGACGTCCTTGAACCTCTTCTTTTCCGATTCCCGGACCAAGTCCGGTTTCTCCCTGAAAACTCGCATGTCAAGCATTTCGAACACCTATAATAATTTCTTAATGCCCAGTTTAATAAACTTTAGAAATCATTCCTCTTCTTCGTAATTGACGAGCGTGAAGACCTCGTACTTCGTTAGCCTGTCCCTTCCCTTCAGAAAACCCAGCTCTATGAGTATCGCTATGCCCACGATGTTCCCTCCGAGCCTCTCAACCAGTTTCGTCGCGGCCTCCATTGTCCCGCCCGTGGCGAGCAGGTCGTCCACTATCAGGACGTTCTCCCCCTCCTTTATCGCGTCCCTGTGTATCTCGAACGCGTCCTTCGAATACTCTGTTTCGTATTCCTCCCTTATGGTCTCATGAGGGAGCTTCCCCGGCTTCCGCAGAGGGACGAAGCCCGCATGGAGTTTGTGAGCGATCACCGAGCCGAAGATGAATCCCCGGCTTTCAGCGGAAACAACCTTGTCTATCCTCTCGTCCTTGAAATGCTCCACCATCTCGCTTACCGCGTAACGGAAGCAGCGGTTATCGTTCAGAAGGGTCGTTATGTCCTTGAAGATCACGCCGTGCTTGGGGAAATGGGGTATGTCACGTATACTTGATTTAAGATCGATTTTTTCTTTCCTCTCTTCCATAACAAATTTTTATTGTGCAGGGTTAAAAATATTTTTTATGAGGATATATCTGGGCCCTGCGGGAAGTCCAGCACGCAGCACATTGGAAGGGGTGGCGAAGGTGAAGGAATTGGGACTCCACTGCATGGAGGTCCAGTTCACCCACGGGATAAAGATGGGGCTCGATCTCGCGAAAGAGATCGGGAAGGAGAGGGAGAGGGTAGGGATCGAGCTGAGCGTGCACGCCCCTTATTATATCAATCTCGCCAGCAAGGACCCGAAAAAGATTAAGGAGAGCGAACAGAGAATTCTGGATTCCTGCGAACGCGCGCATCACATGGGAGCAAAAAACGTGGTCTTCCATCCAGCTTACTTCGGAGGAAAGGACAGGGAAAGCATATACAAGATCGCGAAAGAACACATACTGGATATGATGGGGACGGTCGAAAATAGGAAGTGGGACGTTTTGATCTCTCCCGAGACCACGGGGAAGCATTCCGCCCTCGGGAGCCTGGAGGAAACGATAAGGCTTTCGAAGGAGACCGGATGTTCCCTGTGCGTGGATTTCGCTCACCTGTTCGCAAGGAATTACGGAAGGATGGATTTTTCTGGAATTTTCGAAAAGCTCAGAACCCTTCGAAAGAAACATCTTCATTCCCACTTTTCAGGCATAGAGTACACGGCAAAGGGGGAGAAAAACCATTTGAACATGGACCACTCCCCGGATTTCAGGAAGTTCGCGAAGGTCCTGTTCAAGCAGAAATGGCTGGATTCAATAACTATTATATCTGAAAGTCCAATAACATGGAAGGACTCTCTCAAAATGAAGGATTCGCTGGCGAAGCTGGGATACAGGTGGAAGGAATGATCGAGATATACACGGACGGGGCGTCCCGCGGAAACCCGGGACCCGGAGCTATCGCTTTCATAATATTCAAGGGCGAGAAAATCATAAGGAAGCACAGTCATTTTATAGGAAAGACAACGAACAACGTCGCTGAATATCGCGCCCTCATATCTGCGCTGGAGAGGGCGAGGAAACTTTCGAAGGAAGTCCGCTTGTTCTCGGACAGCAAGTTGTTGGTCAAACAGATGAAGGGCGAGTACAAAGTGAAAAAACCCCACATAAAGGAACTCTTCGAGAAGGCGAAAACCCTCGAGGGGGGGTTCGAAAAGATCGAGTATGTCCACGTGAACAGAACTAACCCTGGAATCAAAATGGTGGATAAAATGGTGAACCAGGTTCTTGACAGAATTGTTTAATTTTTATCAACCAGCTTAGCCTTCTCTATCAGGTAGATTCCCCTCACCCCGTTCCACTCCTTTCTCGCCTCAAGAATTTCGATTCTTTTGTTGAATATCGGGCCGTCGAGGACGAAGGTCTCGGCTTCGCCTCCCTCGAATCCCTTGTGGATTCCGTATTTCCTGCTTAGCTTTGCCAGATCGTTGAGAGCGGAGTGATCGAGCCTTCTCCCCAACCATTCCTCGTTCAACCCTTCCGCAGATACGGAGGTTACTATTATCTCGAAACCGGAAACTATGAGGTCCTGGAGATAATCACGCATGCTCCTCTGCCAGTGAGGGGCGAAAGATTCCAGACCGAGCTTCCTTGCGAGATCATCGATCCTCGCCTTCTGGTAACGGGATTCCAGGGCGCCGGAGACAACTCCCTGGATTTCGGGTTTGATCGATTTCAAAACCTCCTCGAGATCCTCGAGTTCGCTTTCCTTCTCTCCCTTGGTTTTCCTGGTTATGAGTTTTATCCCCATAGCCTTCGCCTGGAGTTTGGTCCACCTGACGTTGGGGTAGTGGAACATGTACGACTCGTCGGTTTGGGGGATTATCGTGACCAAATACTTGACGTTCATTCCCCTGTTCATCGCCTTGTATATAGCGAACGTCGAGTCCTTCGCTCCTGAAAAGAGAACAGCCACATTCATTAACAATTAATTGAAACGTTCCTCTTAAAAAGCTTGTGTGCAGAAATCATTGGAGCAGGTTTTTCAATTCCCCGAGAAATGTTCCGTCCAGGAGATAAACCTTCGCCGAACCGAGCTTCTCAGATCTGACCAGCGTGCCTATCCCTGTATGATAGGTTTCGTGCGCCCTCTCGATGTCCGAGACCGGACGGTTCATCGAGATCCCCCCGGACAAACGGTTGAATCTAGGGAAGATGATCAGTTCGGGGAGTTTCTTGGGTAGGGATTTGTATTTCTTTCCGAGCTTCTCCCTGTCGAGTTTCGCTCGAACCCATACGGGCTCGAAAAACCTGTAACCCAGGGAATCGATGAATTCGATCTGGGGGTGTTCGTGTCCTACGAAAACGTAATCGGATTTCAGGAATTCCTGGGAAGGCCAGGTGTGGCCGTGAAAAAAGAAGCAACCGTCCGTTTTGAACCCCCTGCTTGAATGCAGACGGACGTTGTTCGGGATGAAATCCTTCAGGCCGGAATCGTGGTTTCCCGGAAGGATTTCCACCTTTATTTTGTCCCCGAAGTGTTCCAGAAATTCCGGGATCTCCCTGAGTTCCTGCCTGCTAACACCCGGGACCTTGTGCTTAACGTCCCCGAGTATCACCAGACGTTCGGATCTGGTTTGTTTTACCAGCTCGTCCAGATCCCTTTTCATCTGTTCTGTGTTTGAGGGGATGCGAATCCCTGACTTGTAGTATTCGAACTCGATCCCTATGTGAAGGTCCGCGATCACGAGGGTTCTGCCCATTACCAGCGCGGGTCTCCCTGTCACGAATTTCTGCTCCATAGTGATTTATTCGGAGTTTATTTTTAAAATCTAACCCTAATTTTAAACCATGGCCACCAAGGACGAGATCAGGGACGAGATCGAGCTCGCGCGCAAGCACTTGGAGGAGGACGTGCATAAAAGGGAACTGGAGGCGGAGGAGAGGCTGGACGAGCTGCTTTCCAAGAAAAAGATGGAGTTCTGCTCCCGCTGCGGGAGGAAGATCGATTCCAGGATGGACTGGGGCGGGAAGTGTCTGCATGAAGGGTGTGAAGAACTCGTATGTCATGAGTGCTGGGCTTCCGAGGAGAGGAGGTTCTGCAGGAAGCACCTTAAGGAATACGTTAGGAAGGAAGGGAAGGAAGAACCGGAAGTGAAGGAGAGCAGGATGAAGAGGCTCACGCTCAGCTACATGGATTTCCTGAGGGACAGGTTTGAAAAATTCGAAAGCATGGACTGGACCCCGGAGGAGTTCATAAAGAAACCGGTATTCCAGATAAAGAACAGGAACTACGGGAAATTCAGGATCGTGGTCTACAGAAAGGGCTGGATAAGGAAGAGGCCGAAGATCGAATTCCTGGTCAGGCCGATCGAGGAGAATATCGAAGGGGTGATAAACGAATTCTTGGAAAGGGAGAAAAAAGTTCATATCATAATTGTTCTGACCGGAGATACGCCCTCCATCGATATTAAAACAAAGGATTTCGTTGAAAAGTTCAGCGACAAGAGGATTTCCCTGTTCCTGGGGGATGTTGAAATGAACCAGGTTTACTTCAATTTAAAGGAGAAGGTAACCGAGAAATACTCTTCCTGGGTTGATCCTTCCAAGGTTCCGATGAAATTCAGGGACATGCTGGCGGAGATCGCGGAAAGCATGTCCGGAAGGAAGATCGTTTCTGCAAAGAGATTCTCAACGGAATTCGGACTGGAGAATGTAACCGGCCTGAAAATCCTGAGTGAATGCGATTTTCTGGAGGGCATAAGCGGGACGGATTGCTTCATTCTGAGGGAATGAAATTTATAAATTAAGATTTCTTTTATATGGTATAGATCGAAGCGTACATGCGGTCCCGTAGCTCAGCCTGGTACCTTCGCTTCTCGCGGAGCGAGTGGGCACTTAGAGCGCACGACTGATAACTAGCGAAAGAAGTCTATCGACTTCGTCGGATATCGTGAGGTCGCGAGTTCAAATCTCGCCGGGACCATATGAAACAGGGGGAATTTATCGAAATAGAGTATGTTGGAAGGGTTAAACTAACGAATGAGATATTCGATCTCACCTCTGAGGAACTCGCAAAGAAGGAGAATATCTACAACCCTAAACATACGTATGGACCTGCCCTCGTGATCGTTGGATCGAACATGGTTATAAGAGGGGTGATGAAGGAGATCGAGAAGATGGAGGTGGGGGAGGAGAGACAATTCGAGGTCTCCCCGGGCGAAGGGTTCGGGATGAGGAACCCTAAAATGATAAGGGTTCTCCCCATTTCCAAGTTCATAGAGAACAAGATCAATCCGGTTCCCGGAGGTTATTTCGAGATAGACGGCATGCAGGCGAAGGTTCAGAGCGTATCCGGAGGGAGGGTGCGCGTGGACTTCAACAACCCCCTTGCGGGGAAAGATCTTGTTTACAGGCTTAAGATAGTGAGAAGGGTCGAGGGGAACAAGAACAAGGTGGGGAAATTGCTTTCGTATTACAGGATTGGTTATTCAGAGGTCAGGATAAAGGAGAGGTCGCTCGTTATAGTTTCTGAAAAACCTGTCAACCCGGTTGCGAAGAGGATGGTCACGGAGATGGCAACCAAATGGATAAAGGTGAAGAAGATCGAATTCAAAGAGAAGGGGGCAGGAACGAAAAAAAATCAAGGATTAAATAAAGTTTAAATAGCTTACTTCCATATTTTTTTTATAAATCTTTAAACTCATAATTATTTGAGTTTCGAAGGAGGGGTAGTATGGCGATGGAAAAGGGTTCCATAATTGATTCTGCTTTAGTTAGGGAGGACGTTCCAAAGGAAAAGGACACAGCGATGGACGAGGAATTGAGAAGGATCCTCGAGTCCAGGAAAGCTGAAATAAAGGTCTGCGGCGTAGGAGGAGCCGGTGGGAATACGGTTTCTCGATTGATGCAGGTTGGTATTGTTGGCGCAGAGACCATAGGCGTGAACACAGATGCTCAGGACCTGCTCTACACGGACGCGGATATGAAAGTCCTGATAGGAAGGGAACTCACTGGTGGTTTAGGAGCTGGTGCTGATCCAAAGGTTGGTCTTGAAGCCGCAAAGGAATCGAAGGACGACATAAAGAAGGACCTGGAAGGAGCGGACATGGTCTTCATAACCTGCGGACTCGGTGGCGGAACAGGAACAGGAGCAGCCCCTATCATAGCGGATATCGCAAAGAAGGTAGGAGCCCTTACTGTTGGGGTCGTTACGCTTCCCTTCACCATGGAGGGCAAACAGAGAGGTAAGAACGCGCAGGAAGGTCTTGAAGGACTGGAGAGCGTGGCAGACACCCTTATCGTCATACCGAACGACAAGCTTTTGGAGATCGTTCCTGACGTTTCGATAACCACTGCTTTCAAGGTAGCGGACGAGATCTTGGTGAATGCTGTTAAGGGGATAGCAGAGCTTATCACGAAACCCGGTCTTGTTAACCTTGACTTCGCGGACATCCGGGCGGTGATGGGTTCCGGAGGAATCGCGATGATAGGGATGGGAGAGTCAGACACAGAGAACCGGGCGCTGGAATCGGTTGAGAAGTCCCTGACCAACCCTCTGCTCGATGTGGACATAGACGGGGCGACGGGAGCTCTGGTGAACGTGTCCGGAGGGGAGGACATCACGATAAAGGAGTGCCAGGAGATCGTGGAGACTGTGAGTTCCAAACTTAACCCGGACGCGAAGATAATCTGGGGAGCCCAGATCATAAAGGAACTCGGTGACGTGATAAGATCTATGCTGATCGTGACCGGGGTGAAATCTTCCCAGATATACGGGCCTGAGAAAACCTATACAACCGAGAAAAAGAAGGAGATAGAGAAGGTCTTAGGAATTGATTTTGTTGGGTAGAATCCCCCCTTTCCTTTTTTAAGTATTTATATATAAACAGTCAAAACAAGAGATATTATAAGTGGTTAGATGAACATAAAGGAACTTATAAAGAACTATAGAAGGGTGATGCAGATCGCCAGGAAACCCAACAAGGAGGAGTTTCTCTCCACCGGGAAGATCTGCGCGATAGGTCTGCTCTTGATAGGGTTTATAGGATTCATCATATTCCTACCCTTCATCCTGCTGGGAGATCTCGCTCTCATAGGTTTCGTTTTTATAGCGATAGTTCTGGCTGCCGTGCTTTTCAGGGCTTAGGTGATTTCATGATATATACGGTACGAACTACATCGGGAAGGGAGAACATCGTTATGGACATGATCTACACCTCTGTAAAGGCAAAGAATCTCGACGTGAAAAGCATAGTCCACCCGAGTGAACTTAAAGGCTACGTGTTCATTGAGGGAAGACTCGGCGAGGTCCACAAAGCCGTTCAGGGTGTGATGCACATAAAGGGAGTGATAGACAAGCCTGTTGAGCTCCCCGAGATACAGCACTTCTTTGAGTCCAAGAAAGCGAAGATAATGGTCAGCGAGGGGGACATCATCGAGATAATAGGCGGACCCTTCAAGGGTGAGAAGGGAAAGATAGAGAGGATAGACCAGGTCAAGGACGAAGTCACGGTTGAATTGCTCGAAGCGAGCATACCAATTCCGGTTACGATTTCTACCGAGCTGGTTAAGCTGATCAAGAGGGAGAAGGCAGAAAAGAAGGAAGAGGAATGATTATGCCGAAGGAGAAAGTGGAAGTGATGGTTGAAGCCGGGAAGGCGAGTGCAGCGCCTCCCCTTGGACCCGCGCTAGGTCCTCTGGGCGTTCCCATACAGAACGTGATAGATGAGATAAACAGGAAGACGAAAGACCTGGAAGGGATGAAGGTCCCGGTTACCGTCATAGTTGATACCGTAACGAAAGGTTTCGAGATCAAGGTTGGTTCTCCTCCCGCAGCGGCGCTGATCAGGAAGGAACTAGGGATTGAGAAGGGATCGAGCGAGACAGGGAAGATCCGTGCGGGGGATTTGAGTGAGGAGCAGGTTAAAAAGGTCGCCTCCGCGAAGTTCGGCTCGACAGAGGATCGCTACGTTAACCAGATCAAAGGAACCGCCCGGAGTATGGGCATAACGATCGGTGAGGGAAAGCTTTCGGAAGAGGAAATGAAGGCAGCAGAGGAAGCGCACAAGAAAGCGGCAGAAGAAGCGGCAGCGGCGGAAGCTGCGGCTGCTGCACCTGCGGAAGGCGCTCCGGCAGAGGGTGAAGCCCCGAAAGAAGGGGAAGAGGCGAAAGAAGGCGAGGAGAAGCCGGAAGAGGCAAAGGAAGAGGAGAAGCCTGAGGGAGAGAAAGAGGGAAAGAAACCCAAAGAGAAAAAGGAATAAGTTTCACCCTTTCATTTCTGTTTTTTCAGCGAGGCCCTTTTTTATCAGTAGATCGGCGTTCGGTTCCGGGACAGTTGTAAGATCCCCTTTCTTGAAAGGGCCGTAATTCTTCATGTTTATTCCAACGAACTTCTCGACGTCCTCCAGGATCGTGACAAGAACGAGGTTTTCCTCCCCTTCCTCGAATTTCTCCTCCCTTTCCCTGTGGAATTCCTTTATCCGCTCGACAACCGTTTCGAAGAACTTTGTTTCTTCCGGGGTCATGTTCTCGGGAAGGACCCCTGAATCTATGAAACCGGGAGCGGAGTTAAGGATCTTCCTTTCCCTTGCCTGGAATATCGTGCGCAAACGTCTCTTTACCGAATCAAGCGCCCACCTGTCGGGCTCGATCTTCGCAACCTTTGATTTGTTCTCCAGATAGGCCTTCACCTGCTCGAAGAAATCCTCGGGGAGCTTTGTCAAACCCTGCGAGTTCTTCTCCTCATCGAATATCCTCCGAATCGTTTCGTCCGTGAGCATAATTAATTGGTACAGGCTAGAAATATAAAATTAAGTCTTTATTTAAATTTATGAGTGATCTGCTTCACACCTTTAGGTTTAAGCCGAGACCATCTGCCATACCCTTGCTAAGAGAAAAAGTTGGTGAGAATCTTATCAATTTCGAGTGGGTAAGAGCGGCTCACGAATGTTATAATTATAAATTTTTCTATAAGCCAAATAACAAAACTATAAGAGTGGAAGTACATTATGGAACAAGTGCTCCGGCGACGGAAAGTAGACGTAATCTGAGAATTGCGGCCGCCGAAACCCTTGAAGAAGAAGGCTACATATAAACAATTTCTTTAAAAACCGCTAACGTAATAATTATTATGCGCCAAGGTGATTGCCATGCCCATAAGACAGCCCATAATAAGCGTGCTCGGTCACGTGGATTCGGGGAAGACGACTTTGTTAGACAAGATCAGGGGAAGCGCTGTCGCTCCCGGGGAGGCCGGAGGGATCACCCAGCATATTGGAGCGTCCGAAATCCCGATAAAAAACATAATGGGGATATGCGGTGATCTTGTCAAGAAGATGGGCATCGATGTCAAGATACCAGGTCTTCTTTTTATCGATACCCCAGGTCACGAAGCTTTTACGACCCTTAGGAAGAGGGGAGGGTCGATCTCGGACCTCGCGATCCTGATAATCGATATAAACGAGGGTTTTCAGCCGCAGACAGAGGAGAGTCTGATCTTCCTTAAGGAGTTCAAGACTCCGTTCGTTGTGGCTGCCACGAAGATCGACCGCATACTCGGGTGGAGATCCGAGGACGTGTGCTTCCTCCCGAACTTCAAGGAACAGGAGGAGCGCGTGCAGAACGAGGTGGAGGAGAAGATTTACAGGATCGTGGGCCAGCTCGGGGAGAAGGGATTCAAATCAGAGCGCTACGATCGCGTGGGGGATTTCGCAAAGGAAATCTGCATCGTCCCTGTCTCGGGCGTGACAGGGGAGGGGATACCTGATCTTTTGGTGGTTCTGACAGGACTCGCCCAGAGATATCTGGAGGAGAGGCTTGAGGTGACTTCCGGTATGGGAAAAGGGACGATCCTGGAGGTGAGGGAATTCAAGGGTCTGGGAACGACAATAGATGTCATACTTTACGATGGCGTTGTGAACAGGGGAGACACGCTCGTTGTCGGAGGGAAGGAGATATTCACGACAAAGGTCAAGGCCTTGCTCAAACCAGAGCCCCTGAAGGAGATGAGGGTGGAGAAGATGTTCAGGCCTGTGGGTCACGTGTCCGCTGCGACGGGCGTGAAGATATCGGCTCCTAACCTCGAGAACGTGATAGCCGGGTCTCCGGTCAGGTTCCTCAAGAGCGAGAGGGATCTCGGGAAGGCGAAGGAGGACATAGAGAGGGAGATAGAGGAAGTGGAGATAGAAACCGAAAATGAAGGATTGATCCTGAAGGCGGACACTCTCGGGAGCCTAGAGGGGTTGATCAAGGCCCTGAGGGATCTGAAAATCCCCATAAGGAAGGCAAAGGTGGGGAACGTCCTGAAATCGGACGTGATGGAGAGCTCGGGGATGGAGAATCCCGTGATATTCGCTTTCCATGTGGAAATCCTTCCGGATGCTTCCGAATCCGCCAAAAAACAGGGCGTGAGGATCTTCAAATCGAGCGTGATCTACAAGCTGATCGAGGATTACCAGGAATGGGGTGAGGAGGAAAAAAGGAGGAAAGAGAAGGAACTCCTCGAGAGCGTGACCCATCCGGGAAGGGTAAAGATTCTCCCGGGTTATGTTTTCAGGCAGTCGAAACCCGCGATATTCGGAGTGGAAGTCCTCGGGGGAATGATAAAGCCCGGGTATAAGCTCAGGAAAAGGGAGAAAACCGTGGGAGAGGTGAAGGAGCTTCAGATGGAGGGGGAGAACGTGGACAAGGCGAAGGCCGGGGATAAGGTTGCGCTATCCATGGAAGGCGTTACGATCGGGAGGCAGGTGAGCGAGGGGGATACGCTCGAAACCGTGATGAAGGAAAAGGACTTCGAGGTCCTGAACAAATTCAAATCGAAACTACCGGGGGACGAGAGGAAGCTTCTCGAGGAATTCGGGGGGAAATAATATAAAAAACAAGGTTCAAGTGATATTATGCAATCCTATGAAAAACTCTTGGACGAGGCATTCGGGAAACTTCCAAAGCGTTCGGAATCTTCCGAGAGATTCCAGATGCCGAAAGCGAGCATCCTGCCGGCTGGGGCGCGAACCATAATAACCAACTTCGTTGAGATAGCGAATTCTCTAAGGAGAAAACCAGATCACCTGCAGAAATTCCTTCTGAAAGAGCTCGCCACGTCCGGGGAACTCCAGGGGAACAGGCTGGTCGTGCAGGGGAGGTTCAGGTCGGACGTTGTGGACAGGAAAATCGAACTCTACGCGAAGGAATACGTTTTCTGCCCGGACTGCGGGAAGCCCGATACGAAATTCCTGAAGGAGGATCGTTATCTTTTTCTCAAGTGCGAGGCGTGCGGATCAAGGCATGTGGTAAAGAAGGTTTAGTTCTATAAGAGCGGTATTTCCATGCAGTTGCAGAATTTATTCTCTGTCGCAGAACATATGTTCTCAAAATTGGAATCTATCGCGAGTATGTAGTCAGCTCCCTCGTAATCGACCCTGTACATCCATTGGATGGTTGTTCCTGTCTCGCTCTCTATCATTGTCCTCACTGATTCGTCCTCGAACACGGGAAGCTTGGGGTTGTATTTCAGGGCGAGCATACTCGCGCTAACACAGCCCTCTGGCAGGTTTTCATCCCCGCCCAGGGGTATGCCAAACATGGAGGACATCCCCTCGGTCATATTGGGGAAGCCCTTGAAATTGATCAGGGAAAAACCGAGGATAAAGATTATGATCCCTATCCCTATGATCCTTAAGGGGTCGGAGATAAAGTGTTCTGCCCTGGACATGTCGTGCTCCACAATCTTCGTTTCCCCATCATACGCCCCCATGATGACTTTTGCCTTTCTCTTTTCCTTCCAGAGGAAAACCTCCCAGTCCGTCTTGTTCAGTTTCGCTTCCCTGGCCTGGTATCCCGGGACGAGTTTTTCTGCCCTCTTCTTCGCTTCCTCCTCCCTGATGGGAGGGACCTTGTGCTCGAGAAGTATACCTTCAAGCAGACCGACCCTGTTTTTCAGCTTTTTCATCAGGGTTTTGGGATCCATTCTCTCCGCCTTTCTCGATATGAGATAGAACGCAACAGCGAATATCAGGGAGGACAGGAGACCTCCTACAGTGATGTCCAACTGGAAGAGGGCGAAGATCGGGTCCTGGAGGAAGAAGATGTAGTCTGAGAGAGCGATACCGGAAATCAGGCAGAAGAATCCCACGCAGAAAGTCAGGACCATCCTCACGGGAAATATCAGGTGTTTCCTGAGGCCTTTCATAGCTATCGCGCCGAAGAACCACGCGAGTATCACGTAAACCACTATTTGGATTAAATTCAGAAGTTGCGGGAGCATTTCCAGGAGGCTCAGTATGGATCCGTCCATAGATAATAATTGTTCCCTTTCCTATAAATTATGAACCTTTTTAGTTCTGAAATAAAATAATAATTATGTTCGAGGATCACATATTCTGCGAAACCTGCGGTAGGAAATACCCTGCAGGCAGGAAAATATTCCGCTGCGGGAGGTGCGGGGGTTCGCTGGAGGTGATCTTCGATTACGGGAAAATGAGAAGGAAGGTGAACCTTAAACTCCTGAGATCGAGGAGATTCGATCATTTGCGTTACCTGGAATTCTATCCGGTCAAAAAGCCGGTCTCCATCCAGGAGGGCGGAACTCCGCTGGTGAGATCGAGCAATATCGAACATTCGTTGGGTCTGGGCTTCCAGCTGTGGTTCAAGAATGAGGGATTGAACCCTTCCGGTTCCTTCAAGGACAGGGGATCTTCTATCGAGATAGCGAAGGCGAAGGAATTCCGAGCGAGGAAAGTGGTTTGCGCCTCCACGGGTAACATGGGGGCGAGCGTTTCCGCATATTCGGGGCTGGCGAATCTCGAGTGCTATATATTCACTCCGGAGGACGCGGTTCCAGTGAAACTCGAGCAGATCCTTGGTTACGGAGCGAGGTTGTACAAAATATCCGGCTCGTATTCCCAGGCAGAGAAACTCGTCAGGGAGGCGAACAGAAAATACGGCGTCCACCTTCTCGGAGACTACCTCTACAGGAGGGAGGGGACGAAATCCGTGGGGTTCGAGATACTCGACCAGCTTGATTTCAGAACGAAAGATCTCTGGATCGTTTCTCCAGTGGGGAACGGAACTTTGATTTCGGCTGTGTGGAAGGCGGTAAAGGAGTTCGAAACGCTCGGTTTCATAAAGGACAGACCGAAACTGATTGGTGTCCAGGCAGAGGGGTGTAACCCCGTGGTGAAGGCTTTCAGGAGCGGGGTGAACGTGAAACCGTTCAAGAGAGCGAGAACGGTTGCGGTCGCTATCGAATGCGGTGATCCCCTTGACGGGAGGAGGGTTCTGGAAAGTATCAGGGAATCCGGGGGTTTCATGGAGAGCGTGAGCGACGGGGAAATCCTGAAAGCCAGGGAGATGCTCGCGAGAAAGGAGGGGTTGTTCGCGGAACCTGCCGGAGCCGTCAGTCTCGCCGGACTGCTCAAGGCAGGGAAGAGGATAAAGAAGAGAAGCAAAGTTGTGTCCCTCGTGACAGGGCATGGATTGAAAACCCCCAAGACTGACATCCCGGGAAGGGAGATAAGGATTTCGAAAGATCCCGGGGTTCTGAAGGGGATTTTCGGGTAACGTTTATAAACATTCCCCTTTATTATAATCATAAGAACAGGTCAGTGAGAGCTAACTTGTATCTCCAGAGGGCTTGTTCTAAAATTTCGAAAGAAGCACACTTCGTATGCTTCAATGAAGAACGGTAAGGTGAAAATATCGCACGAATGCATTCAAGGAAGAAAGGGAAATCGAGTTCGAAAAAACCGATAAAGAAGGAAGCTAAATGGGTAGAGTACAAACCGAAAGAAGTCGAGGATCTCGTGATAAAATACGCGAAGCAGGGTTTCCAGAGCGCGAATATAGGTATCGTTCTTCGAGATCAGTACGGAATCCCGTCCGTGAAGCTCGTTACGAAAAAGACGGTGAGCCAGATCCTTAAGGACAACGATCTCTATTCGAAACTCCCGGAAGACCTCTTCAACCTCCTGAAACGGGCGGTCGAACTCCGCGTTCACATGGAGAAGAACAAGAAGGACTATCAATCCTACAGGGGTCTGGAGTTAACCGAGTCCAAGATCCGGAGGCTCGCGAAGTATTACATCAGAAAGGGCTCGCTCCCGAAGGGCTGGAAGTACGATCCTGAGCAGGCTAAGCTGCTTATCAGGTAGTTATTTATTGTAATTTTCTTTTACATATTCCTCGAGCTTGTTGAATGATTCCTCCAGGGTTTCGAGGGGTGGGAGGAAGACTATTCGGAGGTGATCGGGCTTGGGGTAGCCGAACCCCGTCCCGAAAACCGTTAGGATCTGTTTCTTTCTCAAAAGATCGAGGACGAATTCCCTGTCGTCCTTCACTCCAAGATCGAACTTGGGGAAGGCGTAAAAGGCTCCTTTCGGTTTCACGCAGGAGAAGCCTTCGATCTCGTTAAGCCTCTTGTACAGGAGATCTCTTCTTTTTTGGAGTTTTGAAACCATCTCCGGTATGTGATCCTGCGGACCTTCCAAAGCGGGCTTTATCGCGTACTGGAAGGGACCGGGAGCGGAGAGTCTCGCTCTAGCCATCTTGAAAACCGCTTCCTTGAATCCGCTTATTTCGTCTTTAATTCCTGTGAACACCGACCACCCGACACGCCATCCGGGACAGATATAGTTCTTTGAAAGTCCGTTAAAGGTTACGACCGGCATGTCATCCGTCAGGGACGCGAGTGGCGTGTGTCTCTCCCCGTCGAACAGGATCTTGTTGTAGATTTCATCTGTGAAAATCACGAGGGAATGCTCGTTCGCGAGGTCTATTATTTCCTCCAGCGTATTCCTGTCGTACATCGAGCCTGTCGGGTTGTTGGGGTTTATCAGAACTATTCCCCTTGTCTTGTCGTTTATTTTCTTTTTAATATCGTCCAGGTCTGGCTGCCAGCCGTTTTCTTCATTGGTCATGTACTGGTTTGGAACAGCGTTTATCTTGTGAACCACGGCGAGATAAATAGGATAGGTGGGAATGGGTGTGAGGATATTCTCTCCTGGGTTTACCAGGGCGTTGAGAACGAGTTCTATCCCCTCGCTCACCCCTGTCGTGACAAGAACATCGTCTGTTGTGACGCCCTTTATGCCGAGTCTTTCCTGTTCCTTGGCTATCGATTCTCTCGCCTCGGTGACGCCCATGGAATTTGCGTAGTTGCTCTTGTTCTCGAGCATCGCTTTGTTCACTGCGCGTATCATATGTTCCGGGGTCTGGAAATCGAAGACATTTGGATCGCCTATGTTCAGGTGGAGAATTTTTTTGCCCTGTTTTTCCAGCTTCGTGGACTCGACCACCACGTCGCGTATCGCATACGTGATCTTCTCCGTTCTTTTCGCAGGAGTTATTTTCATGCAGATCAATAACCTTATTTGAAAAGGTAACTTAAATCTATTCCCACACGAACTGGAATCCTTTCGGGATTCTTTTTCTTTCCTCCTTCAGCCTCCAGTAGGACATTATGAGCAATCCCGTTATTATCCCTCCCACGTGTCCGAAGTTCGCTATTCCCGGCTGGAGACTGAGAACCCCAAGGAAGGTTTCCTCTATCAGAAGGAAGATTATGAGGACAGCGGCAGGTAACGGGATCAATCCGAAAATGTATACCCACTGCCTCGGATACTTGAAGGCGTACGCAGCGAGAACGCCGAACACGGCTCCTGAAGCCCCGAGAAGTCCTATGCCCATTTCCCCCATCATCAGCATCATCATTAATATGTAGAAGATCGCGGATCCTATTCCTGAGATCATGTAAACTATTAGGAACCTGTTTCTTCCGAGTGTTTGTTCCAAGGGGAAGCCGAATATCGCGAGAACGAACATGTTCAAAACGATGTGCATGATTCCTCCGTGAAGGAACATGTAACTCACGAACTGGTAATAGTGACCGGAAAGGGCGAGGGAGGGGGTGAGGGAAAGTATATCCGTGAACAGAGGGAAGAATATCTGGACTACAAAGAAGGCGAGGTTTACCAGGATAATGTAGAATGTCAGGGACTCCTTAAAGTTATAACCCCTCCGAATAATCATGTTAGCACCATTCTGATTTTATCTTTAAATTCCCCGAACTGGTTTATAAATGTGATTCCCGGGAATTCAATATCCCGGTTCAGATAATGGCCTGGTCCATGTCGAGTATGTCCGGGGAGTGGGTTATGGAACCGATCGAGATTATGTCAACTCCTGTTTTTGCGTATTCTCCTATGTTATCGTCATTGATCCTTCCGGAGGCCTCCAGGAGGACGTAGCGGTAAAGATCCTTTGCTTTGAGCTCCCTGACTGTTTCCTTTATTCCCCTGGGAGCCATGTTGTCAAGCATGATTACGCAGGGGAATGTCCCCGGCTTTGACTGTAGTCTTCTGAATTCCCTGGCAGCTCTGAGGGCCTCCCCCCTGCTCTCCACCTCTATCTCTATGAAGAGGGATTTTCCCTTGTCCTTCCAAGCCCTCTTGAGGGCCTCTTCGATGTAGTCCTTCCTGTGTCCGGATTCCTTCAGCCTTTCGAGATGGTTGTCCTTTATCATTATGGATTCGGACAGCCCCAGGCGGTGGGCCAGCCCGCCGCCAAGGCAGACGGCCTTCTTGTCCAGCAACTGCCAGTGTGTCTTCCGTGTGGCAGCAATGAAAACTTTTTCTTTCCTCGTTTTCTCGACGAGCCTCCTGGTCGCCGTTGCGATGCCGCTCATCCTCTGCAGAATCTTCAGGCCTGTCCTCTCGGTCTCCATGAGCAGTTTTCCAGGACCGGAAAGTTCGATTATGGCTTCTCCCTTCTTCACGGATTCCCCGTCCTTTTTGCGCGGCCTGGCCCTTATGCCGTGCTTCCCGTAGAACCACATGGCCTCCTCGATTCCTGCGATAAGGCCTTCACCCCCTGATCTGATAACCGACCTGAAAGGCCTTGTCTTTCTCCCGAAAAGTGATTGCGTGGTGACGTCCCCCCTGCTTCCGAGGTCCTGCCTGAGCACATCCGATGTGAATATCCTGACCCATTTCGCGTATTCCCTGTTCTTCAGGTTGAGTTTCTCCACCCTCCAGAATCCCTTCTTTACGAGATCTGTCCTATTCATTCACACAACCTCCAGCATCCTGTCCAGGGCCTTCTTTGCCCTTGTCCTGATGTCTTCAGGGACCGTGACTCTGTGCTGTTCCTTTTCTAGGGACTCGAGGACGGAATTGAGCGTGGTCTTCTTCATCTGCAAGCAGATGTTCGCGGGTGGCGCGCTCAGAAACGTCCTGCCCGGGAACTCCATCTTCAGCCTCTCTATCATGCCTATCTCTGTTCCTATTATGAATTTCCTCGAGGTGCTTTTTTTTAAGTGCTCCAGCATGCCGCCCGTGCTGAAAATATTGTCCGCCAGGTCTATGACCTCTGGCCTGCATTCGGGATGAACGACAACCTCTGCGTCAGGATGGATTCCCTTGGATCGCCTGAGCATTCCGGCCGAGAATTTATCGTGAACGTAACACCACCCCTTACAGGGGATAATGTTTTTCTTGGTGTGCCTCGAGACGTAGTTAGCGAGGTTATGATCAGGCACGAAGATGACGTCCTTCTCGTCCAGGGAATTGACCACCTTGACGGCGTTCGAACTCGTGCAGCATATGTCTGACTCTGCCTTCACCCCTGCGCTAGTGTTAACGTAACTGACCACGGCGGCCTCGGGGTGCTTGCCCTTCAATTTCCTCATATCCTCAACGCTAACCATGGCAGCCATGGGGCAGCGGGCCTCTATCTCAGGAAGCAGGGTGGTCTTGCCGGGGCTCAGTATGTGGGCGCACTCTGCCATGAAGTCAACGCCGCAGAAAACTATCATCTCAGCTCCTGTTTCCGAGGCCTTCTTGCTGAGGCCGAAAGAATCTCCTATGTGATCAGCTATCCTGTATATCTCGGGCCTCTGGTAGTTGTGGACTAGGATTACGGCCCCTCTCTCTTCCTTGAGAGTTCTTATCCTGCCTATCAAATCTTTCATGCAACCATCACATAAAGAATTACACTTTTTTATTAAAAAGGATTATGTTGTCCCTTATAGTAATCGCAGATTCTCGTTAGCGAACATTCCGGACACTTCGGTCGAATTGGGTTGCATATCTCCTGACCGAATTTCACGAGACCGATATTAACGACAAACCGATCTCTTCCGGGAATTAGGGATTCCAGGGTCTTTCGGACGTCCTCCACGTTCTTTTCGCTGGAAACGAACCCTATCCTTTTCGATATCCTGTTCACGTGCGTGTCGACCGCGATGGTGGGGATTCCGAAACCGTAGGAAAGCGTTATATCAGCGGTTTTGAATCCCACGCCGGGGAGTTCCATTAGTTCCTCCCTGTTATCAGGGATTTTCCCTTTGTATTTCTTCAGGATTATTCTTGAGATCTCTCTTATCCTCTTCGCCTTCTGCCTGTAGGGGCCTGAAACCCTTATTAGTTTTCTTAATTCCCTCTCCGGAAGTTTCGCTATCTTCTCGGGCGTGTCCGCTACCGAGAACAAACGCTCGCTCGCCCTCGCTGTGTTCTGATCCTTCGTCCTCTGGGAGAGGACGCAGGAAATAAGGGTCTGGAATACGCTTCTCTTCCTGTGTTTTTCCACCCTTGCTGAATACCTTTCCTTCAGGAATTTTACGAGCGTTTCCGCTTTCTCTTTCCTGTTAATTGAAATCACCCAGTCTTCTCTGGCGGAGGATCCTGCTCTTCCTGATGAATTCCGTTATGTTCAACCTCAGCTTGGAATCTATATGTTTCAGAGCGTCTCTCAGGGTTTCAAACCTCGAGGGCTTTGAGAGGAACGCGTTCCTGGCTGTCTCCCGGACCACCCATACCCCTAACGGGATCGTATACCCCTCGTGAATCTCCCGGAATCCCACCACGCGCGCCTGTTTCCCTATGCGATTGAGATATTCGATCACGGCGAGCCTGCTCGCGTAGTATCCGCCTGCCTGGAGGTTCGCGTACTTCGTTCGTCCGTGGAAGGGCTCGTATTCCTCCAGGATTTCGGTCTTTTTCAGATTGAAGGACCAGGTTGATCCCGGGGACCACGCCTCGAAATTCTCGAACTCCCAGTTCCCCGGCATTAAAAGAAAGGAGAAGTGATTGTCAAGATACTCGCTCGAGAAAACGAAATAATCGTTTATCTGTTTCTGCTCCTTCACCTTTTTGACAAGCCTTTTGAATATGATATCATCCGTTGCGGTGATCGACCATCTTGTGGGGACGAGCTTCCTGCTTTTCTCAAGGCCGAGAATTCCCGAGGAGAGGATGTTCGAAACCTTGTAAACGTCTTTTGCTTGCTTGTACAGCAAGAAGCCTGCCTCCTCTGCCTTCAGCTCGTCATTAACGACCCTTTCGGTCTTCCTCGGTATAACCGGATTCTCCGTTATCCTCATTTTCTTCAGGGAAGCGGAAGGCCCCATCGGCTGAACGATGTCGGAGTATTCGAAAGAGATCGTGGGTTTCTTCTTGAATTCGAGCTCCACATCAGTCGGTTTCTTCGCGAGAGCGAGTTCCTGCGTGTTCTCCACGAACCGGGACCTTGAAAATACGTTCTCCCTCTGTTTCGAGCGCAGAACGAAGGAACGCATCTCTATGATGTTCGAATATGGTTTCCCGAACCAACTCCGGGGGGAATCGATGGTCTCGAGGTGGTCGGAATCCAGGGAGGCGAGAGGTCCGACATAAACGTTCGGGTAGAAGTTATGCCCGATAAAAACAGAGGTGGAAGGCCCGAAGAATTCGTTTCCTATCCTCTCCTTTATCTTTGGAATTACCCTCTTTCTCGATAGTAACGGACAAACCCTCCATCCACACAACCTACGAGAGCCCTTACATAACAGACACAAGCGGGCAGGAGAAACCATGCAAATCGCCTCGCTAAAGGATTGATTTTTATAGTTATATATTCAAACTTTCCGTATAAAATTCAAAAAGTATTTAAACTACCGTTAATAAATAAATTAGGAAAAAAGAGGCGGTTTCTAACAGCGGTGGTTATAGACAAGAAGAGAGTGTCAATCTAAATTACAATTTGGGACAATAAATATCAAATTTTGTAAAAGTCTATCATTCGGGAATTTCCCGTGGTATTCATCCCAAGCGGAGAAACTTTCTACATCCCAACCGTTATCAACAAATACAGTTCCAGATAATTTGTCATCCGGAAGGAAATGTTCAGTTCTAATTTCAATGCATTTGTCCCCTTTCTTTTTAATATCACCAGAAATTGAATTTACAAAACCATCGAAACAGACCGTTAATTTAAAATTTTCCAATTTATTATTACCAGAATTTATAGCCTCGATGGTTTTTTCGTAACATTCTGGACAACCCTTTGCTGTTTTATCGATACCACTACAAAATTGATACGTTCTGCCACCAGTTGTATACAATTTATAAAAGAAAAGGAAAAAACAATTATACTGCTCTATACTACCATTCCTATAAACAAAATTCCATTCATCTACTAAACCTACGTCTGCAATGGTACTGCCATCAATCTCCAAACTTATATCTGGTTCCCTTCCTATATCCTTATTCAAAACTATTATCATTTCATCACCTGAATGAAAATTATAATGAAAACCATATAGTCCTGAAGGTAATTTACTAATGTTAACGAGCTCTTCCTCACCAGGCATTCTAAAGATATGGTTTAATGTAACAGTAACATCAGAGTATTTTCCAAATAAATAGATGTTGACAAAATCCGTTATCGTATCCCCTGTAATAGCATTTATGAAGATGCCTGAAAGGTTTCCAACTAAGAAAATTAAAATGACAATAAAAACCTTTCTCTTGTTAGGAAGTCTCATTCAAACCATCACCAGAATTTAAACCAACTTCTCCCCTTCCAGTAGAATTTTCTTCCCTTAACTAATGCCCATTTTTCATTTTGTGTTAGCTGCTTAATTTCTTTCTCCAATCTCCGGGCTTCCGACCTAGTCCGACACTTTTGCTTCCAAGCAAGTCTTACGTAGTCAAATCTTCCGGTATACCTTTCTGTATCTCTGTATATGACATTCTCAATGTGTTCAGAAAGTCTTGCAGAAATATCATTCGTCTGTCCGGTGTAAAAGTTTGTGAATCTTCTCCTCTTATAACACTTGAGAAGATATACCCAGTAAGGCATTCAATCCTCTCCAATTAAAAATTCGAGAAAGGTTTTAAAAGGGTATGTTTAAACCAAAGCTCTTAAATCAATAAAGCTAAAAATTAAATATGAGAGTGTTAGTCTTGGCTCTCGTTGTTATTTTCATTGCATTATTTTTAGCTACATATCCGCAACCGAATTTAACAGGAATGGTTACAATTTCTGTCTTGCCTGATGGCTCAAATTCAAAAAATCTAACATTTACTAAGGCTGGGGATCAGATTGTTTACTTACTAATACCAAAAAATGCCAATGTTATAAACGCAAATTTGAATGTAAGTGGATTAATTGGATATGCTTTTTATGGTATTGAAAATGGCGGTTTTGAGACAGGAAATAGTTTGGGATGGATAAATAGTCGTGAAGATGGATGGAGTTCAAATAATGCACCAGAAGGTAGTTGCTATAATACTTGGGGATATAAGGCAAGCACGGTCCAGAAACACTCTGGTAATTATTCATGGTGGATGTCTTTAAGTGGCCAAGCCAACACTGCTCTGTCTATAAAGAAAGATATAACAATCGATCAAATTAATACTCAATTGTCTTACTGGAGATATTTGTATATATATGGATGTTCATTGATTAATTTTTACGTATACCTTAACCATCCTAATGGAGCACACATAGCTACATTAGAGCACTTTGATGGGTATACGGGTCTAGTTAATTGGACTAGAAAAACTTATAATATAAAAGACTACACCAATAAAGACAAAGTCCAAATCGAATTTAAAATATCTTCTGGTAACTGTATCTCTATAGGTTGTCATCAAGTATACATAGACGATGTTGAGATTGGTGGTGCTGAGGTATATCCGATCAATCCAACTCTTGATATTGGCAACGATGGGGATACTCAATGGTTTCATTCTGGTGAATTTGACACGAGAGAAAAGACACCAAGCCTTTCAACAGAAATTAACGAATATTTGAGTACATGTGTCCCAGATGCAAACAGAGAATGCTTGGTTCCGTTAGTTTTTCGATCAGAGTCAGCAGGGACAATTGAAATTTCTGATATTAATATAACTTACAATCTTGAGGAATGCTCTGACTGGACTCCTTATAATCAATGCTCAGCAACAAAACCAAAATACTGCTCAAACGGGACTTTGGTTGATAAATGTTATCTTTGTGATTGTCCTGCCGGCAAAGTGTGCCGTGGTGATGGAACCTGTGTTATTAGCTATTATTTTTGCCAAAATGGGGATGTTTATAAAAACTATACAAACTATACTTGCATTAATTCTCAATGCCAAAACATCACCACATCAATTCTTATAGATGATTGTAGCGAGGCAGATGAAACTTATTGCAAAGAAGGTATAAGCAGTTGTGTTAGGGACTTGATATTTACTGAAGCTGGAAATCAGATTATCTATATTGATATTCCAAAAAAATCTATCGTGAATAATGCAACTTTGAATTTAAGTGGATTGACTATCCCTAGTGAAATTAGTTATTTATGTAATGGGATGGATTGTAAGGCATATTCTGGTAAATATCTCCGTACAACGAGTGATTATGGTTGCGGTGATCCAGATGATATTAATTTCACAAATGGTAATGAAATATCTGATTACAACAAAATACAAAGTAATGATGGTATTTATGAAACATCTGGACCTATCGTAAGAACACACAATTACGCTTTCACAAAATTTATTTATACACTTGAATATGATACAAGCAGAATTAATAATATAACTGTTTATTTTGATGGAGGTGGAGATGCTTCTTGTAGCGGAAGTCATCTATACATTTATAATTTTCCATCAAACACTTACACAAGATATAGAACTACAGATAGTTGGTTCGAAACTTATACCAAAGTTTTTGATGATTTATCTCCCATAGTAAATAATTCAAGGAATCTTATTGTAGTTGCAAGGTCTCGTGCGACAGGACATTACGGTGTAAATTGTGCAGCTTCCAGTCCACCAGGATCGGGTTGTGGAATATCAACAGATATAATTAACGTAACAATAAAGTTAAAAACACTGGATACAAATCCTACAAATCCGTTTCTTGAGGTAGGAACACCGGACGGAATTTATGAATGGAGTTATTTAGGAAAATTTTTCACATTGGAAACAACTCCAGACTTCTCAGCAGAACTTAACGAACATCTAAGTACCTGCATACCGGATACCGAATTTAATTGCACTATTCCTTTGGTTTTTCATTCAGATTCAATAGGGAGAATTGAAATTTTTAACATGAATGTTATGTATGAATATGCCGAGTGTCTTGCTGATTCAGATTGTGATGATGAAAACCTCTGTACAACTGATATTTGTTCTGAATCCTCCAGAACTTGTTCTAACGAACCAGTAATTCCATGTTGTGGGGATGGTTTATGCGAGTCGAATGAAACGTATTCAAATTGTTGTTTGGATTGTTCATGCCCAACTGGATATATATGCCAAAACAATAACTGTATTTCTGAAAGGACTGAAGAGCCAGGAGACGGCTCAGGTACGATAACACCGCCGGGAACTGAACCTGAAAAACCATCAATAAACATAACTAAGAAAATTAATGAGATAGTTCCTGGTGAAATGGCAAACATAACAGTGGAAAATAATGAGACGGGTGTCAAGGAGATATACATAGAGGTAAAAAATCCTGTTAAAGAAATAGATGTAAATATTGTGAAATTCCCACAAAAGCCTGCCCAAGTATTTCATGAAGTTGCAGAAAATGTATATGAATACCTTGAATTGAGCATGACCAACGTGACTGATGAAAATATTGAAAAAGCAACAGTGGGTTTCAGGGTGAACAAGACTTGGATTGCGAAGAACAATATCAACAAAACAACTGTTAAGCTGAATAGGTATTTCAACGGGACTTGGTACGAAATGCCCACTATTCCGAGTGGGGAAAGCCCTGAATTCGTTTATTATGAGTCGGATGTCCCTGGATTCTCTATATTCGCGATAACTGGGGAGGAAATAGAAGAACCGAAGATGTGCGTTCCGAACGAAAAGAGATGTTCTGATAATAATCTTGAGCAGTGTGTTACAGATGGAACCGAATTGTCAATTCTGGAGACTTGTGAATATGGATGTAATGATGAGACCCTTTTATGCAACCAGCCACCAGTTATTGAAACAGTTATGCTGTATTTCTTCATTTCATCTATTGTGATAGCTGTTATGGTTCTTTATTTAGTCATTAAGAGAAAGCGAGAATTTCTGTGGAAGTAAGTACACAACTACATAATGAGCTTCTAATAGTTTGAAAGGAAAAATTAATTATGGAATTGAATTTTATATGGGGGAAATTGGTTTTTATAGTTATAAGTTTAAATTAAACTTTATGAAGCAGCAGCAGAAGCAGGTGTTGATGGCGGTATTCATTGCCTTCATAATGATCGCTTCCGCGATCGGGTTCGCCCTCCTTCAGGGCGTTCCGAAGGATTTGGGTCCAGACACTCCAACATTCCCGAACGTGGTGGAGAGGGTTCTTGATCCGGAGGAGAAGCTCGCCATCCTGAGGGGAGGGAAGAGCCTGATAGAGTTTCTTTATCCCTCCAACTGCACATATTGCTTTGAGAGGAGAATCATGTACGAGAACTTCGCGAAATCCCAGGAATTCAAGGACTACGTTGTTCTCGAGACGAGCGTGGAGGAGAACGTGACAGCGGACTGGATCGTGATTGCATACACAGGGGATCAGACAGACCTTTCGGACGTTAACACAACGGATGATCTCATGGAGATATTCTGCGATTCGAGCGTGGTCAAACCGAACATATGCGTGCTGCAAGAGATTTAAATTCAAATTTATAAATATAACCTGACAAAACCTATTATATCGATTGACGACTTGAATCGAAAGCGTAGGTCGTCCTTCGAAACTACCCATTGTGATCGCATGTACAAGATTTTGGAGATAAGAGACAGGATAAGGGTTTCACCGGACAAGTTCAGTCTGAACCTCGAGGATGCGGTGAAGACCAGCCTGGAGGAGAAACTGGAGGGATCGATAGACAAAAATGTAGGCGTTATTCTATCCGTCCTATCGATAGAGAAGATAGGGGAAGGGGTGATACTTGCAGGGGACGGAGCGCTGTATTACCCTGTTGAGTTCAAGATCCTTGCATACCTTCCGGAGCAGCACGAACTCGTGAAGGGGGATGTGATAGACGTGACGGAGTTCGGGGTGTTCGTGAGGATGGGACCGGTGGACGGGATGGTTCACGTTTCGCAGTTGATGGACGATTTCGTTTCGTATGATTCGAAAAACCTCATGTTCACCGGGAAGAAAACGAAAAGGAGGGTGAAGGAGAAATCGCAGGTTATGGCGAGGGTTATTTCTGTGAGCATGATCGAGAGCCAATACAAAATCGGATTGACCACGAGACAGCCCGGACTGGGGGCGCTGGAGTGGTATAAGAAGGAGGAGAAAAGGATCGAGAAGAAGAAGGTACATCCGAAAAAGAAAAAATAAGGTGGATTTTATGGTTGAAAGGGAAAAGGTATGCAAGCACTGCAAGAGGTTCGTTATCGGGGATAAGTGCCCTGCGTGTAACACGAAGGATTTCACCAGGACGTGGAAGGGCATGATTATCGTGAATGATCCCGAGAATTCAGAGGTGGCGAAAATTCTGGGCATAGCGGCTCCTGGTAAATACGCCCTGTGGGTGAAGTAGGTGTTAAGATGGTAGTAAAGGTTATCGAGGAGAAAAAGAACCCCCTTCTGAAAAGGGAGGAGGTTTACTGCATTTTTGAACACCCGGACAAAGCGACGCCTTCCAGGAAAGAGATGCTGCCTTCCCTGGAAAAAATCCTTAAGGCCAAAAAGGATCTGATAATAATAGACAAGATATTCTCTGTCAAGGGCAGGGGGGAATCGAAAGTCCACGTGTTCGCGTACAAGAAAAAGGAGGACATACCGAAGGAGAAACTGGAAAAAATGCAGAGGAGAATGGAAAAGAAAGAGGCGAAGGGAAAGACGATCGAGGAGGCGAAGCCGGAGGTGGCAAAGGAAGAGGCCGGAAAGGAACCGGAGGAAAAACCAGAAGAAAAGGGTGAAAAGGAAGAGGAACCCGAGAAAGAGGAGAAGCCTGAAGGTAAGGGATAGTTATGGCAAAGAAAGAAAAGAAGACAAGAAAGAGGGGCAAGAAAGAGAGAAAGGGAAGAAAACACGAGTCCATAGAGGTAAAGAAATACTACGAGATCAAGGGCGATAACCTGGAAAGGAACAGGAATTTCTGTCCAAGGTGCGGATCTGGCACTTGGCTCTCGAAACACAAGGGGAGATCCTACTGCGGAAAGTGCGGGTACACGAGCTTCGGAGGGAAAAAACCACCTGAAGAGACCAGGCCTGAGGAGAAAACCACGGAAGAGGTTAAAGAGGAAAACCCTATTGAGGAAGAGAGGGCGAAGCCTGAGGAAGAAACAAGGGAAGAGAACAAGAAAGAGGAAGCCAAAGAGTAATTTTCTACTTATTAATTCTTTTTTGAAAAGTATTATAACAGCCGGGCCTGTAGCTTAGTAGGATGTCAAATGACGCAGGTTTTACCTGCGTCCACCTGCAGTAGAGCGTCAGATTGCGGATCTGGAGGTCGCGGGTTCAAAGAGCGTCTGAAGCAGGTTTCACCTGCTTCGTTCGAAATTCCCGCCAGGCCCATAGATTTAAATTTAAAAAACAATCAAATAGTTATTAACCGCAACGGGGCTGTGAGGTAGTCTGGCTATCCTGGCGGGCTCCAGTCTTTCGAAAGAGTGGAGCGATGAGGGTCTTATGAGGATTAAGATCCTGTGATGAAGAGAGACCCGTATACCTGGGTTCGAATCCCAGCAGCCCCACTTATTTTTTATTCCAGCCAGGACAAAGAATTAATATGAGGGCTCAAACCGCCTTTGAATATATGGTCATAGCAATGATAATTCTTGGTTTCCTCGTGCCCATATGGCTGTACGTATCACAGGTCCAGAACGAGAGCGCGGAAACCCTGGCGCTGACCTATGCGAAGAACGCGGTCAAGAAGATAGCGGAGAACGCGGATCTTGTCTACTCCCAGAGATTGGGGGCGAAGGTGAAGGTCGGTGTTTACATCCCGAACGGCGTTGAGGAAATAAACATAACCGGGAAGACCGTGATAATGAAGGTTTATTCTTCCTCAGGAGTGGTTGATATTTTTGAGACATCTGCGGCGAATTTGAACGGGAGCCTGCCGACAACCTCAGGCTTCCACTGGATCCTGATAGAGGCAAAGGGAGACTACGTCCAGATAGATATGTCGTGAGTTATGAAAGCTCAAACGGGTGTGGAGTTCATGATACTTTTCGGGATTTTCCTAGCTGCAATAATAATAATGGTGTTCGTGGTCTGGGGGTACGTATTGGATATAAACGTCTCGACAACCGATCTCCATGCGAATTCGCTGTTGGACAGGGTATCGGGCAAGCTGGATACCGTATTTCTCGAGGGTCACGGGTTCTCAGTCAACTTCACGCTGCCCGAAACGCTTTCGGGCATCAATTATTCATTGGACATAAAGAACGGTTTCGTGTTTCTGAACATTAGTGAAAGGGTTTACACCAAAAGGCTCATAACGAGAAACGTGACCGGGGATCTCGAGGTCGGCAAAAACATCATTGAAAACGTCAACGGCGTGGTGGTGATATCATGAAAAAAGGTCAGGTTTGGTCGCTGGATTTCGTAACATCGCTAGTCATATTCACCCTTGTTCTCATTCCTTTGCTGTTCGTCTGGAACTATGTGAACATACAGAACATGGAGCAGAGGACATTCGATGAGATAGAGACGTTGGCGCTGTCGATCTCGGATTCCCTGATACGGACGAAGGGCGTACCCGAAAACTGGAATTCAAGCAACGTGAACGTGATAGGCCTGGCAGAGGGGGAGAACGTTCTGAGCATCCCGAAAGTCTCGGAATTCCTCTACATGGGGAACAATGAATACGACCTCACGAAAAACATACTCGTGGGCAGATACGATTTCTTTTTCAGCATAACCGACCTGAACGGGACGGTATACGGGACGGCAGGGAGCAAACCGGCTGACAGAACGATCGTCCCTGTTGAGAGGTATTGTTTGTATAACAACAGGGTCGTTAAGATAGAATTGGCTCTGATAGGCTAGAGATCGACCTCGAACCATTTGTATTTTATCCTTATTTTATAGCCCATCTTTCTCAGTCTTTTTATTACCTGCACGTCCTTCTCTCCCTTCCTGGAGAGAAACTCCTCTATTCCCAGCTCCAGAGCGATTATAGGGTGGATTATATTGACTATTATGTCCTTATCTACCAGCTCGATCTCGGCGGCAGGTGACTTCCCAAGGTATACCATAAAATGAACCCTGCCGACAATGCTCCTAAAAATTTCTCCCAGAATGTTCATAAGGATCAAGAATTATTTTTTCTTAACGAAAGGCACTATCGTGAACTCCACGTTGCCGTTCACCTTTACCTGCGAGTTCCCTATGTTGAACTCTACTCCGTCAAGGTTTACCTTTGTCTTAGTTTCCTTTCCTTCAAGTATCTGAAGTATCTTAAGGAAAAGCTCTTCCTTGTTTTTGACTATCTCCTCGAAAACGCCCATACACACCACCTTAGATCAGATTATATAATATTTGTCTTTTATTTTAAATAACTTATTAACGTATTCCCCACTAATTCTTAATATATGGTGGAGAAGATAATCGTGGGGAAGGGGTGGAAGGATCTCAAAAAATACGGACCTAGAGGAACCGCTTACATAGGGAAGCACATCGTCGGGAAGGGAGAGGAATCCCACTTGACGAACCCCATCCACATGGACGTCACGAGACCTCACGTCGTTCTTGTGTGCGGGAAAAGGGGGACGGGAAAATCCTACACCGCAGGGGTGGTTGCGGAGGAGATATACCGGCTTCCGAAGGACATCAGAAAGAACATATGCGTTCTCATGATAGACACCATGGGAATCTACTGGTCCATGAAGCTCCCGAATGAAAGGGATGCGGACCTCCTGAAGGAATGGGGGGTAAAACCCGAGGGGATAAAAACGAACCTCTTCGTCCCGAAAGGGTATTTTGATGAATACAAGAAGGCAGGAATAACAGTGGATTTCCCCTTCACGGTTTCCGTTTCCGAGCTGACCTCTGAGGACTGGGCGATAACCTTCGGGTTCTCCATGATAGATGAGTATGGGATCCTGATAGAGCAGGTTATGGAGAGGCTGGAGGAAAGGGAAGGAAATTATTCGATAGAGGATATAATAGGGGAGATAGAAAAGGACGAGAGATCGGGAAAGAAGGTCAAGGAAGCGCTCATAAACAGGTTTTTAGCCGCTAAGGAATGGGGGATATTTGAGAAGAAGGGGACGAAAACCGAGGATCTCCTGAAATCCGGGACGATTTCGATCCTAGACGTTTCTCATTACATGCGAGTTTCGGAATCGTGGTCGATTCGCGCGATGGTTGTCGGATTACTCAGCAGGAAGATATTCAAGGAGAGGCTGGCGGCAAGGAAGGTCGAGGAATACGGGAAGGTCACGGGCCAGGCCAGGAAAACTATCCCCATGATATGGATCATGATCGATGAGGCTCACCAGTTCATCCCCGAGAAGGGATCGACAGCCGCCTCCGGTCCTCTTTTAACGCTTGTCAAGGAGGGGAGGGAACCGGGGATTTCGATGCTCATGATAACCCAGCAACCGAACAAGCTCCGCGGGGACGCGCTGTCGCAGGCGGATCTCATAATCTCCCACAGGCTGACATCCAAAGCGGACATAGAAGCCCTTCGCTCGATCATGCAGACCTACATGCTCGAGGACATACAGGATTACCTGAACGAGCTCCCCAAGACCAAGGGATCAGCGATAGTCCTTGATGATAACCTCGAAAGAATTTACGAAATTCAGGTTCGTCCGCGATTTTCCTGGCACGCCGGAGGCTCGCCCATAATATTGAAAGAGAGGAGCCTGCTTGAGGGAATGGAAACCTGAAATCTATCTCTTTATCTTTCCCCTCTTCTTTACGATCTTTATCCTCTTTATCCTCTCCTTGTCTGCGTCCTTCACCATTATTCTGAAGTTCTTCAGTTTTATCTTGTCCCCTTTCTTGGGAAAGCGCCCGAGCTTGTTAACAATAAGGTCAGCGATCGTTTCGAGATCCTTCTGCTTGAACTCGATCCCCATTATTTCCGTGATGTCCTTCAGGGGGGTATCCGCCTCGACAATTATGCTCTTCTCGTCCAGCAGGCGGAGTTTGGTTTTCCTCACGTCGCTCTCATCGTATATCTCTCCCACGATCTCTTCCAGCAGGTCCTCAAGCGTGACCAGACCTTTCACGCTACCCTTCTTGTCCGTTACGATCGCGAGGTGGGTTCCTGTCTCCCTGAAATCATCAAGTAGTAGGGCGAGATTCTTGTCCTCACCAACGAACATCACAGGGGAAACGAGCCTCTCGATCTCCATGTCGAACTGTTTCCTTTTCACGTGTCTAAGTATGTCCTTTATGTGGACGATCCCTATGATGTTGTCAAAGCTGTTCTTGTAAACAGGTATTCTCGAATACCTGGATTCCAGTATTTTCGTCATGACATCAGACAGACGCATGTCAGAGCGTATGGAAGCGATCCTCTTCCTCGGAGTCATAACCTCCGAAACTTTCGTATCCCCGAATTCAAAGATTCTGTGTATCATCCTTTCCTCATCCCTCTCTATGATCCCTATCTCCGTTGCCATTCCCAGGGCGGTCTTTATCTCCTCCTCTGTTATGGTTGCTTTCTTTTTCTTTGTGCCAAAGATCCTCAGAATCCCCAGGCTGAGGTTTTCAATGAAAATGACAACGGGGTAGAATATCTTGGTAAGGATGTAGAAGGGCCCTGAGAGCAGGAGGGAGACCCTCTCCGCGTTCTGGTAGCAGAAGGATTTCGGTGTGATCTCCCCGAAGACAAGGATTATGAACGTCATCACCCCCGTCGCCACGCCCAGACCTGCCGACCCGAAAATCTCCGTGGATATAACGGTAGCGAGCGCGGCGGCCGCGATGTTCACCAGGTTGTTCCCGATCAGGATGGTCACGAGCAGCTTGTGCGGCTCGTCCTTAAGTTTTCTAAGTATTTTCGCCCCCCTCTTTCGCTGGCGGACAAGCTTCCTTACCTTTATGTCGCTCAAGGAGAAAAAAGCGATCTCAGAACCTGAGAAGATGGAGGAGAAAACCAGCAGAATTATCAAAACCAGTATTTCCAGCCACATAAAAAATAATTGTGTTTCCTGGCTTTTATTTGTTCATTTCCTTCGACAGCTTGTTTACCTTGTTCTCGATCTCTATTATCTTCGAGACGAGTTCCCTGTATTTCTTTTCGAGTTTTATGTCCGTGTCTATCCTTTTCTTGTCAAGCTTGTGGACCCTGTAGTCAGTCGTTCTCTTGTGTTTGGTGGCGATTTCGAACGTGTTTTCCAGCTGCTGCGAGATCGAACTCAGTTTCTTGTAGATGTCATCCTGGTATCCCACGACTTTCGTGTTTGTCAGCTCTTCCGAAAGCTTCCCCGCTCCTATGATAACCACGATGGCCAGAAAAATCGCAAAGGATTCGAAGGGCATCGCTGCAGCAATAACCCCTGTCAACAGCGAGAGGGCGATCACTGCGAACAGTACCCAGAATATCTTATCCCAGTGCCTGAACCAGTGCATACTCGAAAACATAGTTATTATTTAAAGGTAAAGAATTTAAAGGTTTTTTACCCTTAATTTTCACGGTTTGTTAAAGTTTTTAAACTTGTATCCCTATATAACGTTTATGAAATTCCCGAAAACCCTGCGCACCTACTGCCCGAAGTGCAGGAAGCACACGGAGCACACGGTGAAGCAGTCCAAGAGGAAGGGACGTTCCAAGGCTCACCCCCAGTCCCAGTCGCAGAGGAGGTTCAAGAGGAAGATGGAGGGATACGGATCCTTCCCCAGGCCCAATCCCAAGGGCGAGGGAAAGCCCACCAAGAAGGTGGATCTCCGCCTGACGTGCAAGGAGTGCAAGAAGGCGCATACAAAGAAGGGTTTCAGGGTAAAGAAGTTCGAGCTGGTATGATGGATATTAACGATAAAGGAAGGTCCTACGTCCTGGAGATGGCCGCCAGATCCTACTGTGAAGGTTTAACGGAAAGGTTTGACCAGGGATACAAAAGGCTGCTATTCCTCGCCAGGGCGTTCAACTAGAACTGTGACTCCCGGGCCGGAAATATACAGTCCGGGTGTTCACATGACCAAAAACAGAGGTTCGGTAGAGAATAAGTTGAAGGAGCTTCTTTCTGACAGGACTATAACCGATAGGAACAGGGACCATATACTGAAATTCAAGGACAATTGCGTTGCTGAGGTCATGGGCAATAACAGGATTCACAAGTATCTGACCTACCTTCCCAAAATCGCTAGAATTCTTAAAAAAGACTTTAAAAAAGCTGAAAAGGAGGATATCCAGAGGGTTCTGGCTGAACTGGAGAAGAACCAGAGCTATTCTGCGTGGACGAAGTACGATTTCAGGGTGATGATAAAGCGATTCTACAAGTGGCTTGAGGGAGACGATGAAGTGTATCCGAAGAAGGTCAGATGGATCAAATCCTGGGCAGTTGTTAAAAAGGCTAGGGGGGTCCTTCCTGATGAGCTTCTCACTGTAGAGGAAATCAAGGCAATGATAGAGAATTGTTATAACATTCGCGACAAAGCGATAATCTCTGTTCTTTACGAAAGCGGATTTCGAGTGAGTGAATTCCTTGGAATGAGGATTAAGCATGTGGATTTCTCTGGGGACCTTGCTCATATCACTTTTGAAATAGAAGGAGCTAAAACAGGAATGAGAAAGATACCTCTGATAAACTCCATTCCCTATCTGGCCAATTGGATTGGAAATCACCCAAGCCAGAATGATCCGAACTCATATGTGTGGATATCAAATGGCCACGTAAATCACAATCAACCAATGTGCTATGGCAATCTGATGGATTTGCTGAGAAAGATAGCTGTGAGGGCAGGCGTGAAGAAGAGGGTTAATCCGCACAATTTCAGGCATTCCAAGGCCACAGAGATGGCAAAATCCCTTACAGAATACCAGCTATGTCTTTACTTTGGCTGGAAGAAATCAGCAACAGCATCCACATATGTTCATCTCGCAGGAAGGGATCTGGACATAGCAATAAGGGAACTGGCTGGATTATCAACTCCAGAGCAGAAAAAGAACGAGCTCGAGCCAATCAAATGCCCACGCTGCGAGAAGACAAACGAGCCCACAGCAAAGATGTGCAACAGATGCGGATTGATTCTGAGCGCAAAGAACGCCATGCAAACAATGTTCTGGCGAGGAAAAGAACTGAACACTCCTCCCTCTTAGTTTATCCCCCCTTTCCGCCCGAGCGAGTTTTACTATACAAATCGTTTTTATTGATAACTATCTGAAATTTAATTGGATGGTTTTTATGAAGAGAAGTAAAAATAATAAAATAAAGACAAAAACAGGAAAAACTCCCATCATGTACGAATCAGATTTTATTACCAAAAAGGAGAAGAGGACTCTAATAATACAGACTGCCACTGCCGTTATTCTGGCCGTAACTGCTGTAGTCTACGCTGGGGGTGTTTTTGTCCAATATAATACTTTTCAGAACCAGTTGGACCTAGATAATCCACATTTTGTAATATCTTTTGATCCAAATCAGGCGTGTAGGGACAGTATAAATGAACTTGATAGTCCATGGATTAGAATATCTTTGAAGAATTACGGTAAGTATCCAGCAAGTATAAAATTCAGTCCTTTGGTAGAGGGCATATCATTTGATGGGGGTGAAGAGGTAAGTTATGTAATCACTGAGGATTCAATAATGGAGAATTCAATACGACTGAGACCCAATCTTTCTACACAGAATTTCACAGTATCTTTAATGTACGATTGTACACCAATTCCAGTATCATATTATAGGTTCCCATTTTGGACTACTCGTGATGCACCCTGTAATTTCTGGACTGATTGTGGAATAAGATGCGAATATGAAAGAAAATATGGATATAACCATTGGGAAAGAGTAGGGGATATAGAAGGTTTAAGATGGTATAATGGAAAATGCAAGAGACTAGTTTTATAAAGCCATTTGACAAATTCATACAAGGCGCTGTGTTGGCATTTCCTTGGCGGCCAGGGGTTTACGTATATTATATTGAATATTAACTTATTAACAATTAAAACAATAATTATTTATGGCCAAACATAAAAAAGCCATAATCATAATTCTTTTATTAATTGTTTTTATAGCCCTACTGTATCTTTCTATACCACTATTTATTTGCCCTATTGTTGATGGGGTTTCTTGCAATAATATTACTTTAACAGGAATCTGGAATTCTGATAATGATTATGTCATTGAAGTCAAGAATCTCAATGGCTCCTCTTTAGATAATGATAATCCAATTTTTGAAAATGAGGCATATTGTCAAATATTTTTAAAAGAGAATGACCTGTCTTTTGATGAATTTAAAAACTACACGAGAAAAATCTCAGGTATGGTCCGCACCTACCAAGAAGTGAAAGAGACAGTTTCTAATGTATCAATACCCTATAGAATACAATTAGAATTTAACCAATGTTATCCGTTCGGGGGATTTTATTGTCCAGGATACGAAGTAAATATTGATACCCCGCCTTGTTTTTTCTATCAGATTGATAAGGAAACAGACCCAAATATTGCGTTGCAAGTATGTGAAAAGACCACACTCGATGTCGAAGGTAGTAGCAAATGTTATAGAATAGTAGCCCTAAAATTTGCTGATGTAGATACAGATATGGCTGTTGCGTTATGTGATAGAACAGCTATTTTCGGTATTTATGAGAAACTTAAATGTTATAAAAAAATTGTAATAAAGTTAGCTGAGAAAGACATTAGTAAAGCTATAGATATATGTGAAATTGAAGGCATGTATTGTCGTGGAGACGTTATAGAACACTATCAGAATACGTATAACATTACTGGAGAGAAGTTGGTTAAAGAATGTCTATATTATGAATTAGGGGATAAAGTAACCGAGCGACTGTGTGCACACAACAGCATCTATCTTTATGGTTGGCAGGGACATCATGATTTAGTTTACATGTACGGCAATGGTTATTCTGAGAAAGCAAAGATTCTTTGTGATAAAATGCTGCTTTTTTATGGTAGTGATGAATTATGCCTTAAAAAACGAGAAGGAACCATTAAAGAAATTAATAGGCCAGGAAGCGCTTTAAACCAATTCGTTCTGCAACACCCCGATGGTTTAGGAGAACCTCAATAGTTAATTTAAAAGTAAAACATACTTGCATAATATCGATTTAGAATGAGACTCGTGAGACAACCAAATTGTGCAGAACCAAGTTAATTTATAAAGCCATTTGACAAATTCATACAAGGCGCTAGGCTGCGATATCCTTGGCGGCCAGAGCGGGCGGCCTGGACATTGAAAATCTAAGAAAGAACGACGTTATACTCCTGTTGATGGGACACGGCCTGGAATGGGGAGACATGGACCTCAGAAGTCTTTCCAGAGATGTTAAGTGGGATATCAGAAAATTGAAAGAAAAAAAGGTGATATGATGGCTTCGAAATTTTTAAGGGTGAAGTGCAGGAAATGCAAGAACGAGCAGGTTGTTTTTGAGAGACCGTCCTCCAGCATAAAATGCCTGGTCTGCGAAGAGGTTCTTGCAGAGCCCACGGGCGGGAAGGCGAAGATAAAAACCGACGTTATATCCAAGGTTTAGGTGTTATTTTGGAGAAAAAGATTCCTAAGAAGTGGGAGCTGGTCGTGTGCAGGATCAAGAAGATCAATCCCCACTCCGTCCTGGCATACCTTGTGGAATACGAGAGGATGGGATTAATACACGTTTCCGAGGTCGCATCGAGGTGGGTGCGAGACATACGGGAGTTCGTGAAGGAGAACCAGTACGTTGTCTGCAGGGTCATGGAGGCGAACACTGAGCATATCTCCCTTTCCCTCAAGAGGGTCTACAAGGAGGACAGGACAAAGAAGCTGAACGAATTCAAGAGGGAGAGGAGATCGGAAAAGCTCATCGAGATGTGCGGCAGGCTGCTGAAGAAGAGCGCGGAGGAGGTCAAGAAGGAGATAGTCCCCGTCCTGGTGGAGGAGTTCGGCTCTCTCACGAAAACGTTCGAGATGGCCCTAAGGAAGCCGGATCTCCTGAAAAGGAAAGACATCCCGGTCAAATGGAGAGAAGCGATAATGGATATCGCCAAGAAGAACTACGCTGAGAAGACGTTCGCCGTAAAGGGCGAGCTGAGACTGATCACGAGCAGGCCCGACGGGATCGATCTCATAAAGAAGGCTTTACTGAAGGCCAAGAGCCAGGGCCTGGAAGTCCAGTACGTGTCAGCCCCCAAGTACGTCCTGATCGGCAAGGGCAAGAACTACAAGGAAGTGGAGAGCAAGGTCAGGGAGATCGGCGAGGGGATAGCCAAGGGCTTCGAGGGCGAAGCCAGTTTTGAGCTGGAGAAATAAACATAAAATAATAAGAATTTACTTGGTTATTTTAATGGAAACATTTTTTGGTTTTTTGGGCTTCCATTTGTATCTCTTGAAAAAGGGGAATCCTTCTCTTAATTCTATCCCTATTCCCATTTCCCTTAATGTATTCGTTTCTTCTTTGCTCAGCTGCGTCAGGTAAACCCTGTCGGTTGTCACTGTACTTCCCTTTCCGGAAATGTATTCGGCTGTTCTGGCTGTATTCTGCATGCCGTCCAAATTCAGAAGTTTCGGTACGAGTTCACTGACAGGAACTTCCTTCGTAAATATGTACAGGTATTTTCTTTTCTTCCCAATTCTGTTATTACTAAGCTTCTTTCTTCTCGTTCTCCAGGGTATTTTCTTGCCGTCAACTTCAACGTAACTTCCCATGTCAGTTACCCTCCATTTCTTACTATTAAGTCCGAGATCTGGTATATCCAGCATGTTGGAAGCATGCTCTTCGATTTTCGTTCCTTCATATTTCCTTTCCAAAATGTCAATCCTGGAACCACTCAATCTCGCATTTTTGAGGGTTTTTCCCTTCCTTTTGAAAGCAAGTTGTTTATAAGACTCGCCTTTCTTGATCTCACCGTGAGGTTCAAATCCCATGTTCAAGATATCACTCACCAAACCCTTAGGTATACCCTCTTGGTTCGTGATCTGATAAACAGCTTCTGAATTCCTGTAAATCCTTGAAACGTATTTTACCATTCAATCACCTCTATTTGGAATATCCTTCGGGCAATACCATTCCGTCCGGTTTGCCTGTTTCAGGATCGACCATGTCGAAAAGCTTAATCTCCTCTCCCGTATCGAATTGATGCATTTTCTTTCCACCATTCACCTTTTCGAGCATGTCCTGATGGACACCCCATGCAAGCCCGCTGTGCTTTATTGGTTCATGCATGTAGTTATTCCAGGCAACGCCTGATGTACACTCAACTGCCTGTATTTCCGAACCATTATAGGCTTTCACAGCATTGGCATAATTGTTGTATTCAACCAGTCCGAGGCCTCCTGCCGCTCCTATGGCTAGCGCAAAGAACGCCAGGTGATCGGACGTCTTTCTCGGTAATCTTATCTTGTATGTGGTCATCCTAACCCTCCTTTATAAATTTTATCACTTTTTAATAGTTAATTATTACATATTTATTGATTTGGGGGTATTTAAAGCTTTCGTTTGCCTCTTCAAGCCGCTGTCAGCTGGATTTCCGCTTCCTCTTCGGGGATACTGTTTCCAGGAAGGGTGTAGCCTGATTCCGTGAGGGTGGCGTCCTCGTACTGCTTGCCTTCCCTGTGGTCCCTGTCGGTTGCTCGCCAGTTGTTTTCTTCCAGGATTAATTCGTCCGCGTGGTCGTCGTACCTGATCTCGCGGAATATCTCGAGAAGGTTCAGGTATTCCCCGATCACGTGGTCGGGAACGATCAGGTCGTATCGTATTTTGAACTTCTCGTAGAACAAAGAGGGATCTATGGATTTCTCCTTGTTTCTTCCGTGCAGGGACGGCCTGGTTTCGGCATCTACTAACATTCTTTCTCAAACCTTAACTTTAAAACAAGTATATTAATATATAAACAAAAATTTATAAAAATTTAGTGCCCAGCGTGTTAATATGGTCTTGGACAAACTTGGATCGGGCCTGAAGGAGACGTTCCGCAGGATCGCGGGCCTGGGGATCGTGGACAAGGAGGCAGTGGAAAGGATAGTTCGCGACCTGCAGAGAACGCTGATCCAGTCGGACGTGGACGTCCAGATAGTTCTCGGAATGTCGCAGAACATAAAGAACAAGGTTCTTAAGGAAAAACCTCCCAAGGGGATGACGATCAAGGAGTATTTCGTGAAGACGCTCTATGATGAGATCATTAATCTTTTGGGCAGGGAGAAGGGTAAGCTCGGACTGAAGCCCTCCAGGATCCTTCTGATAGGCCTGTTCGGCTGCGGGAAGACAACGACCTGCGGGAAGCTCGCGCTCTGGTTCAAGAAACGGGGTCTGTCCACCGCGCTGGTTGCCTGCGACACGCACAGGGCAGCGGCGCAGGACCAGCTCAAACAGATAGGGAAGAAGCTTGATGTTAACGTCTACTCCGAAGGGAAGAAGCCAGAGGACATCGCAAAAAACGCGGTTAAAAAAGCAAAGGAAAACGTCCTGATCTTCGATTCCGCGGGAAGGGACGCTCTGGACAGGGGATTGGCGAAGGAATTGAAAAACCTGGGTAAGATCATAAAACCGGATGAGGTTTTCCTCGTGATCCCGGCGGACATAGGCCAGGCAGCCAGGAAGCAATCCGAGGAATTCAACAAGATGGTGGGGATAACGGGCCTGATAGTGACGAAACTTGACGGGACAGCGAAAGGGGGAGGAGCTCTCGCTGCCTCGAGCGTTTCAGGATCGAACGTACTCATGATAGGGGTGGGGGAGAAGCTTGAGAACTTCGAGGAGTACGACCCCCAGAGGTTCGTCTCGAGACTGATAGGTTACGGGGACATACAGGGACTGCTCGAGAAGGCGAAGGAGGCAGGGGCGGAAGAGACCGCGAAGAAGTTAATGGAAGGGAAATTCACGCTCAACGAATTCTACGAGCAGTTGGGTTCCCTCCAGAAAATGGGCTCGCTCTCGAGCATGATGAACATGATCCCGGGCTTGTCCGGGGGGGCGCTCGCGAAAAAACTCCCGAAGGACTTCCTCGATGTGCAGGAGGACAAGATGAAGAGATGGAAGTTCATAATCGATTCCATGACCCCGGGGGAGAGGGAGGAACCTGACGTGATAAAGCAGTCAAGGGTCCAGAGGATCGCGAAGGGTTCGGGGACGACCCAGGCAGAAGTGAGGGAACTTCTTAAGAACTACAGGCAGATAAAGAAGGTCCTGAAGATGACCGGCGGGGGGAAGGCTTTCAAGAGAGGACCGCTGGCGAAGCTCGCGAAGCAGTTCGGGCTTGGAGCATGATTCGCTTTCTACCGAAAGAAATCATAACTTATATAAGAGATGCGAGCGAATTATTAATTAATGAAAAGAATCCTAATCCCGGCTTTGATATTCATCTTCATTTTTATTTCCTTCTCCAACCCCGCAGTCGCACCATACAACCAGACAAATCAAACCGCTAACTGCACGAATTACTTCGATGGGATATGCCCGGCCCAGTGCTCTGTTGATATTGATGCGGACTGCTGTTTTCAAGGAGGAAAATGCTGGGTTGGAGAGGAATGTTTTATCTGCATGACCTGCACTGATACCGATGGGGGTAAGGATTACTATGTTAGGGGGGATGTAAGCTATTGTGATTGGATCACTGAAGAAGAGCCTGGTTCTGGTGTTCCGGTTGGATGTGCACTGCATAGTGATGTGTGTAAAGATGGTGATGTAGTTTTGGAATATTATTGCCAAGAGGGATTAATCGTTGGAGTGGTCCATGCCTCAAAATTGAAAGCGGAAGATTACGTATGCCCTTACGGATGCGAGGATGGCGTGTGCGTTACAATCGATCATTGTTCCAACGGGGTGAAGGATGCGGATGAGGATGGGGTGGACTGCGGCGGGGTGGATTGCCATCCCTGTAAAATATGCGGTAACGGGGTGTGCGAAATAGGGGAGACCTGGGAGAACTGCCCCCAGGACTGCGAGATGCCGAAATGTCCTGCTTATATCGATCTGGCCTTCAACAAGTACGAATACTACCCGGGAGATTATTTCGAGGTCCTGGTCAAGATTTATGACGTAAACGAGAATCCTTTCCCTAACCAGGTTTTCAGCATGCACAACGAGAGGGAGGGTTCGACATCGGAATTCTACACTGATCCGACCGGGATCTACAAATCAGTCTCAACCGTACCATCCGATCCCAAATACGCGGGGGAATGGACATTCTCAGCCTCCGTGAACAAGGAAAACTGTCATTACATCTCGGAGAGGGAGAGCTTTTACATAAAGATTTCAGATGAGTGCGGCGACGGTTTCTGCAGCCAGCATGAAAGGGAATTGATATGCGAGACGGTTTGTTACGGGGTTCAATCTTCCGGGGGTGCGACCACGGGCGTGACGGGCGCCATTACGGCGTATCCGGAGACAATGATAGCCCCTACCTATGTGGAACCGATAAGTTGCGTAAGCTATTGTCATGTTAAATGCCAGAGGGATTGCACTCCGAACTGCGGGAACGGGGTGTGCGATATGGAGGTTTGTGAAAGGGAAGGTTGTCCGATACCTGAAAGCGAGGAGAACTGTCCCCAGGATTGCAGGAAACCGAACTACTGCGGTTCGCGTTCAAGGGATCCCAATTGTGTATGCAAGGAGGGCTACAGGAAGGAAATCTTTGAAGAGCCTTGCTTTGAAGATTATGTAGGGGGGGATGGAGTTATTCAGCCCACAACAGGAATGGTGACAGGAACTCTAAAAGAAATGGAATGTCCTGTGGAAGAAGTTTTATGTGCAGAAGGATCTGTTGTCAGATCTTATATTGGCAAAGACGGATGCGAACACAAAGCTTGTGTTTCGCCTGAATGTCCAGTAGAAGAAGTCTTGTGTGAAGTGGGATCTAAAAGATATTCTTATATAGGTGGTGACGGATGCATACATACTACATGTTTTATTGTAAAGTGCGCAAAGGAAGGGGAATACACGAGCGGGCCTGTTTCCCCTGAATATCAGTATGGTTGCTGTGAGGGTCTGAAAGGATTTAACACGCATCCTGATCTTGTGGGTAGCGGACTTCTCTGTTATGACCCGAATAAGGGAACCCCTGTCTGCAAACACGAAGGGACGGAATCGGAGGGTTGGTATTATTCCGGAACAGGCGATCTGCTGGTGTATGAGGATTGCCACAGGGAACAAAGGATGTGCAGGTATTACAGGTGCGTTCCGGCCTACAAGTACATTTACCTTCACACCGACAAGTACGCGTACAACATCAATGAACGGGTTGAGATATCCACAAACCCGTTCGAAACCGGAAATCTCGAGGTGGAGCGGATCGAGGTAAGTGTGAAGAAACCCTACGGCGAATCCGAGGTCGTGACACTGAGCGCTGTCTGCGAAACAGAGGATATCTGTCCGTTATGCCAGGTTGGGCAGTACTGTCCCCCGTGCAAAACTCACACCGCCTGCAGATACACGGGGACGTTCGCGGGGACGGACGAGGTCGGTGTTTACCACGTAGGACCGCTTCAGGAGGTAACGGATCTGGTAATCAATCCCGTTTCCTTCAGGGTTTACGATTACTCCCTGCTGGGGAAATACCTCATACTCAGGGACATAGATGGTTACATATACAGGGATGCGAAGTTGAGCCCGGGACCTGAAAACGTTATGGGTTACATGGCGAACTACTTTAAGGACGGGAAGGACTATGTAGTTATAGTGGCTGATTTCGAGAACAGGGAGGATCTGGAGAAATTCCTGAGGACGGTCTTCGGGCAATTCGCCCCGAGAGAGGAAAAGATAAACACATACTACATATACGTTTTCGATACCTACGGCCAGAAGATTTACGTGTGGACGCACAGGACCTTCCTGATAGGCGTTACGGGTCACATGCCCGTTGCATTAAGGGCAGAAATGGTCAAGCCCGTTCCTGTTGAGATTCCGGTCAAGCCAGTCAGCGGAGCCATTCCCTTGGAGGAGGAGACGGTTTACGGGACGCCCCAGAAGGCTCCGGAATTTTTGACCGGGATGATTACCGGGATGCCCATCGCAGAGACCATACCCGTCTACTGCGGCATGGATTCGATATACCCGCAATGCATATGCAGGGCGGACGAGACCAAGGAGGAGTTCACGCCTCCCTGTATGGAAGGTGTGTGTGAAAGGCATTACAGATGTAAGCCGCCGCTTCCGAGAGAGCTCTTGGTCGCGTATCTCGATAAGTATCCGAGCGATATCAAGGCTACAGGGACGGAGTGCGAACAGAAGGGAGGTCACTGCATTCATTCTGAAGGATTCTGCAAACCAGGATTCGAGGAGACGGGCTTCGCATGCAAGACTAACGCTGAGAAGTGCTGTGTGAAGGAAGTGGACAGGGACGACTTCCTGGAGATGGTTATGAAACTCGAGGGAATAAGGGTTAAAATGGACAGGCTGGAAAGAAGGGCGAGAGCACTTTCAGGTTATTACGATTCCGTCGGGGATGAGAACAGGTTTGAGAAGTTCAGTGATGTGGCAGGCATGTTCGCCCATGCGAAGCAGATGATTGATGACATAATTGCGAAGATAAGGGCAAACCTCAACAACCTGGAAGGGATAAGGAGCGAGGTGAAAGAGGACATAGAGGAGCTGAGAGCGTATATAAGCAGCATACTCGAGAGAATGGTTTCGTGATAGGAGGGATTGAATGGTGGAAAACATCTACGATGAGATGGAAAGCAGAGAGGGAGGCGTGAGCAGAAGGAAGGCGTACGCCCTGGTTTTTATCATAATTATTCTGGTGGGAGCCGTGGGGTTCCTCCTTTACGCGGGTTATGACGGTGTGTTACCCCTGGTGGAAAGGGTGACGAACGCGGAACAGGCTTCCAACACGCTTTCTGAGCTCGGGAACGATCTGAGCGGAATCTCGGATGATTTAAAGGATATGGAGAATATTCTTTGACAAACGGATTTATAGGAATTCAGGGAATTATTAATTATGGAAAAACCCAACCAGAAACCCCCGGCCAAAAAATTAACCAAGCATGAAATAGCAAAAAAGATAGTAAAGGAAGATGAGAAGCAGCAGGTTCTGAAGGAAATCATGAGGGGCACCAAGCAGAGAACGTTCGGCCAGAAATCAGCTGACTGGATGACAGAATGGGTGGGCAGCTGGACGTTCATAGTTCTTCTTTTCATATTCATGGCGATATGGATGACACTGAACATCTACATGGTGATCTACAGGTGGGATCCGTATCCCTTCATTCTTTTGAACTTCGTGCTTTCCTGCCTGGCTGCGATACAGGCCCCGATAATACTGATGAGCCAGAAAAGACAAACGGACAGGGACAGGGTAAAGGCTGAGCACGATTACAGGATCAACCGGAAGGCAGAGCTTGAAATCGAGGATATGCAGAAGGACCTGGAGATAATAAAGCAGCTGATAAGAGGGACGAAGAAGTGAATCACACCATAACCTTCAGATTCTTTGAACTGATCGCGCGCAGAACCTTACTTCCCTCTTCCGAGCGCTTGCGAATTCGGATGTAGCCGTTCTTCCCCACCACTGGGGAAAACAAATACTCGTCCCCCGAATAGATATCAACCTGCTGTCCGGTGAATTTCTTCTCGACCTTTATGTTGAAATACGCTCCCTTCTCCCCCACAAGGTGCTTTATCTCCTCCCTCCGGGTCTTCTCTATCGGCTCCGCGGGTGTCTTCATTCCTGTCTTCTTCTCGATCTCCTCTATCGGCTCCACGGATATCTTCATTCCTGTCTTCTTCTCGATCTCCTCTATGGTTTTTCCCCTTCTGCCGATTATCTTGGGTATTACATCGTTCCTTACCTTCAGGACTATTCTGTTGTCCGACAGGAATTCTACCTTGGGGTTTCTGTCGTATCTGCTGATCTCTTCCTCTATGGTTTTCGTTGCGAGTCTTCTCAGGGGGGTTTCCTTGGGTTTTTCCACCTGGATTATCACGTTTTCCTCCCCGAAGGTGTAGATTTCGTATTCGAGTTTTTTGGTCTCGAAATCCCTCACCTCTACAACAGGCCTTGCGAGGTCCTGCTCGGTCATGCCTGTCGGGACCTTCACTGTGAGGCCTATGGTGTAGGTTTTCTCGATATTCCCGTTCTTTATGTAGATAACGGTGTCTATAACGTGCGGGATCATTCCGAGTTCTATCCTTCCTATGAACCTCTGGATCGCTGAGATCAGGTCCGTGGAGTGGACAACGCCGATCATCCCCACTCCGGCAAGCCTCATGTCAGCGAAAACGCGGAAATCCCGGGTCTTCCGGATCTCATCGAATATGGTGTAATCCGGCCTTACCAGGAGCAAAAGCTCGGCTGTTTTCTCCCAGTCGTTCTCCAGAGGAGCGTATTGTGTGATCTCAGGGCCCACCTGCAAATCCCTGGGCTGCTCGAAGGTTTTCACTATCTTTCCCTTTTTTGAAAGGAACTCCGCGATGCTCGCGGCGAACGTGGATTTCCCAGAACCCGGGGGCCCTGCTATCAGGACTCCCTGGTAACCGGAAACGATCATTTCCTCCAGCTGTTTGTGGAGCTTGTAATCAGCGAGGGAGAGCTTCACAATGGGTCTCACCGCCGTGACTTCCGTGCCAGATGAGAACGGAGGTCTTGTGATCGAGATCCTGTATCTCCCCATCTGCACGACCATCGCCCCATGCTTTCCTATCTCGATAAATGAGCTGGGGTCCTTGTGGGTCTTCGAGAGTATCTCGTAAATTATGGATTTCAGCTCGTTATCCTCTATCGACTTGTCCCTGAGGTTTACGAGCTTCACGTCACCGGGTTTACCGCGTTTTGCATAAGGCTTCACACCGACCTTCAAGTGAACGGATTGCGTGTCGGGCGTGAAGAATTCCTCCAGTTTTATCTTCCTGCCTTTGATGTCAAAGGGGACGTACCAGATGGAAACATCCTCCGCCTCCCCAACCAGAGCCTGGACGTAATCGCTCGTCAGGAGAGTCGCATGTTCCTTGACAGCAAAATCCCTTATCAACGCGTCGATCCTCCCCTTCTTCGCGAGGTTTATGTCCTCCTGGGTAGGTCTCGTACCGTCGAAACTCAGGCTTATCTTATGCTTGTCACAGAGTTTTCTTATCTTCTTTATCTCATCCAGCCCACGGAATCCCGTGTCCTTTCCCCGGGAAGCCTGAGCCTGAAGCTCATCTATCACTATCCTTGGTATGATTATTTTAGAGTGGTCCAGCTTCCCTTTTTCTACAAGTTCCGTGAGCTTCTTGTTTATCAGGACAGAAGTATCAGGAACTATCTTTTTATCGTTTTTCTTCTTTATTCTTTCTATCATTTTATCACCTATGTTTGATAACTTCAAAGAAGTAATCTTTGAATATCATTTTAAATATCATTTTCATATTGATTAATTAATTAAGTGGACCGATGGCTTTAAAAATGCATATCATCCGATATTTTTGGGAATTTCCCCCAATTTGAGCATTTTTTCCTTCCCTGACCGCATGTCCCTGAGCTTCACTTTATTCCTCGCCAGCTCCTGCTTTCCGATAAAAATCACGTAAGGGATTCCCAAAGAATTGGCGTAATTCAGGTTGTTTGAGATCCCTCTCCCAAGCAAATCGATCTCTGTCTTTATTCCAAGCCCTCGGAGGGCTTTTGATATTTTGACCGAATCCTTCAGGGTCTGGATGGGTATCACCAGGATCTGCGTAACAGTTTTTTTCTTTTTCTTTCTTCTCTTCTCCTTCAGCGCTTCCAGCATGGGCTCGAAACCGAAAGATATCCCGGTCGCTGGGTATTCCCCCCTTCCGATAAACATCCCTATCATCTTATCGTATCTCCCTCCTCCAGCAACAGCGGATTTCACCTTCGATTTCTTCAGGTAAACCTCGTACACAGGACCCGTGTAGTATTCGAGCCCCCGAGCGAGGGAGATGTCTATCTGTATTTCGAACCCCATCAGCTCGCAGTATCCGAGCAGTTCCTTCAGTTCGCTCACTCCCTCCTTCCCCTCCCCGCTCTTAATCATGCTTTCTGCTTTTTTGAGAACATCCCTGTTCTTCCCCTTGATCTTTATGATCTTCATAACATTACCTATCTGTTTCCTTTCGAACCCCTTGGTTTCCATCTCATCCCTGACTGTTTTGATACCGAACTTCCCGAGCTTGTCCATAGAGAGGATCGCGTCCATCTTGTTCTTCTTTATGCCCGCATAATCCAGTATCCCGTTCAGGAGCTTCCGGTTATTGACCCTTATCGCGACATCCAGGCCCAGCGTCCGGAAAACCTCGTATGTTATAGAAAGAATTTCAGCGTCCGCAAGCATGTTTTTCGTACCCACGATATCAACATCACCCTGCCAGAATTCCCGGTACCTTCCCAGTTTAACGGGCCCGTCCCTCCATACGGGCTGGATCTGGTAGCGCTTGAATGGTTTGGGAAGGTTCGGGTTCATTCCCACGACTTTGCACATCGGAACGGTGAGATCGTATCTCAGGGCGAGCTCTCTCCCTCCCTGATCCTTCATCCGGAATATCTCCTTGAGTATCTCGCTCCCTCCCGCGAACTTCGCCGAGAGAACATCGAACCTCTCGATCGTGGGGGTTTCGAGAGGGGAGTAACCGTATCTCTCGAATATCTTCCTGAGAGTCTCAATCACTTCCTGCCTGTCTATACCCTCCTCTGGCAAAAAGTCCCTCGTTCCCTTCGCGTTCATGAGTTTGAATTTCGCCATTTCTATCACTTTATTATTTGGTTTAGCTGTTATTATAGATTAGTGGCCCATACTGGGTTTCCAGAATTGTGCTTCATTTTTCTGTTTCATTGATTTAACTGATTTTCCGCAAAGACTCTCGAAAAATAAATCTTCTTCCCCATATTTTTTAATCGCCTTTCTGGCTTCTGTTTCAAGTTCCTTTACCAGGTCATCTCCGCAAAGAGTGATCTTAGGTCCGGCCATTATAAATCTGAGGCCGGTATTCTTATCGCCTTCGTTTCTCAATCTCCAAACATACTTATCTTCTCCAGATGCATTTTTCTCATTGGTAGATGTTTCTATTGCTATTATCCAGGGGTCATCCAATGTGAAATATTTCATCACATAGGCAAGATCACCTACCTTTTTTTGTATACTTTCGATCTCACGGCAATATATTTTGTAACTTTTAAAATAAAATTCTGTGTCATATCCTCTGTTAATTCTTTCTGCCTCCTCGAATGCTCTAAGCAATTTACGTTCTAAATCTCTTCCTCCTGCCCTTTCGAATAGGTCACCATTTTTCGTAATTATAACGGCATCAGTGTCTGATTCTTTTATTCCCATGCCTTCCGCCACGCTCCCGAAAATAAATGCCGCCTCGATCTCATCTCCTACAATTTTCCCAGTATCTTCCAGAATTTTATTTGCACTGACAATCCTTTTTGCAGATTCAACTGTAAGCATTCCATCACAATAAGTTAGAATATTATTCTTATTGATTCTTCTGTCATTTCGCAAATTCTTTATTTTTTCATTTAGCGCATTTTCACAGAAAACCTTTTCAAGCATTATTTTTTTATAAGGAGATAGTATGTTAATCAGGAAATCTGCAAGAATTTTGTTGCTTCTTTTTTCTCCAACAAAAGCTACAGATTCTATATCAATATTGCCGGGTTTTTTAACCAGGATAAGATTTAATATTTTTTCTGCGAGTTCAATGTCTTTTTCAGACCACACCGAAGAGGATGGTATTTCAAACTCTAAAAAATCTACATATCTACTGTAACAACCATTTCTTAAAGACTTACCTAGATATGAATATTTATTTTCATTGAAATCCTTTTTCCATTTTATGAATTTATCATAATACCTGGATGTTCCTAAGAAATCTAAAATTTCCCAGCTTTTCCATATTGTTTCTATTGGAGGGAATTTTACCATGTTGCTTTTTGAGAAACAGTTTATATAGAAATTTCTTATTCTTTTGGCTATTTCCTTATCTGGCAATTCACTCCCAAATCTATATCCTCCAAACTTTTTGTTCTTTTCAATCCCGAATCGTGGCTCTTCTTCACCATAAATTATCAGATTATCGTTTACAAGAATTGCATCGCCTTTGTAGAACTTGTCCGGAATCTCATAAATTCTGTTGCCAAATCCTTTTATCGAATACTTCAATTCCGGAATGAACTGAATCACCCATATTCTTCACCTCCTTTCAGTTTGAAGCAGTTTGTCTGCTTCTTTCGCTCTTGAGGGCCAGGACCGGGATTTGCACCCGGTTCGGAGGATCCACAATCTTCCGTGCTACTACATACACCATCCTGGCCGTTGCTGAAAACCAGAACTACGAAATTCCTCTTCAGATCAAAAACAAGTTCGATCTCTACACCTTCCTCTAGACCGAAATTCTTCCTGATCTCAGAAGGGATCGAAATCCTTCCCTTGGAATCTATCTTTATCTTCTTCGAAATTAACCCCTCACTTTCCAGAAAACCAGAAAAAGCAAGTTTGGAATCCGGGCTAAGAAATTCTTTCCTTCTACGCGTTATGAACCGAATCGCCCGTTTTCCTCATAACTAAAGAAATAGAAATAAAAGATATTTAAAGATTAGGTGGGACAAAATCCTTTTATCACACGTCGAAAACCTTCACCTTCTGGGAAGGGAGATCGACTATCGCTGCCTTCCTGAACTCCGGAAGGGCGGCATTCACGAAAAGGGTTTCCTTGTGTTTCATCACGCCCGCGGATTCGTGAATGTGACCGAACACGTGGAGAGTCGGTTTCACCCTCTCGATCGCCTCCCTCAGCTCGATCACGCCTGCGTTGCTCCCGAAGTAGCTCATGTCCAGTATATCGAAAGGGGGATCGTGGGTTATGATTATCAGCTTCTTAGGATCTATCCCTTTCGAGAGGTCTTGTATCCTCGAATAGTAACCCCAGTCCACCCCTAGGAAATAATATCCCTTGTATTCAACCACCTCGTTCTCCAAGATCTTGACGTTCTTGCTCTTCGTTTTCAGTTCGTGATCCCAGTTACCTCGGACAACGAACGTTTGGACTTTCGCCCTGTCAAGAACCTTCTTCGCGAAGTCCTCCGAGAGGAAATCCCCTGCGTTTATTATAACGTCTACCCGTTCCTTTTCAGCGAGCTTTTCAACGCCATCCGCCAGCTCCTTTTCCCTGTGGTAGTCAGCGACGCAGAGTATTTTCATAACAATCAATTTGGAGGTTTCGATTATTTAAAATTAAGTGAGCATGTCGAGACAGACCAGGCAGAGGATCTTTGCAAAGTCCGAGAGCTCGCGTATCGAGATGTATTCGTTCGCCATGTGAGCGACGTCCTCTCCCGGGGAGTAACCGACTGAGAGTATTCCCTTCCTTACAAGGGGTTTGACAAGGGTGGTTCCTGAAAGCCCGTGAAACCTCAATTCCTTCCCCAAAACCTTCTTTGCGTGTCTTTTTATCGTTTTAACCAGGATGTTGTCCCTTCCGACCTCAACCGGTTTCTGGTGATCGATGACATCCATTCTGAATTTAGCTTTTTTGTTCCTCTTTCTGACCTCTCTGAACATGTTTTTTATCTCCCTCATTATCTCGCTTGCCTTCTGAGAGGGGAGGTACCTGAAGTCCAATTGAACCTCGCATTCCCCAGGAACTATGTTCGGGGCAGAACCCCCTCTTATCAGCCCGAGGTTTTCTGTGGGGTCGGAGAGGAGTTCATGCCTCCTGAACCTCATCCTGTATTTTTTCAGGATGTTCAGGAATTCGATCATGTTCCATACCGCATTCACTCCCTTGTGCGGTCTCGATCCGTGAGCCTGCTTCCCATAGGAGGTGATTTTAAGTAAGAGCAGACCCTTCTCGGCAACGTAGACCCTTCTCATTCTGTGCGCCACGTCCGGTACTATCCCGTATTCTCCCCTTACCTTACCCTTATCAACCAGGTAGTACATGCCGTATTTCGAGCCCTTCTCCTCGTCCGCCACGCATGCAAGAACGACCTGGCCTTTCAATTGTTTTTCGAACTTCTTGAGTATCTTCCCTGCTATGAGGGAACTCGCTGTCGGTCCTTTGTCATCGTTCGTCCCTCTCCCGTACGCCTTTCCTCCCTTGACAACCATCCTGAACGGGTTGGTCTTCCAACCGTCCCCAGGAGGAACCACATCGAGATGGCAGGCGATTATTATTCTTGGTTTCCCCTTTCCTATGTAACCTATTATGTTTGTCCGACCTTTCTCCTTCTCGAATTTTTTGTATCTTATCCTGTTCCTGCGGAAGAATCTCTCGATGACTTTCGCCGCCCTCCACTCGTTCCCCGGAGGGTTCGTGGTGTCCGCGGCTATCAGTTTTGAAAGAAGCGTGACCATCTCCCCTTTCTGAGAATTGACCATTTTCGAGACGTTCATATTTTTATAATATATTCCTTTACCTATTAATTGATATGATAGAGACTAAAACTCTCTCTTTCAGGACGAGATCCGGGACGGACATAATAGACATCACAAAGGAGGTCTCGGAAGCGATCGGGAAATCGAAAATAAAATCAGGGATCGTCTCCGTGTTCGTGACGGGCTCGACTGCCTCGATCTCCACGGTGGAGTATGAACCGAACCTTATAAATGATATCAAGAGAGCTCTCGAAAAGATCGCGCCCGAAAGAGGGGATTACGAGCACCACAAGACCTGGGGGGACGACAACGGGTCTGCGCACGTCCGCGCGACATTAATGAAACCGGGGATAAGCGTGCCTTTCGAAAACCGTAAGCTGTTGCTTGGAACTTGGCAGAATATCATAATTTTGGACTTTGATACAAAACCGAGAGAAAGGGAAATCATTTTGACTATAATTGGCGAGTGAGCGTGTATTTATAGGATTTACCCGACTTGAATTTTTTTACTCTATTCTTTCTCATCAACTGTTGCAGATGATGATATGTAGTCCACAAATTTATATTAACTATCTCCCTTAATTCATATACCGTTTTTGGACCTCTGGTTAAAGATTCTAGTATAATGTCTTTTGTTTTGAATTTCCTTCTTTGTTTCCATTTTCTATTATTTATCCTTATTATATTTTTGATTTCATTAAGCTTACGGCCAATATGCATATCGGAAAATTTAATTATTAGTTCTTCACAATCTTTAGCAAATTTTTTCAAAGAATTTGCACTAAGGTATAATGCGTAGTGATCCCCTTTCATTTTTCCCTTTCTTTTAAATATGGAAACTGTACATTGGTAATTTAATGATTCCATTATACTTTTCAGGTCGTATGCAAAATTTCTGTTCGAAGAAAGAAGTCTTACTCTACCAGAAACGTTACCATCATCATGTAAAACTGCTAACAAAGTCGCTATTTTAACCTGTTTATCCCCATTCATTATTTTTTTAGGTATTCTGCATTTAGCACTCAAATACGTATCTACGTTGAGATATCTTGTAATGACTTCAGAAAAAAGAGCCGGAATATAGCAACCTCTTTTATATTCTTTAATCTCATAACCGCCAAAAACATTTTGAATCAATCTTTTAAACCGTTCTAATCCAATTTTACCTTTCTGATAATAAAAGAAATTCTTTTTAGCGACTGACCCATCACACATCATATGAATTGCAATAGAGATGAATTCTGGTGTAACGATAACAGGCAATTTTGGTTTATAACCATATAATCTTCCATACGTAGATACGTAACTTTTTATATATTTCTCAATTTCTGATAGTTTGAAATTTATCTTTTTAGCTATTTCGTAAATAACCCACGCTGGTATATATTCTGCCTTCTTTTTATAATACCAAACAATTCTGTAATCACTGGTTATGTTCTTACTGTATAATTTGGATTTTTTCTGCAAAAACAATGCTATCTTACCTGTGGTTGAAAAGTATTCCTCTGATTTTTTAAAGAACTTTTCCTTAAAATTTTTCTCTAGTTTAATAGAAGTCAAATCAAGTGGAAATTCCCACCAATGTATATGTTTTGTCATAATTTATTATTGCCATTTATACTAATAAATGTTTGCTCGATTTCGACACCAGGGACAGGGAGAGGGAGATCGTACTCCAGATAATAGGGGACTAGGATTTGTAGAAATCAACACCTCGCTATGGATTAGAATAACTCTATGCTTGCAGGGGGTTTTTTGCTGATCTCATAGCCTGTCTTTAAAGCACCCATATCATACAATTCTCCTGCTGTTTCTTGAAGCATATCTATAGGTAGTTCCATGCTTAAGGCTGACATTGCATCAGAGCTGTTAACAGCCTTCATTATTATGGGATATCTTCCAGATCCCTCTGAAAGTTGTATAACAACCCTGGGATAATTATCCTTTTCTGCCTCTTCCCTGATCCTCCATAAAACATCGTAATCAGGAAATTTTTCGGCATTAATCCATAAAGTTGGTTCGTATAGAGCCCTTCTTTGTTCTTCTTCGGCAGGGTCAAAAAACATTGCCTTTGTATCTGTTACTAAGCATTCAACAGCTGTTCCCGCAATATCAGAGTACTTACCCTCAAGACTGCCAAATCTGTGCATTGCTGGGTCAATGGTGTATGCAAAATATTGAAACGGTTCCCTGACTCCTGTATCAGGGTCATATTCATACGGCTTTCCTGTGATTGCTCTCATGTACTCTTCAATTCCCTGTTCAAATAAATCATTGGCTTCCTTTATAACATCGAGTTTATCTCTCTCAAATCTCCCGCCTACCCTTAGAAGCATTGCTGGCCCAGGGCATGGTATCTTATGTACAAATTCTTCAGGCAGGCCTGCGTAGCGGCCCAGTCTCCTTACATGTGGTTTGAAAAGGGATGCAAGAGGCTCCAGCTTATCAACATCATAAGCAAGATCAAGATTATGCTGCAGTTGTTTCCGTGCCTTCTTGGTTACGATATCAGCTTTTATTGTCCCGTCAAGAACAAACAATGCACCAAGACGTTCTAAGAATCTGTTCGAGGCTTCCAAATATCTGTCTATCATTATCTGCCTTTTGAGCTCTCCGCTTGAATATCCTTCCAGTGCAGGAATTACTTTATCAGCAGTATGTATTACTTCAAAATTTTCAAAAGTTCCGAACATACCAGCAGTGACATCGGCTTCTGGTCTTCCCCCAATAATCCTTCTAAGACCATCATCAATGAAATACACATAAAGTCTACTTCCCAATATAGGGTGCAAAGCATAGGCAAGCGTGGTACTGTCTACACCGCCTGATCCAGAAAGAGCTACTTTTGCATTGCTTGGCACCAGTTGGTCCACCCATTCACGAACTTCATGAGCGTATTTATCTGGATCAAAATCAGTGAAGGATTCCGGAATGTCTGTTTCATATCTGTATGTTTTTCCCATTTTACAATGTTAAAACTAAATTTTAAATCAGTTACTTGTCATAAAGATTAAGGTTATAGAACCTCTGAATCTTCCAGAGGGTCTTATCATCGGGCTTGAAGCCGCCCTCTATCCTTCTTAACAGCGAAGGGGAGATTCCCATTTTCTGGGCGGCCTCCTCCTGCTTGAGATTTCTTTCCTCCCTCGCGTCCCTGATCATCCTGGAGAAATCATCCCTCAGTTCTCTCTCCTTCTGCTCAAATTCCGGTTCCTTGACTATCCTCCTCTTCAGGACAGTCCTAAGTCTTTCCCTTGGTATCTCCTTCCCGAGTTTCATGCATTCATCGCACACATCGAGTAAAACCCCGTCGAGATCTATCCTTCTCGGATTAGAAACAGCCTTTCCGCAGACTTCGCACTCGCTCACTTTCCCACTTTCCCGGGGATTTAATAATTTATGCCGACCTTGACTTCCGAGATATCCCATCCTCCGGTTCCTGAAAACTTGAGGGTGTTCATTCCCTTCGAGGCTTCGTTGTGGGTGAATTCCACCTTGTTCTCTCCGAGTTCAACCCCGTCGAGAGAGAGCCTGTTTCCGTTTAATTCTATGTCCAGCCTTCCCTCCCTCAACACCCTGTTGACGTTGAAGGATATCTCCCCTCTCGCTCTTCCAAGGAGGTTGTAGTCCTCCTCGGTGACGTTGAACTCGCGCGCGCGCTCCGCGCGGGTTGTGGAGAGGACTATGTCGAAATTCAGGTTGTCTATCTGGAAGACCCTGTTCGCCTTCATCGCGAGTATGTTGTCCCCTACCTTCGCGATGTGCGCGATATCAGAATAGTTGAGCTTTACGGAAACCAGGTGGGTGGGGTTCTGTTCCCTGTATATCTCGTAACCATTCAGCTTGATCATGATCTCCCCTGTCTGGTCGCTTGTGGTGTAGAAGCGGAGAGTTCCCTGGTGCCATGCCTCCATCTCGTTCGGATATATCCCGAAGGAGAAGAACTTCTCATCCCCGTATTCGGCTATCACCTTGAAATTCTTCAGGTTGTACGTATTGGAAGCCCAGAACTGAAAACCGGGGTTGTCGGCCGAAACCTCCAGGACGTTGGAACTCCTGACGTTGGATTTTTCTATCGAGACATCGTAATGGTTGAGGTTCGCCACCTTCTCGAAAACATTCTTTCCGTTCCACTTTATCACGAGGTTGGCAAGGAGATTCGTTTCCCCTGTGTCAAAACTTACCTTGACGCTCCTCAGGTCGTTAAGTATGTGCTGCCCGACAGCGATGTTGAAACTCTTGCTGTCCGGCTGCGTAACGCCGAACCAAGCGGCTGAGGAAACCTTGAGGTTTGGCAGGCTCGTCGCCCCTCCGATCTTGAGGTTCTCTGTCTGCGGCCTTCCGAGGACGAACGATCCGAAGTCAACACTCCTCTCAACGTTCTGTTCCGAGAACCCCACGCTTCCGATTGATGAGAAGTAGGCCAAGGACTGGTAATTGCCCGTCGTTCCCGTTCCGGCCCAATCCGCAAGTGGCGTTCCGAAAACCATCATTACGCCTATGATAACAAAGGCCACAACCAGCAAAACCGCGAACGACATATTTTCGTCCATTCTTTTAATAATTTGTGGGGAAAGTTTAAATATGTAGGTTGAGCGTGGTTTTTGAGTTTCAAACGGATTTTTAAAACTTACTTTCCAGAGAATGTATATGAAATTTAAAGATTATGTTAAAGTGCTGGGACCGGCAGCTCTGGGTATTGGAGCTTTGGGTATTGGAGCTTTATATTTAACGAGCAGAAAAGGCAGGCCAGGAACATCTGGTGAAAATCCTGGGCACGCGAAAAATAATAACATCACTGATGAACGTTGGATTTATGGAGAGGAAGGGGAATCATGGTAGCCCTGATGATCCAAGACTTGAGGTTTAGAATTGATTTTTAAAACTTACTGTTCAAGGAGATGTAATATGAAATATTTACTGAAAAACTTAAGAGGAAGTAAAGTTGCTCTTTACGGACTTGGTCTGGTGGCAGGAGGCGTAGTTTTTAAAATAGCACAGAAAAATCTTAAAAAATATCCTGTAAATCCGAAGAAGGCAAGAAAGAATGGCGCCTACTAGTAATATTTATTCTCTATCCTTGCGAATTTCAGGTAGATCAGGGCAGCGAGTATCAGGAGGAATACAACCGCGATCGGGGAGAGCCCGGGGAATTCAGGGACGAAGACCGTGGTCACCCATACGCTGTCCTTGTCCTTAAGATCCGAGTCCACGAAAGAGCTTGCGGTCACTGTCACATTATATCTAAGCTGTTCGGTGTACAAAATCCTGACTTTAATTTTTCTCTCTTCCTGGGGGTTCAGGTCTATATCAGCCTCTGGCTGGTTGTTTATCGCGAATATGGCATTTGAAGGTTCCAGCTTCAAATGAACCGTGTCAAACTTCAGCTGTATGTTCCTCACAGCAACGTCCAGGGTGTTAAACTTCCCTATCATGGGCATCACGGATTCCGCCTCGAAATTCGCCAGGGGATGCTCGTACATTGTAAGTGAGTAGTAACCTGATGGCGGGTTCCTCTCCGTTTCTGATGTGTAGGAGTTCAACGTGTAGGAATAGTAATCGATTTTTGTATCGTTTGGGTAAGGTCCCAGCGTTACGACACACATGTTGTCAAGCAAACACGTCAATGTATCCCATGTCCCGGGTTCGAATCTTGGGTGATAGACTCTGTAGTTAATGGTCATGTTGAGCAGATCCCTGGTCATGTTCATGAGTGTTATCGAAACATTCCTGTCCGCACCCGTCTTCCCTCTGTCCCTTATAATGTTGCCGAACTGGTCTATCACGTAAAGTTCCGCCAGCCCGGGGATAAAGATCGTGGTGTTGGTGTCGTATGTTGTCTTGACCTCCCAGTTGCCTGCGTTGTCCTTGGCGAGCGAGCGGAAGTAGAATCTGTAATTGTTTATCCCGCCCAGGGGGCTTCCTGCCTCTTCATATGCGTTGAATAATGTGAAAGTCTCTGTCGTACAACTAAACAGCTCCTGCCATGAAGTTAAATTCACGGTATCATTGTACCGGAATTCTATCTTGTAGCAGTCAATGCCGCTTCCGCTGTCGCTCCCTCCCCAGTAGAGATCGAAAGCGTTTGACTGGGTATAGAAGGGGAGAGTGGAAACAAGGGAAACAGGCGGTGTGGTGTCGTTCGTGTACTGCCAGCCCGTGTTTATGTATCCTGTCCCTCTCCCGGCCTCGTCGTAAAGGAATGCGTACACGCTGTAACTCTTCTGACTGCTTCCTGTGTCTACGGTCCATATCTCGTCAACGCTCGCTCCCGTACAGCTGCCCGAGCAGGAAACCGATTGGATTGTCAGGTAATTATAGTTCCACATGTTGTCCGTGATGATTCCCGTATCAACATCAACGCTGGATTTTATCTCGTTACCGCTCGCGCATATTTCACCCCAGTTGCATCCGCAGCTTTCCGGTGCGCAGCCGCTTGTGAATGTGATGTATTGTCTTGAGGGGGTTGAGACCGAATCAGTGTGCTGTATTCTATGGGTTGTTGTCCCTGAATTGACCCAGCAGATTTGGTTGGACGTGTCCTCGTAATCACACCCTGAAACCGAGTAGGAAACAAAGGTGGGGTTGGTCTTGTCGATTAATACCTGGGTTGATTGCGTGCTTTCCTGGTTGCCCGCGTTGTCCGTTGAGCGGTATCTCACGTAGTTGGTTCCTTCGTCCGAAACAATGAAGGAAGAAGAATACGGTATGGAGGGCGAGCAAGTGTCTGTGGTGTCCACGCAGTACGTTGTGTCAGCGCATCCCGAGCCTCCCGGGTCCGAGCAGGTCAGGGTGACCTGGACGTTCGTTGTGTACCAGTTGTTCCAGCCCATGGTTCCCGAAAGACTGATGGAAGTGGAGGGAGGCGTCGACTCCAGAATTATGGAATCGCTGTCCTGAATCACGCTGAGCAGATTGTTCCTAACTTCGTAATAGACTGTTTTTGTTCCGTCGCCCGCTGTCAAAGTCCAGGCTTTCGTTGGCGCACATGCCTCCCAGGTGGTCCAGCTACCTCCCTCGTTTCTGTATCTGCAGTCCTTAATGCCCGGACCGACTGGGTCTGAATAGGCCAAATTAAGTGTTACGGAGTTCGAATTCGTATAGGTATCGTCATTGTTTATAAATATTGATGCCGTCATGCCTACCACTCCTATCAGGTACTGCCAGCCCGTGTCTATGTATCCGGTTTCTCTCCCGGCCTCGTCGTAGAGGAATGCGTATACGTTATAACTCTTCTGGTTGTTTCCTGTATTTACGGTCCATATCTCGTCAACGCTCGCTCCCGTACAGATGCCCGAGCAGGAAACCGATTGGATTGTCAGGTAATCATCGTTCCACATGTGGCTTGTCGTGACTCCCGTATCGACATCAACGCTGGATTTTATCTCGTTTCCTGAGGCGCAGAGCTCGATGTTGTTACATCCGCAGTTGTTTGGTGCGCAGCCGCTTGCGAATGCGATGTATTGTCTTGAGGGGGTTGAGACCGAATCAGTGTGCTGTATCTCGTGGGTTGTTATTGTCCCCGGATTGACCCAGCATGTTTGGGTGGTTGCGTTTTCGTAGTCGCATCCTGAAACCGAGTAGGAAACAAAGGTGGGGTTGGTCTTGTCGATTAATACCTGGGTTGATTTCGTGCTTTCCTGGTTGCCCGCGTTGTCCGTTGAGCGGTATCTCACGTAGTTGGTTCCCTCAGGGGAAACGGCGAATGTGGATGAATATGATATGGAGGGGGAGCATGTGTTTGTTGAATCTATGCAGTATCTTGTGAAATCGCAGTCAGAACCTCCTGAATCCGAGCAGGTAAGGGTGACCTGGACGTCCGTTGTGTACCAGTTGTTCCAGCCCATGGTACCCGAAAGGCTGATGGAAGTGGAGGGGTCTGTTGTGTCCACCATAAGACGGGAGGAAACATCCGTGTCGTAGTTCCCAGCCGAATCCTCGACCCACAAACACAGCCAGTCATTACGGTTGGTGTTTACCGTTATAACCGAACTTGTTGTTGAAAATGTGTAGCTTGATTTTGAACCGGAACACGTCCCGTCTGAGTCGAAGTAATACCACTTGGTTGATATGCAGCCGGAGCCTCCTGAATCCGAGCAGGAGAGTGTTATATCGTCTGAATTCACCCATGTTGTCGATTCGCCGGTTATGCTTGCAGTTGGATTTGTCTTGTCCACCCTGAATTCGACAGGGCTTGAAAATCCCGTGTTGCCCACGTTGTCCCTCGCCGCTGCGCACACCCACCTGTGGCTGGAGATGGTCTGGGGGGAGGCTAGGGTGTAGGAAGAGTAGGTGGAGGGGCAGCTCCCCGGGTTGGATGCGTACGTTACCAATCTGTAAGAACCTGCGTTGCAGCCGGAGCCTCCCGGGTCAGAGCAGGAAACGCTCGCCGTGGCGTCTGTGTTCTGCCAGGAAGCGGGAGCTCCCGTTACGGAGACCGAAGGGGAGGTTTTGTCCACTGTGAACGAATGGTCCGTTCCGTCGAATCTCAGAGACCATCCTCCGTTGGGCTCGAAGTCTGACCAGAGCCCGCAATAATCGACTGTCCAAGTCCCTCCCGGATCGCCCGATTGTATGGTGTAGGAGAAGGTCACACTAGTTCCCCAGTTGTTGAAGTATATTATGGAACCGCCCGGCTTTGCGAGTCTGCATTCGGAAATTATGGTGAATCCTGATGGGCTTCTTGAAACGCCTGAGAGGGAGATCTGGATGGTGTCCCCTACTGAGTAATAGCCTGAGGGATAGGTGTATGAACTCCAAGTTCCGGTTACCTGCGTTGAGGTTCCTCCTTTCGTGCAGGAGGTGTAGCTGTTCGAACACACGCGATTGGAGTCGCATTTGTAGGAACCCGTCCTCCCGCAGGTGGAGTCTACCCAGATTCTCTGGTTACCAACACCCGGGCTGGGGGCGGCGCAGTCCAAAAGACATCCTCCCTGAGCGTAACAGTTCTCGCTGGAGTCGCAGATACCTGGTAGACCTATGCACGGGTCTCCGCATATCAGGCCTTGGCATGCCCCTGTTTCCAAACGGAAGTTATTGCTCTGTTTTGTGGACTCCTGGTTGCCCACGCTGTCTCTCGAGTAGAAGCATACAACCTTGTTGCAGATCTGGCCTGCCGGGCATGTCACGCTTCCCGACGTTCCCGTGGTGAATCCTGTTGTCCCGCAGGACCCTCCCTGGTTGATAACCCTGTAATAAGTGGATGAACATCCCGAACCTCCTGAATCAGAGCAGGTCAGGGTGAAGGAAACGGAAGTTGTGGAATAACTCCCGCCGTTGGGTGATATGGATGTGGTCGGACCTGATACATCCCTCCATTCGCCGCCAACACACTGGGAACCCGCCATTCCCGGACGAGCAGCTCCTTCGCTGTAACATGCACTTTGCCAAACACAATCATTCGCGTTGTTGCAGCATGCATCATCACTCGAACTGGAAGTGCAGGCGTATCCGTCGCACTGCCTTGTTCTCCTGTATTCGTTCGAATCATCCCCGCAGCAGGTTGTTGCGTCCACTTCTCCTCCTATGTTCCAGCGGTTTGAACCGGCGATAGCTCCGCATTGCGTGCTTCCCGCGTCTCCTCCCTGCCACGTCCCTGCGTTGCAGTAGTTCCTGCTGGGGATGCTTCCTCTTGTTGAGGTTGATGAATAACAGGTGGAGTAGTAGACGCAGTCGTTGTTCGCGTTACAGCAGGCGTCGTCCGAGGATGAGGAGGAATAGGTCGAATCTGTTCCAGCGACTCTCGTTCTCCTGTTTTCACCCGAATCGTCGCCGCAACATGCGGTCGCTGCTACTTCGCCGCCAATTGCCCAGAATCCACCGCCGCAACCGCATAAATATGAATTGTAATCACCATTGGTCCGAAAAACTGCATCATAACATGCAGTGTAACCTCCGGCACACCAATCCTCTCCGGCATCGTCTCCGCAACAATCTCCCACTGAATCATCCCAGCAATTGCTTTCTCCTCCAGAACAGGTTCCCTGTGTCCCGCTCACTTCGCACTCGCAGGCACTCTGAACATTGTCAGGTTCCCTGGCAGGACCAGACCTATCACAACCATTTGCATTAATACCATCACAATAACCTTGAGTCTGATATCCGAATCCACCGTTATTGTAAGCATTATCGGCTAGGTCATTACTTGTACATGCCCAAGCGGTGTTACATAGGTAACCAGTTCCCCTTATTGTATAAGGATGGCTGCTTGTATCACAGCATACCCCACTGGAGCATTCATCATTAGCCGCCCATATTCCGTTTGATTGACATATAATGGCACCGCTTAAAGCAGTTTGACCACTTGAATAACATACACCATTATAAACGCAATCACTACTTGAACTGCAGCAAGCATCGTCTGAACTGCTACTGCTACATCCGGAATCACATTGTCTTGTCCTTCTATTCTCTCCGGAGTCGTCACCGCAGCAGGTTGTTGCTGCCACTTCTCCTCCTATGTTCCAGCGGTTTGAACCGGCGATAGCTCCGCATTGCGTGCTTCCCGCGTCTCCTCCCTGCCACGTCCCTGCGTTGCAGTAGTTCCTGCTGGGGATGCTTCCCCTTGTTGAGGTTGATGAATAACAGGTGGAGTAGTAGACGCAGTCGCTGCTCGCATCACAGCAGGCGTCGTCCGAACTTGAGGAGGAATAGGTCGAATCTGTTCCCGCGACTCTTGTCCTCCTGTATTCGCCCGAATCGTCACCACAACATGTGGTCGCGGCGACTTCTCCTCCTATGTTCCACCTTCCCGTTGCCTCGCATGCATCGCAGTAAGCTTGACCTGCATCAGAATCATACCACGTACCGCTGCCGCAGTAAGCATCGTCTGAACGGCATGCCCCCGAAGAATAACAGGTGTTTGAATAGACGCAGTCACCGCCCGCATTACAACAGGCGTCGTCCGAACTTGAGGAGGAACACCAGGAATTGCACACCCTTGTTCTCCTGTATTCGCCCGAATCATCGCCGCAGCAGACACTCCCGGCGACCTCGCCTCCTATGTTCCAGCGGTTTGAACCGGCGATAGCTCCGCATTGCGTGCTTCCCGCGTCTCCACCCTGCCACGTCCCTGCATTGCAGTAAGCCTTGTTGGGGACTGCCGGGGGGGAGGTTCCTCCGGATGATGTGCACGCATCATTGTATGTGCAATCTGTGTTTGCATTACAGCAGGTTGTAATTCCGTCGTTGTAACCTGAAGGGGCGTCGGTTCCGCCAGTTTCTGTCCTTCTGTACTCGCCCGAATCGTCACCGCAGCAGTTTGTCGCTGCTACCTCACCGCCGATTGCCCAATTACCACCACCACAACTGCATAAATATGAATTGTAATCACCATTGGTCCGAAAAACTGCATCATAACATGCAGTGTAACCTCCGGCACACCAATCCTCTCCGGAGTCGTCGCCGCAACAATCTCCTACTGACTCATCCCAGCAATTGCTTTCCCCTCCAGAACAGGTTCCCTGGGTTCCGCTCGCTTCACATTCGCAGGCGCTCTGGTAATTGTCAGGCTCTCTGGCAACGCCCGAGACGTCACAACTCCCGCCGCCGTCACAGTATCCCTGGGTCTCGTACCCGAACCCGCCATTGTTATAAGCGTTATTGGTTTGCTCGGCGCTCGTACACGCCCAAGCGGTGTTGCATGGTGTGTTCGCCTGGATGCCGCAGGTGCTTGTCAGAACATCTCCTGCTGGAGCAGTTACAGGATACTGCTCATAATAACTTGTAGCTGCCGTGTCGCAAACGCCGCTCCCGTCGCATTCAGAGTAACGAATATATCCTGAACAACTTCCGGCAGTACAAAAATAATTGGTATTATCATCACACGAGAGTATTTCTGAAGTTGCATCAACGCTGCTTGCAGAATAACAGGCTTTGTAAGCGGGCGTGTTGTAAATGGCGCGTGCGCATTCGCCTAATCCGTCACAAACGCCCGTTCCCCCATCAATTGCGCACTGGGATGCAATGCAGGGACCTCCCCCGAAACATCTGTTGCCCGGGTCTGTCCCGGCCGGCGCCGGGTCGCAGTCTGGGTAGGCGTCGTAACATCCGTAACAAAGCGCGCAGTTGTCTGCCCTGCCATCGGAATAAACCCCACAGGCCCCGCCCGTGCAGGTGCCTGTCAGGCAGTCAGTTGTGCTGCACTCGCTGCGAGGATCGGTTCCGTCAGGTACGTTTTCGCATAATACATCAGTATCATAACACCCTTGACAGATCCCGCAGTTAGCCTTCCTTCCGTCAGAATAGGCAGCACATCCTCCACCAGCAGCACAACTACCTGTTCTGCATTGCGATGTATCACAATCATTATTTGGGTCTGTTCCTGCATTTGCATCCTGACAACCACCAGCCCCATTACAAACCCTGCAGGTGGCAGGGCAATCATCGTTTGGATCTGTTCCTGCAGGAATAAAACTCCCGCTGCTGTCGCAGCAGGTAGTTCCCGGGGTGCATGCTGTACCGCAGATGCCATTCACACGGGTCCCGGAACAACATCTGCAGTCAGTAGGAGCGGAATTACCATCCAAAATACAACACACGCCCCTCCCGCTACATGTTTTGCAAAATGAGGCACCAGGACAAGTTGCGGCTTCTTCGTAGCAATTACTGGTATCCTCCCCGGGTGGACAGAATCTTGTTGATGCACGCCGGCAAACTATTAAAATATCGCCAGTGGAGCAATAATTTGAGCCGCAATTAGCCGCACTAGTACAACCATCCAGACAAGCAGCGCTAACCCCGTAACTCAAAACATTTAAAAGGATAACCGAATAAAACACCGCGATGACACACTTTGCCTTCATTAATTAATAATTATTGATTTCTATTAATTAATCCTTTATTTTGACGAGTTTTACATAGATAAGAACTGATAGTAACAACAAAAATACTATTGCAGGCCAGTTCAGGCCCGGGAAGTCCGCGGGCGTCGCGATTTTTATCTCCAGCCAGTCGCTGTCCGCAAGCTGGGGGTCGGTTAGGGAATTCGCATTCACGGTCAGATTGAAATTCCCCAAAGATCTCGGGTATATTCTTGCGATCACCTCTCTGTATTCCTGGGGGTTCATCTGCAGATCCAGGGTTCGGTTTCCCGTTTCCGCGAACATCGCCTCCTGCATGTTCAGTGAGAGGCGAATCGTGTCCGCTATCAGCTGGGAATTTCTGACCAGAATTTTTATAATTCCCCCTCTTCCTATGGTCATGTGGAATTTCTCATCCACAGCGAACTTTACCATGGTCAGGAAGATAGTGGTGTACGTGTCGAATCCTGTCTTTGTTTCCTGGTTTCCCGCGTTGTCCCTGGCAAGCGAGCGGAAGTAGAAGGTGTAGCCGTCCGGGTTTGAACCTGCCGCCTGCTCAGCGTCGAATATCGTGCTTGTTTGTTTCGTGCATTCCCCATCGGAAAAATTTATGTTCATAACAGGACTTTCCGGTTCGCTCTGCGGCCTGTACTTGTACTGTATAATGTAGCAATCCAAACCGCTCTCGTCATCCGTCCCGTTCCATGAGAGGTTAAAAGACTTTTGGGCCATGTACGTTGATAGCAACCGAACTCTGGAGGTTGGGGAGACCTTGTCAACCTTGAATTCAACAGGGCTTGAGAATCCCTCGTTTTCCGCTCTATCCTTTGCTGCCCCGCACACCCAGACGTGGCTCGAAATGGTCTGGGGGGAGGGAAGGGTGTAGGAGGCGTAGTCAGAGGGACAGCTTCCGGGGTTTGAATCGTAGGTTATCAATCTGTAAGAACCTGCGTTGCAGCCGGAGCCTCCCGGGTCAGAGCAGGAAACGCTCGCCGTGGCGTCTGTATTCTGCCAGAGTGGGGCAACATCGTCCACAGAGACTATTGGGGGGATTTTGTCAACCTTGAATTCGACAGGGCTTGAGAATCCCTCGTTGCCCATGTTATCCCTCGCCGCTGCGCACACCCACCTGTGGCTGGATATTGTCTGGGGGGAGGGAAGGGTGTAGGAGGCGTAGTCAGAGGGACAGCTTCCGGGGTTTGAATCGTATGTCAAAAGCATGTAGGTTGAGGGGTCGCATGGGCCTGTATTGCTCACGCATGTCACGTTCGCAGTGGCGTCTGTGTTTTGCCAGGAAGCGGGAGCCCCTGTCACGGAAACTGTCACCTGGATCTCATCCACTGTGAACGTCCGATCCGTACCGTCAAATTCGAGAACCCATCCGGTGTTGGACTCGAAGTCTGACCAGAGTCCGCAATAATCAACTGTCCATGTTCCGAGCGGATCCGCATCCTGTATGGTGTAGGGGAAGGTCACACTTGTTCCCCAGTTGTTGAAGTATATTGAAGATCCGCTCGGCTTTACGAGTCTGCATTCCGAGAGTATGGTGAAACCCGATGGCGAGTTCGAAACCCCGTTCAGTCTTATGTTTATGGTCTGGCCTGCATAGTATGTTCCGCTCGGAGGAACGTAAGAAGTCCAGTCCCCTGTCACCTGTCTTGGAATTCCCCCCATCGTGCATGAGGTGTAGCTGTTGGAGCACACGTGCCGTGGACCGCACTTGTAGGAGCCCGTCCTCCCGCAGTTCGAATCTACCCATCTTCTTTCAGCATTGGGTCCTGTTGAAGGGACGGAACAATCCAGGAAGCATCCTCCGCCTGAATAACATTCATCCTCTCCGTTGCAGATTCCTCCCGGGCATGGCGTTCCGCACGGCTGTTGGTAGCAAACATTCGCTGTTATGCCGTCGCTCGAGCCCACGTCGCTCCACAGGCCCGAATTGCTCCTGGCCCTGACATTGAAATAATAGGTTTCGCCGTTGGAAAGGCTGAGACCGCTTCTGGTGACCTCCCTTAGCAACCCTCTTGAGGTCCAGCCGACTTCGCTGTTCCACCCGGAATTCGGGTATCTGGCGGTTCCTATTGCGTATTGATATTCTGCTATCCCCGAGCTTGAAGTGGACTGTGTCCAGGTCGCATGGAGAGTTGTAAGCGAGGAGGTGTAATCACCGTCATCCGTCACGACCGGTGTTGTGGGCGTCCCGTCATCCACCATCAGCCGGGAGGAAACATCCGTGTCGTAGTTCCCAGCCGAATCCTCGACCCACAGGCACAGCCAGTCGTTATGAACTCCTGTTATGGTAAGCGTGTTGCTCGTTGTAGAGAGGTAGTAGGAGGATTTGGAAGAGGAACACGTTCCGTCTGAGTCGAAGTAATACCATCTGGTTGATAAGCAGCCTGAATCTCCGGTATCGGTGCAAACGAGGTTTACGGTATCCGATGTAACCCACACCGTTGACTCCCCGGTTATGTCAGCCACCGGGTTTATCTTATCAATCCTGAATTCGACAGGGTTTGAAACCCCTGTGTTGCCTGCGTTGTCCCTCGCCGCTGCGCACACCCAGACGTGGCTGGAAATGGTCTGGGGGGAGGAGAGGGTGTAGGAGGCGTAGTCAGAGGGACAGCTTCCGGGGTTGGATGCGTACGTTCTCAGTCTATACGTCCCTGCATCGCAGCCGGAGCCTCCTGAATCCGAACAGGAAACGCTCGCCGTGGCGTCTGTATTCTGCCAGGAAGCTGGAGCTCCCGTTACGGAGACCGAAGGGGAGGTTTTGTCAATCCTTACCCGGGTTGATCTCGTGCTTTCCTGGTTGCCAGCGTTGTCCGTTGAGTAGTATCTCACGTAGCGTGTTCCCTCGCTGGAAATTGTGAACTGGGAAGAATAAACTGTTGAGGGCGAGCAAGTGTTTGAGGTGTCCACGCAGTATCTCGTGGCTGAACAGCCAGAACCACCCTGTCCGTCCGAGCAGGTCAGGGTTACATCGACGTTTGTCACATACCAACCGCTCAAACCCTGGGTCCCGGAAAGCGTGATGGTGGTGATCGGAGGATCTGTATCTTCCGGGCAAAGGACCGGGTCAGTCTCGCACCCAGGCAAGCCGGCACTGCAGGTCTCGGTGAAGGCACAGGTCTGATCGGTAGCCCAGAGACCATATACCGTGCTTCCCGTACACTGAGCCGAATTCCCTGAACAATACTGGTTGTTAGTCTGCCTTTCCAGCGTGGCTCCGCACCCGTTAGAATCCCCTCCCACGCACCTGTATTCATTCCAAGTGTCGCAAACCTCGGATGTGGATTCATAGCAACCGGAAAGCGTTCCTGTTGTGCAGCAGGGACCTGACCAACATTGAGAGGTGATGCAGACTCCTCCGCAGCATGACCCACAACATGAAGTCGAAGCCGAACATGTGCATCCTATGTTAGGAGGTTTTCTGCAAACAAGCCCGCACGCAGCCCAGCAAGTATCGGTGCCGCAGCAACCCGTCTCATCCATCAAACACCCGCCATCTCCATGGGTATGTGACGCCGTTCCCTGCCAGCTGGGCCCGGAAGCCTGTATGCCAGCGCAATCGCATTCGTTCCTTCCCTCCCAGCTGCACGTCCAGATGCTGCACCTGGTTGCGCTCGGGCAATCCCTCCGGGCGAGAGTGTTACCGCAAAATATCCCTCCTTCGCCACACCATGCTCCGCACGTATCCGTTCCCTGGTGGTCCCAGTCACAGTCACACCAGGTACAGCCGTTGCTAATGCAGTCATCCTTCGAATCTTCGTAATCTCCGCAGTTTTTGTCCGCGGGTCCCCTGCATGTAAAGACCCTGTGTATCGTGGCAGAAGCCGAATAAGCTGTTGTGAATATAAAAAGGAGGATCACCACCGATATAACAAAAAATTTGTAAATGTCTTTTTTCATCAATTATATAATTGGTTATGGGTAATTATTAGTTAAACCCTTCCTTTAACCACAAGTTTCAGGTAGATCAGGACAGCCAGAACCAGAAGCATACACACTCCAAACCAGTTCAGGCCAGGGAAGTCCGCGGGCATGAACACCACGATTCTCAGGCTATCGAAATCGTCAAGCATGGGGTCCGCTATGAGGGAATTCGCGTTGAGGTTAAGGGTGTATCCATCGAGACCGGAAGGGTATATCCTTGCGTAAACCACTCTCTCCTCCTGGGGATTGAGGTCAACAATGAGTGACCGGTTTCCGCTCTCTATGAACCTCGCATACTCGGAATCCAGTTCCAGATAAACACTGTCGAATCTGGTCTGGATGTTTCGAACTTCTATTCCTATGATGTCCGATCTCCCCACCCTTGAGTAGAGCTCCTCCTTCGGGACGAAATTCGCCAGGGGATGGGTGTACATGGTGAAGTGGTAGAAGAACGGTTCGGGAGGGTTCCTCTCATCCTGAGAGCCGTCTATCGTCTGTGCGTAGGCAAAATAGCTGATCCGCATCTTATTTTTATATCTGCCTGCGGTGAGGTTGACCGAGTAAACCATGTTCTGCGTGTCCGTTGTGATGCCGCCAGTCAGGGGGTCCGAGCCCGGGGTGTGGTTGTAGTAGGTAAGGCTAATGTTGAGCAATCCCACGCTGGGAGTCCTGTTCGTTGCGATTATCATAACGATCCTGTCCGCTGATACCTTGCCCTCGTTGGGGATTAAGAATCCGCTGGATAAATCCACGGCGTAGACGTTCGTCAGATCCGGGATGAAGATCGTGGTGTTGGTGTCGTAAGTTGTTTTAATTTCCTGGTTGCCAGCGATATCACTCGCAAGCGAACGGAAGTAGAATACGTACTCGTTAACGTTCGGCACCCCTGCCGCTGCCTGCGCATCAAACCCTGTCTCAGTTTCCAGAGTGCAGCTCTCCCCGTTAACCAAAAGGTCTGTCCAGTCCGTAAGTGTAAGAGTGTCGTTGTATTTGTATTGTATTGTGTAACAATACAAACCGCTCTCGTTGTCACCTCCTGTCCATGATATGTTGAACCTTGTCTCGGTCACGAATCCCGGCAGGGGGAGGACGTTAGAATAGGGCGGCTCGTCATCAATGCCCACGTTATTCACTGCCAAGCTGTTTTCGTTTCCTATCGTGTCGTTCGCCTTCACCCTGAAGGTGTATAAGCCGTCCTTCACGGAATTCACGCTAAACAGGGATGTCCAGGTTGAGTCCTGCCTGCTCATTGGAACCCACTGACCGGAACCTGTTGAGTTCTCCCACCTGTAGACAACTTCTGAAACCCCTGATCCCTGGTCCGTTACGGTTGCGTTAACCGTGAAGTCCGAGTTGTACCATGTATTTGGAGTGGGGATATGAACGGTGACGTCCGGGGGAACCACATCGATAACGATGTCGACCGTTACCTCGCTTTCGTGACCCAGCGTGTCGTTCGCTTTGACCCTTACCGTGTAATTCCCGTCAGCCAGTCCTGTTATGTCAAAATTCGCTGTAAAGAAATCCGTCCCTCCCCCTCTTGACATGGAAACCCAAGATCCCGTTCCTGTTGAGTTCTCCCACCTGTAAGCCACGGACTCCACGTTCGACCATGCATCCGTTACGGTTGCGTTTACCAGGAAGTCTGACTTGTGAAGGCTGTTCGGGAGCGGGGAGTTTATCGTTATAACTGGAGGGGTCCTGTCAACCGTGAAAGTCTGGTTGGTTCCGTCAAACCTCAGTTCCCACCCCCCGTTAGCCAGGAAATCCGACCAGAGCCCGCAGTAGTCCAGCGTCCAAACGCCTTCCGGGTCTGTTGCCTGTATGGTGTAGGAGAAAACCAGATTTCCAGACCCCCAGTTGTTGAAAAAGATAACATTCCCGTTTGATTTAAACAGCATGCATTCTGTAAGTATGGTGAAGGCTAAGGGCGTGTTTGAGATCCCGCTAATCGTTATCTGGAAAGCTTCGTTCTCATCATAATAACCGGATGGGGATGTGTAAGAACTCCAGTCCCCTGTCACCTGCATTGAACTCCCTCCGAGTGTGCAGGAATTATAGCTGTTGGAACACACTTGTTGCGGACCGCACTTGTAGGAGCCCGTTCTCCCGCAGTTCGAATTTTCCCATCTCCTTTCTTCACCGGGTCCCAGGGAAGGGGCCGAACAATCCAGGAGGCATCCACCGTCCGGGTAACAGTTCCCCTCAGGGCCATCGCACACGCCGGTAATTACGAGGCATGTTTGTCCGCACTGCCTGTTCAGGCACGCATCCGTTTTCAGGATGAAGACGTTGCTTTGTTTGACCGCTTCCTGGTTGCCCGCGTTGTCCGTGGAGTAAAAACATACCCTTTTGTAGCAGGTCTGTCCGAACGGGCAGGTCACGTCCCCTGAACTCCCCTGTGTGAATCCGGTGGATCCGCATGCCTGGCCGTCATCTATTATCTTGTAATAGGAATTGTCGCAGCCCGATCCTCCAGTGTCCGTGCATGTTAAAGTAAAGCTGGTTTCGTTGCTTCCCGTGAAGTTCCCTCCGTTCGGGTTTATGTTGGTGACCGGAGGGGTTGTGTCCTCCCAAACCCCGTTAACGCAAGAGGCCCCTGTCACGGTCGGGTGGTTCGCTCCGTTGTTGTAGCATACGTCATTCAGAACGCAGTCGCTCGTCTGATCGCAGCAGGAGTCATCGCCCGAACTTGAACTGCAGGCGTATCCGTCGCACTGCCTTGTTCGAACGTATTCGTTCGAATCATCACCGCAGCAGTTCGCTATACCTCCTATGTTGTATCTCCCGCCTCCGAGACATGCCCCGCATGTGTTCGGGTTTGTGTCGGGATCGTAGGTTTTCTGTGTGCAGGTATCAAGCCCCGGACAAGAGTCTGCTGAATCATCAGCGTAGTATTCCCTGAACATGCAGCCAGCTCCTCCGGGGCACGCATTCGAATCCATGCAGCCCTCTGTCCCGCTGGAGCCGGGGGTCGTTGAAAAGCGATCGGATGGACAGCCCGCTCCTGTCCCGCCCGTACAAACACCCGTGGTTGCCGGATCGTCGTTCGTGTCGTTCCCTGTTGCGACAACCTCGATATCCGGGCAGGTGTAGGTTCTCGAGGGGCAGGAAGCGCCGCTCGCGTAGTATTCTGTGAGCTGAGTTGTGGACGTGCAAACATCGTCGTATGCTGATGAGGTGCAAGACCCGGCGGAACAGCCCGTGTAATCCGTGCACGTTCCCGCCGTGAGGGGGACGTCTCCCCCGTCCGAATCAACAGAGGCCTTGGTCAGGCAATCTTCAACCAAGGACCACGAGCCGGCAGAACATGAGCCAACCGCATTCGAATTCCAGGGGGAACAGTAATTGCCCTGGGAATAGCAGGTTCCCGAATAAACGCAATCACTCGCTTGGTTACAACATGTGTCATCGCTCGGGCTCGAACTACAGCCTGACGTGCATGTTCTTGAATTGTACGCTTCGCCGCCATCATCACCGCAGCAGTTGGTCAGGCACAGTTCTCCTGTGCAGTCCCCGCTGCCGCCAGCATTCCATTCCTGATTGCATCCCTCGCAGTATGTTTGATCGTTATCAGGATCCCTGTTGGCATCTAAAACACAGCTTGCTCCAGGAGAGGGGTTTGAAGTGCAGCACCAGTTGTCATCATCGCAGTCAGTGGAGCCGCTGCAGGCATAAGTCTGATAAACGCAGGAATCCGGCCCGGTTCCGCACGTACCGGAACAAACATCATAATCACTACACATCGTCCATGCCCCGGCATCCCTCTGGCAGGCGCATCTCGGATTGCTCGCGCTCGAGCCACAGGTTCCGTCATTCACGCAGGTGCAGTCATATCTCTGTCTCATGTTCCCCCTGCAGTAATACCCATCGCCACTATCGCAATCAGTTGTTGTTGATGATGCGATTTTGCATGCACCTTCATCACAGTGATAATCCGTAGTCTGCACGTCTTTTGACATACCTGATCCCACGCAGGTAGCGGTATCATCGTTATCGCAGTTATAGTAACGATCTTCGCATAATGTCCCATCTGTTTTGTATTCCTGTAATCTCTGTGGCTGAGTAGCGGTACCGTCGCATCTATCACGATATGTCTCTGATGTGCAAACAGCCGAAACGTCGTCACAATCATCATAATCGTCACAATATTGTGGTGTGTAGGGGTTGAAAGTTGAAGTTCCTCCAGAAGCTATTGACAAACAGTCCTGCGAAGAGTAACTGCATGAGCAAGCTGCTCCGCACGTCCCGCCGTAGTATCTGACCTCACTTGCACTGCAATAATCGACGCAGTCGGCATTGGTTTCGCATTCAGCATCGCAATAAGTTACGCTGCAGTCACACCCCAAGAACGTGCAGGTTCCGATGGGATCAGCAAATTCGCAGGTACTGGCAGTGCAATAATAAACACCAAGACAGCAGTTTTGACAGTCAGGGTCATACATGCACGAACCCGGACAATCGGCTGCCTGAGGTTGGACGTTTTGCATGGTAACAAACAATGAAAGAATGATCACGAGAGGTAGAAATATTGTGGTTTTGTGTAGACTTAGTTTTGAATAGAAACTCTTCACCCTCATCTGTTAAATAGTTGTCAAGCCTGATTAATAAATTCAACTTTTTTAATTATTAAAAACAATCAGGCCTAACGGGTTCTCCTTCTTATGGATGTGAATATCGAATAGAAAAACACGAAGAAGGGAAGGATCTCGAGTCTCCCCAGCAACATGCAGACCATGAGAACGGATTTTCCGAGAGGGTTCATTCCCGCGATGTCAATCGTTGTCAATCCGACTGTCCCCTCCGCAGAGGCGGAGACAAAGAACGAATCTATTGGGGTGTAGCCCATGAAGCTAAGAACGAGAGTCGAAACAACGAGGATCAGTATGTATATGAAGGAGAATATCGAGATTATGGTTAAATCCTCCTCCCTTATCACCTTTCTTCCCAGCTTGAAGGGAATGACAGCAGAGGAGGGATAGGAAATCTTCCTGCTCAGCCAGGAGACCGCTTTCCCGAGGATCCCGACCCTGACGAGTTTCAGCCCGCCTGCGGTCGATCCCGCGAACCCTCCCACTATCATGAGTATGGGAAGCAATATCTTGGAGAGCTCTGGGTAGGTGGAAACCAGGGTGAAACCGCTCCCTGTCAGGGCTGAGAACGTCTGGAAAATCCCTATCCTGAAGGGCTCGGGGCTCAGGATGAAGGAGATGGAGACCAGTATCGAGAAGATCAATATTATCACCCAGAACAAACGGACCTCGCTGTTCCTCAGGTATTCGATGAACTTCCTCTTGAAGAGCTTATCGTGAATGAAGAAGGAGGTCGCTCCGAGAACCATCATCAAAATCATAACAGTTTCTATTAACGGGTTGCCGTAGGCTCCGATGGACTCGTTCTTGACAGAGAATCCTCCGGTAGCGATGGAGGTGAACGTGTGATTGAAAGAATCGAACAGGGGCATGCCCGCGAGCGCGAAGAGCAGGATCCCCACAGCGGTGTAGATCCCGTAGATTATGAATATCCTCTTCACGGTGGAGTAAACGCCGGCCTCTATCCTCTGTGGATGTCCTTCTGCCTTGTATATGTAATAGGAAGACATCCCCGGGGAGGACAGCAGCAAAAGGAAGATAACGAGTATCCCCACCCCTCCAATCCACTGGGTGAGCGACCGCCAGAAAAGAACCGAGTGAGGAAGGCTCTCCGGGTTCACGGTGGTGAGGCCTGTGGTTGTGAAGCCCGAAACTGATTCGAAGAGGGAATCCATCGGACTCAGATGGTCGAGGTATGGGATCGCTCCAAAGAGGGAAACCACGATGAAGGTCAGGCTCGCCAGAACCATTGCGGAGCTGAGATCCAGGGGTTCCCTTTCGAATTTTTTGTAAAGGACTACGCCCACCGCGAAAGAGATCACCGCTCCCAGGAGGAAGGGGATGTAAACGTCCTCGGCAAAAACCAGGCTCACTGCAAGAGGGAAAAGCATCAGTATCGCTAATATACCCAACAACAGGCCGAGGTACGAAAGAACTGACTTGAAATTCATAATTTATAATGTAATTAGTGCAATAATAAATTGAAGCGAAGCCGTAATTTTGGAAGGGTAATTCACATGAAGGGGTTTATGCACGTGGTTGAGGTTCTACTGGTTATCATGCTTGTCTTCCTGGTGTTTGTCCAGTTCTCATCGATACCGAGAATTTCGACTGAGTGGTCTGATGTGAAGATCAAGCTCGCGGGAAGCGACATGATCTCCTCCCTTGAACTCCAAGGGGTTGACTGGTTCAACGAGAGCGAGGTCAGGGACAAATTCAACAAAACCCTCCCTCTAAACATCATCTACAACCTGAGGTTGGAGAACATCATGAAGCCCAAAATAACGGTGGGTTGCTTCTGTGACGAAGATGAATTTGATGAGCTTGTATCTATCCTCTCTCCCGGATGGTTCCTTATAAATGAGGAGAACGTTACCTTCGAGATGGTAAAGGTCGGGAACATCAGTGAGATATTCAATCTTGATTTTGATGTCTCATTTTTCCCCGAATACATCAACCTCGAATCGCAGGAAACGCCGCTGAGAAATTTCCTGAGATACGACAAGGGTATAGTGGAGATGTTTGATTTCGAGAATACGGATTACATCCAGGAGAATCTGTTCGGTCTGAGGTTCAGCACGCTGACATCGAATTCGAACCCGATCCCCTTCTCCGGGGAGAGCAAGGCGGTGGACAACGAGGTTTACACCATAAAAAAATACTTCCACCACATCCCGATATTCCAGGAGAGTTTTGAAAACCTGGATCAGTGGAGGACGAACTCTGGGAACCCGGTGATAGTTGAATTCGGCGATGGAAACTCTGTTAAACTCCAGGGAACGGACTGCGGAACGACCAACACCTGGATCTATACGAATTACAACCAGTTCTATGAGGGGGAGATAGACCTGGACGTATACATAGAGGACGGGATTTTCTACCTGAACTTCAGGCTGAACCCCGCGACCAGCGAATCCTATCTCGCCTCCTTCAGCACGAACTCCTCCATGGGGTACGATTCCTTCTACAGGCAAACGGGTTCTGGAATTAACCCGATAGGCCAAAACACAAACCACCTGACCTCAGGAAATGAGTGGCACCACATGAAAATACGCGTGGACGGGAGCAGCTTTGAGCTGTACAACGACGGGGAACTGGTCGCTGACGTTCCCTCGGACAACACCTACAACTCTCCCGGGTCCATAGGGATGTTCCATCAATGTGGGGAGGTTTACGCGGACAACGTGAGAACGACTTTCAAGAGAGACCACGGGTTCCAGGACTTCCTGAGTTCGAGTGAAAACGTCACGCAGCTTAACGATGATCAGGAAAAAATACTCTTGGTGCAGGACAGCGGTGTCTCCGCCTCTGCGATAAACTACCACGTACAGAATGGGAAGGGGAGAACAGCCTGGCTTTCGGGCGGGGGGGATACGGATACAGAGGAGCAAAAAATCCTGATAAAATCCCTGATCGTGTGGGCAGCAGGGGATACGCATGACGTTCTGAGAGGGGAAATCAGCAGGCCTGTTCTGATCCCCTTCTACAAAACCTACAGCAAGGACATGCTGCAGGAGGTAAGGATCGTTCTCAGCATGGGTTACCTGTACTAACCTTTTATTATAATCTTTTCTAAATTAATTTAATTATGAGAACGGAAAACGAGGAAGTGACCAGGGTCAGAACTCCCAGAGAAAACGAGATTCTAGGGATAGTTGAAGATATGCTCGGAGGGGGAAGGTTCCGGGTGAACTGCACTGATAAAAGGACCAGGATATGCAGGGTTTCCGGCAAGTTCAAGAGAAGGCAGTGGATAAGACCGGGGGATGTCGTGCTCGTAAAACCCTGGGAAGTCCAGGGCGATGAGAGGGGGGACGTGGTCTGGAAATACAGGAGAGCGCAGATAGATTGGCTGAAGAAAAAGGGATACCTAGAGTAATGTTTTTAAGTTTATGCCACCTTTATTATTAAGATTGAATTGGTATGAATGATTTTATAAAAATCCCTGAACAGAGAAAGGGCGTGTTGATAGGGAAGGAAGGTTCTGTAAAGAAGGAACTGGAGAAGCTGACGAAAACGAAAATAGAGGTAAACGAGGATATCTCAATAGAGGGGGAATCGCTGAACGTTATCAAGGCGAAGGACATAATAAAGGCGATCGGGAGGGGGTTTTCCCCTGAGAAGGCGTTTAAACTAATGAATGAGGAATGCCAACTGGTCGTCATAAGTTTGGGGAGCGAAACAGAGAAAACGATCAAGAGGTTGATGTCAAGGGTCATAGGAAGGAATGGTTTGTCCAAGAGGAGGATAGAGATGCGGACTGGAACGGACATATCGATCTACGGAAAAACCATCTCGATCATAGGCAACTGGAAGGACGTGGAGAAGGCGGAAAAGGCGGTGGAGATGATCCTGGAGGGGAGGCCGCATTCCTACGTCTATAAATTCCTGGAGAGTTGATATGGAGAGAAAGGCTGAGGATTTCGCGAGGCAGCAGAGGGAGATTTCGATATCCGAATTTTTCGAGAAAAACCGGCATCTTCTCGGGTATGACAACAAGGTGAAGGCGCTCCTGATGATCGTTAAAGAAGGGGTGGACAACGCCCTGGACGCGACAGAGGAGGCGGGGATACTTCCGGATATCTACATCAGGGTAAAGGAAGTGAAGAATGAAAGATACGAAATAATTATAAAGGACAACGGGCCCGGGATCGTAAAAAAGCAGATCCCGAGAATTTTCGGAAAACTGCTTTACGGCTCGAAGTTTCACCGCCTGAAACAGAACAGGGGGCAGCAGGGGATAGGGATTTCAGCCGCCACACTGTATACACAGTTAACGACAGGGGAACCCCTTGAAATCGTGAGCTCAACGGGTGACGGGAAAACCCACAAGTACAGGATAAAGATAAACGTCCGGAGGAATGAGCCCCTGATAATCGATAGCGGAATCGAGGAGGGGGTTGACTGGAGGGGTGTTCAGTTGAGGTTCCTTACAGAAGGCTTGTACAGGGAATACAAGCAATCGATTCTGGAGTACCTGAAACAGACCGCGATCTCGAACCCGCACGCTAGAATAGTTTTTGATTCGCCCAACGGAAGGACGGAATTCAGGAGGGGGGTTGAATCCCTCCCGAAAGAACCGAAAGAGATCAGACCGCATCTCCACGGGGTTGAGCTTGGGATCTTAACAAGGATGCTCAGGGAGACAAAGGCGAGAACGCTCCTCAGTTTCCTGACAGGTGAATTCACCAAGGTCGGTAGGAAGACCGCGAAGGAGATATGCTCCAAGGCAGAGATGGAGGAAAACAAAAAGCCGAAGAGTGTAAAGGATGAGGACGCCCGAAAACTTCTGGAGGTCATAAAGGACGTGAAGCTCCTGAAACCCCCGACCGATTGCCTGTCTCCCCTGGGGAACGAGGTGGTCAAGGAGGGCCTTCGAAAGGAGTTGAACCCCGAATGGGTGGAGTCCATCACGAGACCCCCGGAGGTGTACAGGGGGTGGCCTTTCCAGGTGGAATGCGGTCTGGCGTACGGGGGATCGATTCAGGAACCAAAATTCATGAGATTCGCGAACAGGGTTCCCCTCCTCTACCAGCAGGGGGACTGCGCGATAACGAAATCGGTCACCGGGATCGACTGGAGAAGGTATAAAATTAACGGGAAGAGAATTCCTGAGGAACCGCTGGCGATATTCGTTCATCTGGTTTCCGTGTGGGTCCCCTTCACATCCGAATCCAAGGAGGCGATCGCTTCCTATCCCGTGATAATAAAGGAGATCAAGCTCGCGATCCAGGAGTGCGCCCGTAAGCTGGGGTTATACCTCTCAGGAAAGAGGAAGCACGAATACCACCAGCATCGCATACGCACGTTCGAGAGGTATGCGGAGGAAACCATAAAGGCTTTATCCGAATTATCCGAAGAGGACAGGGAAAGGGTGAAAAGAGAGTTTCTCGAACTCATAAATTCGAATAACAATAAAATTACGGAGGAGGAGAATGGAGGAGCAAAAGAAGCTGAAAAACCTGGGGAAGAACGTGATGGACCAGATAGAGAAGAGAGAAAATCCAAAGATCGAGCTTCCCGTCAGGTCACTCTCGAACGTTTACTTCGATGAGAAGAACGGGCTCATCCAGCTCGGGAACAAGAGAAGCCAGAGGTATTACCTGAACGTGGCTCACACGAAAAAGTTCATGCAGACCCTCTTAGTTGCGGCTGAATGCAAAAAGATAATGGACCAGAAAGTGACGACCTCTATCCGTGATCTCTACTACGCCCTCAAGCGGACGATACCCGGAACGAAGGAGAATACCTTCGAGGACCAGCAGACGGAATCCGACCCCGTGGTGGAGGATCTTGAGGCGATGCTTAACACGCTGAGGGAGAAGCTCCACTTAAAGGCGGACAGAAAGGGCTACATGGCAGGGAGAGTCGTTCTCAATGATTCCGGGGACAGGATCAACTGCTCGAAAATGGGAAGCTCTGGGTGGGCGATCCCGAGCGACGTGGAGGAGGAGATAATAAAGTTCGAGGACGTGAAAGCGGATTACATCCTTGTGATAGAGAAGGACGCGGTTTGGCAGAGATTGAACGAGGACAAGTTCTGGAAGAAGCAGAACTGTATCGTGATAACAGGGAAAGGCCAGCCCGCGAGAGGGGCGCGAAGGCTTGTGAACCGACTGCACAAGGAATTCAAGCTGCCTGTCTATGTCCTCGCTGACGCTGACGTTTGGGGTTATTACATATATTCTGTTATAAAGCAGGGCTCCATAAATCTCTCCTTCCTCTCCGACCGTTTGGGAACCCCGGACGCGAAGTACGTCGGGTTGACGACACAGGACGTCCCCAAGTTCGGGATACCCCAGAACGTGACCATCAAGCTCAACAAGGGGGATGTGAAGAGGGCGAGGGAGCTTCTGAAATACATGTGGTTCAAGCCAAAGGAATGGCAGAAAGAGATCAGGAACATGCTAAAAGTTGGTTATAAACTCGAGCTGGAAGCCCTATCCTCGAAAGGGATCACATTCATCTCCAAGAAATACCTCCCAGAAAAGATCAAGAGTCAGGATTTCCTACCTTAACAATGTAAAATGTAACCGCCTTGTTTCGGGTCATCACCATCTTGACGTTCTAGCTCTGTATTCAACCTCTCCACGGTTTCTTCAGGAAAATCAGGCATTCTGGCTGCCTTCCTTTTTACTCTGAGATATTTACAAAGCTTGCCAAAAAATTTTTCTTTCGGATCGGGTTCAAAGATTATTGGATATTCCCTTTCCATAAAACCACTTATCTTAATAATTGCCCATAAAATTTATAAGCATTACTCACAGGTAGTGAATCAAAATAAGCTTTATAAAGCCTGGAAACAAGGAATTAATATGGGGAGAAAAGGCGAACCAGAATGGAAGATGCATGCCGAAAAAATGGCAGAAAAGGCTATCGAGATCCTAAAGGATACTGGTTATTCTGCCGTTAACATTTACATAAAACATGATTCAGAAGTTAAAAATTATTTTACCAGGACCTTTGAAGGAGAAGAACCTTGTGGCTCGGAAACAATAAATAAAATAACATATAAAGGATGGAGCAAGGCTCTTGACGATGTCTTTCATATAGCAACCGAAACCTTCAAAGGCCGATGTGATTCGCCGTGGTTTGAGGTCAAAAAAAGGGGGGAACTTATAAAAATAGTTTTGAATGGAAGAAGAAACTGGCCCGAAGGTTATGCACCAATTGAAATTGAACCCATAGAAAAAATTAGAGAATACATTCTTATAATTAGGGGCAAAGAAAAGAGAACCGAATCCGAAAAGTCTGATATTCTGTGGCCTGAGGATAAAGAAAGGGGAACTATGCCCGGGCAGATGGAACTCCCCTTTTAAGGAAATAAAACCTTTTTATTTCTCCCAACATTTAAATTCTAATGAGCGATAGACGCAGGTTTCACCTGCGTCATTCGACACCTGTCCCGGTAGCTCAGTGGTAGAGCGTTCGGCTGTTAACCGAAAGGTCGCAGGTTCGAAAGTTTCGACTGAAACTCCTGCCCGGGACGTACACAACGAAGGACGTGGGCTTTGCCCACGTCGATCAAAACCTTTTTGAATCTAACTTCCAATACGTTAGCATGGAACTTCTTGAGCTTATCGATAAATACTGTGATATAAGAAGGATGAAGAGGAATTGCAACTTCGGGAAATGCGAAAAAAAACCTGGGAAAGAGATGTTAATCTTCCAGATAAACATGGACACGAGAACGAAAAAGAACATAATTTCGATCTATCTGTGTTCTGATCACTTCAGGGAAATGGAGAGGTGTTTGGAAGGGGTGGTGAACAAGTTCAAATCCGGAAAGATGTACCGGATCAAGGGATTCGACATCGGATTCGTGACGTATTGATTTTAAACAACGAAAATAAAATATAATTATGACAATATTAGTCACTTTAAAGGATGTTTTAAAGACATACAAATCCAATAAAGCAGGCTATAATGCACTGAAACCATATGTAAAATGGTTTCCTTTAAAGCCAACAGCTGAATTAGCAGGGGTAGTTGCTGATTTGATATGTGATGGTCATTTGCAAGGGGAGCCCAAATGGAGAGTAGATTTCACTTTCAAATTGATTAAGGATAAAAATTTCTTCCGAGAATTTGTAAAAAGATTTTACAGTTGTGAGGGGACTTGTTGGGGAGGTGAAAGCCCTGGTATAGGTTTTGAAATGTGGAAAGAAATTAAAATTTTAAACAATTGCAAAGAATTTTTAGAATCAATTAGATTCGGACTTAAAAGATTTTTTGATATAGATACGACAGAAATTTTTACAACAAGTTCTACAAATAAAAGGAAAGATGGATATACAACTAAGCCTGTCAACCACCACCCACTGAAGTGGGTGGCATGAAATAATCTAGGCTCAACTGGTTGTTGGT
>JABAOH010069209.1_pt2 | contig 115337 bp, 108 predicted proteins | sample 7062181 | NCBI WGS metagenome assembly JABAOH01 (sample SAMN14538630, study PRJNA623070) | marine sediment metagenome | biome: marine biome [ENVO:00000428]; feature: marine pelagic biome [ENVO:01000023]; material: deep marine sediment [ENVO:00002113]; isolation source: pool of 5 deep marine...
CGGCAGGGCGATCTCCCAGGGCTCGCGCCGCTCCGGGTAGTTGTCCTGGGCGCCGCCGAGAGTGCGGCCCCCGGCATGCTCCGCCATGAGGCGGGCGGCCCGCGCCGCCGCCACTCCCGGCAGGTTGGGGTCTACCCCCCGTTCGAAACGGGCCGACGCTTCCGTGCGCAGCGTGTGGCGCTTGGAGGAGAACATAACCGTCGGCGGGTCGAAGTGAGCCGCCTCGATGAGCACGCGGCTGGTGGTGTCCCTCACCTCCGACTCCTCGCCGCCCATGATGCCGGCGAAGGCGACCACCCGCTTGCCGTCGCAGATCATCAAGTCCAGGGGATCCAGGTTGCGATCGACGCCGTCGAGAGTGCGTAGTCTCTCCCCGGTGCGCGCCCGCCGCACGATGATGGTCTCGTCGGCTACCTCGTCGAGGTCGAAGGCGTGCAGCGGCTGGCCCAGCTCCAGCATCACGTAGTTGGTGATGTCCACCAGGTTGTTGATGGGACGCACCCCGGCGGCACGCAAGCGCAACTGCATCCATAGCGGCGCAGGCTCCACCGTCACTCCGGTCACCTCCCGACCCACGTAGCGAGGACAGCCGTGGGTGTCTTCGATCACGATCTTCACGTTGGTGACCGAGTCGGATTCGGTGACGCCGGCGTCGGGCAGGCGCGTGTCAACGTCGTAGTAGGCGGCCAGTTCCCGCGCCAGTCCCACCATCGACATGGCGTCCGGTCGGTTGGGTGTGATGGATATGTCGAGCACGACGTCGGGAAAGGGCAGCGTTTCCGCGAAATCGATCCCGAGCGGCGTCGTGGCGTCCAGCACCATGATGCCGGTGTGGTCCTCGCCCAAGTCGAGCTCGGCTGCGGAGCAGATCATCCCGGCGGAGCTGACCCCGCGGATCTTGCGAGTCCCCACCTCCAGGCCGCCGGCCAGAACCGCTCCGGGCAGCGAGACCGGCACCACCGCGCCGGCTTCGAAGTTCCAGGCTCCACAGACGATCTCGTGCAGCTCCTCGCCACCCGTGGTAACGGTGCAGAAGCGCAGCCGCTCGGCGTTGGGATGTGGCTCCACGGTCTCGACCCTGCCCACCACCACTCCGGAGAAGGCCGCTTCGAGCACCTCCTGACCCTCGACCTCATGGCCCAACGAGGCGAAGACGTCCGCGATCTCGGCGGGGTCGTCGGTGGGGAGTTCGACGTACTCCCGAAGCCAGCGCAATGAAACCCTCATACGAACTGCCTGAGGACTCGCTGGTCGTTCTCGTAGAAGTGACGGATGTGGTTGATGCCGTGACGAACCATGGCCAGCCGCTCCACCCCTACCCCGTAGGCGAAGCCGGTCACCTTGTCTGCGTCGTACCCCACCGCGTGAAACACGTCGGGGTCGACCATGCCGCAGCCCATCAACTCGATCCAGCCGTTGCCGCCGCACACCCGGCATCCCGAGCCATCGCAGGCGAAGCAGGAAGCGGCCATCTCCGCCGACGGCTCGGTGAAGGGAAAGAAGTGCGGCAGCAGGCGGATGGTCCGCTCCGGTCCGAAGAACTCGCGGGCGAAATGGGCCAGCGTTCCCCTGAGGTCCCCAAACGTGATGCCTTCGTCCACCGCCAGCCCTTCGATCTGGTGGAATACCGGGGAGTGGGTCGCATCGAGGGTATCGGAACGAAACACCCGGCCCGGCACCACCACGTACACCGGCGGATCGTGGGCCTCCATGTAGCGGGCCTGCATCGGCGAGGTCTGCGTCCGTAGCAGCATTTCGTCCTCCGGCGGTCCCCAGTCGACGTAGAGCGTGTCCGACTCGGCGCGGGAGGGATGAGTTGCCGGCGTCGCCAGAGCATCGAAGTTGTACCAGCCGAGCTCGACCTCGGGCCCCGTGGCGACTCGGTAACCGAGACCCACGAAGATGTCGACCACCTCGTGGATGGTCTGGGTGATGATGTGGTGCGTCCCCTCGGCGGGGAGGTAGCCCGGCAGGGTGACGTCGACTCGATCCTCTGCGAGCAGCCGGTCCTCGGCTTCCCTCTCCAGCTCGGCGCGACGAGCGCCCAGCACGCGCTGCAGCTCTTGCTGCACCTCTTGCACCTGGGCGCCGACCCGGGGCCGCTCCTCAGCGGGCAGCGAGCCCAGCGTGCGCCGGGTCTCGGACACCACCGACCTGCGCCCGATCAGCTCCGTTTCGAGCTTGTCGAGCTCCTCGAGGGTGCTGGCGGCCGCGATACGCGGCCGGGCCTCGCGCACGATGACGTCGAGCTGCTGCATGGGAATGGTCAGGTTAGTCGGGCACCTGCCGCTCACTCCCCGGGTCAGCGCGTCGCAGACGCGACACCTCGTAGGCGAGGATGGAGCCCGCCACTGCGGCGTTCAGGCTCTCCACCCCACCGGGCATGGGGATGGTGACGCGGATGTCGGCGGCCGCCACCATCTGTGACGGCAGTCCATGAGCCTCCGAGCCCACCACCACCTCGAACCGGGGTGCAGCAGGCAGCTGCCAGGGCGCAACTCCCCCCCGCGGCACCGTTACCACCCGGGTCGCGGCGGGGCGCGCTCCTTCCGGAGCCACCGTGGTGCGAAAATGGGCTCCGGCGGCCGCTCGCAGCACTTTGGGTCCCCACGGATCGGCGCTGCCGGGCCCCACCACAACGGAAAGACTGAAAGCGGCCGCCGACCGGATCAGGGTGCCCACGTTGCCGGGGTCGGTGAGCCCCCACAGCAGCAACGCATCCCCGGTCACCCGAGCCGGGGGCGGGATCTCGAGCACTGCCACCGGGCCGCGGGGGTGCTGAGTCGGGGCGAGGCGGTTCAGCACCTCCTGGGTGACGGTGATGATCTCCGCGGCACTTCCGGAGGCCAGCTCCAGCGCTCGACTGTCGTCGGCAGCCGCGAACACCTGCCGGATCCGAGCGCCGGCCGCGACGGCTTCCTCGAGCAGGTTGGGACCCTCCAGCAATGTGAGCCCGGAAGCTCGGCGTTCCCGAGCCCGGCGCAGCCGTAATGCCGCGGCCACCCGCGGGTTGCGGGGCGACCGGACCGGGGTCATCGAGTCAGTCGCGCGCGCTGCTGGCGATCTCGACGAGCTGCCCGAATGCCTTCGGGTCGTTGACGGCCATCTCTGCCAGCATCTTGCGGTCCACTTCGATGTCGGCCGCCTTGAGCCCGGCGATCAGCCGGCTGTAGGTGGTGCCGTTCTCGCGGGCCGCGGCGTTGATGCGGGAGATCCACAACCGGCGGAACTCCCCCTTGCGGGCGCGCCGGTCGCGATAGGCATCCTGCAGGGCGTGCATCACCTGCTCGTTGGCGGTGCGGAAGCGCCGGCTGCGAGCCCCCTTGTACCCGCGGGCGCGTGCCAGCACCTTGTGTCGCTTCTTCCTGGCGTGAACAGCCCGTTTCACCCGCGCCATCGTCACCTCCTCCCGGTATCTCAGCGGCCCAGCAGCCGCTTCACGTTACGCCGGTCACCGGTGGTGAGCTCGGTCTCCCCCTTCAAGCGCCGGTAGCTGTCCTTGCCTTTGGCCAGCTTGAGGTGACCACGGCCGGAGTGGCGGCGCCGGAGCTTGCCCGACCCGGTGACCTTGATTCGCTTCGCCATGCCTTTGTGTGTCTTCATCTTGGGCATCGTGGCCTTCTCACGCGCTTTGCTCGTCGGGTTCCTCACCGGACTCGGCCTCACCAAGCGCAGCGGCTTCGGCGACCTCACGAGGGGCCTCTGCGCGTCTGACCCCAGCCTTCTTGAGCGGCGCCAGCACCATGGTCATGTGGCGGCCTTCCATTGCAGGTGGTTGCTCGACCACGCCCAGCTCCGCCACTTCGCCGGTGAGCCGGTCCAGAACCCGCCGGCCCAGCTCCGGGCGCTCCCGCTCCCTACCTCGAAAGCGCATGGTGATCTTCACCTTGTCACCGTCGGCGAGGAAGTGCTCGGTCCGACGCCGCATGAGCAGGTAGTCGTGCTCCCCGATCCGCGGGCTGAACCTCACTTCTTTGATGACGGTTCTGGTCTGCTTCTTACGGGCTTCCCGGTTGCGAATTGACTGCTCGTACTTGTACTTGCCGTAATCCATCAACCGGCACACCGGTGGCTTGGCAGCCGGGGCCACCTCCACGAGGTCCAGTCCGAGCTGCTCCGCCAGCCAGAGCGCCTCCTCCAGCTTCTTGATCCCGATCTGGCTCCCGTCGGGGGCCACCACTCGCACTTCCGGCGCTCTGATGTAGCCGTTTACACGTAGTTCGGCGATCGACCGACCTCCTGTCTGTTCCTGATGAAAAAAGCAGCATGACGAGGGATGCTGCCGGTGCTCATGACCACGGCGCACCTGGAACGGTGGCCGGGTGGGAAGCAGCTCGCCTCCGCTTGGCTGTGATTGTCGGCGAGATTATAGGGGTCACCGTGTCAATCCACCAGCGCCCGGAGTGCCTGGGCCGCAGTGACCGCCGCCCTGGCCGCCTCAGCACCCTTGTTGCCGGGGCCGGGAAGACTGCGCTGCCGGGCATGCTCCAGCTTCCGTACCGTGAGTACCGCGTTGCCCACCGGCACCCCGCTGGCCAGCGCCGCCTCCCGCAGTCCTGCCGCCGACTGCGCCGCGACGTGCTGGTAGTGGTCGGTTTCTCCCTCGATCACCGCTCCCAGCGCCACTACTGCGTCGCAGCCCACTTCGGCCAGTCGCCGGGCCACCAACGGCAGCTCGAGCGCCCCCGGGACCCGCACTAGCGTCACCCGCCCGACACCCATCTCGTCGAGAGCCGCGACGGCTCCTTCGAGGAGGCCATCGGTCACCACGGCGTTGAAGGTAGAGAGGGCCACCCCGACGTGCATCCCGGTGGCGTCGGGCGTGCCCGCCACCTCACGCAACTCCATCCCGCTCTCCGTCTTCGTCGATGCCCAGCAGATGCCCGAGCTTGGTGGCCTTGGTCCGGAGGTAGGAGCGGTTGTACTCGGTGGCGCGGGTCTCCAGCGGCACTCGTTCCACGATGGAGAGGCCGTAACCCTCGATGCCGGCCCGCTTGGTGGGGTTGTTCGTGAGCAGTCGCATGGTGCTGATCCCCAGGTCGGTGAGGATTTGGGCTCCGACGCCGTAGTCACGCGAGTCGACCGGAAGGCCCAGCTCCTCATTGGCCTCGACGGTGTCCCGTCCACCCTCCTGCAACGCGTACGCGGCCAGCTTGTGCAGGAGTCCGATGCCCCGCCCCTCGTGCCCTCGGATGTAGAGGAGAACGCCCTCACCCTCCGCTTCGATCTTGGCGAGGGCCTCCCGCAGCTGATAGCCGCAGTCGCAGCGCATGCTCCCGAATACATCTCCGGTGAGGCACTCCGAATGCACCCGCACCAGCACCGCTTCCTTGCCGGCGACGTCCCCCTTCACCAGCGCGACGTGCTCGCGGCCGTCGACGAGCGATTCGTAGCCGACGGCGCGGAAGTCACCGAATTGAGAAGGGATGACGGCCTCACTGACTCGCCTCACCAGTCGGTCGCGACGCCGCCGGTAGGCGATCAGATCGGCGATCGATCCCACCAGCAGTCCGTGACGCCGGGCGAACTCCTGCAGCTCGGGGAGCTGGGCCACGGTGCCGTCGTCGTTGACCACCTCCGCCAGCACGCCCGCCGGGTAGAGGCCGGCGAGTCGGGCTAAGTCAACGGCCGCTTCGGTGTGGCCGGCCCGTTTCAGCACGCCCCCCGGCTGGTAGCGAAGTGGGAAGATGTGGCCGGGACGGGTGAGGTCCTCCGGCTCGGTGACCGGGTCGAGCACGGCAGCGATGGTGGCGGCGCGGTCCGCCGCCGAGATGCCGGTGGTGGTGTTCTTCCTCGAGTCGATCGACACGGTGAAGGCGGTGTGCCGGACGTCCGTGTTCTCGGTGACCATGAGCGGCAGTCGCAACTCGTCGAGCCGCTCGCCGATGAGGGGCAGGCAGATGATGCCGCTGCTGTAGCGGATCATGAACCCGAGCTTCGTCGGGTCGGCCTTCTCGGCCGCCAGGATCAGATCACCTTCGTTCTCGCGATCGGCGTCGTCGACCACGATGACGATGTCGCCCCGGCGCACCGCGGCGATCACATCCTCGATGGGTGCGAAGCTCACCCCTTCTCCTCCATGAGCCGTTCCACGTATTTGGCGATCACGTCCACCTCGAGGTTGACCCGATCCCCCAGGCTCCGCTCCCCGAGCACCGTCACCGCGAGGGTGTGAGGGATGAGCGCCACCTCGGCGGATTCCGCGGCGACGGCTGCCACCGTCAGGCTGACTCCGTCCACGGCAAGGGAGCCTTTCTCGACCACATAGCGGCGCAGCGGCTTGGGAATCGCCAGCCGCAGTCGACTACCCTCACCTTCCGGAAGCACCTGGAGCACCTCGCCCACACCGTCGACGTGGCCCTGCACGATGTGTCCGTCGAAGCGTCCCGCCGCCGCCAAGGGCCGCTCCAGGTTCACGGTCGAACCCACGACCAAGTCGCTCAGGTTGCTGCGCGCGATCGTTTCCGGCACGACGTCGACCTCGAACTCGCCATCCCCGGCCGCTACTGCGGTGAGGCACACCCCGTTCACCGCCACCGAGGAGCCCACCTCCAGATCGGAGACGACGCGGTCGGCCGTGATCGTCAACCGCATCCCGCGATCGCTCGACTTCAGGAGCCGCACCGTCCCCTTCTCCTCGACGATCCCGGTGAACATCATCTCTCCCCCGGCACGAACTCGACCCTCAGGTCGGGGCCTACCCGGCGCACATCGACGATCTCCACCGGATGCGCCTCCGCCATGGTGAGGAAGTCCCCGGCCAGAGCGGGAGTGCCCACCCCTCCGGCGAGCTTGGCGCCCAGGTAGAAGACACCGCGGTCCACCAGTCCGGCGGCAAAGAGTGCCCGGCTGAGAGCGGCGCCACCCTCCACCAGCGCGTCCAAGATCCCGTGATCACCGAGGCAGCGAAGCCCCGCGACCAGATCCACCCGCAGTCCGCTCTCGTCGGGAACCGCGATCACCGTGGCCGGCAGCTCCTGCGGGCGAGGGGCCAGCACCAACGCCTCCCGCTGGAACAGGCGGGCCTCCGCCGACAGCGGCCGCCTCCCGGCGATCACGACGGGGAGCGGCTGCCGCCCGTTGAAACCGTCGAGCCGCACGGTGAGGCTGGGATCGTCGGTCAGCACCGTCCCCGCTCCGACCACCACCGCGTCGTGCTCAGCCCGTAGCAGGTGGGCGTCCCGGCGCGCCTCCTCCGAGGTGATCCAGCGGGAGCTCCCGTCGGCGGCAGCGAGCTGACCGTCCAGGGTCAGCGCCACCTTCACGGTGACCCGCGGCCTTCCTGTGGCTCGATGATGGAAGTAGCCGGGATCGAGCTTCTCCGCCTCGCCGGCCATCACTCCGACATCTACTTCCACGCCGGCTTCACGCAGCGCGGCGAATCCCCGGCCCGACACCCGGGGATCGGGATCCTCGAGCGGGGCCACCACTCGCGCGATTCCGGCCTCCACGATGGCATCGACGCACGGCGAGGTACGCCCGCGGTGGGCGCACGGCTCCAGAGTCACGTAGAGCGTGGATCCACGAGCTGCGGCACCGGCGTTTTGCAGCGCGACCACCTCGGCGTGGGGGAGGCCGGCGGCTTGATGAGTCCCCCGGGCCAGCACCCGCCCCCGGGGAGTCACCACCAGCGCACCCACGCGGGGGTTGGGGTGAGGACGGGTGGCACGTGCCTCGTCGAGGGCTTGCCCCATCATCGTCCGGTCGTCCACGCTGCGCCTCTCCTCTCGATTCCGGCGCGCGCGACAACCCACGCCCGCCTTCTCCCATCCGGACTGTCACCGTCGGCCCCGGAATCGCACCGGGTCAACCCTGTGAGGGCTCGCGGGCTCTACCGCCGGTCGGGAATCGCACCCTGCCCCGAAGGTGGGCACCCACAGTCTACCCGTGCTCTTGCCGGTGCCTCAGGCGGTGCGACGATCGATCTCGTAGCTGGAACCCTCTTGCTGCTTGGCGAACTCCTTCATCTCCACCGCCACCGCCGATGCCTCCCACTGCGAGGAGATGTGACGGTGCTCGTTGGTCACCACACCCATGGAGATGGACACGATGGGGAAGGCGTGGCGCTCCCCTCTACGGTCGGCCACTTCGATATAGCCCCGTAGCGCTTCGGCGGTGTCGTAGAAGTCGAGGATTCCATCGTCGAACAGGCGGATGGCGGCGGCGCAGAAGCCCTCCACCGTATCGGGGCTGAGGATGACGACGAAGTCATCCCCACCAACGTGGCCGACGAACACGTCGCCGTCGCCGCAAGCGGCAGCTGCCTCCAGCAGCGCGTGAGCGGTGAATTTGATGACCTGGTCGCCGCGCATGAAACCGTAGTGATCGTTGAAGGCCTTGAAATTGTCCAGGTCGGCCTGCACCAGGGCCATGGGCTCCTCCGCGGAGAGGCGCCGTTCCAGCTCGCCGGCAATGCGGAAATTGCCGGGGAGCCCGGTCAGCGGGGAGGTATCCCGCAGCGACTGGCTGCGGCGCAGCACCGCCTTCACCCGGGCCACCAGCTCGGTCACGTCGAAGGGCTTGGTGACGTAGTCGTCGGCACCCAGGTCGAGACCTCGCACCCGGTCCTCGGGGAGCGTCTTGGCGGTGAGCAGGATGATCGAGGTGTTGGCCGCCGAGGGATGGATGCGCAGCCGCCGCAGCGCGCTGAGGCCGTCCATCTCGGGCATCATGATGTCGAGCAGCACGAGGTCGGGCTGGGTGACGAGCACCTTCTCGACCGCTTCCCGTCCGTCGGCAGCCGTATCCACCACGAAGCCCTCCAGCTCGAGGTTCACCCTGACGAACTGGACGATGTCGGGATCGTCGTCCGCTATCAGCACCTTGTAGCTCACGCTCAGCCAACCTCTTCAACGGCGGCGCGCAGCCGGTGGACGGCCTCCACCGGGTCCGGCGCCCTGAATATCGCCGAGCCGGCGACCAGAACGTCGGCGCCGGCCTCGCGGGCCGGACGGGCCGTCTCGGGGGTGATGCCCCCGTCTATCTCTATATCGACCGTGAGCCCGTGGGAGTCAACCCATTGCCGTGCCTCGTGCACCTTGGGAAGCACCTCGGGCATGAACTCCTGGCCGCCGAAGCCGGGATGTACGGACATCACCAGCAGCAGATCGCACAGCTCTACGAAAGGGGCTACCGCCTCGAAGGGGGTCGGTGGGCTGAGCACGAGCCCGAAGTCGAGGCCGGCACGGCGAGCCCGTTCCGCCGCCTGGGTGGGATCAGGCAACACCTCGATGTGCACCACCGCCAAGTCGGCCCCCGCCGCTGCCAGTTCGGGGAGGTACGCGTCCGGATTGGTGGTCATCAGATGGCAGTCGAAGTACAGACTGCTGGCCTTGCGCAGAGATGCAATGACCGGAATCCCCAGCGACAAGTTGGGCACGAAGTGCCCGTCCATCACGTCGATGTGGAGTAGATCGACGTATGGCTCGACGCGAGCCACCTCCTCTCCCAACCGGGCAAAGTCGGCGGCGAGAATCGACGGAGCGAGCCGGGCGGGCTTCATCGGAGCGAGTGTATCAACGAGCCCGCTACGCCTCGCGGCGCACCACGCTGACGAACATGCCGTCGCTGTCGGTGAGGTGGGGTCCCAACAGCCAGCCTCTTCCCCACTGCCTGCCCGGCAATCCAGGCGGTGGCGCGGCGGGGAGCGACTCCACGACCGCTACGGTCTCGTCGGGAGATACGGTGCACACCGCGTAGACGACGACCCCGTCGGGTCTCACCATCTGCAGTGCCTCCTCGAGCAGGGCCGCTTGTAGCTCGGCCAGCCGCCGCACCTCACCCGGAGTGACCCGATATCGCAGCTCGGGGCGCCGCCTCAGTGTCCCCAGACCGGTGCACGGGGCGTCGAGTAGCACCCGATCGAACGTGCCCTCGGCGAAGGGAAGGCGCCGTCCGTCCGCCACCAGCCACGAGGCGCCCACAGCCATCTCCGCATTGCGGGTGCGAGCCCGCTGCACCCTGCGCAGCTGGACATCATTCGCCACCAACAGTCCCCGGCCCTGCATCAGGTCCCACAGGTGAGCGGTCTTTCCCCCCGGCGCCGCCGCCACGTCGAGCACCCGATCGCCGGGCAGCGGCGCCACTGCGACACCCACCGCCACTGCGGCTGGGTCCTGCACCGTCGTTCCCATCGGTATGGCGCCGGGCTGCCGCAGCTGGTACGCGTCGGGGATGCCGGCGATCCGCTCCGCGCCGGGCGGCGCAGGAGCCTCAGGGCGCCGCCGCACCCCCACCGGCGCGGGCCGCTGCGAGGCCTCCAAGAACGCGCGAGCTTCCTCACGGCCCCATGCGGCCGTCAGCATCTCCACCATCCAGGGGAGATGACCCAGGGCGAGAGCCTCGCCCTCCAACCCTCCGGGCAGAGCGGGCTCACCACGGCGTGCCAGCGACCGCAGCACGCCGTTGACGAACGCCGCCGCCCGTTCTCGACCCGCCTGGCGCACCGATTCGACTGCGAGATCTACCGCGGCGTGAGGCGGGCTTCCCGAGAACAGCAACTCAAATGCGCCCACCCGCAGCACGTCGCGCACCTCCGGACGTATGGCTTCCGGCGGCCGGCTACTCATCTCATCGAGCGCACGGTCCAAGCGAGGGAGCTGCCGCAACACCCCATAGGCGAGGTGCTCGGCGAGGCGGCGGTCTGCGTCGGCCAGTTGAGCCGTCTCCGGGCGCACCACGACATTGCTGTAGGCGCCGCCCCGCAGCACCCGCCCCACGATGCGCCGCGCCGCCACGCGGGCGTCGCCGCCGGCCTTCAAGTCAGGCGCCCCAGCGGGCCACGGCGGCCGCGCGCCCACGCCGCCCCGCTCATGGCTCGGCGCCCGGCAGGCTGCACCTCGATCAGCTCCAATACCCCGCTGCCGGTTCCCATCAGCAGCCGCTCCCCCTCCAGCCGCAGCTCGCCCCGGGACGGCACTTCCACTACTCCCACTTGCTGCGTCCGCAGTATCTTGAACCGGTCGCCACCCATCATCGCGAAAGCTCCGGGACGAGGGTTGAAGGCTCGCACGGCGAGCTCCAGCTCCGCAGCGGGCCGTTCGAGGCGCAGCCGCGCCTCTTCGGGCGCGAGTTTGGCCGCGTAGCTGATGCCCTCGGCAGGCTGGGGCCGTGGGATCGTGTCCCCCGCGAGGAAGGCGGGCAGCTCGTCCCGCAAGCAGGCCGCCCCCAGGCGCGCCAGCCGGGCTGCCAGCTCCCCGGCGCTCTCAGTCGTTTCGATCGCAGCCGGGCGCGTGGCGAGGATGGGACCGGTGTCGAGACCCTCGTCGAGCTGCAACAGCGTCACCCCCGTGGTGGTGTCCCCCGCTTGGATGGCCCGTACCACCGGCGCCGCTCCCCGCCAGCGGGGAAGCAGGGAGAAGTGAACGTTGACGAAGCCGAGCTGGGGGATCTCCAGGACCTCGGGCGGCAGCAACATCCCAAAGGCCACCACGACACCAACGTCGAGAGGGCCTGCTGCCAGCAACACCTCTCTCAGCTCGGCGGCCGAGTCGGGCTGCGCCAGGGGCAGACCGCGAGCGATGGCTTCCTGTTTCACGGGAGGAGGCCGCGGCTTTCCCGAGCGACCGCGCGGCCGGTCGGGTCGGGTCACCACGAGGGCCAACTCGGTGATCTCATCCAGGGCCCGCAGGCTCGGAAGGGCGGTGTTCGGAGTCCCGAGAAACGCGCTGCGATCCACTAGCTGCGATCGAGCCCGAGAGCTTCCTCGCGAAGCTCCTTCAGCGCCTGCTTCCGAACCTCGGGCTCCAAGCGCTCGATGAGCAGCATGCCGCGCAGGTGGTCGAGCTCATGCTGCAGTACCCGGCCCAGCAGCTCGTCGCCGGAGTACTCGACGTCGTTGCCCTCTTGATCGAGACCGATCACTCGGGCGAAGGCGGGACGGGTGATGGGCCAGAACCGGTCGGGAACCGAGAGACAGCCTTCCTCGAATTCCCACTCCCCTGACGTCTCCACCAGCACCGGGTTGATCAGCACCCGTGCCCCCTCGTCGTCCTGGGCATCGAACACAACGACCTGCTTGGACACTCCGATCTGGGGAGCCGCCAGACCCACTCCGGGAGCGTCGTACATGGTCTCGATCATGTCCGCCACCAGGCGTTGAATGGCGGCGTCGATGTCGGTTACCTCCGCCGCCGCCATCCTCAGCACCGGATCGCCGAAGGTGCGGATGGGGAAGATCGCCACGCTGCCTCCTTCCGGCCGGGGAGCATAGCTCCCGGTACCGGCCCCACCGCGCCGGCCGGCTACAGGTCGATGGGATCGACGTCGATCCGTACCGTTCCTCCGCCGTCCCGTATTGATTGCACCGCCCCTCGTAACGCCTCCCTTGCGGGCCCCAAGTCGCTCCCCTGGATCAGCCAGCGCAGCCCGCGGCGAGTCGCAGCCGGGCCGAGCACCCGTCCGGCCGCCGCCACCGCCCGGCGCAGTAGCTCATCGGCCCCCGCCGGCCCGTCGCGCACCTCGACCACGATGAGCTCGCCGAATGGGGGGAACCCCAGGCCTTCTCGGGTGGCCAGCTCCGCCTCCAAGAAGGGCAGCGGATCTCCGCTTCGCAATGCCTCCGCCAGTGGTTGGCGGGGACGGGAAGTCTGCGCGAGCATCCGTCGGCCCGCCCCCGACGGTACTGAGGCTGCCACTCTGGCCAGAATCCGCAGCGCATCTTCGGCGTGCCGGTACGAGGTACCCAGTGCCAGCCCGTCGACGTCTACGGCCACCGCCAGCGCTACCCAAGGCAGTTGCGGCAGGTCACGCTCCGTCCCCACCCACACCGGAGCGGGGCTGTGCGGCGGCCCCACCGCTCGAGCTCCCAACACTCGACGTAGCTCTTCCTGGACTCGGCCCACGCCCGCTCCCAATGCCTCGAAGCGGGTGGCGCCGCAGGCGGTACAAGGACCCAACGAGGCGCCGCAGCGGCTGCATGCCACTCCGGGGTCGGGGCGCGACCCGCAGGAAGCGCAGGTGCGCAGCTGGCGGCAGGCTACGCAGCGAGTCGCCGGGGCGTATCCGTGACGGTGAGTGAAGACGAAGGCCGGCTCCTTCGCGGCCACGGTTGCCCGTAATGCGGCACGAGCCCGCGCGGTGATCACTCCCCCGCCCGGAGGCTCTTCGCTGCGATCGACGACCTCAACCGGCGGCCACGCCCGGCGGCGGCCCGGCATTCGCACCACCTCGATGCCGGCTGCCATCAGCTCGGTGGTGGGTACCCGCCCCAGGAAGACCAGATTGAACCGCTCCACTGCCGAACGGACCCGGAGCACATCCCGGGCGTGCAGGGTCGGCGTCTGCCGCTCCTTCATCGCCCGCCGCCCTTCTTCCGCCACTATCGCCAGTGCCAGCCCGGAGACCGGCCAGAGCGCTACCCGCGGCGTACCTACCAGCATGCGACCCCGCTGCGACGCCGCCGCCGACCAAGCCGCGGTGAGCGCCCCGGGCGAGAGGTCGCCCGAGGCCGTCAGTACTCGCGTCTTCAACGAAGCCTCGAGCTGGCCGGCCACAGCAGCCACCTCGGCGGCGGTGGCCACCACCACCAGCACGGAGCGTTCTGAGCGCAGCACCGGGGCGGCCACCGCGGCGATCGCATCTGCTCCGGCGGGGGCGCCCAGCAGGTAGACGGCGCGGCGGCGCCGTCCCTCCGCCGCCGCTGCGCTCACTGCCGGCAGCGGACTCGGTCCCGCNNTCGGTCCCGTCGGTTCCCCCAGTGGTGTCAACGGCTCCTCGACCCGTCGCGGCAGATTGGGAGGAGCCGCCGCCCGCAGCAGCACCGGCAGCGGCGCCACGTAGTGGCGAGCCGCCCAGCGCAGGGTGCGCAGCAACCGCTCCCCGAATACGGGCAGGTCCCCGGAGATCCCGGTCACCTCCTTGAGACCGGTGGCATCTTCACGCCGCAGGTCCGTCACGTACCCCCTGACCCGGCGCCCGCCGAGAGGCACCCGGACCATGGACCCGATCTCTACGGAGAGGCGGCCGGGCACCGAATACCGGAAGCCGTCGTCGACCGCGTACGTGGCCAGGTCGGGAACGACCCTGGCCACGGGCTGGCTGCTCAGAGTCCCGCCGACGCTCGAGCCAGCTCGCCGGCCACATCCGTCTTCTCCCACGAGAACTCCGGAAGCTCACGCCCGAAATGGCCATAGACAGAGGTGGATCGATAGATAGGACGGCGCAGCCGGAGGCGCTCGATGATGGCCTTGGGGCGGAAGTCGAAGAACTCGCTCACCAGACGCTCCAGCGCCTCGGGATCCACGTGCTCGGTGCCAAAGGTGTCCAGGTGGACCGACACCGGGGCCGCTTGCCCGATGGCATAGGCCACCTGCAGCTCGCAGCGAGTGGCGAGACCGGCGGCGACGACGTTCTTGGCGGCGTGCCGGGCGGCATAGGCGCCCGACCGGTCCACTTTCGTGGGGTCCTTCCCGGAGAAGCAGCCTCCGCCGTGGCGGGCATAGCCGCCGTAGGTATCCACCATCAGCTTGCGTCCGGTGAGCCCGGTGTCGGCATGGGGTCCCCCCTGCTCGAAGAGCCCGGAGGGATTGACCAGCAGCTCGGTCTCCTCAGTGAGCAGCTCCTCGGGCACCACCGCTCCCACCACGTGCTTTGCCAAGTCGGGAGCCAGCGTCGCCTCTACCGACACCTGCGGGGCGTGCTGAGCCGAGATGAGCACCCGTTCCACGCGTGCCGGCCGCAGGCCTTCGTACGCCACCGTTACTTGGGTCTTGCCGTCGGGACGCAGGTAGTCGAGGGTGCCGTCTCTGCGTAGTTGCGCCAAGCGCTCGGCCAGGTGGTGAGCCAGGCTAATGGGAAGCGGCATCAGCTCGGGAGTCTCATCGACGGCGAATCCGAAGACGATGCCTTGGTCACCCGCCCCCAGTTCGTCGAGGGGATCGGAAGAACCGGCGCGCACTTCTCGAGATGCCGAGACCCCGGCGGCGATGTCAGAGCTCTGCTCCACCACTTCCACCCGCATCGGCACCGTTCGTGCCGAGAAGGCGGCCTCCTGGTCGGTGTAGCCAGCGTCATGAATCACCCCCCGCCCCACCGCTTCGATGTCGACGGCAGCGCTGGTGCTGATCTCCCCCGCCACCACCACCAAGCGCCCGGTCACCAGCGTCTCGCACGCCACCCTGCCGTCGGGATCGCGACGGAGGACCTCATCGAGCACGGCGTCGGAGATGCCGTCGGCGATCTTGTCGGGGTGCCCCTCGGTGACGGACTCCGAGGAGAAGAGCCAGGGCCGCATCGCAGCGAGTATACGACCCCGGAGCCTACCTACCCTTGCTCTCCCTGAGAGGCACAAAGCTTGTCGACCAGGTCCCACAATTGCGCCGCGACCTCCGTCTTGGCCAGCAGCGGCCACGGATCCCGGCGTCCATCGGGGTAGATGATCGTGACCTGATTCGTCTCGCTGCCAAAGCCGGAGCCTTCCGCCGTCACGTCGTTGGCCACCATGAGGTCGACACCTTTGCGCCGTGCCTTCTCGACGGCGTCCTCGAGGGCGCCGGTTTCGGCGGCGAAACCCACCAGGAAGGGTCGCGGCCGGCGGGCCGCCACCCTCTCCAGGATGTCGGGCGTCCGCTCCAGCACGATCCGGGGCGGTCCCTCAGCGCGGCGCAGCTTGCGGCCCGCCGCAGCCTTGGGGCGAAAGTCGGCCACCGCCGCCGCCATCACCGCCACCTGCGCGCCTTCCACCGCCGTCTCCACCGCCCTCGCCATCTCCTCCGCCGTTTCCACCCGAATCGTGTCGACACCGGCAGGACCCGGCAGGTCCGAGGCCGTCACCAGGGTCACCGCGGCGCCGCGACGTGCCGCCTCGGCGGCAATGGCGTGCCCCATCTTGCCCGAGGAGCGGTTGCCGAGGTACCGGACGGGATCGAGGGGCTCCCTCGTTCCTCCGGCGGTCACCAACACCCGCCAGTCGCGCAGCGAACCCGCGAACACCGCGGCCACGCTCGCCAGTATCTCCTCCGGCTCAACCATCCGGCCGACCCCTTCGTCCCCTCCGGCAAGGGCCCCGGACGCCGGCCCCACCAGCCGATGTCCGTCGCCTTCCAGCACGGCCACGTTGCGCCGCGTGGCGGGATGATTCCACATCTCGGTGTGCATCGCAGGAGCCAGCACCAACGGAGCTTCAGTGGCCAGCAAGGTGGCCGACAGCAAGTCGTCCGCCTGGCCGTGGGCCACCTTCGCCAGGATGTTGGCCGTCGCCGGCGCCACCACCACCACCTCGGCCCAGCGCCCCAACTCCGTATGAGGACTGACCGACGGGCCGGCGAAGAGAGAGGTGGCGACGGGGCGCCCGGTGACGGCCGCGAAGCTCTGCTCGCCGACGAACTCGCGAGCCGCATCGCTCATCACGACCTGCACCTCGGCCCCGGCTTCTATGAGCCGCCGGGCCAGATATACGGCCTTGTAGGCGGCTACACCGCCGGACACCCCCAGCAGTACGCGGCGGCCCTCGAGCACTCCGCTACTCGTCTTCTTGGATGTAGGAGACCTTGTCCTCTGCGATCTCCTCCAAGGCGATCGTCAGCGGCTTGCGGCTCAGCGAGTGCACCTGGGGCGGCACGTAGGTTCCCAAGCCTTCACCCAACTGATTGAAGTAGGCATTGATCTGTCGGGCGCGCCGGGCCGCCAGTACCACCAGGCCGAAGTGGGAATCGGTCTTATCGAGTACGTCTTCGATGGGCGGGTGAATCATGGATGTGAATCCTGGTCGGGAGCCTCAAGTATACGCAGGATTTCCGTCACCGCTCGGTCCACCTCATCGTTGACCACGACGTGGTCGAAGAAGCCCTCCGCCACTCCGAGCTGCCAGCGGGCGATGTCCAGCCGCCGCCGCATGTCGTGGGGGTCGGTATCACCCCGCTGCCGCAGCCGGCGCTCCAGCTCCGCCAACGAAGGTGGCGCCAGGAAGATGGTGGTCGCCCGGGGAAAGGAACGCTTCACCTGCATGGCGCCGTTGACCTCCACGTCCAGCAGGACGTTCTCGCCCTCCGCCAGGTGTTCCACGACGGGTCGCCGCGGCGTGCCGTACCGGCGCCCGCTGTACTCGGCCCACTCCAACAGCTCGTCCGCGTCGATCATCCGCTGAAAACGATCTCCGTCCACGAAGTGGTAGTCACTCCCGTCGCGCTCCCCGGGACGAGGCTCTCGGGTGGTGACGGACACCGAGAAGAAGAAGGGCCACCTCTCCGCCAGAGCGGCGAGGACGGTGCTCTTTCCGACTCCGGACGGCCCGGATACGACGACCAGCTTTCCCCCGCCGGGGAGACGCTCAGCCGAGCTCGGTGACGAGGCTGCTGCGCTGCCGTTCACCGAGTCCTCGGAGCCGGCGGTTGTCCGCGATGCCATGGGCCTCCATCAGCCGGTTGGCCTTCACCTTCCCGGTGCCGGGCAACGACGAGAGCACGGTGGAGACCTTCATGCCGGCAACGAGCGGATCGCGGTCGGCTCGCTGTAACAGCTCGGCGAGTCCGAGCCGGCCGCTCTTGAGCTGTTCCCTGATCTCAGCCCGTACCCGCCGCGCCTCGGCTGCCTTGGCCAGTGCGGCGCGTCGCTGCTCTTCGGACAACTCGGGCGGTGCCATCGGGCCTCCAGGGGTTTGCTCCGGCCGCACTCTACCAACGGTGCGACCGCGGATGATCTACGACTCCCGGCCTTGCTCGCCGACCACCGCGGCGGCTATTTCCGCGGCCACCGCCGCCGGGTCCTGCGCCTGCGTGATGGGGCGCCCCACCACCAGTAGGTCCGCTCCCCAAGCCACTGCCTCTTCCGGGGTGGCGGTGCGCCGTTGGTCGTCGGATGCTGCGCCCGCGGGCCTGATGCCCGGCGTCACCTTGCACAGCTCGGGCGCGACATCGGCCACTACCTGCAGCTCGCGGGGCGAGCACACCACGCCCTCACAACCCGCTTTGACTGCCAGCCGGGCGCGTCGCGCCGTGAGCCTTCCGGGGGAGGTCTGCACCCCCGTGGCGGCGAGCTCCGCCTCGTCGAGGCTGGTCAGCACCGTCACCGCCAGCAGTCCCGCAGCCCGACCTCCGGCACCGGCCGCCAGTCCCTTCGCCGCCGCCTCCAGCATCGCCGGCCCCCCGGCGGCGTGGGCGGTCACCCAGCGGGCACCCAGCGCACCAAGTTGACGTGCCGCCCGCTCCACTTGGTGGGGTATGTCGTGCAGCTTGGCGTCCACCAGCACCGGCAGCCCCAGCCCGGCCAGGGCGGCGGCCGCCGCCGGTCCCGGTCCCATGAGCAGCTCCAGGCCGATCTTGAAGCCACCCACCGCGGCCGCCACCTCTTTGGCGAGACGGACCGCCTCCTCTGCCGAGGGCACGTCCAGCGCTACCAGCACCGGCGGATCAGGGAGCGGGGCCGTTACCACGAACGCACCGTTCCCACCAGGTCCCGCACTGCGTTCAGGTTCTTGCGGCGGCACAAAGCCTCCAGTTCTCGCAAGATGCGTCTGCCGGCACGGGGTTCGGCAAAGTGAACCGTGCCCAGCCCGACCGCGGTCGCTCCCGCCATGAGGTATTCGGCCGCGTCACGCCCGCTGCACACCCCGCCGCAGCCTACGATCGGCACCTCGGGCAGCGCAGCGCGCACTTCCATCACGCAGCGCAGCGCAATGGGCTTCAGCGGTGGCCCCGAGTAACCGCCAACACCTCCCGACAACAGCGGGCGTCCAGCGTCCACGTCGACGCCGGCTCCCCACACCGTGTTGGTCAGCACCAGCCAGTCGGCGCCAGCTTCGACCGCCGCCGCCGCTACTGCGACGATGTCGGCCGCATTGGGCGAGAGCTTGGCTCCTACTGGGATCTCGACCTCCTGCGCTATCGCCGCCACCGCGGCGGCCGTGGCTCCCGGGTCGAGAGCGAACATCGCCCCATTCTCCAGATTGGGGCAGGAGAGGTTCACCTCCACCGCGGCTACGCCAGCGCCGGCCAGCCCCCGGGCAACGCGCCGGTACTCCTCGGCGCTGCGTCCCACGGCCGATCCCCACACCGGCACTGGCAGTTCCGCCAGATGAGGGCCATAGCGTTGCACCCAGCTCTCGATGCCCGGGTTCTGGATCCCGATCCCATTGAGCATTCCCGCTCCGACCGGTGCCAGCCGAGGAGCCGCCAGCCCCTCCCAGGGCTCGACGCTCACCGACTTGGCCACCGCCGCGCCGTAAGCCTCCAGCGCTCCGACTTCCACGAAATCCACCACCGAGCCCACGGTCCCCGACGCCGCCACCAGCGGCGACCGCAGGACGAGAGGACCCAGCGTGGTGGTGAGGTCGATCACGAATGCCAGTCCTGCAGGCTGCGCACGGCCAGGGTGGGGGTCCGACCGCTCTGAAGGGAGCGGGCCACCGCCAGCGCTCCTTGCACGGTGGTGACACAAGGAACTCGCTGCTGATGGGCAGCCCTCCTGATGAGCTGCCCGTCGCTGCGCGCCCGGCGGCCACGAGGAGTGTTGACCACCATCTGGATCTCACCGTTCTCGATACGGTGCACCGCGTCCCGAGGCCCCTCCCCTACCTTGTCCACCACATCGGCGGGCACGGCATGGTGGGCCAGGAAGCGGGCGGTTCCCTTGGTGGCGGCCAGCGCGAAACCCAGCATCACGAAGGCCTGCGCCGCAGCCAGTCCGGTCGCCTTGTCCCGATCCGCCAGCGAGAAGAAGACCGTTCCGCCCGAGGGCACCCGATGACCGGCGGCAAGGAGCGCTTTGGCGTAGGCGATACCGGCGTCGGCGCCGATGCCCATCACCTCACCGGTGGCGCGCATCTCCGGGCCCAACACCACATCTTCTTCCGGGAAGCGATCCCACGGCAGCACCGCCTCTTTGACGGCGACGAAGTCTCCCTCTACCGCGCGCGGAAGGGTGCCGTCTGCGCGCAGCTCCTCGAGGCGTGCTCCCAGCATCACCCGGGCGGCCACCTTGGCCAGCGGAATGCCGCTCGCCTTGGAGATGAAGGGCACGGTGCGGGAGGCGCGTGGATTGGCCTCCAGCAGGAACACCTCGTCTCCCTTGACAGCGAACTGGAGGTTGATCAAGCCGCGAACCTCCAACGCCTGGGCGAGGCGCTCCGTGATCTCCAGGATGGCCTTGCGGGCCTCGTCGGAGAGGGTGGGAGCGGGAACGACGCATGCGGAGTCGCCGGAATGCACCCCGGCCTCCTCAACGTGCTCCATGATTCCCCCCAGTAGCAGCTCGGCGCCGTCGAACACTGCGTCCACGTCGACCTCGGTGGCAGCCTCGAGGAAGCGATCGATGAGCAATGGCCCCACCGGCAGCTCCCGCTCTCCATTGGCGCCGAAGATCTCGCGTAGGTACTCGCGCAATTCGTCGTAGCCGTACACCACGCGCATCGCCCTCCCCCCCAACACGTACGAGGGCCGCACCAGCACCGGGAGCCCGATGCGATCCACCACTTCCTCGGCCTCGATGGGCGAGGTGGCAGTGCCGTGAGGAGCCTGCTTGATACCTAGCTCCTTGCACAGTGCCGAGAAGCGATCACGGTCCTCGGCTGCGTCGATGGAGGCCGGAGCGGTGCCGGCAATGGGAACCCCCCGCTCTTCGAGAGCTCTTGCCAGGTTCAGCGGGGTCTGGCCGCCGAGCTGCACCACCACCGCTTCAGGACGCTCCTTGTCGACCACTGCCAGCACGTCCTCGACGGTGAGCGGCTCGAAGTAGAGACGGTCGGAGGTGTCGTAGTCGGTGGACACGGTCTCCGGGTTGCAGTTCACCATCACCGTCTCGTATCCCGCCTCACGGAGGGCGAAGGCGGCGTGCACGCAGCAGTAATCGAACTCGATGCCCTGCCCGATGCGGTTGGGGCCGGACCCCAGCACCATGACACGGGGCCGGGCGGCAGGAGGCACCTCATCTTCCTCTTCGAAGGTGCTGTACAGATAGGGGGTGCGCGCGGCGAACTCTGCAGCGCACGTGTCGACCATCTTGAAGGTGGCCTCGATGCCCCAGGCGGACCGCCGCCGGCGGACCTCGTCGGCAGAGATCGCCCAGAGGTGAGCGAGTTGGAGGTCGGAAAAGCCGAACCGCTTTGCCTCCCGCAGCGCCGGAGCCGAGGGCCCACCATCTTCCACCTCGCGCCGCACTTCCACGATCTCGGCCATCTGGTCGACGAACCAGGGATCAATCGAGCTGCGGCGCGCCACCTCCTCCCCCGCGACCCCCCGTCGCAGCGCCTCCCCTGCGAGGAAGATCCGCTCCGGTGTGGGTACCGCGAGGCGTTCCAGCAGCTCCTCGGTACCGAGGGTGCGGTACTCGCCCTCAGCCGGATCGGCGTTGAGCCCGCCGCGCCCGGTCTCCAAGCTGCGCAGCGCCTTCTGCAGAGCCTCGGGGAAAGTGCGGCCGATGGCCATCGCCTCCCCCACGCTGCGCATCGACGTGCCCAATCGATCGCCCGCCGCCGGGAACTTGGCGAAGTCGAAGCGGGGGACCTTGACCACCACGTAGTCGAGAGCGGGCTCGAACGATGCCGGGGTGGCCCCGGTGATGTCGTTGGCGATCTCGTCGAGGGTGTGGCCCACCGCCAGGAGAGCGGCGATCTTGGCGATGGGAAACCCGGTCGCCTTGGACGCCAGTGCCGAGGAGCGGGACACCCTCGGGTTCATCTCGATCACCAGACGCCGCCCGGTGTCGGGATGAACCGCGAACTGCACGTTGGAGCCCCCGGTCTCGACCCCGATCGCCCGCAGGCAAGCGATACCGTCATCCCGCATCTGCTGGTACTCACGATCGGACAGCGTCTGCGCCGGCGCCACTGTGATGGAGTCGCCGGTGTGGACGCCCATCGGATCCAGGTTCTCGATGGAGCACACGATCACCGCGTTGTCGGCGCCGTCCCTCATCACCTCCAGCTCGAACTCCTTCCACCCCACCACCGACTCCTCCACCAGAATCTCGCCGACCGGCGAGGCACCCAGCCCTCGGCGCGCCATGGCGATGAACCTCTCTTCGTCTTCGGCGATGCCGGTGCCGCCGCCGCCGAGGATGTACGAAGGACGGATCATCACTGGGTAGCCGATTTCCCCGGCGGCACGCATCGCTTCGCTCATGGAGCGCGCATAAACCGACCGCGGCACCTCGAGGCCGGCGCGTTCCATGATCTCCTTGAAGCGCCCCCGGTCCTCGGCTGCCTCGATGGCATCGAGCCCGGCACCGATCAGCTCCACCCCGTAGCGGTCGAGTACCCCTGCCCGCGCCAGCTCGGCGGTGACGTTGAGCGCCGTCTGACCGCCCAGCGTGGGCAGTAGAGCCTGCGGCCGTTCGCGGGCGATGATCTCCTCGACCACCTCCAGCGTGATCGGTTCCAAGTAGGTGGCGTCGGCGAACTCCGGATCCGTCATGATGGTGGCCGGGTTGGAGTTCGCCAGCACGACCCGGTAGCCATCGCGGCGCAACACCTTGGCTGCCTGGGTCCCCGAATAGTCGAACTCGCAGGCCTGGCCGATGACGATGGGCCCAGAGCCGATGACCAGGATGCTGTGGAGGTCGACCCGGGCAGGCATCACACCGCCATCAGGTCGAGGAAGCGGTCGAAGAGCCCCACCGCGTCGCGCGGCCCAGGCGCCGCCTCCGGGTGATACTGCACCGAGAAGGCCGGCACTTCGAGGCACGCCAGACCTTCCAGGGTGCCGTCGTTGAGGTTCTGATGGGTGGCGCGCACCGCACCCTGGGGGCTCTGCACCGTCGCCGGTAGCAGATCGGGAGTCGGCACCCCTCGCCGCGCTGGGGGTGCCGCGTCGCTCAGCGACCAGAGATCCACCGCAAAGCCGTGGTTCTGCGAGGTGATCTCCACCCTGCCGTCCTCGAGCCGGCGAACCGGGTGGTTGCCGCCGTGATGACCGAAGGGCAGCTTGAAGGTGCTCGCTCCCAAAGCCAGCCCCAGCACCTGATGGCCCAGACAGATCCCGAACACGGGCACCGCCCCCAACAGCTCGCGCACGGTGGCGACCGGGCCGGCCAGCGGCTCGGGATCGCCGGGCCCGTTGGAGAGGAAGACGCCGTCCGGGTCCAACGCCAAGATGTCCTCGGGCCCCGCGCCGGCCGGCACCACGTGCACCTCGATGCCGCGCGCAGCCAGCTGGCGGACGATATCCCGTTTCATGCCCAGGTCCAGGGCCACCACGCGTCCCCGTACCTCCCCGTCGGGTGACACGACGTAGGGCCGTGGCGTCGTCACGGTGCTGGCGAGGTCACGGCCCTCCATGGGTGGCGCCTGCTGCGCCGCCCGACGCACCTCGGCCTCCGTCACCGCAGCGCCCATCGCCACCGGCATGGCGCCTCGTTCCCGCAAGTGACGGGTCAGCCGGCGGGTGTCCACGTCGGCGAGCGCCACGATTCCGTGCCGTATGAGGTACTCGCTGAGGCTGCCCTCAGCGCGCCAGTTGGAGTGGCGCCGCGACAGCGACCTCACCACCAGCCCGGCTGCAGCCGGGGCGGCCGCTTGGGCGTCGTCTTCAGCCACCCCGTAGTTGCCGATGTGGGGTGCGGTCATCACCACCACCTGCCCGGCATACGAAGGATCGGTGAAGACCTCCTGATAGCCGGTCATGGTGGTGTTGAAGACGGCTTCGCCTGCGGCGATGCCCTCGACGCCGATCACGCGGCCCGTGAACACGGCTCCGTCGGCGGTGACCAGCAGCCCTGCGCTCACCGTGCCACTCGTTCCGCCGCGTGGGTGAGGCGCCCTCGCAGCAGCGTTGCCAACACCCTCCCTCGAAGCTCCCGCCACCGAAAAGGCGAGTTGTCCGCCTTGGACTCGAATCGCTCGGGCACCCACACCGCCTGCGGGTCGAACACCACCAGGTTGGCGGGAACACCGACCTCGACGAGACGGCCATGATCCCCGGCTGCGGCGATGCGCGCCGGCGCCACCGACAGGCGCTCGAAGAGCGTGGGCGCATCGAGATCGAGCGCGGTGTTCACCGCAGCGGCTGCGGTCTCCAACCCGATCACTCCGGGAGGCGCCTCCTCGAAGGGCACCTCCTTCTCGTGGGCGGCGTGGGGGGCGTGGTCGGTGGCTACGGCGTCGATGGTGCCGTCGGCGAGTGCCGCCCGTAGTGCCTGCACATCGTCCGGATGGCGCAGCGGGGGGAACATCTTGAAGACGGGATCCATGGTCTCGGCGGCGGTGTGGTCGAACGTGAGGTGATGGGGAGTGACCTCGGCGGTCACCGCAAGCCCCTCTGCCCGAGCGGCGCGCACCAGCTCCACTCCGACCGCCGTGGAGAGATGCTGCACGTGATAACGCGCCCCGGTGAGCCTCGCCAGCGCCAGGTCGCGGGCAACGATGACCTCCTCGGCCACTGCGGGCACACCCCCCAGCCCCAGCCGGGAAGACACGTCACCCTCGTGCATGTGCCCTCCGGTGGACAGCCCCGGATCCAGGGCGTGTTGGGCCACCACCCCGCCCAACTCCCGCAAGTACTCCATCGCTCGTCGTAACAGGCCGGCGTCGGCAACGGTGTCCCCGTCGTCCGTGAAGAGGCGCACGCCGGCGCCCCACAGCTCGTCCAGATGGGCCAGCTTCTCGCCCGCCCGGCCTAGTGTGATGCAGCCCGCAGGCAGCACGTCAACCAGCGCTACCGCGCGACCCCGATCGACCAGATGGCGGGCCAGGTGCCCGGCGTCCGTGGGCGGATCGGTATTGGGCATGGCGACGACCGCCGTGAACCCTCCGGCGGCCGCGGCTGACGAGCCGCTCTCCACGTCCTCTTTCCATTCTTGGCCGGGCTCGCGCAAGTGCGTGTGCAGATCCACGAAGCCGGGCCCCACCAGCGCGCCGTGGCACTCCACGACCTCGGCGTTGCCGGGGTCGAGGTCCGATCCCAACTCGGCAACGCGGCCGTCAACCACGCGTACATCCACATCGGCGACGCCGCCAGGGGTGACCACGGCGCCGCCGCGCAGCAGCACGTCACTCATGGCTCTCGCCTCCCAGAAGCCGAAACAGCACCGCCATCCTGACCGCCACCCCGTTGGCAACCTGGTCGAGGACCAGCGCCCGTTCATGGTCGGCCACCTCGCGTGCAATCTCGACGCCCCGATTCATGGGACCGGGATGCATCACGACCGCGTGGGGCGGTAGCGCGTCGAAGCGCCGCCGCGTCATCCCGAATCGCTCCACGTACTCGGGCAGGGAAGGAAAGACCGATGCCCCGCCTCGCTCCGCTTGGATCCGGAGCAGGTACACCACGTCGACTTCCCCCAAGACCTCGTCGATACTCTCTGCGGTCTCCACCGGCCAGCCGCCGAGACTGGGGGGCAGCAACGTTCGCGGGGCGACCAGGGTCACCGCGGCACCCAGCGTCGTGAAAGCGAAGACGTCGGAGCGAGCCACCCGCGAGAAGCGGATGTCGCCAACGATGGCCACCCGGAGTCCTTCCACCTTGCCGAAGTGGCGCCGGACGGTGAGGGCGTCCAACAGCGCCTGGGTGGGATGTTGGTGGGCGCCGTCGCCCCCATTGACCACCGGGACTTTGGTCCACGACGCGATTCGCCACGGCGCTCCGGCGGCCCGATGCCGCACCACCATGAGGTCGGCACCCATTGCCTCCAGCGTGAGCGCGGTGTCCTTGAGGCTCTCCCCTTTGCTGAGGGAGGAGGTGCCGGGTGAGAAGCTCATGGTGTCCGCCGACAGCGCCTTGGCGGCCCGCTCGAACGAGAGCCGGGTGCGGGTGGAGGGCTCGAAGAAGAGCGTTGCCACCGTCTTGCCCCGCAGCGCCGGCACCTTGGGAATGGGACGCTCCAGCACCTGCACGAACTCGTCGGCGAGGTCGAGCAGGTCCTCCAGGTCCTCACGAGTCATACCTTCGGTGGTGAGCAGGTGACTCATCGCATCTCCCGAACGTCGATCCATACACCCTCTTCCTCGTCCAGTTCCCCCAGCCGAACAGTGACCCGTTCATGGGCGGCGCTGGGCAGGTTCTTGCCCACGTAGTCGGGTCGAATGGGAAGCTGGCGGTGTCCTCGGTCCACGAGGACGGCAAGCTGCACCGCCGCCGGCCGACCCAGATCGCTGAGGGCGTCCAGCGCAGCCCGAATGGTGCGTCCCGTGTAGAGCACGTCGTCGACGAGCACCACCGTTCGCTCGGAGATGTCCACCGGCACGTTGGTGGCTTCCAGAGAGGTGGTGGGGCGCCGGTCGAGGTCATCGCGGTATAGGCCGATATCGAGGGTGCCCACCGGCACCTTCACTTCTTCGAACTCGGAGATGGCCGCAGCGATGCGATCAGCGAGGGGCACGCCCCGAGTGTGGATCCCCACCAGCACCGTGCCCTCCGCCCCCCGGTTGCGTTCCACGATCTCATGAGCGATGCGGCGTACTGCCCGCCGGATGTCGGCGCCCTCCATCACCTTGGGCATGGCGAGCCGACACGAGCACGGGCGAAACGGGTGGCGCGGTAGCGCATCTCGTGACTCCTTTCCGGCCTCTCCGGACCGGCTTAAAGGGCGTTCCGGGGCAGGGTAGCACGACCCTGCCGTCGCGCCGCGCCACGGCGTCGATCGTCATCAGCGGGCGGCGGGGCCCCGCTCCCGACCTCGCTCCTGCCGGGCGAGTCGCGCCAGGACCCCGTTGACGAAGGCCCCGCTACGCTCCGTCGAGTAGGCCTTGGCGAGCCGCACCGCCTCGGAGAGCACCACCCCCACCGGCGTGTCCCGTTCGTACCGCAGCTCGTACAAGCCGAGCCGGAGCACCGTGCGGTCGATGGCCGGCATCCGCCCCACCCGCCAGTGATCCGAGGCACCGTCGATGACGTCGTCCAGTTCGTGCCGGTGCTCCATGACGCCACTCACCAGCCGCTGCACCCTGGCGGACAGGGGGCGGTCCAGGTCGGCGAGGTCGATACGCCGCTGCTCCAGCTCATACAGCAGCTGGAGTGCCTGGTCCCGTGGCTCCCGAGAGCTGCTCACGCCCGTGTCAGGTACTCGCCGCTGCGGGTGTCGACCTTGATGACGTCGCCCTCACCCACGAACAAGGGCACCTGCACCACCAGTCCCGTCTCCACCGTGACCGGCTTGGTGGCGCCTGACACCCGGTCGCCCTTGACCGCCGGCTCCGCCTGCACCACGCGCAGCTCGACGGCGGCGGGCAACTCGACCGCCACCGGCCGCCCCTGGTGCATGGCGAGTACCACGGTCATGCCCTCGACCAAGTAATCCCGCATGGCGCCCACCTCATCGCCGGAGACGGCGAACTGGCCGTAGCTGTCCATGTCCATGAAGTGATAGCCGAGGTCGTCCTGGTAGAGGTACTGGTGGTCCTTGCGCTCGATGAACGCCTGAGCCACATCCTCATCGGCGCGAAACGTGCGATCCAATACCGCGCCGCTCTCGACGTTCTTGAGCTTCATGCGCACGAACGCTTTGCCCTTGCCGGGCTTCACGTGCTGGTACTCGACGATGGTGAAGAGTCCGTCCGGCAGGTCGAGTGCCATGCCGGGCCGGACGTCATTGGTGGAGATCATGCGGTGTCCTCGCTGTCAAAGTGTATCGCCGCGGTCACCGCACCCCGATGGCATCCAATGCGACCGCGACCACGTCGCCCCCGACATGATGCACCACCGGGTGGCCGATCGCCTCGAGCAGCACCATGCGCAGCCCTCCTTCATCACGCTTCTTGTCCAGCTCCAGCAGCTTCTCCACCTGAGGCCGCGCCAGCCCGGCAACCCTGACGGGAAGACCCAGTCCGGCGAGCAGCCGCTCCTGCCGGGCGGCGTCGCCGAAGCCCACCTGGTGGGTCGCGGCGACGCCGGCAGCCACCATCCCTACGGCTACCGCATCCCCGTGGCGCATTCCGCCCGCCACCTCCACGGCGTGGCCGATCGTATGCCCATAGTTCAGGACCGCGCGCCGGCCCTGCTCACGGAAATCCTCTCCAACCACCGTGGCCTTGACCGCCACCGCGGCGGGCACCAGCGCCTCGAGGGGAGCTTCCGGACCGTGACGCTCCAACAAGACCACCAGATCCGGATCCCCCACCAGCCCGACCTTGGCGATCTCCGCCAGCCCCTCGCGGTACAAGCTCGCCGGCAGCTCGGCCAGCACCTCCAGGTCCACCACCACCCGGGTGGGATGCCAGAACGCCCCTACGAGGTTCTTGCCTGCCAGGTTCACCCCCGTTTTGCCGCCTATCGCTGCGTCCACCGCCGCCAGCAAGGTCGTCGGGACGTGCACGACCTCCACGCCGCGCAACCAGGTAGCCGCCACGAATCCGGCCAGGTCGGTGACCGCGCCCCCACCCACTCCGACCACGGTGTCGTGGCGGCCCAGCCGCTGCTCCGCCAGCCACTCGTACACCTCACCTGCAACCGCCAGGGTCTTGGCGGCCTCGGCGTCGGGAAGCACTCGCACCTCACAGCGCGGCCCGCCTTCGACGATGCGCCTCGCCACCCGGTCGGCGATGGCGGCCGCACCGGGCTGGGTGAGCACGGCCACGCGGCGGCGGTCCTCCCGGGGCGGCAGCAGCGGATCGGTGGCCACCAGGTTCCGCCCCACTAGCACCTCCCCGCCGCCGGGGATCAGGACTCGTTCCACACCGCCTCCACCTCGTCTGCCACCTCCTCGGCTGTGCGCCCCTCGGTATCCACGGTGTGGTGCGCCGCGCCTGCATAGTGGGCGCGACGCTCCTCGAGAATCTCCGCCAGGCGGGTCGCGGGATCGCCGGCGGCGAGCAAGGGGCGTCCCTCGCCGCTCCCCACCCGCCGCGCCAGGCTGGTCGGCGACGCGGTGAGCCACACCACTACGCCCGAGGCTCGCATGGTGGTGACGTTGTCGGGCCGCAGCACTACCCCGCCGCCGGTGGAGATCACCAGTGGGCCTCTGGAGGCCAAACGCGCCACCTGGGCAGCCTCGAGGTCACGAAAGGCAGCCTCGCCTCGCTGCCCCCACAGTTCACCGATCGAGCACCCCAACCGGCCCGCCACTTCAGCATCGATGTCGGCGTGGGGAATGCCGAGGCGGCCGGCGAGGATCCGGCCCACTGCGCTCTTCCCCGCGCCCATCATGCCGATGAGCCATAGCGCGTCCTGCCGCACTCAGAACCGCCCCAGTCGGGCGCGGTAGGCGTCCACCGCTGTCCGCAGATCGCCGACGGTATCTCCTCCAAACATGCGCTGCAGCTCTCCAGCCAGTACCACCGCCACCATCTGCTCCGCTACCACTCCGGCCGCGGGGACCGCACACACGTCCGATCGTTCCCGGAAGGCCAGCGCCTCCTCTTTGGTGGCCACGTCAACCGTGCGGAGGGGCTTCATCACCGTAGACAGGGGCTTCATAGCGGCCCGCACTCGCAACGGTCCGCCGGTGCTCATACCCCCCTCCGTGCCCCCGGCGCGATCGGAGCTGCGGGTGAAGACGCCTTCCTCGTAGCCGATCTCGTCGTGAGCCCGTGAGCCGCGGCGACCGGCCGACGCCAACCCGTCGCCCACCTCCACTGCCTTGATGGCGTGGATCGACATGAGGGCGCCGGCGAGGAGCGCGTCGAGCTTCCGGTCCCAGTGGACATGGCTGCCCACCCCGGGGGGTAGCCCGTAGGCGAGCACCTCCACCACGCCGCCCAGCGTGTCCCGCTCGCGGCGGGCCTTCTCGATCTCCGCCAACATCGCCTCCTCGGCCTCCGGGAAGGCCACCCTCACCTCTGAGGCATCGATGCGTCCTAGATCCTCGGGACCCGGCAGCGGACCGTCGGGCACGGTGACTGCGCCGATGGCGACCACGTGGCTGAGGACGGACACTCCCACCTCCGCCAGCAACAGCTTGGCGAGATACCCGGCGACGGTGCGGGCCGCCGTCTCCCGAGCCGAGGCCCGCTCCAGGATGTCGCGAGCGTCGTGGGTGTCGTACTTGAGCATGCCCGCCAGGTCGGCGTGGCCGGGTCGGGGAGCGGTCAGCGGTCGCTGTGGTGCACCCGGTTCGGGAGACATCTCCTCTTGCCAGCGGGGCCATTCGGTGTTGCGGATCACCACCGCGACCGGGCTCCCCAGGGTCTTGCCGTGGCGGATTCCCGCCAGCACCTCCAGCTCATCCTGCTCGATCTGCATGCGCTTGCCGCGCCCAAAGCCGAGACGACGGCGCGCCAGCTCGTCCGCCAGACCTTGGCGGGAAAACGCCAGCCCGGCGGGGAGGCCCTCGACGATGGTCACCAGCGCCGGACCGTGGGACTCACCGGCGGTGAGATACCGCAGCATGAGGCCGGATGGTACCGGACGCCACTTCACCCGGCGCGAGCGCTACTTGAGGATCTCCTGTCCCACCTGCAGCTCGAAGGCGTTGTCCTTGTAGAGGAACACACCGCTGTCGGTGTCCAGGCTCACCACGAAGAAGTCGTCGGCGAAGGTGTCCCCCACCCCGACGTCGAAGGTGGCGTCGTCCACCTCGACGGTGGCCCGCAGCACGCCGTCGACGTCGCGAATCTCCACCAGGCGCACCCTGATGCCGGAGGGCTCGAATCCGCCGCCGCCGCCGGGCCCGATGATCGACGATTCCGAGATGAGCGGCCGGAAGGGGTCGCGGGGCTGTGAGATCTGCAGCGAGGAGGTCAGCCGCACACCACTCAGCAGGGGCGTCGGCTCGGCCGCTACGACTTCCTCGCTGGGGAGCGGGCCCGACAGCCCGGCGCCGTCGGTGCCCAGCACCATCGGGGCCACCAGCAGCCACCCTGCGGCCAAACCGGCCCCGATCAGCAGGATGGCCACCGCCGCCGCGCTTCCCCCGGACCGTCCCCGCATCAGCCGCCTCCTCCGGTGGTGGTCGTGGTGGTGCTGCTATCCGGCGTGGTCGTGGTCGTGGTATCCCCGCCACCCTCCCCGCCATCACCGTCACCGGTACCGACGCCGGCTTCCTCGAGGGCCGCATCGATCGCCTCGTTGATGGCCTCCCCGATGGCGTCCTCGAGTTCCTCCTCCAGCTCGGGGAAGATGGGCACCTCGATATCGCCGGTGGTGAAGGCGGTACCCGAGATCGACACCGCCAGCACGGTGAAACCCTCCTCCTCCTGAGGGCTGATGCTGAGGGACTCGATGCGCACCAGCCGGTCCAGGTCGGCGATGCCGTACAGATAGCCGAGGATCTCGAAGAACTGGCCCTCGACCTGAAGCGTGAGGGGGATCTCCCTGAAGTCGCCCACGTCGGGCTCCGTGGGGTTGCCGAAGGTTCCGGACAGCCAGACAACGCCGGTTTGATCGGCGAGCTCCTTCAGGTCGTCGATGAGCACCGGCATCTGGGGCGTCGGCGGGATCGCCGCCTCGACCGCTCCCAGCGCCGACAGGTAGGCCAGCTCGTTCTCCTGTACCCGCTTGAGGCGGTTGAGCTGCGTTCGCAGCTGCAGCTCCTGATCCTGCGCCACTTGCAGCTGGTCCCGGGCGTCGGCGATGCGATTGTTGATGGGTCCCAAGGCGAAGAAGTACCAGATCAGTGTCACGAGCAGCGCCACGGGGACCGCGATGAGGAGCAGCCGCCTCATTCCGGTACCTGGGGTAGACGCTGACCCCGCTCCGACACCGCCGCCTGGGTGAGCGAGGCCACCGAGCTGAAGGTCACCACCGGTACCTCGGCGACTTCACCCACCTGCACCGACGTCACCCAAGCGCCGCCGACGGCGGGCCACTCGTCGGCGTCCAGGACCCGAAGCCACGAGGAAGCATCGGGGTAATCGAAAGCCACCCCGCCGGCCTGCACCTGGCCGAAGGTGACGGGATCGTCGCCGGTACTGTCGGCCTCGCCCGAGAAAGAGGTGAGCCACGTGCGGTCGGGGATCACCCGGCCCAGGTCGTTGAGGAGACGTCCCCAGGCCACGTCACGTTGCAGCGCCGTCTGCATCCGGCCGATACCCGTCTCATATCGCTGCCGCAGCTGGGCGGCACCTTCCAGCGCGGCGATCTCCGCGGTGAGGCGCTCGTTGGTTTGGAGCTGCGCCGCCAGGTCGTCCTCGGCGTCACCCGCCTTCATCTGCCACCACACGATGACGAGCGCCAGCAGAGCCAGGTAGGCGACGCCCAACGCCACCACGCCCGACACGCGACGGCGGGCCCGGGTGCGGCGAGCCGCTTCCGGTGGGAGAAGGTTGATGGGCCGCATCAGACCTCACCCCACAACGCCAGGCCCACCGAGATGGGGAGTACCGGCTGAGCTTGGAGCAGCTCGGCCTCGGAGAGCCCGGTGCGCCCGACCTTGATCCTGTCCTCACCCAGGATGCGCACCGGTTCGATGGTGACGCCCAGCGATCTCCCCAGACGGTTCGCCAGATGGGGCAACCGGGCACCGTTGCCGGAGATGAGCATGCGCTCGCCGCGGGCTTCCCCCGTCTGCGACAGGTAGTAATCCACCGACCCGCGTATCTCCTCGATGAGCTGGTCGCCCTGCCGCGTCAGCACCGCCCGCGCTTGGTCCTCCTCGGACTCCCCCACCGCTTCACCCTCCAGGACGACGCCGACCCGGCGTTTGAGGGCTTCGGCCTGCTCAGCCTCCAATCGCATCCGGTCCATCAGAGCGCGGGTGAAGTCCGCACCGCCCATGGGGACGATACGCAGGAAGCGGACGCTTCCTCCTCGCACCAGCACGACCTGGGTGAGACCGGCGCCGATGTTGACCAGCGTCAGCGTCTGTCCTTCCAGGTTGAGCTCCCCGCCGAACACGGCCCGCACCAGGGCGAACGCCTGGAGGTCGACCGCCATTGCCTTGATGCCGGCGCTGCCCACGACCCGCAGGATGTCGGCCGCCATGTCGCGTTGCGCCGCCACGACCAGCACCGACAACATGGGCTCCCCGTCCGGAGTGGTGAACTCCTCGAGAGGCACGAAGTCGAGAATCGCCTCGTCGACCGGGATCGGGATGTACTCCTGGGCCTGAAACGGCAGCGCTTCCGCCAGCTCCTCTTCCGGCATGTACGGGAGGTCGACCCGGCGGACGATCACTCGCTGATTGGCGATCCCCACCACCACTCGCCGTCGCGGCAACTTGGCGGTCTTCCAGAGGTGGGTGAGGGCATCGCGCACCACGGTTTCGTCGGCGATCTCCCCTCCCACCACCGCGCCCTCGGGCAGCGACACCTGCCCAAAACCACGCAACACCGGAGGACCTTTGCCGGTCTGCAGAACTGCGGCCCGCACGGCACTGGTGCCTATGTCAAGCCCCACGTTGACGGCCATCGACTACTCCGCTCTGGCGACCGCCGCCGGGGTGATCGCCACCGGTGAGCTGCCCGCGGCTCACACGCTCGTAATTACACGAGTGTGGTTTCTGACGTTACCAACGGGCTCAGCGGGACGCAAGGAAAGCCAGTACCTCCACGCCCCGGTACCAGGCCACCAGCGGGGTCCCCCAGGCGACGCCGATCCAGGCGCCGAGCACCAGCGAAGGTCCGAAGGGGACCGCGTCCTTCCGGCCTTTGCGGCCCGTGGCCAGCAACAGCACCGCCAAGACCCCCCCAATGAGGAAAGCGAGAAAGCCGCCCGCGAAGAGGATCTCCCAGGAGCGATAGGCGAGGAAGCCGCCGAGCAGGAAGGCGAGCTTCACATCACCCATCCCGAATCCCCCCCGGGCGACCAAGGCGAGCAGCAACAGCAGGGCGAAGTACGCGACACCCCCGAGCAGGGCCCGAACGAGTGCCTGCGGCTCGCCATCCAGCAGCCCCCCGGTGGTCAGGAGCACGGCGGCAATGGCGGTGGCCGGATAGAGGATGCGATTGGGGATGCGCTGGTGGTCGAGATCGGTGAGCGTCAATACCAGGGTGGTGGCCCCAAACCAGAGGTAGGCGGGCAGCACCCAACGCACCCCGACTACGGCCACCGTGGCCACGAAGAGCAGCGCAGTGGCGGCCTCGACCGCCGGGTAGCGGGCGGATATCGGTCCTCCACAATGACGGCAACGCCCCCGCAGCAGGAACCACGACACGATCGGCACGTTGTCGGCAGGCCGGATGCGCGCTCCGCACGAGGGACATGCCGAAGGGGGCCGCACCACCGACCGCCCCAGCGGCACCCTATAGGCAACCACGTTGAGGAACGAGCCGACCGCCAGTCCGAATACGCCCAGGACGGCGGCGAGGGCTGCGGTCACCGCGTGCCTCGCGGCCGCGGCCGGGCGTGGTCCGCCGCCGGCCCACCGCGGGGTGGTCTCACCCCTACCATGACGAGCCAGCCTATCCCACCTGCGTGGCGGCTCCCAGCTTCTCGCCCCCTCCGGACGTGGCCGCCTACCAGCCTCCGATGCACTCCAGCAGGCTGTCGACGTCGGCGCCGCTGGCGCCGGCGCCCGACGAGAGGCCGTAGTAAGTCCCCGTCCTCGACCCGCTCGCCTCGTCGGCGAGGCAGAACCAGGTCCCGGACGTGCTCAGGGCGATGAAGATTACCGCCTGGTCGGCTACCCCGTCGGTGTTGGCCAACACCATGTAGCCCACTTCACCGCTGGCGGGATTGTTGCCCGCCACGAATGTGAGGTTGGCGTGGATGTCGTCCAGGTCTTGCACACCGAAGGCGTAGTCCTGGAAGTCTGTGTAGTACACCTTCGCCGCGGTGAGGGCGTTGCGCAGGTTGCTCTGGGCGGCCCGGTCCTGGGCCCGGGTACGGGCACCGAGGAACGTGGGGATGGCGATGGCGATGAGAATGGCAATGATCAGCACCACCACCATCAACTCGACCAGCGTGAAACCTCGCTCGTCCCCGGCGGCGCGACGGTGTCGTCGTACAGGCATCACCGTCCTCCTCCGGAGATCGGGGGAGGGCGGCGGCGCCGCCCTCCCGCCGAGTCTCAGGTGATTACCGGCGGCTTACCAGCCGTCGGTCGCCCAGGCTCCACCAGGCGCGTTGGTGCACGCCGTGGCGGAAGTTCCGGACGTGTAGTAGGTGCCGGCGTTCGTACCCGTGGAGATGTCCAGCAGGGTGAACACCGTGCCACTGGCGCTCTGCGACGAGACCGCAACCGCGGCCTGGTCACCAGCGGTGACGTCGCACACGTCGACGTCGATCACCGTCGGGTCCGTGGGGCTCACCGCGGCGGCAAAGTCGAGGCTGGGCTCGATCGCCTTCAGAAACACCGCGTCACCCGAGGTGGCGTAGTACTCCTCGTCGGTGTAGTACACCTTCTCGGCCGTCAAGGCGTTACGCAGGTTGCTCTGGGCAGCACGGTCCTGCGCGCGCTGGCGAGCGCCGAGGAAGGTGGGGATGGCGATGGCGATCAGAATGGCAATGATCAGCACCACCACCATCAACTCCACGAGGGTGAAGCCCTCCTCGCGGTCGAAGCGGCTGCGAAGCCAACCGATCATGACAATGTCCTCCTGGTCGTGCGGGAATTGCGGGTCAATCCCCGTCATTGACCTATCGGTACGTAGCTGGAAGAAGTTGAGGGGCTTTTCGCGCTTTTGACGGCCTTGAAGCCCTCTCTCCGCATAGTTCGCGCCGCCTGGCATCCCTCCCGTCCGGAACGGACCGAAGGCGGCGCAGCAGCGCCGCCTTCGGGTCACTCGGCCCCTGACCGCCGTTCACTCGATGAGATTGATGACGTTGAACATGGGCATGTACAGCGCCACCAGCATGCCGCCGACCGTGGCGCCGAGGAAGACGATGAGCAGCGGCTCGATGAGGCTGGTGAGGCCCTCCACCATCGTCTCCACCTCGCGGTCGTAGAAGTTGCCCACCTTCTCCAGCATGGTGTCCAGCGCTCCTGTCTCCTCCCCCACCGCCATCATCTGCACCACCATCGGCGGGAACACCTCGTGATGGGTGAGAGGCTCGGCGAGTGACTCGCCTTCCTTCACCGACGACTGCACATCCCGCACCGCCGCCGCCACGACCTCGTTACCGGACGTCTCCGCCACGATGTCCATGGCCTGCAGGATGGGCACCCCGGTCTTGGTGAGCGCCGCCAGCGTGTGCGAGAAACGGGCGATGGCGGTCTTGTGAACCAAGCCTCCGAAGACCGGCATGCGCAGCTTGATCTTGTCGAAGGTGGCTCTCCCCCGCTCGGTCTTCAGCCAGCGGCGGAAGGCCACCACGCCTCCGATGGTGCCCAGCAGCAGCGCCCACCACGCCTTCGTCACCGTCTTCGAGATCAGCAGCAGCAGCTTGGTCGGAGCCGGCAGATCGCCGCCGAGGTCGGCATAGAGGCTCTGGAACATGGGAACGACGAAGATGAGCATCGCGGCCACGATGAAGAGCACCAGGCCGAAGACCGCGGCGGGGTACATCATCGCCGACTTGATCTTGGCTCGGAGCGCCACCTGCGCTTCCAGCGTGTCAGAGAGCCGGTTGAGAGTCTCGTCGAGCACGCCGCCGACCTCGCCGGCGCGCACCATCGACACGTAGAGCCGGGAAAAGGCCTTGGGATGCTTCTCCATGGCGGCGGAGAGGCTGGTGCCACGCTCCACATCCGACTTCACCTCGAGAATGACCCTTCCCAACGCCTTGTTTTCCGTCTGTTCCGCCAAGATGGACAGGGCTCGGAGCAGCGAAAGACCCGAGTTGATCATGGTGGAGAACTGCCGGCTGAAGACCGCCACGTCCTTGACCCGGATACGGTCGGTGAGACCGGGGATCCGGATCTCTCTCTGGAGGGTAGACGCCTTCTTTTCCTCGATGCCGACCGGGCTGTAGCCGCGATCGCGCAGCGCCTTGGCGACGGCCGCCGACGAGGAGGCGGTCATCTCGCCGCTGTGGATCTTCCCCTCCTTGTCACGGACCCTGTAGCTGAAGGTGGTGGCCACGCCGCCTCCTAAGCCACCCGGCCGATCAGGCGTTGCATATCCTCGATGTTGGCGCACCGCTCGGCGGCCACCTCGTAAGAGATGAGACCCCGCTTGACCAGCCCGGCGAGGGACTGGTCCATGGTCTGCATGCCGAACTTGCCGCCCGCCTGCATCGCCGAAGTGATCTGATGGTTCTTGGCTTCCCTGATGAGGTTGCGCACCGCCGGGGTCGCCACCATGACCTCCACCGCAGGCACTCTGCCCCTACCGTCCCGGGTAGGTACCAGCTGCTGGGTGATGACCGCCTGGATGGTGGCGGCCACCTGCACCCGCACCTGCTGCTGCTGGTGGGAGGGGAACACGTCGACGATGCGGTCGATGGTCTGGGGGGCGTCCTGGGTGTGGAGCGTGGCGAACACCAGGTGGCCCGTCTCTGCGGCGGTGAGCGCCGTGGAGATCGTCTCCAGGTCGCGCATCTCGCCCACCAGGATCACGTCCGGGTCCTGACGGAGGGTGTGCTTGAGAGCCGAGTTGAAGCTCACCGTGTCGGACCCCACCTCGCGCTGGTTGACGATGGCCCGCTTGTGGCTGTGGAGGAACTCGATGGGATCCTCGACGGTGATGATGTGGCAGGAACGCCCCACGTTGATGAGGTCCACCAGAGCGGCGAGCGTGGTCGACTTGCCCGACCCGGTGGGCCCGGTGACCAACACCAGACCCCGCGGCAGGTTGGCGAACTCTGCCACTACGGGGGGGATGCCCAGCTCCGTCAGGTTCTTGATGTCGTTGGGAATGGCGCGGAACACGGCGCTGATGGAGTCCCGCTGAAAGAAGACGTTGACCCGAAAGCGTCCCCTGCCGGGCAAGGGATGGCTGGCGTCGAGCTCCAGGTTCTCTTCGAGCTTCTCCCGCTGCTTCTCGGTGAGTATGGCGTACACCATCCGGCGCAGATCGGCAGGTTTCTGGACGCCGTAGTCCTCCAGCGGGCGCAGCGCCCCATGTACCCGGATCTGGGGGCGGGTCCCGGCGGTGAGATGCAGATCTGAGCCATCCGACTTCAGCAAGATGTCCAACAGCTCGTTGACGTGGAGCTGGGCCTCCTCCTCCTCGTAGAGATCCTCCCGCTCCTCGGTGACGGGGTCACCCGGTTTACGGGTTACCGGCGGCGTTTCCGGCCCGTGAACGAAGTCGAGGGCACGACGGATGGAGTCCTTGGTGGCCAGGGCCAGCAGTACCCGGCTGCCGGTGGCGCGCTCCAGCCGGTGGTGCTTGTCGGCGTCGAAGGGGTCGGCCACCGCGACCGTGAGCCCCTCCTCGTCGAGACGAACCGGCATGGCGAGCACTGCCCGCGCCTCTTCCGCGGATAGGCGGGCGACGGCGTCGGGATCGAGGAGGGCATCGTCGAGCTCGATGAACGTCATTCCGACGCGGTCGGCGATGGTTCTCAGCAGGTCCTCTTCCCGTACGAACCCCTCGTCGACGAGCAGCTTGGCCAGAGGTATTCCCGTCTGCTCCTCTTTGGTGAGGAGCAGTGCGAGGGCGTCCTTGGTGAGGAGTCGCCGGTCGACCAGCAGCTCGCCGAGTTTCCTTGATGCGCTCGTCATGATCTCCCCGCTCCGGGAAAGCGATCAATTACATGTCGGCACACGAGGGCGCCCTCTTGACAGGTTCTGTTCACACCACGACGCGCAGGATCTCTTCGAGGGAAGTGATCCCCTTGCCGACCTTGAGCAAGCCGTCCTGGCGCAGCGGGCGCATGCCCTGGGCGACGGCCATCTTGTTGAGCTCCTCGGTGGGGGCGCGCTCCACCGCCATCCGCTCGATCTCCTCGCTCACGAGCATCAGCTCGTGGAGAGCCAGCCGGCCCTTGTAGCCCGTTCCGGAACATTGCGGGCAGCCGTGCGCGCGATACAGCACCGGTAGATCGGTGCCAACTTCCTCGAAAGGCCAGCCGACCTCGCGCAATGCATCCGCGTTGGGCTCGTAGGCCTCGCGACACGCGGTACACAGCCGGCGGGCGAGACGCTGGGCGAGCACCGCGTCGAGCGCGGAACCCACGAGGAAGGGCTCCACCCCCATCTCGGTGAGGCGACTCACACTCGACGGAGCATCGTTGGTGTGGAGCGTGGAGAGGACGAGGTGGCCGGTGAGTGCCGACTCGACGGCGATGGTTGCGGTCTCCTTGTCCCGGATCTCACCGACCAGCATTATGTCGGGGTCCTGGCGCAGGAAGGAGCGCAGGGCACTGGAGAACACCAATCCCGCCTTCTTGTTGACCTGCACCTGATTGATGCCGGGGAGCCGGTACTCGACGGGGTCTTCCACGGTGACGATGTTGACCTCGGCACGATTGAGCACGTTGAGCGTGCCGTAGAGGGTGGTCGACTTTCCCGACCCGGTGGGTCCGGTCACGAGGATCGTCCCGTAGGGGCGAGTGAAAGCTTCCTCATAGCGCGCCAGCGTGTCGGGCATGAACCCCAGATCCTCCAGCTCCAGCATGGCGGTTCCGGTGTCGAGGAGCCGCATCACCACCTTCTCGCCGTAGATGGTCGGTAGCGACGACACCCGCAGGTCGAGCTGACGGCCCCCGACGCGCAGGTTGATACGGCCATCCTGGGGGCGCCGCCGCTCCGCGATGTCGATATCGGCCATGATCTTGAGGCGGCTCACCACGGCGTTGGAGATGGACTTCGGGGTGCGCATGATCTCGTGCAGCACGCCGTCGATGCGGAAGCGAACCCGCAGGTCCTGCTCGGTGGGCTCGATATGGATGTCGGAAGCCCGATCGGCCGCGGCGCGGGTGATCAGCATGTTGACCAGCTTGACCACCGGCGCCTCTTCGGCGGCCGCTTCGACGGCACTCAAGTCCTGCGACTCGATCTCGTCCTCGGCTGCCAGCTCGGCGAGGTCGGTGACCGAGCCGTCGAGGGCCCCGAGGCGGCCGATGGCCTCATCGACGTCTGTGCGCGTGGCGACCTTGGCGATGACTTCCCGACCCGAGATGGCGCGGATGTCGTCGATGGCCAGGACGTTGGCGGGATCCGCCATGGCCACCACCAGTTTGTCGTCTTCGAAGGCGATGGGAAGTGCGGAGTAGCGGCGGGCCAGAGTGTCCGGGACCAGGCTGGCGGCCGCGGGATCCACCGTTACTTCGTTGAGGTCAACGAACTCGTGCCCGATATGGCTCGCCAGGGCGCGTACCAGGTCCCGCTCGTGCACCAGCCGCTCTTCCACCAGGACCCGGCCCAGCGGACGGCCGGTCTGCTCCTGGAGCGCCAGGGCGTGCTCGAGGACCTCCTGGGTAACGATGCCCTCTTCGAGGAGCAGCGACCCCAAATGTCCAGGATCTCGAGTCAAAGGGGCCCCTTCCCGTAGGCTCTACTCGTTCAGCTCGCTGAGCTCGCGGGCGAGGGCCCCCAGCCCGCGGCGGCGTCGCAGCGCCTGCACATTCTCGGCGAACTCGGCTTCCGTGTTTTCCTCTTCCTCCTCGTCTTCCTCCTCGTCGTCCAACAGCTCCGAAGACTTCGAGTCGCTCCCCTCCCCCATCATGTCGGAGATGACGGCGTGGAGGAACTCCGCCTCGTCCTCCGGCTCCTCGGCGGGTTCTTCCTGCTGCACCGGCTGATGGCTACGCAGTCGTTCGCCGGCACCCACGATGCCGAAGTCGTCGTCTTCGCTGCCGTAGGAGTAGCGAGCTCCGGGCACCTCGTCGATCACCTCGACCAGCTTGGCTCTGACCAGCGCCGCCATTGCCTGGGCCACCTGGAAGTCGGTTGCCTGGAGACGATCAGCCAGATCCACCACGGTGGCCTGCCCCCGCAGCGCCGCCAACAGCCGCCAAGTGTCCGGGGTGATGGTCACCTCGCGCTCACCGGGGAGCTCATATGCCATCTGCAGCCGGAAGTTCAAACCGGGGATGACCTCCTCGATCTCCTTCCACTCGGCGATGCGCCGCTCGGCCTCATCGATGCACACCTCGACGTCGATGCGCTGGTCGGTGTCGTAACGGGGCCGGATGTCATCGGCGAAGTCGAACGCTCCCATACCGGGACGTCGCAGCCGGAACACGACGTCGGTGATCTGCTCGGTGATGAACTGGGTCAGATCCTCCGCAGTGACCCCCTCGCTGAGCACTTGCGAGAGGCCGCGCTCTCTCCGCTCCACCAGCAACCAGTCGGGTTCGGTGATGAAGCCAGCGTTGAGCAGATCGGTGCGGAGGTCCTCCTCCCGGCGGGTGGTGGCATAGCTGAGCAGGCCCTCCTCGAGGAACAGCTTGCCGTGCATCCCGCTGGCCTCGATGCTGAGACAGCCCGTCTTCTGGGAGCGGGCGAGCAGTCGCAGCACCTCAGTCAGCGGGAACGCTTCGAGTGTCCCATTGAGCGACATTGGGGGAACTCCTCGCGTCTCCCTGCTCGTTGAGGTATTTCGGTCAAACGGAGCCCGCTCTTGAGAGCTTTACAGGGCCCGCCGCATCGCCTCCACCGGGGCGGTACGCCCCGTCCACAGGGTGAAAGAAGCCGCCGCCTGGGCCAACAGCATGTCGAGTCCGTCCACCACCGGCAGTAGGCGGCGCCGTGCCTCGACCACCGCCGGAGTGACGCCGGTGCCGTAGGCCATGTCGAAGAGGCCCGCTGCAGCCTCCACCACACCCGCCGGCAACGGTTCGCCGTGCATGCCCAGGGGGGTGGCGTTGACTACCACGGCTCCCGGCACCATATCGCCCCACGGGACGGGGGTGGCGGCGCTTTGGAGCGCTTCCAGCAGCCGCTGAGCCCCTTGTGGACGGCGCGCCTGCAGATAGAGCGTGGCCCGATCCTCCAGCGCCACCAGCGCCGCCGCGGCGGCGCCGCCGGAGCCCAGGATCAGCACCGGCCCGCGCTGCGGCATGCCGGCACTCCGCCACGCGGCGCGGATCCCATCCACATCCGTGCTGTAGCCGGCTACCGCACCATCCTCCCCCACCAGCGTGTTCACGGACCAGGCACGGCCGGCCTCAGCGGAGAGGCGGTCGGCAAGCTCGGCGGCGAGACGCTTGTGGGGCATGGTGACGTTGGCGCCGTCGAGAGCGCCGGTACGAATCTCCGCCACGGCAGCGCGCATCCCTGCCGCGTCGACTCGCCGGGCGCGATAGGAACCGGAGATCCCCAGTGCCGCCAGCGCCGCCTGCTGAATTGCCGGGGATCGGGAGTGCGCCACCGGATCGCCCAGGAGCACTAGCCGCATGTCAGGGAATCACCCCGTCTGCCTTTGCCTGCTCCTTGAAGCGGAGAAACTCGTCGTAGCTGGCCGTGAAGGAGTGGCTGCCGTCAGTGCTCGTCAGCACGTAGTAGAGATAGTCCGTAGTGGCGGGGGATGCCGCCGCCTCGAGCGACGCTCGTCCCGGTGCTGCAATGGGGGTCGGGGGCAGCCCGTCAATGAGGTAGGTGTTGTAGGGCGAATCGACCTCGAGGTCGGCGAAGGTCAGCGCGATCCCGCGCTCGCCGAGGGCATACAGCACCGTGGCGTCGATCTGGAGCGGCATGTTGCGCTCGAGCCGGTTGCGGATCACGCTCGACACCAACGGCCGGTCCTCGTCCACCCGGGTCTCCGCTTCGATCAGCGAGGCCACGATGAGCCCCTCATGCTTGGTGAAGCCGGCCGCCTCGAACTCCGACCAGTCGATCGCGTCGACCCGCTGCTCCATGGTGCGGGCCAGCCGGGTCAGCACGTCGGCAACGGCGGCGGTCTCGGCGAACTGGTAGGTGTCCGGAAAGAGCAGCCCTTCCCAGTCTTGGAGGGTGGGAGCCCCTTCCGCCGCCAGCAACGCCGAAGTCACGCGGCCGCTCAGCAGGGCGGCCTCCAATTCGTCCCGCCCGAAGGGCGTGTGCTCCTCCAACTCCGCCAGGATCTCCTCGATGCGCAATCCCTCGCGTATCGTCACCCAGTAGGTGGGCACGATGGGACCGGCCAGGAGCTCCTCGATGACCTGGTCGGTGCTCATGCCCGTCTCCAGGTCATAGCGGCCCGCCTGCAGCCGGCCGGCGGCGTCCGCCAGCCGCACCGAGGCTTCGAACTCCACCGCCGAGCGGATCACTCCTCGGGCGGCGAGCAGCTCGCCTATCTCACGAGCGGTGGCACCCCGCGGGATCTGGACTTCGACGGGAAGGCCGGGCTCGACCTCCACCCGGGGATTGTCGGAAGCGAACCCGGGCAGCCTCTCTTGCACCCAGCGGGCCAGCGTGAAGCCGCCAGCCACTACCACCACGATGGCCAGCAGCACCGCCAGCAGCACCCGCAAGCCGCGCCGCTCCGGACCGCCGGGATAGTCCTCGGGGTGCTCGAGCGGTACCTCGGGACGATCCTCGCGGATCACGCCCGCCGGTCCAGATACTGCTGCAGCATGACCGCTGCGGCCACCTTGTCCACCACCTCTCTACGCTTCCTCCGGCGCAGCCCGGCCCGAATGAGCACCTCCTCGGCACTCCGGGTCGTGAAGCGCTCGTCTACCACCTCGACGGGAAGCCCGCAGGCTTCCGCGGCGAGATCTGCGAAACGCCGAGCGCCGGCAGCCGCCGGCCCTTCCCGACCCGACAGCGAGATGGGCAAGCCCACGACCACCCGCTCCACGTCGTACTCGGCGACCAGCCGGCGAAGCCGCTCCGGCAGGTCCGCGGCACGGGCATCGAGCACGCCGTGGGGCTGAGCGGTGAGCTGCGCCGGGTCGGAGAGCGCAACACCGATGCGATGCGTTCCGTAGTCGAGGCCCATGATACGGCCCAGTGGTCACACCTCCGCCAAAGCCCTGCCCGCCGCCTCCTTGACCGCCGCCAGGGCCTCCTCCATCCGGTCGCCTGCGGGACCGCCCGCTTGCGCCAGCTCCGGGTCACGGCTGCCGCCGCCCCCCAGGATGCGCGCGCCGGGCATCAGCAGTGCGGAGGCATCCACTCCGGCGTCCACCAAGTCCTTGCTCACGACCGCTACCAGCGCTCCTTTGCCCAGGTTGCGGCTTCCCAGCACTACCACGCCCCGGCCGAGGCGTTCCCGCACGGTCACCGCCAGGGAACGCAGATCGTCCGGGGAGACGTCCTCTCGTCGCGCCACCACCAGGCCCGCTTCTCGTATGCGTTCGGCGTCACCGCTGAGCGTGCTCGCTTCTTCGGCCCGCTCCCGGTCGGCCACCTTGCCCAGTTCGTCCTCGAGACGCCCGGCCCGTTCCAGCAGGACGGCCACGCGCTGCGGCACTTGCTCCGGCGGAACGCGCAACACGCTCCCGGTGTCGATGAGCGCTTTGCGCAGGCGGGCCAAGTACGCATACCCGGCGGAACCGGTGAGGGCCTCGACCCGGCGCAGATTGGAACCGATGGACGCTTCGCCCAGCACCACCAGCGGGCCGACCTGTCCCGAGCTGCGGGTGTGGGTCCCTCCGCAGAGCTCGCGCGAGTAGGAGCCGATCTCGACGACCCGGACGGTCTCGCCGTACTTGTCGCCGAAGAAGGCCAGCGCCCCCAACTCCTCCGCCTGCCTGCGGTCGGTTTCGAACGCCCGCACCCCGTCGTTGTCGATGGTCTTCTCGTTGGCGAGTCGTTCGATCTCGGCAAACTCCTCTTCCGCCACGGGCGAATAGTGGCTGAAGTCGAAACGGAGCCGGCCCGCTTCGACCAGCGAGCCCGCTTGCTTGACGTGATCCCCGAGCACGTCCCGCAGCGCCCAGTGCAGGATGTGGGTGCCGGTGTGGCTCTTGCGGATCCCTTCGCGGCGGGGAGAGTCGATTCGCAGGTCGGCCTCCTGGCCCACCTGCACGAAGCCCGCGGTCACCTCGGCGCGGTGTCCGTGGAGTCCTTGCAGCGGCGCCTGGGTATCGGCCACCGCCAGCCGGCCCGTCTCGGTGGTGATGAAGCCGGTGTCGCCCACCTGCCCGCCCGCTTCCGCGTAGAAGGGGGTCCGGTCCAAGAACAGCTCCACCTCTTGTCCTGTTTCGGCACGCTCGACGGGCTCCCCCTCCCGCAAGATGGCCAGCAGCCGCGCCGCACCCGCCTCCACCTCATAACCGGTGAACTGCGTCGGCCCCACATCGTCGAGGATCCGCCGGTAGGTGTCGGCGGTGGCCGCTTCCTCACCGCCCCGCCACGCGGCCCGGGCCCGCTCCCGCTGCTGCTCCATAGCGGCATGGAACGCCCCCATGTCGACGGCCACCCCCCGCTCGGCGGTGATCTCCTGGGTGAGCTCCACGGGGAAGCCGTAGGTGTCGTGGAGCTTGAAGGCCACCGTACCGGCGAGCTCGCCGCCCTCATCCACTCCCGCCAGCTCCTCCTCCAGCAGGTTGTGACCGGATTCGAGTGTGCGACGGAAACGGCTCTCCTCGCGCCGGACGACGTCGCTGATGAAGTCGTGCTGGGCCACCAGCTCCGGATAGGCATCGCCCAGCGCCGTCACGGTGGCCTCCACCAGATCGGGAGTGATCAGGCCCTCCCCTCCCAGGCTCCACGCGTGCCTTACCGCTCGCCGCAGCACCCGGCGCAGGATGTAGCCCCGCCCGTCGTTGGAGGGCACCACCCCGTCGCCGATGAGGAAGGTGAGCGCCCGCCCATGGTCGGCGAGGATGCGCAGCGACACGTCTACCGCCGGGTCTTCCCCGTAACGCACCCCGCAGAAGGCCTCCCCGGCGTGCAGCACCGGCGCCATGGTGTCGACTTCGAAAGCGCTCCCCACTCCCTGCAGTACCATCGCCACCCGCTCCAGGCCCATGCCGGTGTCGATGTTCTTGGCCGGCAGGTCGCCGATGACGTGGTAGGGGTCGTCTTGGATGTTCTGCATGAACACCAGGTTCCAGATCTCTACGTAGCGGTGTTCGTCGCCTCCAATCGGACCGCCGCCCTCCCCGAATTGGGGCCCGCGGTCGACGAAGACCTCGGAGGACGGCCCGCAGGGTCCGGCCACCCCCATCTGCCAGAAGTTGTCGCGGGCCCCGCGCTGCACCCGATCGGGCGGCACTCTCACCTGGTCGATCCAGATTTGCTCGGCTTCGTCGTCGGTCTCGTGGACGGTGAACCAGAGCACCTCGGGGTCGATCTCCAGCACTTCGGTGACGTACTCGTAAGCCCAGGGGATCGCCTTCTCCTTGAAGTAGTCCCCGAAGCTGAAGTTCCCCAGCATCTCGAAGAACGTGAGGTGTCGCGCCGTGCTGCCCACGATGTCGATGTCGATGGTGCGGACGCACTTCTGCGCGCTCACCGCACGAGGAAAAGGCGCCACTTCCTCGCCGAGGAAGTACGGCTTGAAGGGGACCATGCCGGCATTGGTGATCAACAGCGTGGGATCGACCGGAATCAGCGACGCGGACGGCCGAACCGTGTGGTCACGGGCCGCGAAGAAGTCGAGAAACGACGACCGGATGTGGTTGGCGTCCATGGAGGCCACAGGTTAGTGGCCGCACCTCACTGGCACGGGGTGGGAAATCAATGCCCGGACGACGTCCCGCGATGAGCCGGCGAGGGGTGCAACGCCCGGCTCCCCGCATCCAGGACATCGGCCACCGACAAGGCGGTTACTCGCGCCAGGTTCTGTGGGGTGAGCGCCGCCCGCAGCCGCCGCGCCCGCGCCACCAGGTAGAACGACCCCCCCACCCCGGCCACGAGGCCGGCCCCGAACCAGCGGATCCGCCGCAGCATGGGAACAGGTTACAGCTCCTCGCGGAGCGGGCGCCCGAGGTGCTCGTCCCAGGCGCGCAGGCGAGCGGCCAGCTCCTCCTCTCGTCCCTGGGCCGTGGGGCGGTACAGCACCCGCCCCTGGGCCTCGTCGGGAAGGTGCTGTTGCTCCACCACGTGCCCGGGGAAGTCGTGCGGATACCGGTAACCGGCGCCGTGGCCGAGGGCGGCGGCGCCGGGGTACCCGCTACCTCGCAGGGGGGCGGGCACCTGCGCGCCGGGCGTCTCCGCCACCGCTTCCCTGGCGGCCTGCATGGCCGCGCCCACCGAGTGGGATTTGGGAGCAGCTGCCAGGTAGATCGCGGCGTGGCTGAGGTGGTAGGCGGCCTCGGGGAGACCCACGAAGCGGAGCGCCTCCGCCGCCGCCACCGCGACCTGCAGCGCGCTCGAGTCGGCCAGGCCCACGTCCTCGGAGGCGAAGATGACCATGCGGCGGGCTATGAACTCGGGGTCCTCACCGGCCTCCAGCATCGTGTGCAGCCAGTAGAGGGCGGCGTCGGGGTCGGAGCCCCGCATGCTCTTGATGAAGGCGGAGATCACGTCGTAGTGGCGGTCCCCGGCCTTGTCGTAGCGCACGATGCGCCGTTGCAGCGCCTCCTCGACGTCGGCCAGCTCGATGATCTCCCGGCCCCGTCCTCGTGCCAGCAGCGCGGCCACTTCGAGAGCGTTGAGCGCCAGGCGAGCATCCCCGCCGGTGCGTTCCGCCACCGCCTGGCGCGCTTCATCCTCGATGGCGAGGGTGGGTTCGCCCAGACCTCGCTCGTGGTCGGAGAGCGCCCGGTCGACGAGCGTGGCCACGTCCTCCGGATCCAGCGGCTCGAGCCGGAACAGGGTGCTGCGACTGATGAGCGGCGAGTTCACCTCGAAGAACGGGTTCTCCGTGGTGGCCCCCACCAAGACGATGGTGCCGTTCTCCACGCCCGGCAGCAGGGCATCTTGCTGGTTCTTGGTGAAGCGGTGGATCTCGTCGAGGAAGAGCACGGTGCGGCGGCCCTCGCTCTCCAGCCGCTGCCGCGCGGCGGCCAGCACCTGACGGACGTCCTTGACCGTGGCAGAAGAGGCCGACAGGCTCTCGAAGGCGGCGTCGGAGTGTGCCGCCACCAGGTGCGCCAGCGTGGTCTTGCCGGTACCCGCCGGGCCCCATAGGATCATCGACACCGGCCTGCCGGCCTCCACCAGGGAGCGAAAGGCGGACCCCGGTGCCAGCAGCGCCGCCTGGCCGACGGCCTCGTCGACGGAGCGAGGACGCATACGTGCGGCCAGCGGCGCCGCCGCTGCCACCGCTTCGGCGCGTCCCGCGGCGAAGAGGTCGTCCTGCACGCTCAGTCGGGCTCTTCGTCCCGCGCCGCCTCCAGAGCGGCCCGCACCGCGGGACGGAGGTCGATGCCAAGCTCGGCCAGCTGCGCATCCTCGACCGGGGTGGGCGATCGAGTCATGGGGTCGATCCCGGTCTGCGTCTTGGGGAAGGGGATGACATCGCGGATGCTGGGCTCTTCCAGCAGGATCGCCAAGAGCCGGTCGATGCCCACCGCGAATCCGGCGTGGGGCGGCGTCCCATAGCGCAGCGCCTCGAGGAACCATCCGAAGCGGCGCTCCGCCTCCTCGGAGCCGATGCCGAGGATGTCGAAGACCTCCCGCTGCACCTCCGGATCGTGAATCCTCACGCTCCCCGAGCCCAGCTCGCTCCCGTTGAGCACCAGGTCGTAGGCGCGGGCGATTGCCTCCCGCGGCCGGTCCCGCATCTCCGCCACGTCGACAGGAGACGTGAAAGGATGGTGGGATGGAGCCAGCGTGCCTTCATCGGTCTCCTCGAACACGGGGAAGTCCACCACCCACAGGAAGGCCAGGTCCTCGTGTCCCTCGGGACGGCCCAGTTCGAGCCGCAGCCGGCCCAGCACCTCGCCGGCGACCCGCTCGCGGTCGGCGGCCAGCAGCAGCACGTCGGCCGGCTTCGCGGCGAGGGCTTCCACCAACCCCTGCTGCTCCACTCGTCCCAGGAACTTGGCCACCGGTGAGCGGAGAGTGCCGTCCTCCTCCGCCACCAGCCACACCAGCCCCTTGGCACCCGCCTCGCGGGCGGCTTCCACCAGGCCGTCGAGTCCGGCCCGCGAGAGCGGCTGGGGGCCGGCGTTCAAGCCTCGCACCACCCCGCCCGCTGTCAATTCCTCGGCAAAGCCGCGGAACTCCGTGCCGGCGAAGACTGCGGAGAGATCTGCGATCTCCATGCCGAAGCGGACGTCGGGCTTGTCGGTGCCGTAGCGGGCCATCACCTCGGCGTAGCTACGGCGGGGAAAGGGCCGGGACAGGGTGATGCCGCGCAGCTCCTTCACCGTGGCCACCATCGCCTCCTCGATGGTGGCCAGCACGTCATCCTGCCCCCAGAAGGAGCCCTCCACGTCGAGTTGGGTGAACTCGATCTGGCGGTCGCTGCGGAAGTCCTCGTCGCGATAGCAGCGGGCGATCTGGTAGTAGCGCTCCAGCCCGCCCACCATCAGCAGCTGCTTGAAGAGCTGGGGCGACTGCGGCAAGGCATAGAAGCTCCCCTGGCGCAGCCGGCTCGGTACCAGTACGTCGCGCGCCCCCTCCGGCGTGGAGCGGATCAGCGTCGGCGTCTCCACCTCGACGAACCCGAGCCCGTCGAGGGCGCCTCGCATGGCGCGCACCGCGGCGGCCCTGGCCCGCACGTTGCGGGCCATGCGGGGCCGGCGCAGGTCGAGGTAGCGGTACTGGAGACGGATGCGCTCATCGACGTCGATGCGGTCGTCGATCATGAAGGGGAGCGGCTCCGCCGGGCTGAGCAGCCGCAGCTCATGGGCGTTCACCTCCACCGCTCCGGTGGCCAGATCCGGGTTCTCGGTGCCCGCCGGCCGGGGGTTCACCTGTCCCGCTACCGCCACGCAATACTCCATGCGCAGGCTGTGCGCCTCCCCGATCTCCTCCGGATCGACCACGACCTGCACCAGGCCGCTGCCGTCGCGCAGATCGAAGAAGACCACCCCGCCGTGGTCCCGCCGCCGTGCCACCCACCCGGCGAGCCGCACCGTCTCGCCGGAATGTTCGAGACGCAACTCGCCGGCACCCATCGTCCGCAGCGGCGGTTTCAGCTCCTCGCCCATGCCGCCACCTCCTCGACGGCGATGATCTCCTGAGCGCCGCTCTGCAGGTCCCGCACCGTTACCTTGCCGTCCTGCCACTCCTCCCCCACCACGGCTACCCCGGCGGCACCGCGGCGGTCGGCGGCGCGGAATTGGGCCCGCACCGAGCGTCCTTCGGGCTCGGCATCCACCCGCAGCCCGGCGCGGCGCAACTCGCTGACCAGCCCGGCGGCGGCGGCTTGCAGCTCCGGCGCGGCGACGACCACGTACAGGTCCAGCGCCGGCGGCTGCGCGGTCTCCCCGAGAGCCAGCACGATGCGGTCGATGCCCATCGCCAGCCCCACGCCGGGCACCGGAGGCCCGCCCAGCACCTCGGCGAGCCCGTCGTAGCGTCCCCCCCCGCCCACCGCGTTCTGCGCCGTCTCCAACGAGGTGGCCACGTACTCGAACGCGGTGCGGGTGTAGTAGTCGAGACCCCGCACCAGGCGCGGCGTTTCCCGGTAGGGCACGTCGAGCGCCTCCAGCCTCTCCTTTACCTCTTCGTAATGCACGGCGCATGGCTCGCACAAGAAGTCAACCGGCGACGGGGCGCCCTCCAGGCGGGGCGCGCACACCCTGCAATCCAGCACCCGCAGCGGGTTGCTCTCGAGACGCCGCAGGCTCTCCTCGCACAGCCGGTCCCGCTGCTGGTCCAGGTAGTCCCGCAGCAGCTCCAGGTAGGCGGGCCGGCACACCGGATCGCCGATGGAGTTGACCTGAACCTCCAGGTTGGGCATCCTCAGGTCCACCAGGAAGCGGTAGCCGACTTCGATCACCTCGGCGTCGGCCGCGGCGGCGGCCACTCCGACGTACTCCACCCCCACTTGATAGAACTGCCGGCGGCGCCCCGCCTGGGGCTGCTCGTAGCGGAACATGGGGCCCGAATAGGACACTTTGAGAGCGCCGGTGACGCCAGCTTGCAGGTAGGCGCGCACCACCGAGGCGGTCCCCTCCGGCCGCAGGGTGAGGGACCGGCCTCCCTTGTCGCGGAAGGTGTACATCTGCTTCTGCACGATCTCGGTGTCCTCCCCCACTCCGCGGGCGAACACCTCGGTGGCCTCGAAGACAGGGTTGAGGATGAGCTCATAGCCGAACCGCTCCGCCCAGTCGTCCCAGGCGCGCAGTACCCGCCGCCAGCTGCGGGAGGCCGGCGGCAGGACGTCGTCGGTGCCCTTGGGAGCGCGGAAGCTCATACCAGTCCTTGCAGGAAGGGGTTGGTGCGCCGCTCCCGAGCCAGCGTAGTCGCCGGACCGTGACCCGGATAGACGTTTACCTGCTCGGGAAGAGGCATCACCTTCTCCGCCATACTGGCGAGCAACGTGGCGTAGTCCCCGCCGGGGAGATCGGTGCGCCCGATGGAGCCGGCGAAGAGCTGGTCGCCGGAAAACAGGACCCCCTCGTCGGCGAGGTAGAAGCAGCAATGGCCGGGGGTGTGACCCGGGGTGTGCATCACCTCGATGCTGAGGCCGGCCAGTTCCAGCCGCAGGCCGTCCGTCAGGGCTTGGTAGCGCTGCGGAGGAGCGAAATCCCCCTCCGGAGCCATGCCGAAGAGCAGGCGCAGCTGGGAGGCTGGGTCGAGGGTGAGGAAGTCGTCGTCCGGGTGGACGTAGGCGGTGAGCGGCCATCTCCGGGCCATGCTCCCCGCTCCTCCGCAGTGGTCCACGTGGCCGTGGGTGAGCAGCAGCGCGACCGGCACGAGTTCATGGGCGGCGAGCAGGCCCCCGATCGCCGTTGGGTCCGGGGGGGCGTCGACCACCACCGCCGCTCCGCCCCGCTCGGCGGCGGCGACATAGCAGTTGGTCTGGGCGGCCCACAGGGAACGGCTGTCCAACAGCAGGAGTGCCTCCAACCTCGGGCGCGCCGCGAGGCTAGCGGAGCATCAGGAGACGGTCGTCGCCGGGAGATACGCTGCCTGCGGCCTGGGGTCAGGGAAGGTCGCAGGGCAGGCCGGCAGCCGGCACCTCACGCCACACCAGGGGTTCCGTGTCCACCTGGGGCAGGTCGGTGAAGGTGAAGCCGATCTCGCTCTTCGGTGGCCGGTAGTAGACGGTGAGGTTGTTGGTGGAGGTATCCGTGGTGCCGTACACCACGCCGTAGACCTCCGAGAGGGAGTCGGAGGCGAAGGCGCCCTTCGAATACAGCAAGAAGCGCAATTCCTCGGTCGACTTGAAGTTCCTGCCGACGGTGATCTTGGACGTGGGCTGGTTGCCCACCACCGTCACCCAGACGGGAACTGCGTCGGGGTCGGGAGCGGAAGGAGCCTCGAGCTCGATCTGGCCGTCGACCACCAGCACGAAGTCCTCGACGAATTCGGCTCTCCGCATGGTCCACACATAGCTGCCGGAGTCGCGCACGTAGTGCTGCCCGCTCAGATTCGTCTTGTTGGGGGTGTAGTAGTTGTTGATGAAGTCGGCCCAGGTGGCCCACTCCTGCGGGTTGCTGTAGCCGAGCTTGGCGGTCGCCCAGTCGTAATCGGGCAACGTGTCTTGCTCGACAGGAGTGAGACCGGTGGCGTTCTCCACCACCGGTGCGCCGCTGACATTCGAGCCCGGCAACAGCACCCCGCCCAGGCGCACCGTGCCCCCGATGTTCGCCATGGCGAAGTAGGCGTCCGAGTTGACCGAGATCACGTCGCCCCCGAAGGTGTCCCCGGCGTGCTGGTCGTCGATGGCGCCGTTCACCGTGGTGTCGCCCTGCACGAACAGGTTGGAGCCCGCGTCGACGGTGAGCGACCCATAGATGTTGAAATGGCCGTCGCCGGGGAAGGCTCCGTTGTCGAGGATCTCGGTGGAGTTTGCCAAGAGCACGTCCTTCCCCGAATAGACGTCTCCGTAGATCGTCTTGCTGTTGCCCGCCGCCAGGCCCCCGCTCGAGGCGAACAGCCCGTAGACGAAGCCCCGCCGGACCACGATGTTGACTTCCTGCTCGACCTTGCGGGCTACCGCCTGCCGCGCTGCGGGGTCGGGAGCCCAGCCCCACGACTCGATGAAGTAGCGGCCGTCTTCGGTGTCGGCCGGTGTGACGTCGCTCACCCGCAGCCAGTAGACGCCCAGCTGCTCGTCGGTACCGTCGATGCGGGTGGTGACCTGGGTGAGATTGCACACTCCGCCGGTGTCGCCGCTTCCCGTCCAGAACGGGAGGCTCTGCAGCTCGGTGCGGTTCAGCTCGTACATCGCCTGGCGAACCCCGGCGTCGGCCACGTGCACCGCGGAAGTCCGGTGGCGGTCGAAGGTGACCTCGTCGAGCTCGTGCACCGAGATGGCGTACCAGCTCGCCCCCAGCGCGAAGACGATGAACACCACCATCAGCGCGGTGACGATCCCGACGCCCTCCTCTGCGGCGGTCAGCCTGCTCAACATGGTTTCATCCTCCTAACAACCCGGCGCGTTGGGGGTCCAGATGTTGCGGCCCGACAGCTCCGTGGTGAGCAGCCGCGGGCCCAGCCGGTCCCGCTGGCTGATGTCGGTCCAGATGCGCACCGTCACCACCTTGCCCTCGCTGGGATAGGCGCCGGCGCCGCCTCCTTCGGTGGTGAACACCGGCACCCCCACAGTGCCCAACGGCCGACCCGCTTCCGCGTTGTAGTCGTCGTCGACAACCGTGGCGTTGACGACGTTCCCCACCCATACGTCCCAGGTGACCCCGCCGTCCGCAGTCCGCTCCAGGTCGGTCCCATTGAGCCGGTAGGAGATCTCCTGGTAGCCGGAGGCAGACGTCGTGGTCGTCCAAGCCCGCGTACGGAACTCGAGCACGTCACCGGCCACACCGGGCTGGGGGGTGCACACGCGGTCCGCCGCCCGGAACTCACGGTCGAGTCGCTGCAGGGCGAGACGGGCCGTGTCGTTGGCCGCGGCGGCGTTGGTCAGGTCGACCGTGGCGCCCAGGCCGGAGGTCAGCGTGGGGAGGAACACCGCGCTGACGATGGCGAGCAGCAACAACGCCACCACCACCTCGGTGAGGGTGGTGCCCCGGTCATCGGACATTCGGTGCGGGCAGCGGACGGTCATGTCAGGGCCCCGGGATGACATAGCTGCTGCTGGCGTCGAAGCCGCCGGTCTCGAAGGAGAAGACCAGGTCGTAGAGGTCGGCCTGCCAGATGCGGTCGTACACCTGGTAGCGGATCGTGCCGCTGACCATCGCCGGGACCTGCATCGTCACCTCGACCGTCGCCGACCCGTCCGTGATCACGTTGGGCCCCACCATTGGGTTGACTTCCAGGTCGGCGGTGATGGTGTAGTCGAGCTGCGGATGGAGCGACGTGCCGGGGATGCTGTAGGTGATGACGAACGACACCGGCACCGGCATGGTTATCGTGTTCAGGTCGGCCACCGCCACCGTCTGGTAGCTGAGCGTCACCGGATCCCACTCGTAGATCTCGAGGATGCCTGTGCTCAGATTCGACGGCGCAGCCACCTCGCCGGTCTGGAGGGCGGCGTCTACCGCCGGAGGTACGATCTGGATCCAGCCCTGGTAGCCGGCGGCACCCGACTCGGCCAGGTAGACGTCGTCGGCAAAGAGGTACAGCGGCTCACTGCGCCAGCGCAGGGTGGTGTCGATGCGACGCGTGGCGGGGTTGGTCTCGTAACGGTCGATCTTGCCCACGTAGCTGAGGGCCGGCCCGTCCTCGGGTCCGTAGTTGACGAAGGCGAAACCGTACGATTCGAGGGCCAGGTCTGCCGTCAGGCCCAGGTCCTGCGCCGCCTTCCGGTACGCCACCTGGAGGTTGCGAGGCCCGTCGTCGCGGTACTCCAGGAAACCCACCAACACCACCCCCGAACTCGCCACGTTCAGGCGGGCGTACGGCAGGACATCGGTCGCTTCCTGGCTGAGGGCCTCACCGGAGAACTCGACGTGGTCGGGCGCCACTGCGTCGGCGGTCTCCTGGCCGATCAGGTCGTGCAGCGGGTTGGAGGCGAACCCGTCGAACAGGAACCACGAGGCCAGCGGGACGCTGGGCACGAACGGGTCGTTGAGCGGGATCGTCGAGGAGAAGTCATCGTCGGCACGTTTGGCGTAGGCCTCCTCGGGCAGCGCCTGGGAGTAGCCGTCGATCCACACGAAGTCGGCCTCGATTCCCTGGACGCTGGCCGACGAGCCGGACACGTAGTCGCTCCACGCCGACAGTTGAGCGCCGGGCAGTACCACGTGGGTGCCCGCATCCAGGGACGGCCGGGAGATGAGCGGATTCAGCCACGACGCCGTTCCCGGCACCAAGCCGGAGAGCTCGAACGACCCGCCGCGGTAGATCACATCTGCGGTCATCACCGGCTGCGCCGGGGCCTCGAACTCGGACACGTAGCTGACCTGGCGGACCTCCCGGCGGAAGCCGGACGGCGGCGTCCATTGCACAATGGCCGTGACCTTGCGGAACGTGGGGTTGCCGCCGCCGTCGACGCTCTGGGTCACGAACAGGAAACGGTCGTATTGGGTGCCGTCCCTGGCGACCCGATCGTGGAAGGAGAGGAAAGGATCGAAGGTGGCGGTGGGGTTGAGGAAGATGATCTTGTCGCCCTCGAAGCTGTAATCCCCGTCCCCGTCGACGGTGACGCCGAACTCGGCAGCCCACTCGCTGCAGGCCACCCCGTCGACGGTGGCCGCAGCGGGGCAATCGGCATCGTTGCTGTCTTCGGTGAGCCCGATGTTGTCCCACTCCAGGGAGCGGGCCCGCTCCAGCAACTCGGAGGCGAAGGCGGCCGCCGCTCCCTGGCGCCTCGACTCCGAGACGATCCGGACGCCCGAGTCGAGGGAACGCAGCAGTACCAGCAGGACCCCAAAGATGATGACCAGCGCCACCACCGATTCCAGGATGCTGAAGCCGGCGTCGGACTGCGGCCTCGAGGGCCGGCGTCGGAAGCTCATGAAACTGCTATCGGTCACGGCCCCGATAGTCCTTAGCCCCCACACGGGGTTGGTTGGCGGGACCGTCGGACGGACTAGTGCCGGCTCAGTGGCGCTCGCCGGAAGGGACCAGGCGGTAGGCGTCGAAGACCCCGTCCACCGCTCGCAAATCGGCGATGAGCGTCTCCACCTGTCCCGGGTCGGAAAGCTCCACCTCGTAGCGGAGCAGAGCCACCCGGTCCCGGGTGGTGCCCGAGGACGAAGCCAGGATGTTGCCCCCCAGGTCGGATATGGCCGAGGTGACGTCGCGCAGCAGGCGGGTGCGGTCGAGGGCCTCCACCTGGATCCACACTGCGAAGTGCCCCACGCGCTCCGGTGCCCAGGCCACGTCGATCATGCGCTCGCGGCGGTCGCCCATGGCGGAGATGTTGGTGCAGTCGGAGCGGTGCACCGACACGCCCCGTCCCACGGTGACGAAGCCCACGATGTCGTCGCCGGGCACCGGGGCGCAGCAGCGGGCGATGCGCACCCATACGTCGTCGAGACCCTCCACGATGATTCCCGAGGTGGCGGGCCGCGCCCCGCGCTCCCGGGGTGGCGCCAGCAGGTCGTCGTCCCCCTCCTCCTCCGGCACTACGAGTCGCCGCAGACGGCCGATCACGGTGGCGGCGCTCACGCCGCCCTCGCCCACGGCCACGTAGAGGGTGTCGAGGTCGTTGAAGCCGAGGTTGGCGGCCACCTCCTCCAGCAGTCGATCTCGCTCTCCTGCCCCTAGGCCGAGTCCCTCCTTGCGCAGCAACGTCGCCACCTGGTCGCGGGCGTCAGCCAGCGCCGCCTCGCGCCGCTCCCGCTGGAACCACTGCTTGATCTTGGCCTTGGCGCGCGAGGTGCGCACGAAACCCAGCCAGTCCTGGCTGGGCCCGGCGTCGAGTGCCTTGGTAGTCATGATCTCCACGATGTCGCCGGATTCGAGGCGGGTGGAGAGGGGCACCAGACGGCCGTTGACTCGGGCCCCAACGCAGCGGTGTCCCACCTCGGTGTGGATGGTGTAGGCAAAGTCGACCGGTGTCGCCCCCCGCGGCAGGGTCCGCACGTCGCCCTTCGGGGTGAGCACGAAGACCTCGTCCTGGTACAGGTCGAGCTTGAGATGGGCGAGGAACTCGGTGGGATCGCTGTGCTCCTCCTGAAGCAGCCGCAGGTCGGCCATCCAGGGGAGATCCTCCTGCACCACCCCTTCCTTGTAACGCCAGTGGGCGGCGATGCCGAACTCGGCCCGCTCGTGCATGTCCCGGCTGCGAATCTGCACTTCCAGCGGCTTCCCGTCGGGCCCGATCACGGTGGTGTGCAAGCTCTGGTAGAGGTTGAACTTGGGCATGGCGATGTAGTCCTTGAACCGGCCCTGCACCGGCGGCCACATCGAGTGCACCAGGCCCAGCGCCGCGTAGCAGTCCTGCACTTCGCCGGTGAGGATGCGGATGCCGATGAGGTCGTGGATCTCCTCGAACGGCAGGCCGGTGGTGATCATCTTGCGATAGATCGAGTAGTAGTGCTTGGGCCGCCCCGACACGTCTGCGTCGACCCCCGCCTCCTCCAGCGCCCCCGTGATCTCGGCGATGGTCTTCTCGATGAACGCTTCCCGCTCCGGAGCCCGCTGTTGGAGGCGCTCCTCGATGTCGGCAAAGCGCTTCGGGTAGAGCACCGCGAAGCTGCGGTCTTCCATCTCGTGCTTGAGTTCCTGCACTCCGAGGCGGTGCGCCAGCGGTGCATACACCTCCAGCGTCTCCCTGGCGATACGCTCCTGCTTCTCCGGGGAGAGAGGGGCGATGGTGCGCAGGTTGTGCAGGCGGTCGGCCAGCTTGATGAGCAGCACCCGCACGTCCTGGGCCATGCCCACCACCATCTTGCGAATCGTCGCCGCCTGCGCCTCCTCGGGGGTTCCGAACCTGATCCGGTCGAGCTTGGTGACGCCGTCGATCATGCGGGCCACCCCGGCTCCGAAGTGCTCCTCCACCTCCTCGATGGTGAGCTCGGTGTCCTCGACGGTGTCATGGAGCAGCGCCGCGGCCAGGGTGTCGGCGTCGAGCCCGTAGTGGGCCAAGACGCGCGCCACCTCCAGCGGGTGGGTGATGAACGGCTGACCGGACTTGCGGAACTGCCCGGCGTGCATGCGGTCGGCCACCTCATAGGCATCGACGATGGGCCGGTCGGAAGCAGCGGGATGGTGACGGCGAAAGGCGACCAACACCGGCGTCAACTCGGCGACGATGGCCTCGTCGGCCGGGGGCTGGGCCTCCCTAGTCATAGGTCACCAGGGCGCGAAACTCGATTTCGTCGAGCTCCTCGCGGCCCTTCAGGAAGGCCAGCTCGACGAACACCGAGAATCCCACCACGTCGGCGCCCAACCGGCGGAGCAGCCGCACTGCGGCGGCGGCGGTGCCGCCGGTGGCGATCACGTCGTCGATGAGCAGCACCCGGTCGCGGGGCGTCAGGGCGTCCTGATGGATCTCCAGCGCGTCGTTGCCGTACTCCAGCTCGTATTCCTCGGTCTCTACCGCCGCCGGGAGCTTGCCCGGCTTGCGGATGGGCACGAAGCCTGCCCCGAGGCGGGCCGCGATCGGCGTGGCCAGGATGAAGCCGCGGGCCTCGATGCCCGCCACCTTGTCGACCCCGGCCGACTCATAGTGAGCGGAGAGCTCCTCGATCACGCGAGCGAAGCTGGCCCCGTCGCGCAACACCGGGGTGATGTCCTTGAAGACGATGCCGGGAGAGGGGAAGTCCGGCACGTCGCGAATCAGATCTCGGAAGCCGTCGGCGCTCATCGCCAGATTGTACCCAGCGGGAGTGCGTGGAGAGCGGTCCTATCTACGGCGGCGCCGCTTCGGGGGCCGGGGGGCGGCGCCCGACGGAGTGGAGGGGGGCCGCTCGCCCCCGCGGGCAGGCGCCGACACCGGCTGCGTCACCGGCTCGGCGCGCCGCTCCCGAGGAGCGGGTTCCTCGAGCCGCCGCCGCCGCCGGGTCCACCCTTCCTCCCGCTCTTTCCACGCCGCCAGCAGCGGAGAGGCCACGAAGATCGACGAGTAGGTGCCGGCGCCGATGCCCACGAAGAGGGCGAGAGCGAACTCGCGGAGCGTGCTGGCGCCGAGCAGCAACGCCCCTACGAACAGCAAGCCCCCCACCGGGAGCAGGCTGGTGAGCGAGGTGTTGATGGATCGCATCAGCACCTCGTTCATGGAACGGTTGACGATCGAGGAGTAGGTGAGCTCCTCGGCGTACTCCTCGACGTTCTCCCGCACCTTGTCGAACACCACCACGGTGTCGTAGAGCGAATAACCGAGGATGGTGAGGATCGCTACCACGGTGGCTGGGGTCACCTCCAGCCCGGTCACCGAGTAGATGCCCGCGGTGAGCACCAGGTCGTGAAACAGCGCGGCGATGCCGCTCAGCGCCATCTTCCACTCGAAACGCCAGGTGATGAAGAGCACCGCCACCGCGACGAACACCAGCAGGGCGCGTATCGCACGGCGGGTGATCTCGGCCCCGAACGTCGGGCCCACCGCGTCGATGGAGGTCTCCGCCAAGCTCACCCCTGCCACCTCCGCCACCGTCTCCACCAGGGTTTGCTCGTCGTCCGGGTCCAGGGCGCCGGTCTGCACCCGCACCTGCTGGCCGTCGCCCAGCAGCTGGATGCGGGCACCCTCCAGCCCCAGCGGGGTGAGCGCCGCCCGCACGTCCTCCACCCGCGCCCCCGCCGGGTTCTCCACCTGGACGGCGATCCCTCCCAGGAAATCGACACCCAGGTTCATGTTGCGCAACCCCAGTGAGAGCAGCGCCACCATCAGCAGCAACGCCGACAGTGCGAACCAGCGCCTCCGCTTTCCCACGAAGTCGATGGTGGTCTCGCTGCGGTAAAGGCGACCGAGGACGCTCACGTGGCCACCCCGCGCCTCAGCAGGCCGGCCGCCCCGCGAATGCTGAAAAGACCGCCGTCACCCCACCGCCCCGCCGCCACCAGCGCCACCGCGTGGCGGGTGAAGAAGAGGGCGATGAACACGTCGAGAAGGGTGGCGATGCCCAGCGACAGGGCAAAACCCTTCACCGGACCGATGGCCAGCCACCACAGCAAGAAGGCGCCCAGGAACGACACCGTGTCTGCGGTGAGGATGGTGCGGAACGCGAGCCGGAAGCCCTCCTCGGCGGCCGACCGCACGGTGCGGCCGTGGCGCAGCTCCTCCTTGACCCGTTCGAAGAAGACGATGTAGGAGTCGGCGGTGATCCCCACCGACACGATGATGCCCGTGACCCCGGCCAGGGTCAGCGTCAACCCCCTAGTACTGCCCAGCACCCCGAAGATGATCACCAGCAGCGAGCCGAACACCGTCAGGCCCACCACGGTCACGGTGCCTAAGGCCCGGTAGTAGAGCATCACCACCAGGGCCACCAAGATCAGCCCGCCGATGCCGGCATAGAGGCCGGAGCGCAACGAGTCCTCACCCAGGCTCGCCGACACCTTTTGCACCTGATCGCGCTGGAATGCCACCGGCAGCGCGCCGTAGCGCAGCACCACCGCCAGGTCGCGAGCGGCCTGCTCATCGCTGCCCAGCGTGATGGTGGCCCGCCCGCCGGAGATACCTACGTTGGGATCGACGTCGTCCGCCACCTGCGGTGCGCTGATGACCTCCCCGTCGAGCACGATGGCGAGGCGCCGGCGGGCGCTCCCCACCGGTTCGGCGGCCAGTTGCTTGGTGACCTCCTCGAAGAGCTCCCCTCCGGCCGAGGTGAGGTCCAGCAGCACCTGCCACTCCCCCACCCCGATGGTGGGGAAGCCGGCTTGAGCATCGGCCACCTCGCGTCCGGTGAGAGCCGACGGGCCCACGTGGAGCACCTCGGCGATCGTGCCGTCAGCGTTGAGTTGCGGCAGCCAGGCTTCCCGGGTGGGATCGTCCTCGATGGTGAGGCCGGTATCGGGATCGACCCCGGGTGGGAACGTCGTCGTCGTGGTGGGCAGCGTGGTCGTCGTCGTGGTGGTGGACTCCTCCGCGATCGTGGTGGTGGTCCCGCCGAGAAGCTCCTGGAGCGAGTCCACGCCCTGATCCTCGCCAAGCAACAAGGGGCTGACCGGGCCCACTCCCACGTCGAGCACCGGCCGGAAGGACAGCTGGCCGGTCTGTCCGATCGCGGCCAGCGCCCGCTCCTGGTCGGTGATCCCCGGAAGCTGCACCTGGACGGTGCCGTCGCCGGAGATAGAGATCTCGGGCTCCTGGACGCCGCCGAAGTCTTCGATGCGGCGGCGCATGATCTCCACCGCCAGCTTCAGCTCCGCGTCGCCGGTGCCCTCGGGCGCCCGCAGCAACACGGAGGTACCCCCCTGGAGGTCCAATCCCAGCTTGGGGGTGGTACCGGTCACCAGTACCCATGCCAAGCCTCCCCAGGCCAGGGTGAGCACGACCAGCAGGGCGATCACTCGCCGCCGCATCTCAGTCCTCGGCGGCGTCGACCCTGCCGCCGATCGCCCGCAGCGCCACCCGCAGCCGCCCCTCTTCGACCTCCAGGATCACGGAATCCCCCTGGATGGCGCGCACCGTCCCGAAGATGCCTCCCACGGTCCGCACTCGCTGGCCGACCTCCAGTGAGTCCACCAACTGCTGCTGCTGACGCATCCGGGTCCGCTGGGGGCGGATGAGGAAGAAGTAGAAGACGAGCGCCAGGAGGAGGAACGGCAGCAAGAAGCCGAATGGGTTCCCTCCGTCGGTTTGCGCCAGGATCACGACGATGCCTCCAATGGCTGGGAGCGTGCCTCCGCGAAGAGCCCGCCCGCGCTTCGCGGGCGGTCCGTCATCGTAGCGCTCCCGGATCATCACCCGAAACCTGCCCGCGCCCCTCCGCAGGGCGCAGCTCGCCGAGACCCCCCGCGGCGATGGCCGCCCGCATCTCCGCCACGGAGGAGAGAGTGAAGGTGAGGTTGTGTACGGTGATCAGACGGTGAGCCAGCAGCTCGTCGGTCACCACCAGATGCCGCACGTAGGCGCGGCTGTAGCTGGCACAGGTGGGGCATGGGCAGTCGGCCTGGAGCGGCTCTTCGGAGGCAGCGAACTCCGCCCGGCGAATGTTGAAGTCGCCCCTTGCGCTCAACACCTTGCCGTGACGGGCCAGCCGGGTGGGCCACACGCAGTCGAAGAGGTCGGCTCCCCTCCTCACCGCCTCCAACATGCCGGCAGCGTCCCCCAGTCCCATCACGTACCGAACCCCGTCCGCCGGCAGCTCCGCCATGGCGGCCTCCATCGCCCGGTTGCGCTCCTCCGCCGACTCACCCACCGACAGGCCGCCGATCCCGAAGCCGGGGAAACCGAGGGCGGCGGTGGCCCGCGCGCTGCGCGCCCTCAGTTCGGGGTCGGTGCCGCCCTGCACGATCCCGAACAGCGCTTGGTTGGAGCGCCGATGGACGCGCAGGGCCCGCTCCGACCACCGCAAGGTGCGCTCCATGGCCGCGATCACCTCCTCCTGCGGGGCCGGCAGGCCGATGCAGACGTCCAGCACCATGGCCACGTCGGGACCGAGGCGCTCCTGGACCCGCACCGCCTCCTCGGGAGTGAGCCGCACCGCCGAGCCGTCGTAGCTGGAGCGAAACGTGGCCCCCTCCTCATCGATGGATGGATCCAGCGAGAAGACCTGATAACCCCCGGAATCGGTGAGCAGCGGACCGTCCCAGGCCATGAAGCGGTGCAGCCCTCCGAGGCGCTCCACTACCTCGGCCCCGGGACGCAACATGAGGTGGTAGGTATTGGCGAGCACAATCTCGGTTCCTGCGCGCCGCAGGTCGGCGCTGTCCACCGCCCGCACCGTCCCTCGCGTACCCACCGGCATGAAGGCGGGGGTTCGGACGGCACCGTGCGGGGTGTGCAGCACCCCGGCGCGTGCCGCCCCATCGGTCGCCTCCACCGTGAAGTGCACCGGGTCGCTCATCCCGCCCTCTCGGCGTACATGGCGTCCCCGAAGGACAAGAAACGGTAGCCGCGGGCCAGGGCGTGGGCGTAGGCCGTCCGCCAAGCCGGCCCCATGAACGCCGCCAGCAGCACCACCAACGTCGAGGCGGGCACGTGGAAGTTGGTGACGAGGCCATCCACCACCACGAACCGGTAGCCCGGCCGGATGAAGAGGTCCGTGGTGCCATCGCCCGGCTCCACCAGGCCCTGCGGCGTTCCCCTGCTCTCCAGGGCACGCACCACGCTGGTGCCCACCGCGATCACCCGGCCCCCGCGGCGCCGGCAAGCTTCGATTGCAGACGCGGCGGCGGGGTCCACCTGGAACCACTCCCGATGCATCTGGTGGTGGTCGAGCGCCTCGGACGTGATGGGGCGGAAGGTGTCCAGGCCCAGGTGGAGGTCGATCTTGGTCAGATTCACGCCGGCCCCCTCCAGGCCCTCCACCACGCGCGGAGTGAAGTGAAGCCCGGCGGTGGGAGCGGCCGCCGAGCCGGTGCGGTCGGCGAAGATCGTCTGGTACCGCTCCGAGTCGGCAAGCGGCCGCCGTATGTAGGGCGGTAGCGGCACCTCACCCGCCTCTGCCAGCAGGGTCTCTACATCACCCCCGTCCCGGACTCGCAGGGACAGCACGGCTACCCCGCCAACCGGCTCCTGGTACACCTCGCCTTCGATGGGTCCGAAATCGAGCACCGCACCCCTGCGGAGACGCCGCGCCGGCCGTACCAGCGCCTCCCAACGCCCCTCGTCGAGATGCCGCAGCAACAGGGCCTCCAACGCGCCTCCCGACGCCGCCTTGCGGCCTCGCAGCCGGGCCGCTCGGACTCGGGTCCGGTTGACGACTACCAGGTCGCCGGCCCGCAACAGCCCCGGAAGATCCCGGACGTGATAATCCCGAAGGTCTCTGGTGTCGAGGAGAGCCGCGGCGTCTCGCGGTTCCGCCGGCTGTTGGGCGATGGCCGCTTCGGGCAGCACATAACGGAAGTCTTCGGTGCGCACCACCAGAAGGCTAGGCAGCAAGCTCAGTCGAGCAGCGTGGGCGGGCCCGGTGGGGTCACCCCGAGGTGGGCGAACGCCGCCGGCGTCGCCACCCGACCGCGCGCCGTGCGCTGCAGCATCCCGATCTGGAGCAGGTAGGGCTCATAGGCATCCTCGACCGTCTCCGGCTCTTCCCCCACCGCGATCGCCAGCGTGGACAGCCCCACCGGGCCACCCCCGAAGCTCTCCACCAGCGATTCCAGGATGGAGCGATCGACCTTGTCCAGCCCCAGCTCGTCGATCTCGAACACCTCAAGCGCCGTGAGCGCGGTGGGACCGTCGACCATGCCGTCGGCCCGGGCTACCGCATAGTCGCGCAGCCGGGCCAGGAGGCGGTTGGCGATGCGCGGCGTGCCCCGGCTGCGGCTCGCCACCAGCCGGGCTCCCTCGTCGGTGACGGACACCGCCAGGATCCCGGCCGAGCGCCGCACGATGGCCTCCAACTCGTCGACCGTGTAGTAGTCGAGCTTGTCGGCGATCCCGAAGCGATCGCGCAGCGGGGCCGCCACCTTTCCGGTGCGCGTGGTGGCACCCACCAGAGTGAACCGCGGCAGGTCGAGCCGCACCGACTGCGCCGATGGCCCCTTGCCGAAGACGATGTCGAGCTGGAAGTCCTCCATCGCCGGGTAGAGGACCTCTTCGACGGCGCGCGGCAGTCGATGGATCTCGTCCACGAAAAAGACGTCCCCGGCTTCGAGGCTGGTGAGAATGGCCGCCAGGTCGCCGGGGCGCTCCAGCGCCGGTCCCGAGGTGACTCTCAGCCGGCAACCCATCTCGTGGGCGATGATGCCCGCCAGGGTGGTCTTGCCCAACCCGGGTGGCCCGGAGAGGAGCACGTGATCGAGGGATCTGCCCAGGGTTTGGGCGGCCTCGATGCTGATGCCCAGCCGCTCCTTGAGCTTGCCCTGACCGACGAAGTCGCCCAGCTGTTGCGGTCGCAGTGTACCTTCCACCGCGACCTCTTCCGGCAGCGGCGCCGCGGTGAGCAAGCCCTCCTCCCTCATCGCCCCCCCAGCTCCTGGAGGGCGCGTCGCAGCTGCTCCTCGAGCGGCAGGTCGCCGGGCACCGAGGACACCACTTCGCGAATCTCGCCGGCTCCGTAGCCGAGGCCCCGCAACGCCTCGCGTAGCGCTCCCAGCGGGCTGCTCGCCGAAGTGAGCTCTGCCTCCGCCGCCGCCAGCTTGGGTCGCAGCTCCAGGATCAGCCGCTGGGCGCTGCGCTTGCCGATGCCGGGCACCACCGTCAACGCCTCGGCATCTTCCACCGCCACCGCGCTGCGCAGCTCGCCGGGGCGGAGTGCGGAGAGGATCGCCAGCGCCACCTTGGGGCCCACTCCCGACACTCCGAGCAGCACCCGGAAGAGGTCCCTCTCCTCCTCGCTGGGAAACCCGAAGAGCGTCAGGGCGTCCTCCCGCACGTGCAGGTGGGTGTGCAGCACCACCTCTTCGCCCAGCGACGGCAGCTCGGCAAGGGTGCGCGCGGCGAGCAGCACCTCGTACCCCACGCCGGCCACGTCCACCACCACGGCGTCGGGACGGCGCGCCACCAGCGCGCCCCGCACCCGGCCGATCACGGCACCACCTCCAGCTTGCGGCGTTCCGCCGCCAGTCCGTTGGCACGACGGCGCGCCACCACCCTGGCTCGTGCTCGGCCACCCGGCCGATGACGGCACCACCTCCATCGCGGGGCGTGCCAGCCGCAGGCGGCACCGCGCCATCGCCAGCCCGTCGGCGGGACGGCGCGCCACCAGCGCGCCTCGTACTCGGCCAGCCGGCCGATCACGGCACCACCTCCATCTCGGGGCGGGCCATCTGCAGGTGGCACAGGGCCACCGCCAGCGCGTCGGCGGCGTCGGGCGGTTCGGGAACGGTCCCCATGCCGAGTCGCCGGGCGACGGTCCGCTGCACCTGCTCCTTCGGAGCGCGGCCGTAGCCGGTGACTGCGCTCTTCACCCGGGAAGGGGTGTACTCGTGCACCTCGACCCCGGCCTCGGTCAGCGCCAGCATCACCACTCCCGAGGCGCGGCCCACCGCCACCGCGGTTCGCAGGTTGCGGTTCACGAAGACCTCCTCGATGGCGGCAACCTGCGGCGTGAACTCAGCGAGAATGGCGCGTACATCGCGGTACAGCTCGTGGAGGCGGGCCCCCTGCGATCGACCCCGCTCGGTGCGTATCACCCCCACCGCGACCGGGCGCGGCACACCGTCGCCGCCGTCGATGATTCCATATCCGGTGGTGGTCAGCCCGGGATCGATGCCCAACACGAACATATGTACGGGAGTGTAGTGCCGGGCCCCGTCATCGCTATGTCTTTCCCGAAGCCCGAGGCTAGGAAGCGGACAGCTCCATGAGCAGCTCGTCGGGCATGTCGAAGTTGGAGTAGACCGCCTGTACGTCGTCCAAGTCCTCGAGGGCGTCGATGAGTCGCAGCAGTTTCGGGGCGTTGGCGACGTTGACGGGCACCGTGCTCATCGGCACTTGGGTGACCTCGGCGCTCTCGATACGCAGCTCGGCGTCCTCCAGCGCCTCGGTGACCTGGCGGAAGTCGCCCGGCGCGCTGATCACCTCGCACATGTCGCCGGCAGGACGAACGTCCTCCGCCCCAGCGTCGAGCACCGCCAGCATCACCGTGTCCTCGTCCCCTTCGACGAGGACGTATCCCTTGGGCTGGAACAGGTAGCCCACCGAACCGGGCTCACCGAGGTTGCAGCCGTTGCGGGTGAAAGTGGAGCGCACGTCCGAGGTCGCCCGGTTGCGGTTGTCGGTGAGGACGTTCACGTACAGCGCCACCCCGCCGGGGCCGTAGCCCTCGTACCAGATCTCCTCGTAGTGGGCGCCCTCCACCTCCCCCGTGCCGCGCTTGATGGCACGTTCGATGTTGTCGTTGGGAACCGAGGCGCTGCGCGCCTTGTCGATCGCCGAAGACAGCGTCGGGTTGGCCGCCGGATCCCCCCCTCCTTCCTTTGCCGCCACCTCGATGGCCCGCACCAGCTTGGCGAACAGCTTGCCGCGTCGGGCGTCCTGCGCCGCCTTCTTGTGCTTGATGGTGGACCACTTCGAGTGACCGGACATCAGCGCCGCTCCTCCTTCTCCCCCGCGTGCCCGCCCCGACCGGCCATCTCCAGCAGCAAGGCGTGCACCCGGGAATCGTCCGTCAGCTCAGGATGAAAAGCGGTGGCCAGCACCGCCCCCTGCTGCACCATCACCGGGTGACCCGCGTACTCGGCCAGCACCCGTACTTCGCTCCCCACCTTGGCCACCCACGGCGCCCGGATGAACACCCCGTGGAACGAGTCATCGAAACCCTCCACGGCAAGCTCGGCCTCGAAGGACTCGTTCTGCCTGCCGAAGGCGTTGCGTTGCACGATCACATCCAGCACCCCGAGTTGTGGCTGGTCGCCCGCAGTGACCCCGGAGGCCAGCAAGATCATGCCGGCACAGGTCCCAAAGGCCGGCAGCCCGCCGTCAATTGCGTCGCGGAGGGGATCCAGCAGCCCGTAGAGACGAGCCAGCCTGCCGATGGTGGTCGACTCCCCACCGGGGATGACGATCGCGTCCAGCCCGGCGAGTTCTGCGGGGCTGCGCACCTCCACAGGCTCCGCCCCCAGACCGCGCAGCACCCGAGCGTGCTCCCGAACGTCTCCCTGCAAGGCGAGGATGCCGACCCGCGCCATCGGTCACCAACCTCGCGTCTGCAACAGCTCCGATGGCTCCAGTTTGTCGACTTCGATGCCCGGCATCGCCTCGCCAAGTCCGCGCGACACCTTGGCGATAACCGCCGGGTCCTGGAAAAAGGTGGTTGCCTCGACGATGGCGCGGGCCCGCGGCGCGGCGTCTTCACTCTTGAAGATCCCCGACCCGACGAACACTCCGTCGCAGCCGAGTTGCATCATCAGGGCGGCGTCGGCCGGGGTGGCGATACCGCCGGCGGCGAAGTTCACCACCGGCAACCGTCCGGTATCGGCTACCTCCCGCACGAGTGCCAGCGGCGCCGCCAGGTCCCGGGCGGCGGCCATCAGCTGATCGGGCCCCTTGGTGCCGAGGGCCCGGATCTCGTTGCTGATGTGCCGCATGTGGCGCACTGCCTCTACCACGTTGCCGGTACCTGCCTCGCCTTTGGTGCGGATCATGGCAGCCCCCTCCCCGATGCGGCGCAGCGCCTCGCCCAGGTCACGCGCCCCGCACACGAAGGGGGTGGTGAACGCCCATTTGTCGATGTGGTGCTCCTCGTCGGCGGGAGTGAGCACTTCCGACTCGTCGATGTAGTCGACGCCGAGAGCCTGCAGGACCTGAGCCTCCACGAAGTGTCCGATGCGCACCTTGGCCATCACCGGGATCGACACCGCGGCCATGATCTCCTCGACCTTGGCGGGATCGGCCATGCGGGCCACTCCCCCTTCGCGGCGAATGTCGGCCGGGACCCGCTCCAGCGCCATCACCGCGACCGCACCGGCCTCCTCGGCGATCTTGGCTTGACCGGCATCGACGACGTCCATGATGACGCCGCCTTTCAGCATCTCTGCGAGGCCGCGCTTCACCAGATCGGTGCCTTGCTCCACCTAGTTCTCCTTGAACGGCACTCCGATTCTACTGCCAGACCACGCTCCTGCCGACGGGTACCACTTCCACCCAGGTGACTCCGCCGGCGAGGAATACCGGCCGGCCCACCTCGTCGAAGAGCCGTACCACGTCCTGCTCCCGGCCCCGCTCCCAGCTCCCGGTCACGACGAAACCGTCGCGAAACACCACCGCCTCGCCGACGCCGAGGAGCCGGAAGTCCGGCACCGGGCTCCCGGCGGCATCGGTGCGACCAGTGGGCACCTCGGGCACGTACAGCACCACGACGTTGGCGGCCACCAACCGCTCTCCACTCTCGGTGACGTGGGGACGCTGCCCGTTGAAGCGCAGCCACCCCGCGTCGCTCGACGACCACCGGTATACCGCGGAGAAGCCCGCCGAGAGCTCAATCTCCACCGTGAGCGCCGGCTTGGCCTCCTCGGTGGGGTCCCCGAAGGGCAGCGTCAGACCGGCAGGTGGGAGTACTCCCCGGGCCGCTGCCAGCGCCAGGATCGGATCGACCATGAGGTCGTAGGGCGGAGGCCGTCCGGGATCGCGCCGGTACACCGCTTCGCCCAGCGCGGGATGACCTACGTCCACCGCCACCCGACGCACCGCCTCCACCACGGGCGCCACTCCTCCCGAGTGGGCCACTGCGGCCTGGAACGGTCCCAAGAGGTCGTCGTCCACCTCCCGCAAGCTGCGCACCGGGCCCACCTCGTCGGGGAGCTGCGACTGGAAGAGCGCGAGCAATCGCACCAGACCTCCCTCGACGGGGGTCTCGAACACCAAATCGGCGTCTTCGAGGCCCTTCTGGGGTCGCCCTTGCGGGGAGTTGTCGATCTTCACCGCCAGTATGGGGACTTGCGCCGGGTTGACGCTGGCGGGCCGCCCGGTGAGCGGCCACACTGCTCCCGTCGCCGGCGGCAGCGTGGTCGTCGTGGCCGCGACGGCCGTCGTGGAGGTCGGCGGGACCGTTGTGGTGGTGGTCGTCGTGGCCGCCGCCGTCGTCGGCGATGGAGAGCCACGACCGAGCTGTACCGCTCCGGCGGCCGCCAGAATCACGACGGTCCCTCCAGCCACTGCGGCCAGCACCCGGCGGTGCTGGGGCGATAGATCGCGCACGAATTGCGATGGGGATTTCACGGCGCCTCTCCGACGCCCTCACGCTAGCGGCGTCTCATCCCACGGGGTCAGGCGCACGCTTCGGCATAGACGTCCAGGTAACGGTCGAGCACGTGGGCCCAATCGAAGAGCTCGGCTCGTTGGGAGCCTTTCGTCGCCAATGCCGTGCGCAACGCATCCTCCCGCAACACGCGGACCAGCGCCGCGGCCAGCGCGGCAGGATCGCCCGCCGGAACCAGCGTTCCCGCCCCTCCCAGTAGCTCGCGAAAGCCCCGCAGATCGGAGGCCACGACCGCACAGCCGGCCGCCATCCCCTCCAGTACCGTGATCCCGAAACTCTCTCCTCCCAGGTTGGGAGCGCAGAAGACTCCGGCGGCGGCAAGTGCTCGCCGCTTCTCCTCATCGGGAAGCCTCCCCCGGAAGCACACCCCGGCCGGCGCTCGCTCCCGGACGGCTCCCAACACTTCCAGCTCTGCGTCCGGGACTTCGCGCCGTACCCGGGGCCAGGCGGTGAGCAACACGTCGAGGCCCTTGCGCGGCTCGTCGCGGCCCAGGAACACCACCCGCCGGTCTCGCCGCTCGAGGGGAACCCGGTAGGAGGCAACCTCCACCCCATTGGGCACGATGCGCACGGCAGCCGTCAGCGGACGGGCCGGCTCGGCCGCCACCTCGCTCACCGCCGTCACCGCCCGCGTCTCGCGCAGCAGTCGCTTCCACAGTGGTGCGGCGATGCGGTACAAGCGGCGCACCCCCGGCGAGGCGTCGGCGTGGAACGTCGCCACGACCGCAATCCCGGCCGTGAGCGCTGCCGGCGCCACCAGCGGCACGAAGGGCTCGTGAACGTGCACCACATCGGCGCCCTGGACTGCCGCCCGCACCCGGCCCATGACCCCGGGACCCAGTGCCACCGGGGCCACCGAACGGTTGGCGCGCACCCTCACCGTCCTACCCACCAGCCGCGCTCCCTCCGGCCCGCTGTCCCCGGGGCCCACCAGCCAAGCCTCGTGGCCGGCGCCACCCAGCCGGGCTGTGAGCTCCACGGCCTGAGACTGCACACCACCGGGCCGGCCGAGATCGTAGGGGCAGACGACGGCCACCCTCATGGCTGCCGGCGATCGGAGGGCCAGTTGGGCTGCAGCAGATGCCACTGGGTTGGAGCCACCCTGACCATCTTCTCCAGCGCCTCGGCCAGCACCGCGATGCCCTGCCGCAACCGCTCCTCTTGAGGCCCCTCCGCAGGCATCGGGAGTGGCTCCCCAACCACCAAGTGGTGCCCGCGACCGGGGGCGAAGTACGAGGCCACCGGCAGGATGGGAGCACCGCTGCGCAGCGCGAGACCGACCGCGCCCACCGGCAGAGTGGTCTCCTCGCCGAAGAAGGTGACCGGTAGCCCCCGCCCGGACAGATCCCGGTCGGTCAACAGCGCCACCGCCCCGCCTTGCTGCAGGAACCGGCGCAGCCGGCGCATCACCCCGGGGCTGCCGTCCGCCAGCACCACTCCGATGCCGAGCTGCTCCCGCAGGTTCACGAACCAGGACACCACCCGCCGGTTCGCCAGCGCCTCAGCGGCCGCCACCAGCGCAATGTCCTCGCGGCGCGCCACCGCGCCGGCCACCTCCCAGTTGCCTACGTGGGGCAGCGCGAAGATCATTCCGGTGCCGGCGTCGCGGGCTGCCAACGCAAACTCCAGCCCGTCGACGTGGATGTGCTCCAGCACACCCGGCAGCCGCCTCGGCCGCAACCACAGCACCTCCGCCCAATAGCGGCCGTAGGAAGCGAACATCTCCCGGGCCTCCGCCTCCAGGTCGGCGTCGTCTCCGAGCACTCGCCGCATGTGACGGCGGGCCATCTCCCGGCGCCGGCCTCCCCAGCGGTAGGCGAGTCGCCCGGCGAGGGTACCCAAGCGACGAATCACCGGCTCCGGAAGCAGCCCCACCATTCCGGCCGCCAGCCGGTAGGCGCCGTAGACCAGCCAGCTCTTCACGCCTCGAGCCGCTGCCACGTGCGCAGGAAGCGTTGCCCCACCGTGAGCCAGCTGAGCGCCGCCATGGCCCACAGCATGGGGCCCACTTGGTCGAGGACCAGACCGGCGGTGAACAGGATCACCCGCTCCGCCCGGCCCATCAACCCGCCCCGCCCGTCGACCCCGCTGCTCTCCGCCTTGGCTCGCAGGTAGGGGATGAGCAGGGCCGCACCCAAATTGGACACGCAGAGCAGCACGAAGACGGGCCGTCCGGCGACGAAGTAGGCCAGGCCGGCCCAGGTGGCGGTCTCCCCGACGCGGTCGGCCACCGAATCCACCAGCGCACCACTCACCGAGGCGCTGCCGGTGGCGCGCGCCACCGACCCGTCGAGGCCGTCGAGAACGCTGCCCACCGCCGCCACCGTGGCCCCCTCCCACAGGCGGCCCAGGGCGATGAGCACCGCTCCCGCGAGGGTCAACGCCAGCCCGATCAGGGTGAGTGAGGTAGGAGTGAACCCCGCCCGTGCCAGCCCGCGGCCCAGCGGGCTCACGATGCGCTCGACACGGCCACGGACCCTGAGCTCGATCACCGTCTGCTCCCTTGCGTCCTGCAACGTACCACAGGGGCCGGGGGCTCTCCCGTTGTCGTTACAATCCGGGCCAACCGTTTCATTGGAGGTCGTGTGGTCCCCGAGAAGATCCGCAACGTGGCGCTGGTCGGACACGGCGGCAGCGGCAAGACGTCACTCAGCGAGGCTCTGCTGTTCACCGCCGGAGCGACCACCCGCCTGGGCCGGGTCGAGGAAGGGAACACGATCACCGACTTCGAGCCAGAGGAGATCGAACGGGGTATCTCCCTCAGCCTGGGGCTGGCCAGCTTCACATGGAAAGACCACAAGGTCAACCTCATCGACTCCCCCGGCTATGCCGACTTCGTGGGCGACGCCCGCTCGGCGTTGCGCGCCGCCGACCTAGCCCTCTTCGTGGTGTCCGGGGTCGAAGGCGTGGAGGTGCAGACCGAGCTGCTGTGGCGGGCCGCAGAGGAAGAGGGTATTCCCCGGGTGGTCTTCGTGGGCAAGCTCGACCGCGAGCGCGCGTCGCTGCCCCGCGTGCTCGGTGAGCTGCGCGACGCGTTCGGCAAACGCGTCGCTCCCCTCCAGATGCCCATCGGTTCCGAGATCGCCCTGCGCGGCGTGGTGCGCATCGTCTCCAACAAAGGGCATGTCTACGAAGGGGGCCGCCCCATCGGTAGCAGTACCGAGGTCCCCGAGGAGATCCAGGCCGAGGTGGCGCAGACCCGCACCCAGCTCGTGGAGGCGGTGGTGGAGACGGACGACGCGCTCTTGGAGCGCTACTTCGAAGGCGAGGAGCCGGCGCCGGAGCAGATGGTGTCCGCGGTTCATGCCGGCATGCTCGCCGGAGAGATCTTCCCGGTGCTGTGCGGGTCTGCGACCCAGCTCATCGGCATCGACGCCCTGGCCGACTTCATCACCGACTTCGGTCCTACTGCGCTGGAGCGGCCCTCCCCGCCCCTGGCCGAGGGCGATCGGCTCGAGCTAGCAGCCGACGGGCCCACCGTGGCATACGTCTTCAAGTCTCTGTCCGACCCGTACGTGGGTCGCGTCTCGCTGTTCCGCGTCTTCTCCGGCACCCTGCGGGTCGACGACGAGTTGGAGAACCCAGCCCGCGGCACCAAGAGCCGCATGCACAACCTGTTCTTCATGCAAGGCAAGGAGCATCACGACGCCGCTGAGGTGGTGGCGGGCGATATCGCAGCCGTGGCCAAGGTGGAATCGGCCTTCGCCGGTGACACCCTGCGCAGTGCCGGTGCGGCGGTCCGCATCCAACCGGTCGAGTACCCGGCGCCGGTGATGAGCCTGGCGGTGGGCCCCAAGTCGGCCCACGACGAGGACAAGCTGTCGACCGCCTTGCAGCGAGCGGTCGAGGAGGACGCCACTCTCCACGTAGAACGCCGGGCGGAGACCAAGGAGACGGTGCTCTCCGGGCTCGGGGACGCGCACCTCGATGTGACGGTGGCCCGGATCGCGCGCAAGTTCGGCGTGGAGATGGTCACCGAGGTGCCCAAGGTGCCCTATCGGGAGACCATCACCGACTCCGGGCAGGCGGAGGGCAAGCACAAGAAGCAGACCGGAGGCCGAGGGCAGTTCGGGGTGGCCGTGGTGGAGTTCGAGCCGCTGCCGCGCGGCAGCGGTTACGAGTTCGTGGACGACATCAAGGGCGGTGCCATCCCGCGCCAGTTCATCCCCGCAGTGAACAAGGGCATACAGGAAGCGATGGATCGAGGAATCCGCGCCGGATACCCGGTGATCGACCTGCGCGCCCGGCTGTTCGACGGTAAGTACCACTCGGTCGACTCCGACGAGATGTCTTTCCGGATGGCGGGCATCCTCGCCTTCCGCGAAGCCACCCCCTCGCTAGGTCCGGTCCTGCTGGAGCCCATCATGACCGTGGTCATTCGCATCCCGGACGAGTACACCGGAGACGTCATCGGCGACCTCAACGCCAAGCGGGGCCGGGTGCTCGGTATGGACTCCGAGGGCCCGCTCCGGGTCGTGACCGCAGAAGTGCCCATGGCCGAGATCGGACGTTACGCCGTCGATCTCCGCTCGATGACCCAAGGACGCGGCACGTTCTCGGTGGAGTTCGACCACTACGCGGAAGTGCCCCATCAGGAAGCAGAGAAGGTGATCGCAGCGGCCAAGGAGAACGACTCCTGACAGGCCGCCCGGTCCAGGGAGGAAGGGAAGCCATGTCCGACGCAGAGCTCCGCGCAGGTGATCACGAGCTGACGTTGCCGGTGTTCTCCGGCACCGAGGGCGAAACAGCCATCGATATCAGCAAGCTGCGCGCCGAGACGGGGCTGGTGGCGTTCGATCGCGGCTTCGGCAATACCGCCGAGGCCCGGAGCTCGGTCACCTTTCTCAACGGCGAGCAGGGCATCCTCCGCTACCGCGGCTATCCCATCGAGCAGCTCGCCGAGCACTCCAGCTACTTGGAGAGCTCCTACCTGCTGTATTACGGAGAGCTGCCCACCAAGGCCCAGCTCGACGAGTACACCGAGGAAATCACCCATCACACGCTGCTGCGGGAGGACATGAAGCACCTCTTCGAGGCTTTCCCCCACGGGGCACATCCCATGCAGATCCTCTCCTCGGCGACTTCGGCGCTGGCCACCTATTACCCGGACGCCCTCGATCCCACCGACCTGGACGCGGTGGAGATCAGCGCCAAGCGCCTCACCGCCAAGATCACCACGATGGTGGCCTGGTCCTACAAGTACCGCGCCAGCCAGGCCTACATCTACCCCCGCAACGACCTCGACTACTCCTCGAACTTCCTCCACATGATGTTTGCCGTACCGGCGGAGGAATACCACGTCGACCCGGTCGTCGCCCGAGCCATGGACCTGCTGTTCATCCTCCACGCCGACCACGGGCAGAACCTGTCCGCCTCGACGGTGCGCATGGTGGGATCCGGCCAGGCCGACCTGTTCTCCTCGGTATCCGCGGGCATCCAAGCGCTGTCGGGGCCCCTCCACGGGGGCGCCAACCAGCGGGTCGTGGAGATGCTCCAGCAGATCATCGATGACGGCGGCGACCTCGCCGCGTACGTCGCCAAGGCCAAGGATCCGGACGACCCCTTCCGCCTCATGGGATTCGGGCACCGCGTCTACAAGAACTTCGATCCCCGGGCTCAGATCATCAAGGCGACCGCTTCCGAGGTTCTCGACAAGCTCGGAGTCGAGGACCCGCTTCTCGATTTGGCCGTCGAGTTGGAGCAGGTGGCGTTGGCCGACGACTACTTCGTGGAGCGGAAGCTGTATCCCAACGTGGACTTCTATTCGGGGATCATCTACCGGGCGATGGGATTCCCCGTCGACATGTTCACCGTGCTGTTCGCCATCGGCAGATTGGCGGGCTGGATCGCCCAATGGAAGGAAGCAGCGCTGGATCCGACGGGCCGGATCAGCCGTCCTCGCCAGGTCTACATCGGTGAGACGGAGCGCAACTACGTTCCCATCGAGCAGCGCTGATCCGCGGCCGGAGCGGGACGCTTCTCAGTCGGGTATGGCCTCCTCGTAGGGCTCACCGGCCACGGCTGCGCTGACGCCGTCGATACGTACCAGCGCCCGGGTGCGGGGCGGCTCGTCGGCGGAGTAGAGCAGGACGTTCCACACCGGCCGCGCTCGCCAGCCTTCGAACCGCACTGCAGCAGAGGCGTGTCCCACCGGGAAGGACACCAGGCGAGCGGCGATCCCTACGGCGCGCACCTCCTCCACGCGTAACTCCCAGGCCGCAACGAAGTGGTACAACCCGAGGAGGGCCAGCACGACGGCAACCACCACCCACCCCGACCATCCCTCGGCCACCGCGGTTGCGGATGCCGTCGCGGCCCCCGCCAGGTAGATCATTCCCGCCACGCGTCGGCGTCGCGGGCTGGGGAAGCGGTAGGGCACCGCGGCGCCGGCGTCGAGATCGGCGGGTACCCCCGCCGCCTCCGCCACGTCGCGCGGGATCTCGATCTCCATCCCGGCCAGGTTAGCCTCGCCCCGTCGCCCGCTAGCGAGGGGGGCGGGCCAGCTCGGCGAGCCGCTGCGCAGCCTCCTCGAGCGCGATGCCGCGCTCATCCCGGTCTTCACCGTAGAGCCGTAAGCCCACCGTGCCCTCCGCGACGTCCTGGTCCCCAACCACCAACACCGCGGGATGCTTGTGGGTCAACGCCCGCCGGATCTTCTCTCCCACCGTCTCGTCGGAGTCGTCCACTTCGACACGCAGGTCGTGCGCCCGCAGCGTCTTCGCCACCTGCGCCGCATACCCGGCATGCCGGTCGGCCACCGGCAGCACGCTCACCTGCACCGGGGCGAGCCAGGCAGGGAGAGCGCCGGCGTAGTGCTCGACGAGAATCCCGAAGAAGCGCTCCACCGCACCCAGCAGAGCGCGGTGGATCATCACCGGCCGCTCGTGCTCGTTGGCGGCGTTGGTGAAGTGGATATCGAAGTTCTCCGGCTGGGCGAAGTCCACCTGGATGGTGGACAGCTGCCAGCGCCGCCCGATGGCGTCCCGGATGTGGACGTCGATCTTCGGCCCGTAGAAAGCCGCCTCTCCCTCGGCGAGCTGATATGGGAGCCCAGCCCTTTCCAGCGCGCGGCGCAGTGCCTCGGTGGCCTCGTCCCACAGCGACTCCTCGCCCATCCACTTGCCCGGGTCCCGGGTGGACAGCTCGGCCTCGAACTCCTCCAATCCGAAATCGCGCAGCACCATCAGCGTGAAGTCGAGCAAGTTCTGCAGCTCGCTCTCCAGCTGGTTCCGCGCGCAGAAGATGTGGCTGTCGTCCTGGGTGAACCCGCGGGCTCGCAGCAGCCCGTGGATCACCCCGGACCGCTCGTAGCGGTACACCGTGCCGAGCTCGAAGAGCCGCAACGGAAGCTCCCGGTACGAGCGGCTCCGGCTGCGGTACACGAGCACGTGGAAGGGACAGTTCATCGGCTTCACGAAGTAGGCATCGCCCTCGTCGAGCTCCATCGCCGGATACATGTTCTCGGCGAAGAACTCCACGTGACCCGAGGTCTCCCACAACGCTGATCGGGCGACATGGGGCGTGAACACCAGCTCATAGCCGTGAGCCACATGAGTACGCCGGGTGTAGTCCTCCATGACGGTCCGCACCGTGCCGCCCTTGGGATGCCAGACCGCGAGCCCGCTGCCGAGCTCCCGGGGAAAGGAGAACAGGTCTAGCTCCGGACCCAAGCGACGATGGTCCCGCCGCTCCGCCTCCTCCAGGCGATGCAGGTAGTCCTCCAGGGCCCGGGGCGACTCCCATGCGGTCCCGTAGATACGCTGCAGTTGAGCACGCTTCTCGTCGCCCCGCCAGTAGGCGCCGGCGCTGCGCATGAGCTTCACCGCGGCGAGGCGGCCCGTCGATGGAACGTGAGGGCCGCGGCACAGGTCGACGAACTCTTCGTTGCGGTACACAGACACCACGTCACCGCCGGCGAGCTCGCTCTCCTCTACCGATTCGATGATCTCCACCTTGTAGGGCTGCGCCGCGAACAGCTCGAGGGCCGCTTCCTTGGAGAGCTCCTGGCGCTCGAAGGGCTGATCCGCGGCGATGATCTCCGCCATCCGCTGCTCGATCCGCTCCAGATCCTCGGGAGTGAAGGAGCGGCCGATGTCGAAGTCGTAGTAGAAGCCGTCCTGAATGGGAGGTCCGATGGCGAAATGGGCCCCGTCGTAGAGGGACAGCACCGCCTGCGCCATCACGTGGGCCGCCGAATGGCGCAGCACCTCTCGCCCCGCGTCCGAGTCCTCGGTGACGACCTCGAAGTGGCCTCCGCGGGGAAGGGCGCGGTTGAGGTCGAGTAGCTCGCCGTCGAGGCGCACCGCCACCGCCGCGGCGGCGAGACGGGGCCCGATGGCGCCCGCGACGTCGCCCCCGGTGGACCCCTCCGGGTGCTCGGCGACGCTGCCATCGGGAAGGATGAGTTCCAGGGCCATGGTGGCTCGCTCCAATCTCCGCCGCCGTAGGGTACCCCCGCTGCGGCCTCCCTTCGGCGTCATTCCCTGCTGGGCGGCCGCCGCTGCGGGGACGGCGGGCCGCGGCGGGCCAGCCGGCGATCTAGAGACGGGTGATGAAGGATCGGTCCACGTGATCGAGGTGGAAGCCGAGATGCTCGTAGAGCGCCAGCGCCGGGGGGTTGGTGGCGTCCACGTAGAGCATGCCGGTGGAGGCGCCGCCCCGCTGGTGGAGGTACCACAACCCATCGAGCGCCAGCGCCCGGCCCAGCCCGCAGCCCTGCCGTTCCGGGGCCACTGCGATGACGTAGATCTCCCCCAACCCCTGCGGATGCAACTTGGTCCAACAGAACCCCACCAGCACGCCGTCTTCCCAGGCCATGCGGAATCCTTCCGGATCGAACCACGGCTGCTGCTGGCGATGCCGCAGCACCTCGAGCGTCCAGAAGCCGTTCTCGGGATGACCGGCAAAGGCCCGATTGTTCAGCTCCAGCCACGCTTCCTCGTCGCTGTCTCGGCGAAAGGGGCGAATCTCCACACCCGCGGGGAGACGGGGACGGTCGTCCGGAGGCAGGGGGCGCCGTACTTGGCGCAGTTCCCGCTCTTCCTCGAACCCGAGCCGGCGCAGCAGGCCGGCCAGGGCCGGCTGGAACATCCACAGCCGGGCCAGCTTGCCCCCCGCCCGGCGCGCCTCCGCCAGCGCGGCGTGCAGCAACTCCCCGAGCACGTCATCGGTGCGGCGTAGCGGGTGTACCGCCACCTCCAGGGTGCTGGTCGCTCCCCCGGGGTGAGGGGTGACATGGGCGTAGGCGATCACTTCTCCGGCGTCGTGGCCGACGATGCCGATGCTCTCGGCGTCCATTCCCCCCACCAGCTCGAGATACTTGTGCTCGCCGAGGGGCGCATGGCCGTCGGCGATGCGGCACGACTCGAACAGCCGCTCGAGTTCGGCGAGGTCGTGGGGGAGGAAGACGGGACGCAGCTCCATCGCGGCCCACAGTAGGCGCCGGCGGGCACATACCCGGGATTGGGCCGGCGGCCATCTATCCTCACGGTCCGTGAGCAGGATCGGTCTGGTCCTCGGCGGGGGCGGTATCACCGGGGCCGCCTACGAGATCGCCGTTCTCATGGCTATCGAGATGGCCACCGGCTGGGACCCCAACGACGCCGACGTGATCGTCGGCACCTCCGCCGGTTCCTTCGTGGCGGCGCTCGTGCGCGGCGGTCAACTCTCCATCGACTCGCTGGTGGGGCGTTCCGACAACCGCTCGGAAGTCTCCGAGCACATTCGCAGCCGGGTGTTCCAGCGGACGCGCCCGATGGGCATCGCGCGCTGGGTGCGGCACGGCATCCTCCCCGGGGTGCGCAACCCCGGCCTCACGCTGCTGCTGGGATCACCGGCGCCGTTCCACGCCGGGGGAATCGCCGAGTGGCTCGAGGAGCAGATAGGGAGCGACGCCGACGGATGGCCCGACCGTGCCACTGTGGCCGTGGCGTACAGCCTGGAGCAGCGCAGCCGCGTCGCCTTCGGTACCGACGATGCCCCCGACGTCACCCTGAAAGAGGCAGTAGCCGCCTCCTCGGCGTTGCCACTGCTGTTCGCTCCCTACGAGATCGACGGCGTCCACTACGTCGACGGCGGCGTGGCTTCGGGCACCCACGCCGACCTGGTCTTGGGCAGCGAGGAGCCGCTCGATCTCGTGGTGGTGATCGCGCCGCTGGCAGCCACCGAGGAGCGAGCCGGGGCGTGGTTCCACGAGCGCATCTTCGACCGGGTGGGCCGCTCGGCTCTCGACGAGGAGCTGGACGTCATCGAAGAGGCCTGGCCGGAGACCGAGGTGTTGGTGATCCGCCCTCTCCCCGCCGTCCTCTCCGCCATGCGGCCCAACCCGATGGACCCGGCGGCCGCGGTCTCCTCGTTCATCCGAGCGCTGTCATCGCTGAAGCGGGACCTCGCCAAGTCCGACGTGTGGGCAATCCTCGACGACCACCTGACCTCCGCGGCGAGACCGCGTCCGTCCCGCTGACCCTCAGGATGACGCCGCCAGGTCGCCCGGGCGCACCGGGAGGCCTTCGGGCCCACCGAGCACCGCCAGCAGACGTTCCCGCTCCGGCTGGGCCGGCGGCGACCCCACCACCGCCAGCTGGTCGTCCGGTCTCGGCGTCACCAGAAACGCCTGCCCCTCTTCCATCAGGAAGCGCTCCGGGCTGAAGAATAGGCGCGGTTTCACCGCGAATGGCGCGCCCTGCTCGGGGCAGAAGGTGGTGCAGTTGCCACAGTCGTTGCACAACTCGGCCAGACAGAGGTACTGCCACTTCTCCGTCAGCTCCGGGCGCAACTCCTCCGGGGTAGCGAGGTGCAACATGGCGTCGTTGGGACAGACGGTGACGCAGAGGTTGCAGCTCACACAATCCCACATCTGCAGCGTCTTGGGCAGGGCGCGGGGGAGCTTGGCGGTCGACTCGCGTCCGTAGGGTCGCCCTCCCACGTCGCCGACGAGGAACGCGGCGTAGCGGGCGGTGGCGTCACGGTGCCCCGCTTCCACCCCTTCGAGATGCTGGTGGGTACACCACGCGACGATGTCGGTGCATCCGGCGGCGTGCATCGACGCCGACAGCTTCTTGAGCATCGTGGAGAGCCGTCCATACCCTCCCGGCTTCAACAAGTCGCTGCACAGGGTGACCGGCGCCAGCCCCAGTCCCACCGCATCGGCGAAGTTCCCCTTGTCGATCCCAGCGGCGAACGAAACCGCCACCCCCTCATCGGCGGTGCCCAGCCGGAACACGCCGGGGAGACGCTGCACGAGGTCGTCGAGGATGGACACCGCCAGCACGTGGAGCGGCGGCCCCGACAGGTACATGCGGTCGCCGGGCAGCACCTGCCGATGGTTCTCGACGACCAGCGTGTTGGACAGCTTGATCCCGAACCCCCTCCCCCGCTCATGTGCGAAGGCGGCCAGCCGGGGGATCATGTCCACCGCCCGGTCGAAGGAGAGATCCTCCTCGAAGGCGTCGGGAATGAGCCGCAGCTCCTCGTACCCCAGCCGATCGTGCAGTAGGTAGCGGGTGCGCTCGTATCCCAACAACGTGGGGTTCAACTTCACAGTCACGTCGAGATCGTGTTCCGCGATGAGATGGCGGACGATGCCTTCGATCTCCTCGGGGGGACAGCCATGGAAGGTGGAGAGGGTGGCGCTGCGAATCAGCCGGGTCGGGAAAGGGTGATCGCGATAAGCGGCGAACGGCTCCGGTATCTGTTGACGCAGCTCATCGATGACCGCGCCGGCCTCGCGCAGCGCTTCGATGAAGGTCGCCATGCGGGGTGACGAGATGCCCGCCAGGTCGTATCCCACCGACATGTCGAAGACGTGGTGGCCCACTCTGCCCAGGTGGGGGTGGAGCGGCTCCCAGTCGCGCAGCATCTCGAGCACCATCCACGCCTTGACGTACTCCTCCAACGACTGGTCCAGGCTGAGCTCCTGGCTCCACTCCACGTTGTAGCCCACCGTCTCCATGTCGATGCAGGGGCGGTCGATATCCAGCTCATCCAGTATCTGCACGGTCTTCAACTCGAAGGTGCGCGCCCCCGCCAGCCAGCCCAGCACGAAGTTCTCCGCCAGTTGGGTGTGGGGACCGGCGGCGGGGCCGGCGGGAGTGGCCACTCGCTGTCCGGCAACCTCCACCGACAGATCGTGGGCCGGGTCGGGCGCGAAGAAGCGTCCGCTGGGCAGATCCAGGATGCGGTGACGCGTCTCCCACTCCCGCACGATGCGTCCCATCAGCACCGGGAGCGGATAGGGAGTGAGTGGTGGGCGCCTGGTGCTCATGGTCGGTGCTGTGCCTCTCCCATCACGTTACGCTTGCTCACAGCCGCTCGAAGAGACGCCGCGCTTGCTCCCCGGCCCGGGCTCGAACCTCGACTGGGTCCACTCGAGTGGGCCGGCCGTCCTCGAGAACCACTTCGCCGCCCACCACCACCCTGAGGGGGCGCACCCCGGGGGTGAACGCGAGATGCCAGGGATCCATCGGCTCGTACGACCAGGTCACGGTGTCCCCGGCTGCCTCCGGCACCAGCCGACGGCCGGCCTCCAGCCACTGCCATGCCGTCTGCGGCGTAGCGGTGACGTCGTCGGCCCGCTGGCAGACGTAGGCGAGGCGGAACTCCTCCAGCATGTCTCCCCCGATCCCGTCCGTCCCCAGCACGACGGGGTTGGCAAAGCGCGCCGGGCGGGCATAGCCCAGGCCGTTGTTGAGGTTGGAGCGGGGGTTGTGGGCGATGGTGCCCGCCAGGCCGGCATCGCTGGCCAGGTGCACGCCGTGGGCAAGGAGCCAGTCATCGGTGGCGTAGGGGACGAGACGTGCCGCAGCGTCGCGATCCACCTCCCCCTCAGCCACGTGCACGTGCACCCCGACCCCCCGCTCGGCCGCGATCTCGGCTGCGGCGGCAAGGGTGTCGTCCGAACAGGTGAAGGCGGCATGAATGCCCACCATGCCCCGACCCCCCTCGCGCAGGAAGCGCTCGTTCTCGGCCAGGCCCCGCCGCGCCCCGTCGGGTCCGTGGCGGTCGGTGACCCCGTAGGCGCACACCACCCGCACTCCCACCTCGGCGCAGGCGTCGGCGATCACGGTCAGACTGCCTTCGATCGCATGCGGGGATTCGTGGTGGTCAACGATGGCCGTGGTGCCCGCTTCCAGGGCTTCCAAAGCCCCCAGCATGGCCGACCATCGCAGCATCTCCAGGTCGAGAGCGCTGTCGAGGCGCCACCAGATCAGCTCCAGGATCTCCTCGAAGTCGGTGGGGGTACGCGGCGGAGCCGGCATACCCCGCGCCAGCGTCGAGTAGAGATGATGGTGGGCGCACACCATGCCCGGGGTGATGGAGCCTGCCGTCATCGCGAGGCGAACNNGAGTTGCGGGCCAGGGTGACGATGTCGTTCCGGTCCAGCCCCAGCGCCTGCTGGGCCGCCAGGTAGTTGTCGGCCACGTAGCCCCCGAAATAGGCGGGGTCGTCGGAGTTGATGGTGACGCACAGCCCGGCATCCAGCAGCCGCTTCAGGTTGTGGTCCTCGAGCCGGTCGAACACCCCCAGCCTCACGTTGGACAGCGGGCACATGGTGAGGGGCACGCCCTCCGCGGCCAGCCGTTCCAACAGGGCGGGGTCCTCCTCGGCACGTACCCCGTGGTCGATGCGCTCGGCATGGAGGTGATCCAGAGCCTGCAAGACGTATTCGGGGGGTCCCTCCTCGCCTGCATGAGCCACCACTCGGAACCCCTCCTCGCGGGCTCGATCGAACACCCGACGGAACTTGTCCGGGGGATGACCCACCTCCGACGAGTCCAGCCCCACCGCCACCACGCGGTCTTTGAAGGGCAGTGCCTGCTCCAGCGTGGCGGCGGCCGCCCCGGCGCTGAGATGGCGCAGGAAGCACATGATCAACAACGAGGAGATGCCGAGACGATCCCGCCCGTCGGCCCGAGCCCGGTCGATCCCGCTGATCACCGTGGCGAAGGGGACATCGCGTTCGGTGTGGGTCTGAGGGTCGAAGAAGATCTCGGCGTGGCGCACGCCGTCGGCGCGAGCCCGCTCCAGGTACGCCCAGGTGAGGTCGTAGAAGTCCTGCTCGGTGCGTAGCACCCCCGCGCCCTGGTAGTAGACGTCGAGGAACGACTGCAGGTCGGTGAACTCGTAGGCGCGGCGCACCTCCTCCACCGAACCGAAGGGAAGCGAGACCTGGTTGCGGTCTGCAAGCCGGAACATCAACTCCGGCTCCAGGGTGCCCTCGATGTGCAAGTGCAGCTCCGCCTTGGGGATGCCACGAATCAGCTCTTGCAAACGATCAACCCTTCTCGCGTTCCCTCGTCAGGCTATGCACGTCGGGTCCACGGGCGCCAGGGGCGAGGGACCCTCCCGCTAGAGCGTAACGGCGCCCCCACGGCCGGCGTCGCCCCCGATACGATGAGATCGTGGAGCTGGAAGCGCGTTTCAGTGAGGCCGAGATCCACGCCGCGGTGGAGCGGATGGCCCGCCAGATCTCCGACGACCTGCGGGGAGAACGGCCCTTGGTGGTGGGCATCCTCAAGGGTTGTCTGGTGTTTCTCGCGGATCTGCTGCGCGAGCTCGACATCCCGTTCGAGCTCGACTTCGTGCGTGCTCGCTCCTACGGCGCGGGCACCAAATCCGCCGGCGCCGTCGAGATCACCAAGGACGTCGAGACCAACTTGGAGGGCCGGCACGTCTTGGTGGTGGAGGACATCGCCGATACCGGGCTCACCATGGACGTGGTGGTGGAGCGCATCAAGGCCGGCCGGCCGGCCTCGGTGCGTCGCTGTGCGCTGCTGGTGCGGGAAGGATGCGAGCCGCCCGAGTACATGGGCATGACGGTGGGACCCGGGTTCGTGGTGGGGTACGGGATCGACTACGCCGAGGAGTACCGCGGGCTGCGGGACATCTGGGCCATCCCCGGCACCGCCTGAGAGCCGGCGGATTCGCCGCCATCGCGCCGAGCGCCGCCGCACTCAGAACCCGGGCGGCGCACTGAACCCCACCAGGCCGGCCTCTTCGAGGGCCATTCCCATTGCGATCAAGCGCACCTCTTCCCACCAGGGGGCAATGAGCTGGAGGGCGGGCGGTGGAGCCCCGCTGCGCCGCAGGGGCGCCACCAGGGCGGGAAGCCCGGCATGGTTCACCAGGCTGGCGTACCAGGAGAACGCGACCTGGTAGTGCACTTCCCCGCCGTCGGTGGGGATCTCGTCGACGCCGAGGAGCTTGCGCGTGGCGGCGGTCGCCGGCGTCGCGATGAGCTCGTGAGTGGACAACACCTCCCGGGCGGCATGCCGCAGCTCGGCGCGCCACCTCTGCGCGGCCACGTACTCGTCGAGAGTCACCGCTTCGGCCACCTTCATGCGTGCCTCGACCGCAGGGTCGTAGACATTCCTCGGGTCCCTCCGGAAAGCTCGATGCACCCAGGCCACCTCGCCGCACACCGATGGCAAGAGGTGCTCAGCGGGGTACAGGTTCGGCGCCCGGACCTCCTCGACCACTGCCCCCAACTCGGTGAGCCGGTCCAGCGTCTCTCCGAAGGCCGCCTTGACGTGCGCCACTGAGGGAGCACCCGCGATCCACCGCGTTGGCACGGCGATGCGGAGACCTTGGAGCCGGAGCGGCCGGTCGGGCACGGCGACCGGCCGGTCCACCGACCATGCGTCGGAGTCTGATCCGGCGATGGCTGCATACACCCGTGCCGCGTCCGCAGTCGACCGTGCAATCGGCCCCACGGTGTCCAGAGAGGGAGCGAGAGGGAACACACCCGTCAGCGGTACTCGCCCGTGGGTCACCTTCAACGCGACCGCACCGCACAGCGCCGCGGGGCCTCGAATCGATCCACCAGTGTCCGTTCCCAGCGCGGCGGCAGCGAGACCGGCAGCCACCGCCGCTGCCGACCCGCCCGAGGATCCTCCGGTTGACGTTGCCGGGTCCCAGGGGTTGCGGACCGACCCAAACCAGTGGTTCTCGCTCGTGAAGCCGAAGGCGAACTCCTGGAGGCCGGTGCGGCCGATCATCACGGCTCCTGCCGCTTCGAGGCGATTGACCACGGTCGCAGACCGCTCAGGCACCTTGCGGTAGAACGACGAGCCCGCGGTCGTGGGCAGGCCGGCCTGGTCGACGATGTCCTTCACCCCGGTCGGCACGCCGGCCAGAGGTCCCGGGTCCCGGTCGTCGGCTCGCGCCGCGTCGACGGCTGCAGCCCTGGCCAGCGCGCCCCGCTCGTCGATCAACGTGAAGGCGTTCAGATCTGACGACTGCGCTCGCGCCAGGTAGTGCTGCACGATCTCGACAGCGGTCCGCTCCCCCCGCCGCACGGACTCGGCGAGCGCCACCGCGGACTCGTGATGCATCACGGGCTCATCCCAGCCGACTCCGGATCATCCAGCATCCGGTACTGCCGGCGGCGAAGCGGCCCTGGTGCACTCGCCTCGGTGCAAGACCGCGGCGGCTCCCAACAGGCCCGACTCGCCTACTGGTATTGCGGAAGAACCCGGACCCGGTAGCCATGTCGAATCGTGCGGTGAAGCACTGGATCCTCCATCTCGAACTCGAAGGCATCGCCGTAGATGAGCCCGGTCTTCGTCGCCGGCGTCCCCGAGTACAACACGAACTCATGCGCAGGAAGGCCATCGTCTCGCGGCAGCTGCTCCAGTAACTCTTTCGCATCCAGGATGCCCGCCAGCGCTTCATCCTGGTAGAGGGTCCGCTGGTTGTCGGTGGACGTCCACGAGCGGATCACGATGTCGTTCCAATGACCCTCGACCTCTTCGTACGGCCAGACCACCGGTGCCATCACCTTCGAGTACATCTGCTTCGAAGCCGGGATCGAGTATTTCTCGAAGCCCCGATCCGTATGGTCGCTGCCGACACCGACGTACATCTCGTCGCCGCGCTTGAGGATCACATATTCCACCTCACCCGAGGACTCAGGGCTGACCACGTCGACCATGTCATCCGTGGTCACCAGATGGGGGGCGAAGTTCAGATAGATAGGGGTTCTCGAAGGGGGGGGCACCCCGTGCCGCGCCAGCTCATCGATGTGAGCCTGCAGAGCTTCCGGGTCGCGACCCACCCACCCGGCACAGATGAGCCGCCGCACGGCGAACGTCAGACTCCTGGTCCCGGTCTCCGACTCCACGGTGAGGTGCAGGGGTGAGGCGCCCATCGTGACCTACACCGACATGCCGCCGTCGATGAGCGCGGCCGTCCCGGTCACGTAGGCGGACTCATCCGAGGCCAGGTACACGGCAAGTGCAGCAACCTCCTCGGCCGTCCCGAACCGGCCGATGGGCTGCCGGGCCAAGATGGCTCGGCGGGCCGCCTCTTGATCCTCGAACGCCGCGATGCGTTCTGCCAGCGATGGGGTCTCGATCGTGGCGGCGCAAATGGCGTTGCACCTGATGCCCTGTGACATGAAGTCGGCGGCCACCGACTTCGTGAGGCCGAGCACCGCGGCCTTGGCCGAGCCGTAGGCAAAGCGATGCGGCACCCCACGCAAGCTGGAGACCGCGGAGGACATGTTGATGATGCTGCCCCGCTGCCGGTCGAGCATCCCCGGCAGGAAGGTCCGAATCGTGCGGTACACCGACGTCACGTTGAGCTCGAAGGCCGATTCCCAGTCTTCTTCCGAGCACTCGAGAACCGAGCCATGGTGAACGTAGCCGACACAGTTGAAGAGAACGTCGACCGGACCGATGTCCGCCGCCAGGGCCTCCACCCCGCTTAGGTCGAGGACATCGAGGACTCGAGTATGGATTGCCGGGGCCTCGGCCTCCAGTTCGTCGAGGGTGGCCGCGTTGATGTCTGCGGCCCACACCTCCGCTCCTTCCCCGGCGAAGGCGAGCGCAGAGGCGCGGCCAATGCCTTGCCCGGCTCCGGTGATCACCGCCTTCTTCCCGTGCAGTCTGCCTGCCATTCGGACTCTCCCTTGCCCCGACCGGTTGCCAACCCGACCGCGCCCCGAGGTCACGCCCTCCGCATCGCGACCAGACGCCGGGCAGCTCTCCTCAGCCCGAGCGTACTTGGCGACGGCGGCGTCGGTCACCCGACGAGGTGGGCGAGAAGGCGGTCGACGAACTCCGCCTGCGCCGGGTTGAGCTTGCGGCGCGCCGCCTCGGGGGTGAACCAGGCGGCCTCGTCGATCTCGGGGAAGTCCACCCGTCGCCCCGAGCGAGGAGGCCACTCCACGGTGAAGGTGTTGCTCACCACCTCGCCGGGATCGAGGTCGCCGGCACACGCCCACGCCAGCACTTCCTTGCCGGCCCGCTGCCGGACCGCACCCAGCGGCACGTAGGGACCTTCCGGCGCCGGCAGCCCCGTCTCTTCGGTGAACTCCCGCTGCGCCGACCGCAGCGGATCCTCCTCGGGATCTACCTCCCCCTTGGGGATGCTCCAAGCGCCGAGGTCGCGGCCCCTCCAGAAGGGCCCGCCGGGATGGACCAACAGCAGCTCCACGCCTTGCGGCGCGCGGCGATACAGCAGCAGACCGGCGCTGCGGGTCACTGGTTGCTCCTCACAGCACGTGGTCGCGGGCGAGCACCTCCGGCGGCGCCTCCGCCGACTGCATCCCGATGATCACTGCCGCTCATGACGATCCGCCTGGTCCGGCCGGTCCGTGCCACCGCCCCGACTCCGCCGCCCCGGAGTCCCAATGGAGCGCGTCTCCGGTGATTCTGCCCTTCGCCTCTACCGCTCCGCCACACCAAGGAGGACGGTGGGGATGCCATGCGCACCGACACACAGCGGCTGCTCAACGCCGCCTCCCGGCCCGAGATTTACCAGGAGGTCACCGTCGACTCGGCGCGGGGGCCCATCGTCCTGTCCGTGTGGAGAGCGGAGCCGGCGGTGGCAACGGTCGTCTTCCTGCCCGGCACGATGACCCATCCTCTGTTCTATGAGGAGTTTCTGGACGGTCTCGCCGCACAGGGTTTCACAGTGGTCGGCGTCCACTTCACCGGGCATGGCAAGAGCCCTCGCCTGAGGAGCGCCTGCCGCTTCGAGCACCTGGCCGGCGACGCTCGGGCCGCCGTCGCCTTCGCCGCCGAACGCTACGGGGAGCCGCTGTTGCTGATGGGCTCTAGTCAAGGGAGCGCGGTGGCGCTGTCCGTTGCCGACGATCCTCGGCTGGCGGCGGTCGTGTGCCACAACGTGTTCGACCCGGCCCGGGCGGACACCATCCGGATCACCCGCTATCCGCAGTGGATGGGGCGCTTCAATCGCGCCTTCGTGAGGCTGCTCCGCTTGCTGGCCCGGGCGATGCCGCGCCTGCCGGTGCCGGTAGGTCTCTACCTGGACCTGGGGAGAGTGTGCCGGGAGGAGTGGACGCTGCGTTACTTCTTCTCCGACCCGATCGGCCTCCGTTCCTATCCGCTGGCCTTCATGGCCAGCTTGCTGTCGGCGGACATCTCCACCGCTTACTCGGGCCGGATGCGCTGTCCGCTGCTGCTGGTGACCGACCGGGGCGATCCGCTCTTCCCCTTCGACTACCAGCAGGAGGTGTTCGAACACATCGTGGTCCCCGAAAAGCTGATGCTCGATTTCGACCTGGGCCGCCACCTCCTCCTCAACGAAGCTCCCCAGCAGGTGCTGCCCCGCTTGAGCGACGCACTCCGGCGCCTGGCAACCGGCTGAGCCGTCGAGCCGGTAGCGTCGGGGGTGGTCGAGGCACAGGGGATGTCGTGGGCACCCTCTTGGTTCGCAACACGGCGGTGCTGGTCACCATGGACGACGCCCGCCGCGAGATCGCAGGCGGTGGTCTCTTCGCCCGCGATGGCCGTATCGAACAGGTGGGGCCCAGCGCAGATCTTCCCCCCACCGCCGACGAGATCCTCGACCTCCCCGACCACGTGGTGCTGCCCGGGCTGGTGAATGCCCACCACCACCTCTATCAGACCCTCACCCGGGCGGTGCCACGGGCCCAGGACGCCGGGCTGTTCGGGTGGTTGCAGACTCTCTACCCGATCTGGGCGCGCCTCACGCCCCCGGACATCCGCGTTTCGACCCGGCTGGGCCTGGCCGAACTGGCGCTGTCCGGCTGCACCACCGTGTCCGACCACCTGTACCTCTTCCCCAACGGCTCCCGCCTCGACGACGAGATCGAAGCAGCCGGCGACGTCGGCCTCCGGCTCCACGCTTCGCGTGGGTCGATGAGCTTGGGAGTCAGTCGGGGCGGGCTGCCCCCGGACAGCGTCGTCGAAGCCGAGGACGACATCCTCGCCGACACGCAACGCCTCATCGAGGAGTACCACGATCCGGCGCCCGGCGCGATGACCCGGGTGGTGGTCGCTCCCTGCTCGCCTTTCTCCGTCACCAGCGATGCCATGCGGGCCTCTGCCGAGCTGGCCCGCTCCTACGGGGTGATGCTGCACACTCACATGGCGGAGACCCGCGACGAGGAGGAGTTCTGTCTCTCCACCTTCGGCCAACGGCCCCTCGAGTATGCCGAGAGCGTGGGCTGGCTCGGCGAGGACGTCTGGTTCGCCCACGCCGTGCACGTGGGAGCGAGCGGGGTGCGCCGCCTCTCCGCCACCGGGACCGGCGTCGCCCACTGTCCCACCTCCAACATGCGGCTGGGATCTGGCATCGCTCCGGTCACCGCCTACCTGGCGGCGGGCGTTCGGCTCGGCTTGGGAGTGGACGGGTCCGCCAGCAACGACGGCAGCCACCTGCTCGCCGAGGCGCGGCAGGCGATGCTGCTGGCCCGGCTGGCGGCGGCGCCGGGCGTCGCCGACGAGCCCGGATCGTTGCTCCCGGCGCGGGCCGCCCTCGAGATGGCCACTCTGGGCGGGGCGGCGGTGCTGGGACGGAACGACATCGGAACGCTACAGCCGGGGACGATGGCGGACTTCACCGCCATAGACCTCAACCGCATCGAGTACGCCGGGGCGGGTCACGATCCGGTAGCCGCGCTGCTGCTGTGCTCACCGGTGACCGTCGACTTCACCTACGTTCACGGCCGGGCCGTGGTGCGGGAGGGACACCCGGTCACGGTGGAGACGGAAGCGCTGCTCGAGGAGCAGAACCGGGCGGCGCGCCGCCTGCTGCGCGGCGACTGAGCTCGGGTCCGGGTGATCGCGGTAGCGCTCCCGGTTCAGACGCCGACGATGTCCTGCGGCCGCACCGGCACCCGGTTGAGACTCCGGCCGGTGGCGGCCCGGATCGCCGCCACCACCGCGGGACTGGAACTGATGGCGGGCAGCTCGGCGAAGCCCTTGGCACCAAACGGCCCCCAACTCCCCGGCTCCTCCACCAGGATGGCCTCGACCTCGGGAGCATCGACGAACGTCGGCAGCAAGTAGTCGGTGAAGTTGGGATTCCGCACGACCCCGTCGGCGACCACTAGCTCTTCCATCACCGCCAGGCCCACTCCTTGCATGATGCCCCCCTCGATCTGGCCCACCACCGACCGGGGGTTGAGCGCCCGGCCGACGTCCTGGGCGGTATCGACCCGCACTACCTTCACCAGACCCAGCTCCGGGTCGACGTCCACCACCGCCCGATGGGCGGCCACCGAGAAGTCGACGTGGACGCGTCCCTGCCCGTTCTCGTCGGGCTCCTCCGTCGGCGGGTGGCGGAAACGAACGTGTTCCTCGATGTGCCCCAGCTCGCACAGCTCCGCCAGGGTCATGATCAGCTCCCCGTCCTTCCACACGCCGGCGTCGCTGAGATCGTCCCCGCCCGCCAGCTCCAACGCCTTGCGACGCACCCCCTCGGCAGCCTTCATGGCGGCCCCGCCCGCCATCTGCGTTTGCCGGGAGGCGGAGCTGGACCCGGCGGAGCCGATGTGCGAGGTGTCCTCGAAGATCACTGCTACCCGCTCGAGGCCCAAGACGCTGCGCACTATCTGCTGGAGCACCGTCACCATCCCCTGACCCACCTCGATCGCGGCGGTGTGCAGCGCGGCGCCAACGGGACTGAGCACCACCCGGGCCTCCGCGAAGTCGTCGAAAGCCTCGGAGAAGGCCAGGTTCTTGATGCCCACGGCGTAGCCGATGCCCCGCACCACCACCGCACGAGGGGTGGTCAGCCCGGTGCCGCCCGGAAGACGGCGCGGATCGTCCGACTCCTCCGGATCGGGAAGCGGCAGCGCCCGCACCGATTCGATCACCTCGGCGGTAGGCAGTGGCTCCTCGATGAGCTGGCCGGTCGTAGCCAGATGATCTCCGGGGCCCAGCGCGTTGCGCAGCCGCAGCTCCAGCGGGTCGATCTCCAGCGCTGCCGCCAGCTTGTCCATCTGCGCCTCGTAGGCGAAACACACCTGGTTGGCTCCAAAGCCCCTCATGGCGCCGGCGGGGGGGTTGTTGGTGCGGAGCGCGTAGCCGTCGACGAACGTATTGGGACAGCGGTAGGGGCCCACCGCGAAGTAGGCCGCATTGGCGATCACCGCGTCGCTGGTCATGCGGTAGGCACCGCCATCGAGGAGCAGCCTGGCCTCGACCCGTACCAGCTTCCCCTCTCGGTCGGCCTCGTGCCGGTACCACATGCGGGCGGCATGGCGCTTCACGTGCCCGGCGAAGCTCTCTTCGCGCCCGTAGACCATCCGCACCGGCCGGCCGGTGTGCAAGGCCAGCATGCACAGGTGCACGTGGAGGCTGAGATCCTCACGGGAACCGAAGGCGCCTCCCAGCCCGGTGGGATATACCCGCACCTGGTCCGCCGCCAGCGCCAGGCAGGCAACGATCTGGCGGTGGTCGACGTGCACCCACTGGGAGGGGGCGTAGAGGTCCACTCCCCCTTCCCCGTCGGGAATCGCGATGCCCGCCTCGGTGCCGAGTGCCGCCTGGTCCTGGCTGGCGGTCTCGTAGTACCCCTCCACCACCACTTCACCCCGGGCGCCGGGGTCGCCTCTGCGTACCGGCACGTGGCGGAAGATCTCCCCCCGCCGGTGCGCCTCCTCCATGTCGACGAGCGGTACCAGCTCTTCATACTCCACGTCGATCGCCCCCGCCGCCCGCCGCGCCGTCTCCGGATCGTCGGCTGCCACCAGGGCCACCGCTTCCCCCCAGTGCCGGATCTCGCCGTCCGCCAGCACCGGCTGATCGGCCTCGATCTGACCCTGACGGGGCTCGCCGGGTACGTCCTCGTAGGTGAGCACGGCACGCACCCCGCGCATCGCCAGCGCGGGAGCCACGTCCAGGCGCACGAGGCGGGCTCGGGCCGTCCAGGCGCGACGGGTGGCGCCCCACAGCATGCCCTCCGCGTACAGGTCCGAGGCGAAGGCGAAGTTACCCGTCACTTTGGGGATGCCGTCGGGGCGGACGACGGACTCCCCCACGCCGCCGCGTACCTGGCGTCTGGTGACGGTGGGCGTGCTCACAACTCGCCCTCCCCGGAGAACGACTGCATCGCTCGCAAGATGGCTCCGTAACCGGTACAGCGGCAGATGTTGCCGGCCAGCGCCTCGCGTATGTCATCCGGGGTGAGCCCGGGCTGGTTCTCCAGCAGGTGAGCGGCGGCCACCACGAACCCCGGGGTACAAAAGCCGCACTGGACGGCCCCGGCGTCGAGCAGCGCCTGCTGTACCGGATGCAGGCTCCCCTCGTCCGCCAGTCCTTCCACCGTGACCAGCCGGGCGCCGTCGGCGTCGCCCGCCATCACCAGGCAGGAACACACCAATTCACCATCGAGGATCACCGTGCAGGAGCCGCATTCCCCCTGCTCGCAAGCGTTCTTCGAGCCCAGCAACTCCAACCGGTCCCGCAGCACTGCCAGCAGGCTCTCCGAGCCCTCCGCCGGCGTGGTCCGCACCTCGCCGTTGACGGTCAATCGGATCATCATGCCGCCAGGCACCTCTGCAACGCGCGGCGTGCCAGCACCCCCACCGCGCGGCGACGGTAGGCGGCGGTGGAGCGGTGGTCGGTGATCGGTTGCGCTTCCTCGGATACGAGACGCTGAAACTCCGCCCATGCCGCCTCGGAAGGACGGGCCTCGGCGGAGATCATTTCCTCGGCGCGTCGGGAGCGCAGCACCGTGGGGCCTACTGCTCCCAGCGCGACCCGAGTGGCGCCGTCCTCGTCCCTGGTCACGCACACCGACACGGTGGCGATGACCATGGCGGAGCGGACGCCGACCTTGGCAAAGGCTTGCCGGGCCGGGCTCGACTCCGGGAGGCTCACTCCCACGATCAGCTCTCCCGGCCGGGCGGCGGTCTGCTTGGGCCCGATCAGGAACTGGTCCCAATGAAGGACCCGGCGCCCGTGCTGCCGGGATTCGAGCACTACGTCGGCCTCCAGGGCGGCCAGCACCGGCAGGGTGTCACCGGCCGGGCTGGCAGTTCCCAGATTGCCGCCCAGGGTGCCGGCGGCACGGATCTGGGGTGATCCCACGGTACGGGCCGCCTCGGCGAGGGCCGGCAGCGGGCCATGTTCCATACGGCGGTAGGTGACACCGGCGCCCACCCAGCGGTCATTCCACTCCCCCAGCTCCGCTACCCGTCGCAGCGCGATCACATGCTGCGGGCGGAGACGGCCGAAGTTGACCTCCACCATGACGTCCGTGCCTCCCGCCAGCAGGGTTGCCTCGGGATGGGCGGCGAGGGCATCGAGAGCTTGATCGAGGCTGGTGGGACGCTCCATCTCCACCGCAGGAGACTCCTTCCGTACGGCCTCAAACTAGCGAGCAGCTCCCCGGGGACGGAGCGTCCCCACGCTGGCGAGAGCTCCTCCCTGGAGATCGCGCCTTCCCTTGTCGCGACTCACATGGTGAGCACCGCGGCTCCCGCCACCCGGCCCGAGTCAAGCGCAGCGAGTGCCCGGTTCGCCTCCGACAGTGGGTAGGGGTCCGCCATCGTGGTGAGGGGGATCGCCGCCGCCAGCTCGAGGAACTCGACGGCGTCGGCCCGGGTGAAGTTGGCGACGCTCCGGAGCTGGCGTTCCCACCACAGCAGGTCGTAGGGGAACCCGGGGATCTCGTCCAGATGGATGGCGTTGACGGCCACGGTCGCCCCCCGGTCCAGTGCCTCGAGTGCCTTCACCACGACCCAGCCCGCCGGCGCGAAGGTGATCGCCGCCTGCAGCGGCTCCGGAGGTACCTCGTCGTAGCCGCCGGCCCATGCCGCCCCCATGTCGCGAGCCCGCTGCTGCTCCGCTACTGAGCGGGTAGCGACGTAAACCTCACAATCCCAGTAGCGGGCCACTTGGATGGCGAGCAGCGCCGACGCCCCGAACCCGTACAAGCCGAGCCGTCCGCCCGGCTCGATCCGCGAGAGCTTCAGCGATCGGTAGCCGATCACCCCGCCGCACAACAGTGGCGCGGCCGCCACGTCGGGAAGCCCGTCGGGAAGCCGCAGCGCGAAGTCGGCGCGCACCGTCATGCGGTCGGCGAAGCCTCCATCGCGATCCCACCCGGTGAACTCAGCTTTCCGGCACAGGTTCTCCTTGCCGGAGCAGCACGCTTCGCACTCGCCGCAGGATCCCGCCAGCCAGGCGACCCCGGCCCGGTCGCCCACTTCCCAACCGGTGACTCCGGGTCCTCGCTCCACCACCCGGCCCACCGCCTGATGACCGGGGACGATGGGCAGCCGGCGGGCATCGAGATCCCCCGTAGCGAGCTGTAGATCGGTGCGGCACACCGCGCAAGCGACTACCTCGAGCCGCAGCTCGCCCGGCTCCGGTCGTGTATCGGGCAGGTCGGCCGGCTCCAGGGGACCCTCCTCCCCCACCGGCCCGGGGCGTGACAGCTGCTGTGCCCGCATCTCGACCCTCTCACCGCTCCTGCACCGGCAACCGTACCCGTCTGTGCCCCGTCCGCACCGTGCCCGGTATCGTCCGGCGACCCCTCCGACCGGCGGTTGGGCTCGGCGTCCTATGAGTGACGCCGGGCACCGCCGCATGGCCGGGAACCTGTTCAACGCCGCCTGGCAGCTGCTCGATCTGGAGAGCCGCACCCCCGCCCAGGAACAGGAGATGCTGGCAGCCGCGCTCGGCTCCCGCTACCACTGGGGCCGGGTGGGCACGCCGCGGCATCCAGTGCCTCGACAGACAACCTTTGCGCTGTTCTGCCGGCCAGGAACGCCGCTCGCGGCGTCCTCGTCCTCGACGTAGTGCACGACTACGCCTTCGTCCTGCGTCCTTCCGAGCGCCGCCCCTGACTCGGCATCGACACCCCGAACGTTGCCTGCCAAGGCACAAGCCATCGGGGACTGGCAGGTGTCGCGAGTCTTCGCCGTGGTCGGCGACGGCGGCAACGCCCGGCGCTTCGCCGGCAGCTCGCTCGCCCACTGCACCGAACACGGCCTGGACGCCTTTGTCACCGGCTATGCGCATGAGGCGCTGGCCCGGGCCGCGGCGCTGGGGGGAGACCAGGGGCAGCGCGACCGGCACCTGGCGGCTGCCCGGGATCTCAGCGAGCAGATCGCAGACGCCGCCGAGCGCGACCTGCTGCTGAAGGATCTGGAGACCGTGCCCTAGCGGCCCCGGCCGCCGCCTGTTCGCAGACCAAGCCGTCACTCCGGCAGCAGCCCCACCCTGCGGTTGAACTCGCCGATGAGGGCGTCGATCTCCTGCACCTGGCCCTGCACTCCGGTCCAATAGTCCGCGTCGTACCACTGCGCTTGGATCTCGTCGAAGGTCTTGCCCTGCTGCTCCACCCACGTGAAGTACTTGAGGTTGTGGATCCGTTTGCGGTCCACGTAACTCAGCTCCAGCAGATGGTCGGTGGTGGCTCCCAGCAGATAGCGGTGGAACGCCGCGGCCGCATCCACCTCGGTGAGTTCGCCCCGTTCCTGGTGCAGCTCCTCCAGCCGGCTGCGGTACATCTCCACCGAGTCGGTGGCCACGGTCAGCACCACGTCCTTCGCCCCCAGCTCGTAGTAGCGGGCGAACTTCATCGCCGCCAGCAAGTTGGCGATGCTGGAGATGCCGAGCAGAGGCAGGTGGTCGATCACCCCAAAGGGCACTCCCCGGTGCGCCAGGTAGGCGATACCCGCCGGTTCGTTGAAGAGCCGCAGCAGCGCCATCGTGGCCTCGTCGTCGATGGCCATCACGACGTCGGTGCTCTTCAGGTTGTGGATCCAGGGGACGTGTTTGTCTCCGATCCCCTCGATGCGGTGGTCGCCGAAGCCCGCCTGCAGGAGGGTGGGGCACTGCAGCGCCTCGGCGGCGGCCACCTTGGAGACAGGGAACTGCTGTTTGAGGTAGTCGCCGCAGCCGATGGTGCCGGCGGAACCGGTGGTGAGCGCTACCCCCGCGAAGACGTCGCCGGGCGCCATCACCGCCTGCAGGACCTCCACCATGGCGGGTCCGGTGACGGCGTAGTGCCACAGGTAGTTGCCGAACTCGTCGAACTGGTTGAAGATCACCACATCCTCGCCCGAGGCGCGCAGCTCCCAGCACTTGTCGAAGATCTCCTTGACGTTGCTCTCCGTCCCCGGAGTGGTGATCACCTCCGTGGCCACCTGCTCCAGCCACTCGAAACGCTCCCGGCTCATCCCCTCGGGGAGGATGGCGATGGAGTCGCAGCCCAGCAGGTGGGAGTCGTAGGCCCCGCCGCGGCAGTAGTTGCCCGTGGAAGGCCAGGCAGCTTTCTGGGAGGTGGGGTCGAACTGGCCGGTCACCAGGCGGGGTACCAAGCAGCCGAAGGCGGCCCCTACCTTGTGCGCCCCGGTGGGGAACCACTTGCCGATGAGCGTCACGATGCGGGCCTCCACCCCGGTGAGCTCCGGCGGGTATTCGAGGTAGTTGACGCCGCCGAAGCCACCTCCCTTCTCCACCGGCTCGTTGTGCCAGCCGATCCGGAACAGGTTGAGCGGGTCGAGGTCCCACAGTCCCACCGACCCGAGTCGCTGCTTGATCTCCGCGGGGATGAGCCCCGGATCCTGCTGCTGGCGGAAGGTGGGGATGACGATGCCCCGCTCCCGGGCTCGCTGCACCGAGCGCGCCAGCGCCTCCTCGTGGATGGTGAGGTCGATCATGTCGTCTCCTCCCCGCCGGCCGCCAGCCGCGCCATGGCCTCCGCGACGGCTTCCAGGTGGGGGATGACACGGTGGGGGCGTCGGCCGGCGCTCTCCACGGCCCGCATGGCGGTGGGAATGTCCTTCAACCCGCTGCCGGTGCTGATCACCACCACCCGGTCGTCCTGGTCGACCACATCCTCTTCGATGGCGGCGACGAGACCGGCGAAGCCTGCGGCTGCCGCCGGCTCGGCGAACACCCCGCACCCCCGAGCCAGCGCGGGGATGGCTGCCAGGATCTCCTCGTCCGTTACCTCAACGAAGGCGCCCCCGGTGTCGACCACGGCCCGCATCGCCTTGAGTCGGTCACGGGGCAGCCCGACGCTGATGCTGTCGGCCACGGTGTCGGGGGCGACAGGCGGCTTGGTGAGCACGTCCTCGTCCTTTTCCCATGCCTCCACCAGGTAGTTGGAGCCCTCCGCCTGCACCCCGACCAGCCGGGGCATCCGGTCGATCCAGCCCAGTGCCAGCATGTCGCGGAACCCCTTGTGCAGGCCGCCGATGATGCAGCCGTCGCCCACGGAGACGAGCACCACGTCGGGAACGGCCCACTCCAGCTGTTCGCAGATCTCGAACGCCGCGGTCTTCTTGCCCTCGCTCATATAGGGGTTGTAGCCGGTGCTGCGGTTGTACCAGCCGTAGGCGTCCGCCGCCTCCAGGCACAGCTCGAAGGCGTCGTCGTAGCTTCCCTCCACCGACAGCACCGTTGAGCCAAAAGCGAGCAACTGGGCCACTTTTGCCTCCGGGGCACCGACGGGCACGAAGATCACGTTGCGCTGGCCGACGCTGGCGCACAACCCGCTCAACGCAGCGGCCGCGTTGCCGGTGCTGGCGGTGGTGATCACCTCCGCCCCGCGCTCGCGGGCCTTCACCACGGCTACGGCACTGGCCCGATCCTTGAGCGACGCGGTGGGCTGCCGGCCGTCGTCCTTGACCCAGAGGTGGCGGAGCCCGAGGGGCCCGGCGAGCCGGGGAGCCTCGTAGAGAGGTGTCCACCCCACCGCCAGCGGAGGCACGGCGGCATCCGCCGCCACCGGCAGCAGCGGCTGGTAACGCCACATGGTGGCATCCGGACTCTGCTGCAGCGTGGAAGGGTCGATGCGGTGGCCGATCAGCTCGTAGTCGTAGACGACGTCGACCACGCCGTCGCGGCCGTGTTCGGGGCACACGTAGTCGATGTCTCCCGGCTCGTAGCTGCGCTCGCACACCAGGCAGACGAGGGCCGAAACGTGGTCGTGGGACATGTTTCCCGCTTTCTCACATGGTCAGCGCCATGACCGCCTTCTGGACGTGGAGGCGGTTCTCCGCCTCGTCGTACACCACGCTCTGCGGGCCGTCGATCACCCCGTCGGTCACCTCCACGTTGCGGTCGGCGGGCAGGCAGTGCATGTAGAGGGCGTCGTCCTTGGCGAGAGCCATACGCCGCTCGTCGGCGATCCAGTCCTGATAGCCGGCACCGATGCGGGCCGACTCCTCGGGGTCCTCGGTGGTGAGCGTGCACCCCCAGCTCTTGGGGTAGACCACGTCGGCGTCTCGAAAGCCGGCGTTGAAGTCGTCCAGAACTTCGAACGACCCCCCTGCCTGGCGCGCATTCTCCTCGGCTTGCTGGAGGATCTCCGGCAGCAGCCGGAACTCGGGTGGGTGGGTGAGCCGGACGTTCATGCCGTAGCGGGTCATCAGCAGGATGAGGCTCTGCGGCACGCTCAGCGGCTTCTGGTAGCTGGAGGCATAGGCGTAGCTCACGTCGATGGTGAGCCCGCGCGGATCACGCTTCCGCTCGATGATGGTCAGCAGGTCGGCCAGTACCTGGAAGGGGTGGTAGAGATCGCATTGCATGTTGAGCACCGGCACCCGGGAGGCCTCCGCCACGTCGCGGATGTAGTGGTTACCGATCCCCCAGTCCACCTGCCGGATGGCGATGCCGTCGTTGTACCGGCCCAGGATCTCCCCGATCTCCTTGGCGGTGTCGCCGTGGGCGATCTGGGTGGTCTTGGCCTCGATGAACTGGGCGTGTCCTCCCAGCTGCGCCATGCCCGCCTCGAAGCTGGCCCGAGTGCGGGTGCTGGAGAAGAAGAACAGCATCGCGAGCACCTTGTCCCTCAGCAGCGGGTGCGGCTCTCCCACGGCGCGCTTGCGTTTCAGATCGAGAGCAAGCTCCAAGACGGTGTCGATCTCCTCCTTGGTCCAATCCTGGGTGGTAATGAGATCGCGGCCGCGTAGCCCGGTCTGCATCCTCAGCTCCCGGTACCAGGTACTTGGTACTCCGTACCTTCTTGAGGGCTCATTCTGTCGCGCCCAACACCAGCGCCAGCAGTGCCATGCGCATCACCACGCCGTAGTACGCCTCCTCCCAGTAGCGGGCGTGGCGGGTGGCGTCGACGTCGGGAGGCAACTCGTCCATACGGGGAAGCGAGTGGAGCACGATGGCGTCGCGCCGGGCCCGCTCCGCCAGCAACTCTCGCGTCACCCGGTAGTTGTCCGGGGTGACACCCACCTCGGCGCCGCGCTCCTCACGGCTCTGCGTGTAGTCGGCCTGCACCACCGGTTCCATGTAGATGACGTCGGCGTCCCCGATGGCCTCCGCCACGTGCTCCGCCTCCTGGACGAACAGGTTGGCCTCCGCCAGTTCGGCCTTGAACTCCTCGGTGAGGGACATCTCCGGCGGCGCGACGGCGATCATCTCGGCGTCGAAGCGAGTCAGTGCGTGGCCCATGGAGTGCATGGTCCGCATGCGCATGTCGCCGATACACAGGAAGGTGAGCCCGTCGATGGTCCCCACCTCGCGCCGCACCGTATAGAGATCAGTCAGCACCTGGGTGGGGTGCTCCCCCCAGCCGTCGCCGGCGTTGATCACCGGAATGCTGGCCCAGGACGCGGCCTCGTGAGGGGCTCCCTGCTGGAAGTGCCGCATGACGATGACGTCGCCGTAGTACTCCAGCATGTGCACCGTGTCCTTGATGGACTCCTGGTAGAAGTCACCCGCCCGGGTCATCTTGGGATCGGCGAATCCCACGACGCGACCGCCGAGTCGGTGCATGGCGGCCTCGTGCGCCAGCCGGGTGCGAGTGGACGGCTGGTAGAAGGCGCTCACCAGCGTCTTGTCCGAGAGCAGATCGACGTTGCTGCGCTCGCGGGCGATCGGTTCCAGGTCGTCGGCGACCGCGAACACATGCTCGAACTCACCCCGCTCGAAGTCCTTCAGCGACAGGATGTCTCGACCGGCGAAGCTCCTCATGGCCCTCCTCTTTGCATGCGATCAGTCTGCCACCAGCGGCGATCCCAGGATGCCGCCGCCGGCGTTCCAGGGGTAGGGGCCAAAGGACCGGATCATCGGCCCTCGCGCCCCACGCCGCGGGCGTGGCATCTCCGCAGTGGGCGGCCGGCGGCGGACAGGGTCGCCGTGACCGGGGCCGAAGGACTCGTACCCGAGCCCGAGCCGGGCCGATAGTGTGAACCTCGCATGGCGGTACTCGGCGTTGACGCCTATCTGCGACCCTCGAGCCTCCAGGAGGCGCTGGCACTGCTCCGGGAGGCGGGGCCGGCGGCACGGATCGTGGCCGGCGGTACCGACCTCACTCTCCATCCGCCCCCCGGCCTCACCACACTCATCGACCTGTCGGGCTTGGAACTGGCTTACCTCCGGGAGAGCGACGAGGGGCTGGCGGTGGGCACCATGACCACCCTCACCGACCTGCTCGACCACCCATGGAGCTTCCACCACTACGACGGGATACTGGGGGACATGTTGCGCCAGGTGGGGTCACCGCTGTTGCGCAACGTGGCCACCCTCGGCGGTCACCTGGCGCGGGGCCGGCTCTCCGATGTGGTCCCGGTGTTGCTGGCACTGGACGTCGCGGTGACCTACTTCGACGGCGACCACCACACGGTGCCGCTGGCGGACTTCTACGGCAGCGGCACCCACCACACCCCGATGATCCTCACCGAGACCCGCATTCCCCCGCCCCCCGCACGCTGCGGGGCGGCGTTTCTGCGTTTCTCCCGCACCGCCTTCGATCTGGCGCTGCTCAACTGCGCCTGTCTGATCGGGCTCGACGGCAGCAGGGTCGAGCGAGCCCGCGTGGTGGTGGGCGAAACCCCGTGGCTGGCGTCGTCCCTCCCCCGAGTGGAGGCCAGGTTGGTGGGCTCCGAACTCACCCCGGCGGTCCTCGAAGGGGCAGCCCACCTGGCGGCCGAGACCACCGAGACCGGCGATGACCTGCGCGCCGGCGCGGCTTACCGTACCCAGTTGGTGCGAGTGGCGGTGTGGCGCTGCCTGACGAGAATCGCCGCCCGCCTTCGGGATGAGGCGACGTGAACATCACCCTCACCGTGAACGGCTCGACGCGCCGGGTGACCGTCCACCCGGGCGAGACCCTCATGGAGATATTGCGGCGGGATGGCTTCAAGGGAGTGAAGAACGGCTGCGCCGCCGGTGACTGCGGGAGCTGCGCGGTGCTACTCGACGGGCGTGCGGTCAACTCCTGCTTCGTCTTCGCCGCCGCCGCCGAAGGTCGCGCCGTCACCACCGTCGAGGGGCTGGAGGCGGATGGGACGCTGCATCCGCTACAGCGGGCGTTCCTCGACGACGCCGCCATCCAGTGCGGCTTCTGCACCCCCGGAATGCTGATGGTCGCCGCCGAGTTGCTGGCCCGTAATCCCGATCCGACCGAGGCCGAGATCCGGGAGGCGCTCGCCGGCAACCTCTGCCGCTGCACCGGCTACGTGAAGCCGGTGCAGGCCATCGCCACCGCTGCCTGGATGCTGCGGGAGGCGAGAGATGGCTGAGCGAGAAGCCGCCAAGTTCGAGGTGGTGGGCAAGAACGAGCTCAAAGTGGACGCGCTGGCGCTCGTCACCGGGAGACCGGTGTTCGCCGGCGACGTCGACCGCCCCGACATGCTCCACGTCCGCCTCCTCAGCAGCCCCCACGCCCACGCCCGCATCGCCTCGATCGACACCGCCGCCGCCGAAGCCCTTCCCGGGGTGGCCTGCGTGCTCACCCACGAGAACACGCCGCCGGTGCGGTTCACCACCGCCGGCCAAGGGCACCCCGAGCCCTCCCCCTACGACGCTCGCATGTTCGACACCAAGGTGCGTTTCGTAGGGGATCGGGTGGCGGCGGTGGCGGCCGAGAGCCGGGCCATCGCCGACGAGGCCGTGGAGCTCATCGAGGTCGACTACGAGGTGCTGCCGGCGGTGCTCTCCATGGATGATTCGCTGGCGCCGGGCGCGCCGGTGATCCATGACGAGGACGACGCCCAAGGGGTGTGGGACGCGGCCCGCAACGTCTCCGCCGAGGTGGCGTTCGCGGTGGGCGACGTGGCCACCGGTTTCGCCGAGTCGGACGCGGTGGTGGAGACCACCTGTGAAACTCATTACGGCCAGCACGCGCCCCTGGAGACCCACGTCGTGGTCAGCTACCTCGACCAGGACGGGCGCTTGGTGCTGTACAGCAGCACCCAGGTGCCGTTTCACGTGCGCCGCATCGTCGCTCGGGTGCTCGACATACCGGTGCACCGCATCCGCGTCATCAAGCCTCGCATCGGTGGCGGTTTCGGGGTGAAGCAGGAGGTGCTGCTCGAGGACGTTGCCGGGCTGGTCACACTCCGCACCGGCCGTGCTGCCTACATCGAGCTGTCCCGGGCGGAGGAGTTCGTCTCCTCCCGCACCCGCCATCCGATGCGGGTACGAGTCAAGTTGGGCGCGCAGCGTGATGGGACGGTCCACGCGATAGAGATGGACGTCATCTCCAACACCGGCGCGTACGGGACCCACGGCCTGACCGTGCTGTCCAACACCGGCTCCAAGACCCTGCCGCTCTATAACAAGACCCCTCATGTGCGCTTCGTGGGCAAGGCGGTGTACACCACCATGCCGGTGGGAGGCGCCTATCGCGGTTACGGCGCCACCCAGGGCTACTTTCCCCTGGAGACGGCGATGGACGAGCTGGCGGAGCGCCTCGGCATCGACCCGGCCGAGCTGCGCCGCCGCAACCACATCAGGGTCGGGGAGACATCGCCGGTTTTCGAAGAGCTGGGCGAGGGTCGCAAGGGCTTCCCCCAAACCATCAGGAGCTGCGCCCTCGACACTTGTATCGACGTGGGCGCCGAGCGTATCGGCTGGGAGGGGAAACGAGGGAAACGGCTCCGCGACGGACCGTGGGTGCACGGGTTGGGCATGTCGATCCACATGCAGGGATCGGGCATCTCCATGGTCGACATGGGTGCCGCCACCATCAAGATGAACGACGATGGTTCCTACAACTTGCTGGTGGGTGCCACCGATCTGGGTACCGGCTCCGACACGATCCTCGGCCAGATCGCGGCTGAGGTGCTGGGCGTGCCCCTCGCCAAGGTGGTGGTCACTTCCTCCGATACCGACATCACCCCCTTCGACGTGGGCGCCTACGCCTCCTCGACGACGTACGTTTCGGGCAGGGCAGTAGAGCGGGCCGCCGAGGAAGTGCGCTCGCAGATCCTCGGCGTGGCCGCCGCCATGCTCAAAGTGTCGGAGGACGACCTCGCGCTGAGCGACGAGCGGATCACGGCCGCCGATGGCCGCACCGTGTCGCTGGCCGATGTCGCTCACCGCGCCCTCTACGGGGCGGATCAGTTCCAGATCGCAGCCACCGCTTCGTTCGTGCCCGAGGAGTCGCCGCCGCCGTTCTTGGCCAGCTTCGCCGAGGTGGCCGTGGACGTCGACACCGGCGCCGTGCGGGTGGTGGACTACGTCGTCGCAGTCGACTGCGGTACTCCCATCAACCCCAAGCTGGCAGAGGGCCAGATCGAGGGCGCCATCGCCAACGGGATCGGCTATGCCCTGAGCGAGGAGATGCAGTTCAACCGGCGGGGCCGGATGCGCAACCCGGACTTCGCCCGCTACAAGATCCCCGGGACCCTCGACCTGCCGCCCATGGAGGTGATCCTGGTCGACTCCTATGAGCCCACCGGGCCGATGGGCGCCAAGTCGGTGGCCGAGATCGGCATCAACGCCCCCATCCCCACCATCGCCAACGCCATCTACGACGCGGTGGGGATCCGGCTCACTGCCACCCCGTTCACCGCCGAACGGGTGTGGACCGCGCTCCAGCGGCAGCAGAGCGCCTGAGAGCCGAGCGGCTCAGTCTCCCGCCGGGTCGCTGGGCGCCTCCCCGCGGGCCTCGGCCACCAGTTCCATCTTGAGGTCCCACAGCCGTGCCGTCAGGGACACGTGATACACGTGGGGGTTGATCAGCCGCCGCACCCCCGGATCGAGGCGCTGCAGGTCGGCGCGGCGCCGTTCCCGCATCTCCTCCAACCCCGGGAACTCGTAGACCAGCTTGCCGTCGTCGAGCACCGGCACCAGCAACGGCTCGATCTCCGAGATCTCGGCGCGGTCCAGCACCCGGTACGAGGCATGCTCGGTGGGATGGCGGAGCTCCACCCGCTCGGCGGCGGTGGGGTTCTCTCCCTCCACCCCCATCACGTCGGCGGTGGCCGTGCCCCGGCGGTCGTAGAAGCGCCACACCTCTTTGCGGCCCGGGTTGGGGATCTTGCTGCGCGCCTCGGAGACCTTGAGAGCCGGCCGCCACCTCCCATGGGACCGCAGCGCCACCAGCTTGTAGACCCCGTCGAGGGCCGAATCCCCCTGTGATGTGATGAGCCGGGTTCCCACTCCGTAGACCAACCGCGCGATGAGCCGCTCGGGATCGACGCCGTAGCGAGGAGCCTCCTCTTCGATCTGGGTGATGATCTGCCAGATGGCCAGCTCGTCCAGGTTGCTGGAGAGCACGATGGTGGTGTCAGGGAACCCGGCCTCGTCCAGCAGGCGAGCCGCTTGGATGCCCAGGTAGGCCAGGTCACCGGAGTCGAGGCGGATCCCCACCGGTTCGTGGCCCTGCCGCCGCAGTTCCTCGAAGACGGTGATGGCGTTGGGAATCCCGCTGCGGAGGGTGTCGATGGTGTCCACCAGCAACAAGCACTCGTCGGGATACAGCTCGGCGTAGGCGCGGAAAGCCGCCAGCTCCCCGGCACCGATCGCCATGAAGATCTGGATCATGCTGTGGGCATGGGTGCCCTTGGGGGCCACGTCCAGCACTTGGGAGATGCCTACGTTGGAGGTGAAGTCGGCGCCGCCGATCAGCGCCGCCCGGGCGCCGGCGTTGGCTCCCTTCTCCGGACCGCGCCGCGTCCCGAACTCCATCACCGGCCGTTCCCGGCCGCTCTCGTGAACCCGGGAGGCCTTGGTGGCGATGAGAGTCTGGTAGTTGAGGTGGTTGAGCAGCGACGTCTCCAGCACCTGTGCCATCGCCAGCGGGCCCCGCACCACGGTGAGCGGCACGTTGGGATGCACCACCCGCCCCTCCGGGACCGCGTCCATGCTGATCGCCTCGAAGCTGCCGTTGCGCCGCAGCCAGTCCAAGAAATCGTCACCGAAGATGCGATCGCCACTGCGCCCGGTCTGTCCCCGCAGGTAGTCGACGTCCTCGTCGCGAAAGTGGGCCTCGCTCATCCAGTCGAGCAGCCACTCCAGACCGGCATTGACGCAGTAGCCGGCCTGGTGCCGCCCGTAGTCGGGGTAGCTGCGGAAGAAGTGGTCGAATTGCACCGGGATCTCGTGGAGGCCCTCGCGGAAATAGAGCTGGGCCATGGTGAGCTGGTACAAGTCGGTGAAGAGGACGCCCTCCGCAATGGATCGCTGGTGGGACTTCATCGGCGGGCCCCTCCCTTCTCCCCGGCGTTTCCGATCGTAGCCGCCGGTGGCCGCCGGACCGGGGACGCCTCCTCCATCGGCGTTCTCAGCCGCGGCGCCCCACCACCCACGCCGAGGCCGCCCACCCGCCCACCGTCCACGCCACCAGCACCAGGTAGGAGATGGCCACTCCGCTCACCAGGCCGTCGCTGAGACCGGCCCGGATCACCACCGCCATGTGATAGAAGGGCAACCCCCGGTGGAGCGAAGCCAGCCAGGCGGGAAACTGCTCGATCGGGACCACGAGCGGCGAGAACAGCAGCACGAAGAAGATGAGGATGTTGGTGATGAGGTTGGTCACCCGGGGGTTGGCGATGAGATGGGCCATGGCGAAGCCCACCGAGGCGGCCATCACCGAGGTGAGCAGCACCGCGGGCACGATGCTCGGCGTCACGTGCAGCGCGATGTCGTAACGCCAGGCTCCCACCACCAGCGCCGCCACCATGCCCGGGAGCGCCGCCAGGGTGAACACGGTGAGGGTCGACAGCGCCGCTACCAGCCGAGGCACCGGCAGCGACCAGATGAAGTCGTAGGTGTCCTCGAGCCGCTGCTGGCCCACCAAGGCGGGCACCATCACGAAGCCGATGGGGATCAGTGCCAGCGCGGGCACCCCGGTGGCGATGAAGAGAGCGATCGCCGGAGATACCTCCCCCAGGTAGAAGCCGTACATGAACGCCATGCCGGCCCCCATCAGGATCTGGACGAACACCATGAGGGGCAGGAAGATCCGCAGGCTGGTGGCGTCGAAACGGAGCATGACCTGGTAGCTGCGCAGCCAATGACCGGCCCCCGACCGCACCCGGGAGGGGACGACCACAGCCGCGGCGGCCGAGGTCTCACTCATCGCGGTGTCCTCGATCGGCGGTGTCCTCGCACGGCTACTTCCTCCTCCCCAGTGTCCAGGCCGCGACGGCGGCCGATGCCGCCGCCCAGGCGGTCAGCACGGCGTAGGAGCGTCCGGGCGCCGTCACCAGTCCGTCGGTGAGCCCGTCCCGGATCAAGATTGCCATGTGATGGAAGGGAAGCCCGCGATGCAGCGCGCCCAGCCAGGAGGGCAGGTTCTCGATGGGAAAGTTGATGGGTGAGAATCCGATGATGCCGAAGATCAAGACCTGCGTGACCAGCTGGGTGGCGGTGGGGCTGGGCACGGCGTGGGCGATGGCATAGCCGATCATGGTGGCGGTCACCAACGTCAGCGCCACCGCAGCTACCACCCGCGGCGAAACCGCCAGCTCGAGGTCGTAGCGCCAGTCGGCCACCAGCACCGCGGCCACCATGGCAGGCAACCCGATGACCAGGTTCACCGTCAGCCAGGCGAGCGCGGCAGTGGTACGCGGCACCGGCAGCGACCACATGAAGTCGTAGGTCTGCTCCGCCTTCTGCTGTGCCACCAGCTGCGGCCCCAGGATGAGCCCGGTGAGCACCAGGGTGATCACCGCTACTCCCGTGGAGAGGAACAGTGCCGCCCGCGCCGGCATGTCCTCGTAGAGAAGGCCGATGCCCAGGGCCAGCCCGGCACCGCTGAGCATCATCACCACGATCAGCACCGGCACCAGCAGGCGAAGGTTGGTGAACTCCCACCGCACCAACATGCGGTAGCTGTGCAGCCAGTAGCCGAGCCCGCTACGGGTGGCCCCGCGCGGGTTGGCGGCGGCCGCAGCAGGCATCTCCATGTCCTACTCCACTTCCCCGGGCTCCTCCGACCGGCGGCCGGTGAGCCGGATGTACACGTCCTCCAGGGTGGTGGCCCCCAGCGCGTACTCCTCGGCGGTGTTGAGCCCCATCAGCTCCTGGGCCCAGCCGATGCCGTGCGAGGCGTGCATCTCGTTGATCACTGTGACCAGGTTGTTCCCCGCTCGGGTGTGCGCTTCCACGAATTCGGGCAACGCCGGCGTCTCCGTCCCCGGCACGAGCATCACCTGAAGCCGCAACCGGCCGCGGTCCTGGGCTTTGAGGGCGGAGGGAGTGCCCTCAGCGATGAGCCGGCCTCCGTCGATGACGGCGAGGCGATCCACCGATTTCTCCGCCTCCAGCACGTTGTGGGTCACCAGCAGCACCGCCGCCCCCTCCTCACCGAGGCGGCGCACCTGCTCCCACAGCAGCCGGCGGCGGCGCGGGTCGACGTCGTTGGTGGGCTCGTCGAGGATCACCACGCGGCCCGGCCAGACGGTGGCCATGGTGAAGCCGACCAGTCGCTTCACCCCGCCCGACAGTCGCACCCCCATCTCGTCGCGCCACTCCTGGATGTCGAGGGCCTCCATCAGCTCCTCGGCCCGCTTCCGTACCGCGGCGCTGGCGCCGCCGCGGATCATGCCGGTGATGTGGATGGCCTCACGCGTCCGGAAAGAGTTGATGGGCATCTGCGCCTGGGGCAGGTAGGAGCAGAGCTGGCGAGCGGCGTCCGGGTCGACAACGAGGTCGTATTCGCCCAGGGTGATGCGGCCCGAGTCGGGCTTGAGGAGGCCGATGGTCTGCTTCACCAGGGTTGTCTTGCCGGCGCCGTTCGGACCGAGTAGCCCGTACACCTCGCCCGGCTCCACGTGCAGGGTGATGCCGTCGTTGGCCCGCACCTTGCCGTTGTAGACCTTGACCACGTCCTCGACGCGAAAGGTCCAGGGCGCCGCGTTCGGGCTCATCAGGTGTCCCTCTCCTCGACCGCACCAACCCTACCCAGGGAGGCTGCCGCAGACTCCGCCGCCGGGTATTGCACCAAGCCCGCTGCCGGACCGCGAAGAGCTGACCTTCCGCGACCCTTGTCAGCGGGCGCTGAGTGTGATATGTCATTGGGGACGCCCACGGGGTCCAACGAGGGGGAGGTCGCGTGAGCGCAGACGGGGGGAAACCGGCACTGAAGCACTGGCCGGGGCGCGCCCGGGGGCTACCTGCCACAGCCGGCCCCAACCCGCGCTGCGTTCGTCCGCCTTCCCACCGGGAGGTGAGGCCTATCTCCTGAGCAACGTGGCAACCGAACCACGTCGCCCGCCACCGAGTGGCGGGCGAAAGGGGGGATTGCATGAGAAAACGCATCATTCAGATCGCCGTGATGGCTCTCGTCGCCGCCGGGATGTACGCCGGCAGCGCTTTCCACCAAGGCGGACCTGTGCTGCTGGCCTCCCACGACTTCCTATGGACCGATCCGGCCAGCGGGGGCCAAGTGATGATGATGGAGCGGGTCTACGAGGGCTGCGTCGACGAAGCGGGGGTCTTCAACCCGCACGACATGACGTGGGCGTACGTAGTGGACAACCTCTCCTACGACCCTCATCCGGGGGCGACCAACGGCTTCAGCGGCTTCCAGATCCTGTTCCCGGGGCCGGTACCGGAGTTGTACAACCAGCAGTCACCGGCGATTGGGGGACCCTGGTTGCAGAACACCTTCAGCGGCCAGTTCCCGCCCTTCGGCGTGGAGTGGGACGCCCCGCTGCCCGGCCTGGGCATCATGCCCGGCCAGACCGGGACGTTCAGCTTCTGCACCTGGGAGCGGAGGGACGTAGTGGTGAAGTCTGAGGGAGAGGGTGGCGGCCCGGCGGGATGGGCCCACACCTGGGGGCTGCTGGTTCCCGAGCCCATCATCGACGCCGACGGCACGCTGAGTCCCGCTCGTGGAGTACCCGCCTTCGTCGAGGTGACGATCGGCGACCCGCTGACGTCGTGGCCCGACGTTCCTCCCGTCCAGGGTACCGAAGGCCTCGACTGGTTCGACAACGACGGTTCCTGCACCTGGACCTTCGGTGACGATCTGCACGTCGAGGGTGTGGCGTACCCCGGTGCCAACCGGAATGCGTTTCACGACCAGAACCCGATATTCTTCGATCCGATTGTGCTCGATCTCGACGGGAGCTTCTTCGACGGACAGCAGGTGGACGTGGACCTCGAGACCGGGACCTCGTTCACCGGATGCCCGGGACCCGATCCGGTGCTGAAGTACTTCAACACCAACGGGGTGACCAACTGGGACGACGGGGAGGACATCGTCCTCGACCTGAATCTCGACAGTGTCTTCGGCACGGTCGACAACATCCAGACCTACATCTTCCACGGCTACCAATCGGTGCCGGGAGAGTTGTTGAACACGCTGGGGATGGCCTGCTCCGAGGATGACCAGGTGTGCAAGAAGGTCAAGTACCTCGACGAGGACCGTGACGGCATCATCGAGGTGGGCGAGCCGGTGTGGTTCCTGGAGGTGATCCAGGTCCACAACCCGTCGTCCATGAACTGGATGAACACCACCGTCAAGGACCGGTGGGGCGCGGAGATCGACGTCACTGCCGCCACACCTTCGATGGGCACGGCCACTTTGACCACCAAGGGCAAGTCGGTCAAAGAGTTCCTGGCTTGGAACGTCGGCACGCTCGCCCCCGGCCACACGGCCAACCTGGTGCTGCGGGCCATGACCGACCTCAACCCGGGAGGTCACCAGAGCTACAGCTCATGCGGCCGCTACGAGTACAACTCGGGGGCGGTGCTCAAGTTCCTCGTCGACGACGAGCAGTACAGCTTCGAGACGGGAAGCATCTGGCTCGAGGTGCCCTGCGGCTGAGCAGCCGCGGCGGCGATCAGGTGTCAGGGCCTGCCCCCCCGGGCAGGCCCTGACCGCTGGGAGGCTAGCGCACCGGTCGACTCCGGCGGCGTCTGAGTCGCGTGTCCGGCCCTCGGTTCCCCCACGGTCGTCCGCCCGGACCGGGTAGCCTTTGAAGCCGGCGCTCGCGCCGAGCGACGGAGTGGGTACTGGACGCTGCAGGGAGGGCACATGGCCTGGCAGCGAGGGAGCGACGACTTCACCCGTGATGAAGGCCCGGCGCGGCCGCGTCTAGCCGACTCGTCATCCTCGGCAGGGAGGTGAGCCGGTGCGGCTGTGGGGACTCAACGTGCGGCCCGGCTCGGCGCTGGCGCTGATCGTCCGGCCCCCTCGCTATGTGGGCAGGCATCGCTTCCAGCCCGAAGTCGTAGTGCCGCGGCCGGCATGGAGCACGGTGGCCGCGCTCCCCGCGCTCACCTACCTGGGGATTCACTTCGGTGCCGTGCCGCACCTCCCCGCCGCGACGAGCGTGTACGTGATCCAACCGCTGCTGTGGGGAGTCACCGGCGTCATCGCCCTCCTGGTGTGGCGCCGGTGGCTGGCCCCGGTGACCGAGCAGTCGTTCAGCCTGGTGGTCCTGGCTCTGGCGATCGGCAGCTTCCAGGTCGCAGTGGGGATCCTGGGCGGCCTGGTGGCCGGGTTCGGCACTTCCCCCGTCGGCCACGACGCCGGCACCCTGCTGCGCAACCTCGCCTTGGTGGGCTCTGCCCTGGTCGCCATCGAGATATGCCGGGCGGTGATCGTCACCAGCGCCTCCCGCCGCCCCACCCTGACGGTCGCCCTCACCGCGGTCTACTTCGCCCTGCTGACCATTCCCGTCGCCGCCTACCAGGTCCTCGACAGCCCCGACGAGCTGTTCCGCTTCGGAGGTGAGAGCTTGCTGCCCGCCTTGGCCATGAGCGTGCTGGCGTCCGCTCTCGTCTCCGCCGGCGGGCCCTGGCCGGCGGTCGCCTACCGGGGCATCCTGGCAGCCTTCGAATGGCTGTCGCCCGTGCTCCCCGATCTGGAATGGATCACCATCGCCTTCGTCGGCACGATGGGACCGATCATCGGGCTGATGATCCTCTCCCACCGCACCGAACCGTCCCCACCGGCCGAGGAGGAGGCTGCGGAGGAGCGGCGCGCCCCGCCGCTGATGGGAACCACGGTGCTGGTGGTCACGGTGGCGTTCCTCGTCTCTGGGATGCTGGGGGTGCAGTTCACCCCGGTGGTCGGTTCCAGCATGAGTCCTACGTACGAGCCGGGGCACCTGCTGGTGACGAGGAACGTCGCCGCCGAGGAGATCGAGATGGGCGACGTCATCCGCTATCGCCTCGGGGAAACGTTCGTCCTGCATCGAGTGATCGACATCTGGGAGGGGCGACCGCGCCGCGTGTTCATCACGAGGGGAGACGGCAACAGCGTGGAGGACCCTCTCCCGGTCGAACAGGAACAGCTCGCCGGCGAGGTGGTGCTCGCGTTTCCCAGAGCGGGCTGGGTCTTCATCTGGGCCCGTCAACTCGTCGACCGCCTCTAGCCGCGGTGGTCTCGTTCCGGCTGTCTCTCGCTGCCGGGCACTGCGGACCCGGCACAGCTCTGCGCTTCACGCCCCGCGCCTCGCCAGCAGGTCGCGAAAAGTTTTCGTTGCCTGGGCACGGGACGTTTGATATGCAGAGTGGCAGAGGGAGGTGGGAATCGGCAGTGGCATCGCGGGAACTCCTGGTTTCCGTCCTGGGCCCCGGAGGGGGGTCGCTTGGTGCCGCCCATTTCATGACCTTGCCGTTTCCCTACGGGCAGTCTTCTTCAGCACGTGCCTCTTGCCTCGACAGTTAGACACGATCACAGGGGGGAAGTCATGGGAAGACACAACGGCGGGCCGGTAGCGAGGCGCCGGCCGCTGCGGACCGGGGCGCTGTACATGTCACTGTTGACGGTGCTGGCCACCGTCGGCTTCGGCTACGCGTTGTGGTCGCAGAGCCTCTTCATCAAAGGCGAGATCAACACCGGGGCGGTGAGCGCCGAGTTCGTCCGGGCTTTCACCGACGACGACGATAGGGTCGACGCCGTCGCGCTGGACAGCCTCGACACCGGGGACTGTCCGCTGCCACCGGGCAGCCAGACGAGCTGTGACCCGGCGGCCAGCGGGCCCGACCCCAAGCCGCGCTGGGACAAAGACGTGGGTCGCTGTGACGCCGCGGTGGTGGCGCCGGACACCGGCATCGTCACCAAGAAGAACGTCTATCCGGGCTACTTCTGCACCGCCTGGTTCGAGGTGCACAACACCGGGTCGGTGCCGGTGCGCATCGCCAAGGCAACGGTGAAAGGGATCCCCGTGCGGCCGAGCATCCCGAGGCCGTTCGACCTGGACGGCGACGGAGCAGACGACGTGGCGATTCATCTCACCGGGTTCAAGGAATGCCAGCAGGTCGATCCCGGCACTCGGGTGCTGATCGACATCGACCAGGAAATCCTCCAGGGTGCCCCGCAAGGCAGCACATTGAGCTACCTGGTCGAGTACACCCTCCAGCAGTGGAACGAGGCGTGCGTGGAGGTCGATGACTTCCCCAACTCGGCGGCCATCGTCGGAATCCTGCTCCCGGACGGAACGATCACTGCGGCGCAGCTCGCCGGCCCGACGACCGTCCACGTCGACCTAGCTTCGCTCGCGGATCCCGACGGCGACGGGCAGGAATCTGTGCAAACCGAGATCGTCTCAATGAGCCTCACCGGCGACTCGCCGATCGGCCCGGTGGAGGTGCGCCTGCAAGCCGACCGCGCTTCCCTGGGAGAGATCGAGGAGGCCACCAACACCGAGACGGGGACGCTGGACCTGCCGCCGTTCGCCCCCAGCGGGCGGGCGGAGAGCTTCTTCGACGTCTTCTTCGAAATCGAGATCGCGGACCTGGTTCTCCACAACGAGGACCCGCTGCGGATTGCGGCGACCATCACCAACAAACCGCCGGCTGCGGGCGAGGCCTTCGTCATGACCCAGGAGCGGGTCGCCCTCTTCGACGCCAATGGCAACGCCACCGGCTTCTTCGTTGACGACGTGAGGCACGTACCCACCCCGTGAGCCCGACCCGACGGCGGAGGCCCGAGGGAACACAGAGACAGCAGGAAGGCCGGGGAGAGATCCCCGGCCTTCCGCTGCCCGAGCACGGGACCCGCAGCCTCGACGTACCGCTCCGTGGCGGCTATAGCTACGGCGTCGTCTTCACTTGCCTCCAGTAGCCCAGGATTTGGCTGTCCGGGATGTCGGGCCCGGTGGGGCCCTGACCCCAGAAGTAGTCGTTGTAGTTGGCCAGGCCTGCGGCTCCCCAGACGCCCATCACCACCGACTGCACCCCGGAAGGTTGCTCTTCGGCGGCCGCCTGGAACCAGGCGCTGCGCACCGGCAGCGTGATGGTGATCAAGCCGCCCAAGTACTCCCGTCCCAGCTGGTACTGGGCGAAGCGCTTGCCGAAGTCCGGCCAGTCGTAGGCGTTGGTCTGGAAGCCGAGCAGCAGGTGCAGCCGGTCGAAGGCCGGGCCCCACCGCCCCCACGATCCTTCCCCAGGGCAGTTGCCTTTTAGCACCTGACAGGAGAGCAGTGCCAGCCACTCCAGGTCCTTGTCGCCCCAGTCGCCACCGAGAGTGACGAGGGGATCGGCGGGCACGATGGAGCCGTCGTCCTGGTTGGACTCGAAGGTGAAGCCGCCGCACCAACCGTGGCCGCAGTAGAACGTCTCGTCGACGTTGTCCACATAGGCGTCGTGGTCGGCGCTGCCCTTGAAGTCTCGCTCCCAGGCGCTGAGCCCGGTCCAATGGAACCGTTTGAAGGCTTCGTCGTCCATCCGGTTCGAGTAGCGGTTGACGTTGTTGGCGCACATGTCGGACACCGCTCGCTCGATTCCGAAGTCGATGACTCCGCCCACCAGGATCCCGATCTCGCCGCCGGCCCCACCGGGCGCCGGCGAGACTTGGAGCGTCTGGCTGGCCCCGGCGATGATGCCGTTGGCATCGGTCACCTCGACCCGCACCGTCTCCGGAAGCGGGGCGGTGGAACCGCCGCCCGGCTTGCCGACGACGTTGTAGACAATGTCCTCGGCGGTCTCGGCGATCCCGCTCAGATCCGTGGACGACGACGACCAGCTATAGGTATAGGGCGGAGTCCCGCCCGTCGCCAGAGCCGCTGCGGTCACGACCGATTCCTTGGCATTGGCCTGCAGCTCGACGCTGGGCACCAGCGCCGGATCCGACACCGCAGGGATCATCTTCTGCAATGCGATCCCCGTCTGCACGCCCGCAGGTACGGTGCCGCCGCAGTCGTAGTGGGGCAGTATGGTTTGCGCACCCAGCCCCAGCGGCGGAGCGTAGTACACCAGGCTGGGCCGGATGTTGGCCCCTTCCGGGTACAGCGCGGCGCACTGCTGGGCCGCCTCCGAAGGCGGAATCACCGGTGTCGCCGGTCCCGAACCCAGCTGATACGCCGAGTGCAGCAGCGCGGTCACCTTGCCCTCCGGGCTGTAGGCCGCCCTGATCTGGGCACCGGGACCCAGCAGGGGAACCCCGCTGAGCGACATGCCGTAGTACACCTGGGTGTCGATGGCGGCCTCGGCCACCATGTTCCCGGTTCTGTCCACCGCTTCGAACATGGTGTGCTCGACGATGGGCCGGGCCCCCTCGGGCAGGGCGCCGGCCTCGGCCAGCGCTCCCGAGGTCTGCTCCACCGCCAGCTTGGGATCGAAGGGAACGATCTCGGCGATCGCGGTAAAGTCGAAGCCCTCGGCGGTCACCGGCATATCGTCCTCGTTGGGCAGGTCGGGCGGGACCGTGAGCGGCACCATTGGCACCGCCTGGAAGGCCGCCGGGTCGACGAAGGTCGCCACCCCGTTCTCCACCACCAGTTGGTCGGCGGTCAGCCCGAAACCGGCCGCCACCGCCGACGCCTGGGCCGGCGAGAGGCCCACCTGCGTCACCGCCACCGCGGGCAGCGCGGTCGGGGCGCAGTCCTCGTTCCACTGCTGCAGGATGACCTCCACCTGATAG
>JABAOH010001980.1_pt1 | contig 114757 bp, 88 predicted proteins | sample 7062181 | NCBI WGS metagenome assembly JABAOH01 (sample SAMN14538630, study PRJNA623070) | marine sediment metagenome | biome: marine biome [ENVO:00000428]; feature: marine pelagic biome [ENVO:01000023]; material: deep marine sediment [ENVO:00002113]; isolation source: pool of 5 deep marine...
GTAGTCCCGCACGTCCGGTTCCGTGAGGGGGCTGGGGAGCAATCCCCAGCTCTACTCGACAGCGGTTCCACAAAACCGCACTAGATGAATTCTACCGGGTAACGTTTAGGAAGAAGATCTACACGACGCTTGAAGAGCTTCAGAAGGATCTCGATGAATGGCTCAACGAGTACAACAACCAGCGGTCGCACCAAGGAAAACGATGTGAAGGGAGGACACCGTATGCTACACTAATCGATGGCAAGGCCATCGCACTGGATAAGCGGATCGCCGCTTGATCTGACAGACAACGTTCCAGGCGGGGTACCTGTCCGGTCTTATGTTAGCTTTCACAATTGATGTCCCTCAACGTGAAGTACGAAATTGATGTATCCCCGTTCATGTCTTCCATGCTCTTGCTTTAGAAACGGTAACGCGGCTAGGGACACCACTGTAAAAAGTTGATTATCGCTCGTCTCATCGGCTGCCTGCACCCAGACACCAGCGCCCTATTGTCCCCGTCTGCCGGAAAGAACTCTTCTCCACGGCCTGGTACGGGAACATCCTGAGTCGTTTCTGCACACTTTCCCTTACACCTGGGCCATGCTTCTCTCGAGAATCTAAGACGTGCCTCCATTTATATGCCCTCGATGCGGTAGTGCGATAAGACTTATTTCCTTCACCACAATTTCAGCGGATGTGTATGCCGGCAAAGATCGAGAAATCTTAGCTAGGAGAGAGCCGATCAAGCAAAGAACGATGAAGTTGAGGAGACGAGTAAATAGGGATAAGGTTTATGCAGTGAGGCAAGATCAGGATATGTCCCTTGACTTAATGCAGCAAACTGGTCATGAGCGTGCAGGCAACAAAGTGATGGCTACGTAGTTCGTTACTTGATAATTAGTTAAAGAGATGTCTTCAGAAGATACTTCAGGGTGCTCTTAGTGTTGAAAGTCGGCGGTTAAAAAGGCAATGAAAACTGGTGAGCCGCCCAGGACTCGAACCTGGTACCACCTGCTTAAAAGGCAGGTGCTCTTCCTGATGAGCTAGCGGCCCACCATTTTTTGACGCTATGTTTTTTAGGAACGGCTTGAATGTAGTATCGGACTACCCCGGTGTCAAGTTGCGAATCGCTGGGAATGAGTGCCCGAACTCTATTGCAGCCATCAGAATTTCGTTCGCTCTCCAGACCCAACACCTCGCTCCAAAATACTCTATGCAACGCCGACCTTCGGCAGCGCAGCATCGGGCGATCGGAACAGACGACGTTCTGTCGCAACTCTATCGCTCTTTCGCTCTTTATCCCTAGCGCTGAACAACCGCGTGCCTTTCGGGCCCTAAGGAAACCATCGTTATTTTGCATCCAATGAGCTTCTCCAGTAGCTGCACGTAGTGCTCTGCCTGTTTTGATAAACGCAGAGAGCCGCCGACGAGCGTCGGTGTTTTCCAGCCGTCGATAACCTCGTACTCCGGTCGGCATTTTGCGAGAATCCTCGAATCAGTAGGAAAATACTCGATCCGCTTTTTCCCTATCCGGTAGGCGGTGCATATCTTGATTTTGTCGAAGCCAACGAGAATATCGAGCTTCGTGAGGGCGATTTCGGTAACGCCGTTGAGCTTCGTGGTTGTCCTTGCGGCAACCGCATCGAACCAACCACACCGTCTTGGTCTCCCGGTTGTGGTACCGTACTCCTGACCGAGATCTCTCAGCCGATCGCCGTTTTTCCCCTTATCTTCCGTTGGAAACGGTCCGTTCCCCACTCGTGTACAGTACGCCTTGAGCACGCCAATGATTCGTCTTATGGATGACGGCGGAAGACCGGCGCCCACCGCAGCGCCACCGGCGATAGCGGAACTGGACGTTACAAAGGGGTAGGTTCCGTGGTCGACATCGAGAAGCGCGCCCTGAGCTCCCTCGCAAAATATCCGCTTGTTCTTTTCGATCGCATCCCACAGCATAATTCGCGTGTCGGCAATCAATGGTTTGAGCTTTCTGCGTGCGGCTAAGAAATCCTTCTCTGTTTTCGATGGTGAAATTGCGGGAAAGCCGAATAGTCTCAGCAACCGATTTTTCTCCGTGACTTTCTTACGCACAATCGAGCGAAACTCCTCGGACGATCTCAAGAACTCGCCCATTCGCATTCCTTCCCTTCCCACCTTATCCATGTACGCCGGCGTAATTCCCCTTCCGGTGGACCCGATTTTTCCAGAGCCCTTCTTCGCCTCCTGACTCCTATCCATTAAAATGTGGTGGGGAAGCACTACATGAGCCTGCTCGCTCACGAAAATCCGATCGCGTACATCGATCCCCCTCGATTTTATGAACTCGATTTCCTCCGCGAGCGCCAGCGGATCGATCACCATCCCCCCGCCGAGAACGCATGTGATATCGGGGTATAGGATTCCCGAGGGAACCAGGTGGAACTTAAAGCACTCCTTGCCCACGACAACAGTATGCCCGGCGTTTGCACCACCCTGAAAGCGCACGACATAATCGGCATCCCTTGCGAGGATGTCGATGATCTTCGCCTTACCTTCGTCTCCCCATTGCCCACCGACAATAAGCGTGACCGACATGGCAATCCTTTCGAAAATCGAGCCCTTCGAAGCATTCGCCGCGGAGCAACAATATACGGGCATAAAAACAACCGCTCACTTTTGAGATGGCGGTCACATGTGAAAAACCTTCGTACTTATACTACGTCCGAGCTCGGATATCAAGGAAAACGGGGGGACTCGGGCACTGACGTTTCTCTTGAAAAAAGCTCCTTGATTATACCCCAGGTTTTCTCGGTAACGGCAATCGTGCAATCCTTTGGATCCCCGGGATTGCTGTGCTCGACAGGGGACGATGGCTGGTCGGGAAATCCATCACCGTCAGCGTCGCCCAGCTCAAAACCATTGGAACAGCGATCCCTGTCTGAATTGAGGTTGGCGAGAGTCTGGTTCCAGACGTTGCCGTTTCTCTTGAAGTCCTCTCCAAAGAGGTTCAGCTCGTAGGATGTTTGAGTTGGCTGGGCGGAGACGTGGCAAATGGCACAACGATACTTCTCATAGGCAGGGAGATAAGTCATAAAATGGGAAGTCCCTACGGCATCAAGAGGTACCAAAACAAGCAGGATAGGGCACAAAACCATCCCTATTACCGCCACCGCAAAGAAAATCCTATGTGATGTTCGGCGCCACATACATTCATCCTCTTTAAGTATACTTAAAAATATCCATAACGTCAAGGCGCCTCTTTCGGCCCACTTGCTCCACTCGGGCTGTTGATGGCTCCCCTGATCACCCCATTCACCAGGGCTTCCGCCACCTTGACGGAGATGTCGACTGCCACTCTAATTTGAGCTTCCCTCGTCGCGCCTCCAATATGTGGCGTAAACACCGATCCATCGAGCAGCAACAGGGGCTCGCCTGCGGGCGGCTCTTGTAAGTAGACGTCGCACGCCACACCTGCGAGTTTGCCTGATCGGCATGCCTCGCTTGCAGCGGCTTCGTCGATGATGCCGCCTCGGGAGCAGTTTATCAAGTACGCGCCTTCCAGCATCAGACTGATTTCCTTCTCCGAAATCAGTCCCTTCGTCTCAGGACTTAGCGGTACGTGAATCGTAACAAAATGACTGATACTCAGGAGCGTCTCGAGATCGACTAGGCGCACGCCGAGAACCTCCGCCATCTCCTTCTCTATATATGGATCCGCGGCGATCACATTCATCTCGAATGCCTTCGCGCGCTTTGCCACCTCTCTTCCAATCCGCCCCAGGCCCACGATCCCCAGCGTCTTTCCTTGGAGTTCCGTGCCCCGGAAGGCGTCCCGATCCCATTTCCCTTCTGTCACAGACTGGTGCGCCTGGGGAATTTTTCTCGCCAGTGAAAGCATCAATCCTATCGTGTGCTCAGCCGTGGAAACCGCGTTTCCCGAAGACGCGTTCATCACGACGATCTCCCGCTTTGTCGCTTCCTCCACGTCGATGTTGTCGGTTCCAACACCCGCCCGTCCGATGATCTTGAGATTACTGGCGTGCCCGAGGATTTCTTTAGTGATCCGAGTGGGACTCCGAACAATGATCGCATCGAATTCGGGGATCATGGATAGGAGTTCATCCTTTGCGAGCGTAGCCGTTCTCACCGCTTCGATGTCAGGATACCGAGTGAACACATTCAGCGCTTCTTCGGCAAGATTATCGGTGAGTAGCACTTTGTACATATGGAATCATTGCCTTTCGCCGCACTCGAAAACGACTGCACCTGTCGTGGCTGATCATCGTAGCTTCACGAACCGGTTTTTGCCGCTGCTCGCACCGTTATCTCTGTCAATCCGCCCGCGCCTTCTGAAAACGCCTCATGGCTGCCTCTACGCCTTTTCCCGGTGCGGGGTTGATTCCCAGATCGATGAGCGTACCCTCGAGCGCAGAAATCAACGTATGGATATCCGTCTCGGTATAAAAGCCCAGATGCCCAAGACGAAAGATCTTCCCGCTCAAATGCGCTTGTCCTCCTGCAATCTTCACGCCATAGTGCGACTCCATCGTTCGAATGATGTCTCCCGCGCTCCCCTTTCCCGGGAGCACCGCGGTCGCTGCGTTGCAGGGCCGCGAAGCGAAAAGCTCGAGACCTAGTGCGAGAACCGCGTCTCGAACCGCCGAAGCGTTCTTCTCGTGCCGGCTGATAACATTCTCCAACCCTTCTTCGCGAATCATTGACAGCGCGACACGCATCGCCAAGATCAGCTGGGTCGCTGGCGTGTACGCCGTGTCCCAGTTCTCCAGGGCTTTCAATGCTTTCGTCAGATCGAAGTAATAACAGGGATGGCCTTTTTGGTGAATCTTTTCCAAAGCGCGCTTTGAAAGAGACAAGAAACTAAGTCCCGGCGGCACCCCGAATCCTTTCTGTGATCCGCCGACAATCACATCAACACCCCATGCATCTGTTTTCACTTCCTGCGCGCAGAGACTCGTTATCGCATCCACTACGATGAGTGCCCCATACTCGCGAGCGATCATCGCGATACCCTCGGCATCCAGGAGGACACCCGTGGACGTCTCCGTGTGGGTCGTAAAAACGGCTCTGACCCCGTCATGTTTGCGAAGAGCTTCCTCGACCTGATCCGGTTCCACGGGCTGCCCCCATTTCGCATCCACCATGATGGTATCCAAACCATAGGCAGCGGCGATTTCCGCCCAACGGTTACTGAATTTCCCGCAAGCCGTCACCAGCACTTTATCTCCCGGTTTGGTTGCATTGACCAACGCTGCTTCCATAGCGCCGGTGCCGGATGCGGCGAAGACGACGATGGGATTGTCCGTTCTGATAACATGTTGGAGGTTTCTCGTGACGTCCCTCAGTATCTCCCGGAATTCCTCTGTTCGATGGTGGATAAGGGGCTGGCCCATCGCATCTTGCACGCGACGGGGAACGGCCGTCGGTCCCGGAGTGAAAAGCTTGGTCGGATCCATACAACTCCTTCTGTCAATTATAGAATAATAAGTACTTCATGGAGCTAAATCAAAGCGAAAGCGTTTCTTCGATCCACTGCCAGAGCTCGCGCTTTCCCACACCTGAAACACTGGAAAATGGGATTACGGCCGCATCCCCACTCACCTCGATTGCTCTCAGGTTTTCAGCGATTCGCTTTTCGATTTCAGAGCGTTTGTATTTATCGATCTTGTTGAACACTAGACACACTTTTCGGCCCATCCGTTGCAATACCATGGTCATTTCCCTATCGTCCGGGGTCGGTTCGCGGCGAATGTCCAACAGCTGCACCACACCCTTCGCTCCAGTCCGGCTTTCGAGGTATCTGTCGATTATCTCCATCCAGCGCCTCTTCTCGGCCTTGGATACCTTTGCGTACCCATAGCCGGGCATATCGACGAACAAGAAGCGGTGATTTATCAAAAAGTAGTTGGCGCTACGCGTTTTTCCGGGCGTTTTCGAAGTTCTTGCAATCTGCCGCCTGCCGAGGAGCGTGTTGATAAGAGTAGACTTTCCGACGTTAGAGCGGCCGAAAAATGCGATCTCCGGTCTCATTTCGCGGGGAAATTCCTTGGGAAATCCGAACGATCCGACGAATTCAACGGTCTGTATCTTCAACTCGACATCTCTCTACATAGAAACTCGTGGCAACGCAAGCAGAACGCGGATAATCGATGGAGGTAACGCGGTCGGTTGGCGGATCAATGAGGCAGGGATGTCTCGATATACTCGAAGAAACCTTTGAGCTCTTCGATTTCCCTCTTCGCCTGCCGCCTGGAGAGTCTGGGTAACGGTCTCACGAGGGCGATCTTCAATGCTTCCCGCATGTCGTTCACAATGTGGATTTTCAAACCGGATCGAACCTCCTTCGGGAGCTCTTTCACCGCCTGCGCGACACCTTTTGGGATGATCACCTCTTTTATACCCGCACGAAGTGCGGCAACCGTTTTTTCGTTGAGACCGCCTACAGGGAGAACCTCCCCCTTCAACGTCAGCTCCCCCGTCATTGCAACGTCTTTTCGAACAGGAATTCCAAAGAAATTCGAAACGAGGGCAGTTGCTACGGCGATGCCCGCGCTGGGCCCGTCCTTTGGGATTGCTCCCTCAGGCACGTGGATGTGCACGTCCATTTCGTTGAAGAAATTCTTCTTGAGCGGCAGCAGGCGGGCAAGATTTCGGGCGTAACTCAGCGCGATTTGGGTAGACTCTCTCATCACGTCTCCCAACTGCCCCGTGACCGTGAAGTTGCCCGTGCCGGGCATGAATGTCACTTCTATGCGCAGGATATCACCGCCGAAGCTCGTCCAGGCAAGTCCCGTTGCTATTCCAACACTCGGGCTGTCCGGAATCTCTTTTTCGGTGTAGTGCGGAATTCCCAAAAAGCGCTCGAGGTTTTTCGTGCTGATCTCTACGGCCCCGGATTTGCCGGCAGTAGCGATATCCTTTGCTACCCTTCTAAGAATTTTAGCGAGCTCGCGTTCGAGATTCCTCACACCGGATTCCCTGGTGTACCGCTGAATAATGCGCCTGATTGCTGACTCGCTGACTTTGAGGTTTCGCGTCTCCATTCCGTGCAGCTTGAGCATTTTGGGAAGCAGAAAATTCCGGGCGATCTTTGCCTTCTCCACTTCGAGGTAACCAGGAAGTCGGATGGTCTCCATTCGATCCTGCAGCGCCGGAGGGATCGTGTGGGTTACATTGGCTGTGGTGATGAACATAACCTCGCTCAAATCGAATTCCACTTCGAGGTAATGATCGCTGAAAGAGTTGTTCTGCTCCGGATCCAGCACTTCAAGCAGCGCAGCTGCGGGATCCCCGCGGAAATCTCGAGACATCTTGTCTACCTCGTCCAGCAGCATAACGGGATTCCTGCTCTGGGCCTTGATGAGAGATTGAACGATCCGGCCCGGCATCGAGCCAATGTAAGTTCTTCGGTGACCGCGGATCTCGGCTTCATCCCTGACGCCGCCCAGTGAAAAGTGCATAAACTTGCGCCCAAGCGCTTCCGCTATCGATCGGCCAAGAGATGTCTTCCCAACGCCGGGGGGCCCAACGAAGCACAGGATCGGACCTTTCATCGAATGCGACAACTTCATAACGGCTAGAAACTCGAGGATCCGCTCCTTGACCTTTTTCAGGCCGTAATGGTCTGCATCGAGTTTCCGCTTCACTTGTTTGATATCCAGGTGGTCTTTGGTTCGCACTTGCCATGGAAGCGAAAGAAGCGTGTCGATGTAGTTTCGCACAACCGTTGCTTCCGGTGACATCGCCGGCATTCGGGAGAGTCGATCGAGTTCCTTCAGTGCGACCTCATATGCTTCCGCACTCATTCCGGATTTCTCAATCTTATCCTGAAGTTCATCGATCTCTGTCGATTCATCACCGGTGTGACCAAGTTCCTTGCGGATCGCCTTTAGTTGCTCGTGGAGGTAGAACTCTTTTTGGTTTTTCTGGACCTGGCTCTTTACCTCTCCCTCGATTTTCTTTTCGATGTTTAGGATTTCCAGTTCTTCTGCGAGCAGCTTGCTGAGGGCACGACATCTTTCCTGGAGATCGATTGCTTCGAGGATCTGTTGTTTGACTTCTATTTTAGCGATGATATGCGCGGCAATGGAGTCAACTAACCGATCAAAGCTCTCTATGGGCAGCACGGACCGCAGCACCTCATCTGGAATTCGCTTGTTCAACTGAACGTACTCGGAGAACTGTGAAGAAACGCTCCGAACAAGGGCTTCGGTCTGCTGGTCAGACTCCTCCTCCAGCAGGATCGTCTTGACATGGGCCTTGAACATCTTCCGGGTCTTCAGATACTCCTCGACTTCACCCCTGGCCAAGCCCTCGACAAGGATACGCATGGTCCCCTCAACCAGGCGCATGTGCTGGAGAATCCTCACCACGGTTCCCATCTGGTAAAGATCCTCGTGAGTCGGCTCGTCGATGTTCATCTGCTTCTGTGTGACAACTAGAAGCAGGCGATCGCCTTTCAAGGAGGCGTCCACAGAGGCAAGCGACCTCGGCCGCCCCACCAGTAGTGGGGTGATCATACCCGGGAAAATCACGACGTCTCTAAGCGGTAAGACAGGGAGCATTTCCGGGACTTCGATGATCTCATCTTCTTTCTCGATAATGGGCATACGAACCTCTGCCGGTTGATTGTAACTCTATATTGAGGATAATCGAACGTTCGGCGATAATCAAGAGAACGGGCGATAATCTATGCTTCTCGAGCCCGGCGATCACGCTGGAAAATCATCTCCGGGTCGACATTCTTCAGTATTGTTTCTTCTGTGATAACGATTTTTCGAACATTCGGCCGAGAGGGTATATCGTACATGATATGCAGCATCGTATCTTCGATGACGGATCGAAGACCTCTCGCGCCGGTCTCGCGCTTCTTCGCAATGCACGCAATAGCCCTCAGCGCCTCATCGGTAAACACAAGCTCGACGTCCTCCATCTGGAAGAGCTTCTGGTATTGCCTGACCAAAGCATTCTTCGGCTTTATGAGAATCTCGACAAGCGCATCTTCATTGAGCTCTGATAAAACACCGGCTATAGGGATCCTGCCAACAAGCTCAGGAATTAAGCCGAATTTTTGGAGATCTTCCGGAGCAATCTGCTTCAAGACCTCGGTCTTATCTTTCTGTACTCGTGTATTCTTCTCCTTTCCGAAGCCGAGGATCTTGCGTCCAATCCTCTGCTCGATGATCTTATCGAGGCCTTCGAAAGAACCCCCGCAAATGAAGAGGATGTTTTTGGTGTTGATCTCTATATAGCTCTGCTGGGGTATCTTCCGGCCTCCCTGTGGAGGAACGTTGGCAACACTTCCCTCCAGCATTTTGAGAAGAGCCTGTTGGACCCCTTCACCGGAAACATCTCTGGTGATCGAAGGGCTGTCGATTTTCCTGGCGATCTTATCCAGCTCATCCACGTATACGATCCCCTTCTCCGTGGCTTGAACGGATGAGCCGGCATTCTGATAGAGCTTGAGAAGGATGTTTTCCACGTCTTCCCCTACGTATCCCGCCTCAGTGAAAGTTGTTGCATCGACAATGGCGAATGGAACGCGCAGAAACCGGGCCAAGGTCTGGGCGAGAAGCGTCTTTCCAGTTCCCGTCGGCCCGAGAAGAAGGATGTTGCTCTTATCGATCTCCACATCGTCCGCAGTTCGCTCATGCATGATCCGCTTGTAGTGATTGTACACCGCGACGGATAGGATGATTTTTGCGTGATCCTGCCCGATGACGTACAGATCGAGAAATTCTTTGATCTCCCTCGGCTTGGGAAATTCCTCTGCATCGAATAGCACTTGCCCGGAGATCTCGTCGTCCAGTATGTCCTTGCATAGCTTGATGCACTCGTTGCAGATATAGACGGACGGGCCGGATATGAGTTTTGCAACCTCATCCTGGCCTCTGCCGCAAAATGAGCACCTCAGGATATGGGGGCTTCCGATCTTCTTTTTCATATAAGCTCCTCGTCCCTTCTGTGCGAGGAATTAACCTTCCCCTTTTGGCTTGTGCTTGAAGATGTTGTCGATGATCCCGTACTCCTGAGCTTGCTCTGCGGACATGAAGTAATCGCGATCCGTGTCCTTTGCGATTTTCTTCACGGGTTGTCCCGTGTGCACCGCTAAGACTTCATTCAGCTTATCACGCAAAGTCAGGATTTCCTTCGTATAGATCTCCAGAGTTGCAGCCTGACCCTGAGATCCTCCCGAAGGCTGGTGGATCATCACCCGAGCATGAGGGAGGGCTGAACGCTTTCCCGGCGTGCCCGCAGCCAGAAGCAATGCTGCCATACTTGCAGCTTGCCCCATGCAAATCGTCGACACATCAGGCGAAATGTACTGCATCGTGTCATAGACGGCCAATCCCGAAGAGATGATGCCCCCCGGGCTGTTGATGTAAAGGAATATATCTCTCTCTTGATCTTCAGCCTCAAGAAACAGCAACTGCGCGATGACGGCGTTGGCGACGAAATCATCGATGGGGGTTCCGAGAAAAACGATTCTGTCTTTGAGCAGACGTGAATAGATATCATAAGACCGTTCGATCCTACCTGTCTGCTCGATAACTACTGGCAAAGGCAGTTGAGACTTCATTTAAGGATCCTTTCCTTTAAAATAATATAATGCATTGCCAGAACCCGAAGAAGCAAAATCGCTAGGCAGCTTTTACATCGGCGTTCTCGCGGAGGAAGTTGATGACTTTCTCTTCGAGAATTTGATCCACCAAGCTGCTACGGTGCTTCGGGTGGTTGAAGAAGGCTTTAAGCTCCTCGACCTTTTCCCCGCCTTTGTTCACAATCTCATTGATCCTTTCATCCACTTCTTCTTCTTCGACGACGAGTTCCTCCTGGCTTTTCACTGCCAGCAAGACGAAGTACTTCTTAACATTCCGAACCGCAGTTTCCCGAAAAAGTTCCCTGATTTCTTTTTCCCGATCCATCTCGGAAGGCACAGTGGGCCGCCTGCGGCGGTCCTCTTCGATAAGAGAAGTCAAGTAATTATCTACCATAACTTCAGGGACATCGAAGGGATTGGTTTCGATGATTTCATCGATGATCTTCTCCTCCACTTCCCGCTTATAACGACGCTCCTCATCTTCGACCAGGTCGTTTCGAATACGCTCTTTTAGCGAGTTGAGATCCGGTATATCCTCGCCGATCCGCTTGGCAAAAGCATCGTCGATTTCGGGGATAACTTTCTCCTTCACTTCGCGGAGTGACACGTAAAAAGTTCTCTGCTTACCCCGAAGTTCCTGGTTGGGGATATCATCGGGATACGTCACTGTTATTCGCTTTTCCTCTCCCAAGGGCATCCCGATGAGCCCATCTCGAAGCTCTGGAAACAGATTTCCACTCGCAAGATCCACAGGGTAGTTGCGTATCATCTCTTTTTCATCCACCTCCCCGGAATCGAGGACAGGAGCATAATCGATGATGAGATAGTCTCCCTCGCGAGGCTCCCGATCAACGACTCGGTAGGTGGCAAAACCCGCTTGAAGGTTCTCGAGCGCTTTTTCCACTTCCTCATCGCCGATCTCCCTCTTCTCGACGGCCACCGTTACATTGCGATATCCCTCTATCTTGACGGATGGCCGCACTTCTACGGCCACATCCACATTGATCTTGCCGCTTTGATCTGCCTGGACGTTCTCGAACTTGGGGTGTCCGAGCGGCTCGATCCCTTCGCGTCTCAGCGCTTCCTCATAAACGACCGGTAGCAGGTTTTGGACCGCGTCCGTATGAATCGCGTCCCCAAAGTTCTTTTCAATATAACGGAGCGGGACCTTGCCCCTCCGAAATCCCGGAACTTTCAGCTCTCTACGGTACTTCTTGAGCACTTCCGCTTTTTCGAGTTCCACTTCCTCCTGGGGGATCTCTATCGACAGAATCCGCTTGCAGTCGCTTGGACTGGAAACGGTTACGGTAAATTTTCGTTCTTCCCTCTGAGGTGGTGTTAACTCCTTATCCATTCTATGCCTCCGATCGCTCCTGCATAGGCTGTTTGGTGCGAGAGGGGGGATTCGAACCCCCACGAGTGTTCCTCACTGGATCCTAAATCCAGCGCGTCTGCCAATTCCGCCACTCTCGCTCCGACTTGGCATCCTGATATCAATCATTCAAAACGTGTCGCAAAGAGGCACGAGCCGGTTTTCTCTTCGTGAAGGGGCCTATCCGGATCATATGATTCCCGTGGCTCACCCGCCTTTCCCAGCGCTTCCACAGTCTTCGCGGTGCCCATCTGCTGACGGGCACGATCGAATAACCTATTCCCTTAAAAACGATAAGCCCTCCAGAGTGCCCCTTTTTCCCGCAATGAATATATTATAGAGGAAATTCGAGGGAAATAGTACGCACCGCTTTCGAGAAGGGTCAAGCGAAATAAATTTCGAGAACCACCGCAGCGAGCGGGCGCGTAAGGCGCATTCGCAACCACCACATTAGCAACCGAATGCGAGGATTTGCTGGAGTAACTTATTAAATTATAATACAAACCTCTCCCGGTTTTCCAGGCGAAACCGTGCTTCATGCAAATGCATCGATGCCCGTCAATTCCCGTCCGACGATGAGCGTGTGAACATCGTATGTTCCTTCATAGGTGTCGACGGATTCGAGGTTGCACATGTGGCGGATGACCGGGTATTCCCCGCTTATTCCGTTGGCGCCCAGTATTCCCCTGGCCGTTCGGGCGATCTCCAGCGCTTTGCGAACGTTGTTCCGCTTGGCCATAGAAACCTGGGCGAAGGACAGCTTCCTCTGGTCTTTCAGCCTTCCGAGCTGAACGTTGAGGAGCTGCCCCAGGGCGATTTCCGTAGCCATATCTGCGAGCTTCTTCTGAGTAATCTGAAAAGACGCTATCGGCTTGTTGAACTGAATCCGTTCCTTGCTGTATTCGAGGGCTCCATGGAAGCAAGCCATTGCGGCGCCCATGGCTCCCCAAGCGATTCCATAACGAGCCTGATTGAGACACATCAACGGGTGCTTGAGCCCGCCGGTTCCTGGAAGGAGGTTATCCTTTGGAATCCGGCAATCGCTAAAGATGAGCTCGCTTGTGTCGCTCGCTCGAAGTGAAAGCTTATAAGGGATCTTCCTTGCCTCGAAGCCTGCACGGTCCTTTTCCACGATGAACCCATGGACGATCCCGTCGCTTTTTGCCCATACTATGGCCACATCGGCGAGGCTGCCGTTTGTGATCCACATCTTGGCGCCATTCAACACGTAGTCGTCCCCGTCTCGAACAGCCGTGGTAATGATGCCTCCGGGATCACTCCCATAGTCGGGCTCGGTCAGGCCGTAGCATCCGATGGATTCGGCGCTGGCAAGACGCGGGAGCCAACGATTTTTCTGTTCATCGCTTCCAAAAGCATGAATTGGGTACATCACGAGACACGACTGTACGGAAGCAAAGCTCCTGATTCCAGAATCCGCGCGCTCGAGTTCCTGCATCATCAACCCATACACGACATTGTTCTCACCAGCGCAGCCGTATCCCTGAATCGTCGCCCCGAAGATGCCCAGCTCGGCCATCGGTTTGATCAAGTCCTCGGGAAACGTCCCTCTTTCATAATTGTCCTTTATGAGCGGAAGAACTTCCTCCTCGACAAACCTTCGCACGGTACTGCGAACGAGCAGCTCTTCTTCAGTGAGCAAGGTATCCACATGCATGTAGTCAAATCCGTCGAATCGTTTCATTCTACCGTCCCTTGAAGTTGGCCTTTCGTTTTTCGAGAAATGCTCGGGTTCCCTCTTTCATATCATCCGTCGCACACACCAGGCCGAATAGTGAAGCCTCCAGTTTGCAGCCGTCTTCGAATTCCATCTCGAAGCCCCGGTCAATAGCCTCACGCGCTGCCTTGAGGGCAATGGGCCCTTTTTCGAGAAGGCTTTGTGCCGTTTCATTTACCGCCGCCATAAGCTCCTCCTGAGGAACCACGCGGCTCACAAGCCCTATTCTCAGCGCCTCCTGCGCGTCGATGGTTCTCCCGGTGAGAATCAGATCCAGGGCAATCCCCTTTCCAACAAGCCGGGAGAGTCGTTGGGTCCCCCCGTATCCGGGTATCAGACCAAGATTCACTTCCGGTTGGCCGAACCTGGCCTTTTCGGAGGCAATCCGAATGGTGCAGGCCATTGCCAGCTCGCATCCGCCTCCCAAGGCATACCCGTTGACCGCCGCAATCGAGGGCTTTCCCATGGCCTCGAGCAGGCGGAACGCGTGCTGCCCCGTCTCAGCCGTTGCAGCTCCGCTCATGGCATTCTTCCCCGCGAGTTCGGCGATATCCGCTCCCGCAGCAAATGCTTTGTCCCCCGAGCCAGTCAGAACCATTACCCTGACTCCATCGTCATCGGCTGCCTCCTTGAAAGCCTTCTCGAGCTCCTCGATCGTTGCCGCATTCAGCGCATTCAGGACCTTGGGGCGATTGAGACTGATATACGCCACCTGGTCTCTTTTTTCAAATCGGATGTATTCCAGTTCCACACCGATACCTCCTTCCCTCGAGCACCCGATATCAGGCACTCCCGCTTGCAAATATGAGCTTCGCCGGTAACTTCGCCAGTCACCCGGGGTTTGAGCCCTCGGATGGGTGCGTGCCACACCCCAGACTGATTTAACCATTTATATCTCAATAAGTTGCTCGTTGTAAGCTAATGAAGATGCCTCATTTCGTCAATACAAAATTCCTGGGAAATGCCCAACCGGAACTGGATTTGCATCTACCCGCAAGACACCTGTAATCCGCAGCTCCGGCTTTCCTCCACGTCCTGTCCGGAGCGGCGAAACTAGCACTAGCTGAAAGGTCCGGTACGACATCCATGTCCCTCGCCGCTCGACTGATAATCGCTCGATTGATCATCTCGATAGTGCTGGTCGTCCCTTCCCCGAATGGATTTCGTGCGACTGCCTCGCAAGCCACAAAACAATCGCCTTCCGCAATGCCCTGTGAATCTCATGGAGTGTTTATCAAGGACAGATTGCGTGCCATTTTCCGGACACAGCTTGCGAGCGGGGTGCTGAGCGTTAGCGGCGCCGACGCGTGGCTGGAAGACTACCCGATCCTGGCGACGCTGAGTCTGGAAGCCTACAGATCGGATCGGGACGAAGCGTTCCTGCAGCATGCGTACAGCTCGATCGCCCGCTATTTCAATTACCTCTTCATAGAACAGGATGCGGATGGGGATTTTCTCATCGAAAGCCCTGATTGGAACGGAGCGGGACGATCTCAGGAGCGAGTTGCTTTCAATGCCCTGCTTGCGATGGATATGGAGAATCTTTCCCGGATCTGCTTGCAGCTCAAGGTTCCGCTCAGGGGACTGCTCTGGCACGAAGGAGCGCGGATGATTAGAGAGCGGCTGACCACCGCCTGTTATGATGCGGATGCGAACATTTTCTTCTCATTGGAGCCGCTCACCAATGAAAAGCGTTGGCGCGACGGGCCATTCCTGCTACTGCCGACCCTGTTCCCTGACGGCATAGGGGAGAACTTCGCATCCTCGATGCTCCGGCAGTTCCTCACCAATCCCAACACGACCCGAGCGAATCCGACGGATGGCAGCGGAGGAGACGGTTCAGCGCCCTTCGGCGAATCCAACATCAAAACAAAGCACCTGCTGGAATCTTGCCTGGTTCCGGAAATACTCGAGCGTAACGGTCTCGTATCCGAAGCCGCCAACTTCCGCAAAAAGAGCATGCCTCAGCCCGGATCGACGCCACTCGAACAGTCATCTACCAGGCCTTCCGGCGCTGCAGTATACGAGGATTACCTGACCTGCCGGCTAGCTCAAAGCAACGGTGAGCATCTGTTTCCCCCGCTCCTCCCCCTCGAGCTCTTCTCACGAATCGCGATTGCCAAGTACATATTGCGCGGCGAAGAAGGTACATCATTAATGCAGAGCATCAACGAGATTTTGCATTATGTATGCATGTCTCGAAGCCCAGCGGAATCAGCTAGCAACTATCGGACGATCGACGACAAAACCGCTCTCGCCGCCGTTCGACAAGTGTATCAGAGCATCTCAATCGTCAAAGAACGGCGAAAAAGGGGCGCCATCTTTACGCCAAGAGACCGAACTGATATCCCCGGCTTCGACTTGGACGGTGCTTTCACCAGGCTCATCCAGGATGTCATCAGCGCGCTTCACCGTGTGGAATCGACCATTTTTCATTCGCAAGGCAACGAGAAGGGATTTCGCCTTTCGAGCCATCTTTTGAAGGAACGAACGGTGATCGGTGAAACGATCACCCTGCGCCTGAACATCTCAGTGAACCGCGCTCCAGAAGCTATTCGCTCGGTCCTGCTCTCACGTGAAGCGCTCGTTGATACTCTGTTCCACTCCAATCTCCCTGCGGAGCTCCGTCCGGGAGGCGAGCCGATAACGCTCTTTCACCGCTTTTCCGTACCATCCGATTGGATGCCAGGGATTCATACGGTTCCGTTCTCCGTCACCGTGCGGCTCGGCACGGGGGAACGCCGGCGGTTGTATTTTCGCAAAAGCATATATCTCGACCCCCCCGTCGCATTCCAGGTCACATTTCCCGAAGGGCGAACCCTCAAGGATTGGGGTGTCCCTTTGGATGTTCAAATCAACAAGAAGGCGCCTTATCCCGTTGTGATTCAAACCGGCTGGTACAGCCCATCAGGATTGAAGCTCAAGGAAGGAAAATCGCAAGAGATTTACATGCCTGAACTACAAAACTCGGTGTCGACCAAGCTGCATGTGCTTGCTCCGAGTCCGATCCGCCCGGGCGCTTTTCCATTCGTGTTCAAGATTTTTGCAAACGGTCTCGATCTCGGCACGATCTCATCAACGCTGTTCAAGCATTACCAGTGGATTTTCGTGGGCTCCTTTGCCACCGAGGGCGACCCGCTTCTGCAGGTATACCCTCCGGAGCGCGGGGTAAACCTATTCGCTGTATTCGATGGAATCGATAGCCGGATCTTCTGGCGGATGCTTCCGCCAGAAGCGCTATCTGACAATGGTGAGATCAACCTCGGTGATTTGCTTGCTCCCAATGGGGTCGGCTTTCTCTACACCGTGATAAAGAGCACGCGGCCAATGTCCTGCTCCGCATTCCTGTCCGGCAATGTTCCATCAGGGCTGTTGATCAATGGAAGACTCGTTCTCGGATCGAATCCAAACTCGTCTCCGGGCCAGTCGCAATGCACCATTCAATTGAAAGAGGGTCTCAATGACGTTCTCGTTAAAGTAGTAGGCGGCGAGGGGGCGAGAATATTTCTGAATCTCGGGGACGAGGAAAGCCTCACGTCCGATGAATTCAACAACAATCTATGGGAACTGGTCGACGGATTCAAAGACTTTTACGAAAAGCGAATCCGCCAGTTCGCCGAATCAAGCTCAACCCAGAAGCTCGCCACTCTCCGCTTTTTCGACCAAGAGGCGAACTCCGTCTCCGTAATCGGAACGTTCAACGGATGGTCTGCAGAAAGTTCACAGCTGAAAGAAATTTCAAATGGCGTGTGGGAGATCTCTCTCCATCTTCCTCCCGGAAAATACGCGTATCGATTCCTCGTCAACAACAGAACGCAGGTGCTGGATCCCCGCTGTCCCGTTCAGGAACCGGATGGATTCGGCGGCATGAATTCCGTGCTCTACGTCGAATGATGTGCCGCTTTGCGCTGCGATTCAAAGACCTATCCCCGTGAGACGTAGAAAAAAGTTTAGAAGCGTTCCTACCAATATCGCATAGGGGACTATGAACGCGACTATTAATGTGGAGATTTTCAGTCCGCGCTCCTTGATCATGACCAGAAAATGCGCAATGCATGGCACGAAAAGCGTGATCGTAACCATACTCACTGCTATCTGGTTGTGATTCAGATAGCCGTTTTGAAAGAGATCGTACAGACCAGCCGCTCCGTAATCGCGCCTGAAGAAACCGAGGATAAATGCCACGGTGCTTTCGATCGGCAATCCCAGCATCCGCACGATCACAGGCTCCGCAATACTCTGGAGCAGTAGAAGACCGCCGATCCTATCCAAGACGAACAGGATGAGCGTGCCGATGAGGAAGAGCGGTACGGCTTCGAAGAGATACCAACGGATTCTATGATTTGTCTTGATGAAGATATTACTCAACTGTGGAACTCGAAGCGGGGGAAGTTCTACGATGAAATCCCCGCGCCTTCCCTTGACGACCCGGGCGGATAAGGAGCCCACGATGACGAGCTGCGAAACGATGACAATGAACACGGTGAAGGCCACCGCGACAGAGCTTCCGGCCACCATGGCGAGTATCACGCCAAGCTGGGCGGAGCATGGAATGCCGAGCGCAAGGAGAAGCGTTGCGATGATGCGTTCCTTGCGCGTATCCAATATCCGAGTTGTCAATGTCGCCATCGTGTCACATCCCAATCCCAGCACCATAGGCAGAACAGCCTTTCCGTTCAAACCTATCCGCTTCATCCCCTTGTCAGCAACAACCGCGAGTCGAGGGAGATATCCCGTATCTTCGAGAATTCCAAAAATGAAGAAGAACATTGCCACAATCGGAAGAACAATGGCAATGGCGTAAGTCAACCCCATTGAAATCAATCCGTACTGCCCTATCAGGAGATCATTGGCAATCGCAAAGGGTACCGCTCTGTTCAACAATCCCGAAATCCATGGAAGCAGGTGTGCACCAAAGAGCCTGTTCTCGAACAAATCCACCAAGGCACCAGCGCCGAAGACACCGACAAACTTATAGACGAGGTATAGAACTTCGATGAGAAACAACGAGCCCCAGAACGGGTGAGTCGTGATTGTCCCGAAGAAGCGACTGGGTGTAACAGCAAGCAAGACGGAGATGCCAATCAGGTGCAGAAGGGTTGGATGCATACCCCAAGATGATAGCGTTTCGACACCGATCCAGGCATACATCACGATAGAAAAAAGCGCGATACCCGCCGAAAAGAATACAGCTCTCTTCCGCTTCGCGCGATGCATCTCTTCGCTTACATCTCCCGTGTCCTTTCTGTAAACCGCATCGAGAAGCTGATCGACGACTTTGGATCGAGAAACACCGATGATATATCCCAGTGGATTTGCAAAGGCTCCTTGGATCTCCGCAGCGATTCCCCGGATCCGTTCAGCGTTTTCGACACCGATTTGGCCGCCGAACGCTCTCGTTGCTTCCCGGGGATTCGAGAGAAACATCAGAGCCACCGCCCGTTTCTCGATCGGCATTTCCGGAAGGATCTTTGAGATTCTCCGGATCCCGTTCTCGATCTCTTCCGGATAGGTCACGGAAATCTGCGGCACGGACGCCGGCTCAGAGATAGCCTTTTCCAGCAGCCTGAATCCCTTCTTCTCCGTGGCAACGGTTTCAACCACGGGAATCCGTATCATATTCTGGAGTGAGCTCCCCGACACGGCAATTCGCCGCCGACGTGCCTCATCCATCATGTTGAGATCGAGGATGGCCGGCAATCCCATTTCTGCTATCTGCGCGGTCAGCGTGAGGCTCCTTCTCAGATTCTTTGCATCCGCAATCTGGAGCACCGCCCGGGGCGACGTCGAGCAGAGAATGTCTCTCGTAACCCGTTCATCTTCCGACTGGGGATGCAAGCTGTTCGCACCGGGCGTGTCGACGATTCGCGTGCGCCCATCGACAATGGACTTGCCGGTCGACACCTCAACGGTGGTCCCCGGATAATTGGATACGATGGCGTAACGTCCGGTAAGATGGGCGAAGATCACGCTCTTGCCAACATTGGGATTGCCGACCAAAATGATCGGCTTATCGTGTGTCTTTGGAGCGGTAGCCGCATCCTGATGCATAGGGATCCTTCAATTGGGGAGTTAATTCTTGGCGTGGTTGGTGGAAACCCGAAGGTAGATCTCATCGGCCACGCTTTTCTCCAGCGCAAGTTCCGTCTCTCCGCATGAGACGATAAAAGATGGACGAACTTGTCTCACCGTGATTTCCTGCCCGGGAGATAGTCCCAAGCTTTCGAGTCGCGAAAGTCTCTCGTGAAAGGGAGAGCTGATGTAGGCGACCGTTCCCGTTTCACCACTGATCAATTGCGAGAGCGGCCTCACAATAGCCTTCACTTCCGTCATCGCCCTTCGACAGCACTCGCCAGGGGGGATTTCTCTACCGTGTGGGCACGTGCGCGGGTGCCCGAGGAGGGTGCAAATACTATCGGTCACTTCTTCGGAAAGAACGTGCTCGAATCGACAAGCACTGGACTCAACGAGGTTATCCTGAACGTTGAGAATGTCGGTGAGAAGTCGCTCAGCGAGCCGGTAGCATCGAATGATCTGCTTGGCCCTGGCAAAGCCGGCTTCGGTGAGAATCAGCACGCCATCGGCTTTCTCGACCAATCCCGCATTGACAGAATCCTCGATGATCTCCCTCGTGAATTTGAGCCCGAAATGCTCTACCCGCGCGAGACCCTCCAAGGAGATGACTTTGCCGTCCTCACGCTTCGTGTACAGAACTTCGAGAACCTCATCGAGAAGAACGGATTTCGACTGATTATCGTTTTCCGGCATCGTGCCACTCCGCGCCAGAAGCTTCGCTTTCACCGACGAATGCGCTCAACGCTGCAATTGTTAGGGCATCAGATGAATATAGAGAAAAGAAACCCGCAGGACAACGGAGATTTCGAGCAATCCTCCCCGACGCTCCGCATGACTCTTTGAAGCGGCTCGATCCCAAGGCATGGCGCAACAGGTACTCTTGGCCGATCAGATAATCCGGGCGCGGAGCATGAGCCACCCGCTCCATATACAGGGCGAGCGGGAGATACCCCGCGCTTAAAACGCTCAGCGTTTTAATGTTACGCCGTACCCCCGCTCGCCTTATCCGTGTACTCTTTCGCTCCCCTCTCGAACCAAGCCGGCAAGCCAATCAGCGATCCCTCAGGTTCCCTTTGCGACCCACCCGATCACTTCAACACCACCATTTTCCGGCTCAACATCTGCTTCCCAGCCGTAAGCCGGTAGACGTAGACGCCGGAACTCACTCGCTCACCGTTCTGATTTCTTCCATCCCACTCCGAGCGATGCGGCCCGGTTTGAAACACCCCAGTTGCCAGCGCTCGCACCAGACGCCCGCTCACATCGAAGATCTCCAACCTGATCTTCGACTCCGCAGGGAGATAGAAGTAAATCGTCGTGCTCGGATTGAACGGATTCGGGTAGTTCTGCTCGAGAACCAGATCCCTTGAAGGCACCGTTGCACTGTCCCTGTACAGTTCGGTCACGCGTCCGTCCGGAGTTTCGGTGTCAAGCCTGTAGAAATACGTTTTCCCGGGCTCGACCTCCCGATCGACGTACACATAGGCTCCCTGGCCTGTTTCCTCGATGGGTCCAGGGAGATCAGCCCAAGGGCCGTCGGGAGAAAGGGAGCGCCTGAGTACGATCTTTTCATCGAGCGAGAGATCTTCTAGCGCAAAACGGATCTCGATGCCTCCATCAATGAGAGAAACGCTTGCCGACTGGAGCTTCGCCGCCACGATCTGGTTCAAGTGCAGCGCGTTCGGAAGCACGGCCTCCTGGGCATCCGGATTTGTCAGGGCAAGATCCCAGAATCCGCCCAGTCTTCCGTATATATAGAACGTTCCTCTGATCCGCGTGGGATCCACCCATTCGAGGGAGGTGGCATCGATGTCCGTCTCTCCCGTTCTAGTCAGGCGCATAGTCGCGCCGTACTTGACGTAATTCCCGTCCACCGTGACATCTATCGTCGTGACATTGTTATCCGACGAATCCGGATCCAACTGAACGAGCGCGGGTGCAGGATCTCCCGCTTTGAGGTTCGCCGAAATCGAAGGTCCGGATGGACCGATGTTGGTAACGGCAATCAACGTCGGCTGCCCGGTGTTGTCATTGCTGTTCGGATTCGATCCCGAGTCGAACGTAGTATTGTTGCTCGTGCCAGGAAAGGGATCCCCCGGATCGCCGCGGTTGTCTCCTTTAGGGAGGTTCTGCTGGCCGTCCGCTTCTTCCAGGACGACTCCCCTTGCGGCGTCGTTCTTTGGAGTATCATCGCTGCACGGACTGCCGCAGTTTCCATTCAATGAGTGAATGATATCTTCATCGATGTGCCAGATGAGCAAACCCGTATTGTGGAGGTTCGCATCGAAGCCAACTTGTTGCCTGTTCTCTACCAGCCAGTACTCGGACGCCGGGTTCTGCGACGAACCCTGATGCCATCCATCGACGGATGTTTCGAAATCGGTAGAATAGCTTTCCCCGCCTCCCGTGACGCTCACATTGTCTAGAATAATCGCCCCACAGAGCGTCGGGTTTTTATTGTCCTCATCGGACCACGAATAATCAGACACGAACCTGAAGATCAGCTGGTAGTCGATGGGCGGGGTATGACCAGACAGAACCGGCGAGAGATCTATCGATTCCGTTCCGGAACTCAGATTACCCGTATAGGTCCGGAGCACCGTTTCTGTACTGTTTACCCTTATGAGCGTGTAAGCGTAATCGTAATCAGTCTCAATGTCGTATTGATAATCATAGGAGAACATGACCGGTGTTGTGCCATCAAAGTCAAAGTCCCTCTCGATCGATTCGTCCCAACCATTTCCGTAGCCGCCCCTTCCATCCCAGTGAAGCGAATCCCCCTCTTCGTTCGTCACGCCGCACCGAAGGGAGTGCGAGCCGGCGATCGCGCATTCGGCCAACCGGCGAAAACGTTCGTCTGTGAAGGCGAGTTTGTACGCCACGGGATTCGTCTCGATTTGAGGAATCGAGAACGCGCTTCCCTGCCAATCGACCTCCGTCGGCACGATCCATCCGAGTTCCTTGCGCGTCCAAGCACATGGATGCGAGGGCTGTGACGGTGTATTCCAGCTCCCGCTTCCCATGATGCCCCAGTGACCGATGCCTTCGGGACCGGGAAACGGGCCGTTGGCGTCGTAGAGGTCAGGAAGCCCGAAAGCGTGGCCGCTTTCGTGACAGTACACTCCGATCTCGATCATCGTTAACGCGCAGGAGTACGCCGGCTGGACGGTATAAGCGTCGACTTTGATAAAGCCACCGCCTGCAGCGGCGTCATTGGTGACGTACGGACCGCCGCCTGATTCCGCCCACCCCCGAAATACCCAGCTATGAGACCAGAGATTATCGCCGCCGCATTCCCCGCCGCTTTCATTGTGCACGAACATTGTGAAATCAACGTAGCCATCATCGTCGCCTGAATTCGGCACACCATCCGGACCGTCGTTATCGTATTGCCCGAAATTCACAATGGGATCGTTGTGATTGAGGAGCTCCAACAGGAACTGGCCTGTTTTGGCATCAAAGCCAAGCCCTTTGCAACAGCCCGCGTAATATATGTCGGTCTGCGATACTTCGAACCAAGGATACACCGTGCCCGTTGCGTTCAACATCCCGTAGGAGACTTCGGCGAAATACTCGGTCATCGTGCCCGGGGGCCAGGGTCCGTCGAAGAGTTCCTGCTGAATATCTGCAGAAGGAACCGTATCCGGGCGGTTCGTGAACTTGCCGAGAAGAACGGGAATAAAAAAGTCTCCCGACAAGCTGTACTCTTCGGGCAGATAAGCTACCGACTTCACTCCGTTTGCATGCAAAAAAGCCTCGCGTTTCGCTTTGATGTTCCGCGCTTTGTTCGTCCAGGCACGATCCACTTGAAATGCGCGCTTATCCTCCGCTTTTCTGGCGTAGTAGGCCTCTGGAAGCCTTCCACCATTCTTGGGAGGCACGATCCCGCCCGCCGCTGCGGCGAGCAACAATAGAAGTCCGGCTGCAATTGCAATGGTCTTCATAGTGCTTCCTTTTCGGTTGTTTGGAGTATGAACGACTACTCGGTTCGGTCCGGGCGTTGCAACACCGGAGCAACGACGGCCGCAAGCTATTTCTTATTCAAAGCCGCGGTCCCTTTTTCCGCACCCACCTGCAGTGGGGGGTCATCGCACGTCACGAATCCTAAGAATCGGCTCCTCGCTCCCTCATCTGTGCTGATCGTCCCGCCGGTGAAATCGTTTCCAGCGATACAGGTGTATTTCATCAGCATCATTTTCGGGCCAGGAGTACAGCGAAAAGCAATCATGAAGTCCGTCTCAGCATTCCCCGACCGCAGAGTGGCGCTATCCGTTTCAGCCGAATGGTGGATCGATACACCCTGGGGGAGATTCAGTTTGAATTCTGCAGCCGTCATCGATTCGTCGGCTTCGAACTCAGCGATGATGTAAACGTCAAAAGACTCCCCAGGAGAAATCGATGTTTCGGCAACGGTTCCCTCCGCATCGAAGTAGGGCTTGATCGCCGCATGCATCTCCGCCGCCACGGGCTTATCCGGAATCATCTGCCTTGGCTGGTCGCCGGCCGCCCTGGAAGTAGCGCTCTCTCCCTCGGAAGTGGCTGTCTCCGGCTCTTTCTGTGCGCAGCTGAATGCAACAAAAAGGACGAGCAGCGCGATTGAAAAGCGTTTCATTCGATCGCTCCTTTCAAACCAAATCCCGGCTTTCAAGGGCCGAAACTGCAAGATTTTCATATATCATAATAATTTATGTACCAGCTGGTGTCCACCGAGAAAAGGGCGATTATGTCGCCGAGACCGCAGACAGTTCGAGATTTGTGGGAAGGATTTCAAGGCGTGCAAGCGATCCTTCCTTATAAGGCTGAGGCGGCTCGGCGATTCTGGATTCCGGAAACCCAGCGCCGGTCGGCTGGCCCCGTTATGCGATCCAGAAGACCAGCGAAGCTATCCCAGTGCTATCGGAGCTGATTCTCGCGATTGGTGCGCGTTAGCGCCACGCATCAGAACCCTTCTGAGCGTGAAACCGTACAATCATGACGGCGACACAGCGTTGCGACGATTTGACCGCATTCGTCATGCGGAAAACGGCTCTGGGATTAGGTATTGACGGGATGGCCATGGTCGATTAAAATTTCGGGATAGGAAAGCTATCTAACTCTTTATATTTAGTTATCTTAGACGTTTCGCGGCCGAAGCGTTTTAGCAAGGGTTGGTAATTTGTTCGGCGGGCTGCCGCCGCAGGGAGACGCTACGGTCAGGAGATGCCTTCGAGATCGATTGCAGGATTCCATCCCCCATTCACACAACCCATCGGAGAAAACATGAAAACAAGCGAGGAAAAGCTCAAGGAGCTGAAAGAGAAGCGCGAGGCCGCCCTTGTTGGAGGAGGCAAGGATCGCATCAAGAAAATTCATGAATCAGGAAGGTTGACGGCGAGGGAGCGCATTAATCTTCTTTTCGATCCGGGAACATTTCAGGAGCTGGGCGTTTTTGTCACGCACCGCTGCACCGATTTCGGCATGGACAAACAGAAAATCATCGGTGATGGCGTCGTGGCCGGCTACGGCAAAATCAATGGGCGCCTCACCTACGCTTTTGCTCAGGATTTCACCGTATTCGGCGGCACGATGAGTGAGGCAAACGCAATGAAAATATGCCGCTTGATGGATCTCGCGCTCGAGAACGGAGCCCCACTCATAGGTCTGAACGACAGCGGTGGCGCAAGGATTCAGGAGGGCGTCTCCAGCCTAGGCGGATATGCGGAAATCTTTCTCCGCAACACTCTCGCATCAGGCGTCGTTCCACAGGTATCGGCTATCATGGGCCCCTGCGCCGGCGGCGCTGTCTATTCACCCGCCATTACTGATTTCATCGTCATGGTCGACCAAACGAGTCATATGTTCGTTACAGGTCCCAACGTGATCAAGATGGTGACCAATGAGGAAGTCACTTTCGAGGAGCTCGGCGGGGCGAGAACTCACAGCACGAAAAGCGGCGTCGCGAGCTTGATGGCCAAGAACGATCAGGACTGCATTGTTCAGATTCGAAAGCTCTTGCAGTACATTCCCCAAAACAATCTCAGCGAGCCTCCCAGAAAAACTCCCGAGGACGACGTGAACAGAAGGGATGAATCACTGAACACGATCGTGCCGGACAACCCGAAAGAACCCTACGACATGCTAGAGATCATCCAACATATCGTGGACGACGGAGAGTTTCTGGAAATCCAACCGCTATATGCGCAGAACCTTGTGGTCGGTTTCGCGAGGCTCAATGGGCGGGTAGTGGGAATCGTCGGGAACCAACCCAAATTCCTCGCCGGAGTGCTCGATATCAAGTCCTCGATCAAAGGCGCACGGTTCGTTCGATTTTGCGACGCATTCAACATACCGGTGATCACTTTCGAGGATGTCCCGGGATTCCTGCCGGGCACCGAGCAGGAATACGGCGGCATCATCAAGCACGGGGCAAAACTGCTCTATGCTTACTGCGAAGCCACCGTCCCCAAGATCACCGTGATCACGAGAAAGGCTTACGGAGGGGCATATGACGTCATGTCGTCGAAACACGTTCGGGCCGATTTCAATTTCGCCTGGCAGACGGCGGAGCTTGCCGTTATGGGAGCCGAAGGTGCGGTAAACATCCTCAACAAGAAAGAAATTGCTGCGGCGGAGGACCCGGAGACCATGCGCAAGAAGCTCATAGACGAGTACAATGAAAAGTTTGCCAATCCATATATAGCCGCGGAATTAGGGTACCTGGACGATATTATCGAGCCGAGGGACACGAGACCGAAGATCATCGCATCGCTCGAGAGCTTGCTCAACAAGCGGCAAAGCCTGCCTCCAAAAAAACACGGCAACATCCCCCTATGAAAAGGACGATCAAACAGCACCACCCAGGATTGAAATATGTTCGAGAAGATCTTGATCGCCAATAGAGGAGAAATCGCCATCCGTGTGATGCGCGCCTGCAAGGAAATGGGTATCACACCCGTAGGAGTTTACTCGGAATGCGACCGCTGCGCCTTGCATGTCTCCCATGCATACGAGTCATACCCTATCGGACCATCGCCGAGTAAGGAGAGCTACCTCTCTATCGAGCGAATCCTCGACGCCGCCAAAAAGAGCGGGGCTGAGGCCATTCACCCTGGATATGGTTTTCTCGCCGAAAACGCGGACTTCGCAGAAGCATGCGAGTCGGAAGGAATCGTATTCATCGGACCCACGGCACGCACGATCCGCTTGATGGGAGACAAACTCCAAGCCAGGGCGAGCGTCGCCTCATCAGGTGTGAAGGTTATTCCTGGAAGCGAAAAAGTGGTGAATTCCCCCAAAGAAGCAGCTGCCCTAGCAAAATCCATCGGTTACCCGGTGATCATCAAGGCTGCAGGAGGAGGCGGCGGAAAAGGCATGCGAATCGTAAGCAAAGCATCGGAATTCGAAAATGCTTTGAGCTTAACGATTGGCGAAGCGGAGAGTGCATTCGGGAGCGATGCTGTTTACATCGAAAAGTACATAGAGAAGCCAAAACACATCGAGATCCAGGTGCTTGCAGACGGAAAAGGAAACCTCGTCACCCTCGGGGAGAGGGAATGTTCACTCCAGCGCCGCTACCAGAAAATCATTGAAGAAGCCCCTTCCGTCGCGGTGACCGAATCAAAGCGGAAAGCCCTCTCGTCGGCAGCAAAAAAAGCGGCGAAGGCAGCCGGCTATACCAGCGCCGGTACTGTCGAGTTCATGATGGGGCAAAACGGCGAATTCTATTTTCTCGAAATGAATACACGGCTTCAAGTGGAACATCCAGTATCCGAAATGGTCTATGGTGTCGATATCGTAAAGGAACAAATCCGGATCGCAGCCGGGGAAAAACTCGGAATCGACCAATCGAAAATTCACCCAATCGGTCACGCCATAGAAGCCCGGATCTACGCTGAAGATCCCGCGCGCAATTTCGTTCCATCCGTTGGCATGATCAAACGGCTTGGCCTCCCTCAAGGACCCGGGGTCCGTAACGAAAACGGCGTTTATGCTGGATACGAAATACCTATTTATTATGATCCCCTCATCGGGAAAGTAATCGCATGGGCGGAAGACCGCCCGAGCGCGATCAGAAGAATCCACCGTGCGCTCAAGGAGTACCAGCTCGATGGCGTGAGAACAAACGTCGAGTTCCTCCTCTGGGCGATCGATGAGAAGAGTTTCGTTAATGGAGCTTATGACACGGGAACGATCGAGAGAGCCTTCGAGCCGAGCCTCCTCCATAGCAATAAGGAAGCCGCTATGCTTGCCACAATAGCGGGAAGCATCACCGCCTTCAATACTCTGAAGAACCGGGATCTGAGTGTCGAAAACGAAGATACAGACGGAACGTGGAAAAGAACAGCGCGTGTCGAGGGGCTGAGAAAACCGAGGATTTGAAAAGGAGGGCCGCGCTCCATTTCTCATGCGGTCTTCCTGTTAGGGTACCAACATGAAATTCATAGTTCGGGTAGAATCTGAAGAAAAGGTCGTCAACGTCGAAGAAGAGAACGGATACTATTCCGTAGAGATCGACGGCAAGAAAAGCGTCGTGGACTGCAGGCACTTCGGCCACAAGGACTATCTCTCCCTCCTCATCGACAACAAGTGTTATCTTATCGAGAGCGCTCCCATTAAAATCGACGAGGGCAAATATTACGCCCGGGTCATGGGCCGATACTACAATGTGGAAGTCCTGGACGAACTCCTTATGGCAACACGAGAGGCCGAAAAGATCGTCCAAGGTCCGGGGGAGCATATTGTCACTTCCCCAATGCCGGGTCTGATCATTGACGTGAAGGTAAATGTCGGTGATACGGTGGAGGCCAACACGGTCATCGTGATCATGGAAGCGATGAAGATGCAGAATGAGTTGATCACGGAAGTTCCGGGAGTCATTAAAGAAATTCTCGTGAAGCCTCAGGAGACGGTTGAATCCCAAGTTCCTCTAGTCCGAATCGAGAGGGAAGGATGAGCACGAAGGAAGATATCCGCAAGGAAAAGGAAAAATGGAAAAAGAGCCTTTACGGACAAGACGCCGAGAAGCGTCCCGAGCGGAAAAAATCGTTTGAAACCTCTTCCCATATTCCTATCCAGCCCATTTACACCCCGCTCGATCACGATCCAAATAACTATTGCGAACAAGTCGGATTTCCAGGTAACTACCCATTCACCCGCGGCGTCTACCCGACGATGTACCGCGTTCGTCCCTGGACGATCCGCCAGTACGCAGGATTCGGCACCGCCGAAGAAACCAATGAGAGATTCAGATTTCTTCTCGAAAAAGGTCAAAAAGGACTCAGCATCGCTTTCGATCTTCCAACGCAAATGGGCTATGATTCCGACAGCCCTATGGCCGCCGGCGAGGTCGGAAAGGTTGGTGTGGCCATAGACACTGTGGACGACCTGCGGGTTCTGTTCGACCAGATTTCCCTCGATAAAATCAGCACTTCGATGACGATCAACGCCACCGCGCCGATCCTGCTCGCCATGTATGTCGCACTCGCCGATGAGCAAGGCATCGAAAAAAAATCCCTTTCCGGCACGATCCAGAATGACATTCTCAAGGAGTACATCGCCCGCGGCACGTTCATATTCCCCCCAGAACCTTCGATGCGTCTCGTGACGGACACTTTCGCCTGGTGTGCCGAGAATCTTCCGAACTGGAATCCGATAAGCATCAGCGGCTATCACATCCGGGAGGCGGGCGCCACCGCCGTCCAGGAGCTTGCTTTCACTCTTGCAAATGCCATCGCGTATGTCGAGGCGGGAATCAGGGCGAACCTGGATGTGGACTCCTTCGCCCCGCGGCTTTCGTTTTTCTTCAACGTGCACAACCATTTGCTGGAAGAGGTGGCCAAGTTCAGAGCCGCCCGCCGCATTTGGGCGAGACTCATGAAGGAGCGGTTTTCGGCCAAGAAGGCCGAGAGCATGCGCCTGAGATTCCACACCCAGACAGCGGGCAGTACGCTGACTGCCCAGCAGCCGGAGAACAATATCATCCGCGTAACACTTCAGGCACTTGCCGCCGTTCTCGGCGGGACTCAATCACTCCATACGAACAGCCTGGACGAAGCACTCGGTCTTCCCAGCGACAAAGCTGTGCGCATTGCACTCAGAACCCAACAGATCATTCTGGAAGAAAGCGGAGTAACCGATTCGATCGATCCGCTGGGCGGCGCCCACATAATCGAATCGCTCACCGACGAGATCGAGAAACGAGTAATGGAAATCATCGAGAAAATCGATGAAATGGGCGGCATGGTCAAGGCGATCGAAGCGCGGTTCCCGCACAGGGAGATCGAAAAATCCAGCTACGAGTTCCAGAAAGCTATGGAAAAGGGAGATAAACAAATCGTTGGCGTGAATGTTCACAAAGAGGAGGACGAACCCCTAACCCCATTCCAAGTGGATCCAGAGCTCGAAAAGAATCAGATAGCAATGCTACGCAAACGAAAAACCTCCCGAGATACAGAGCAAGTAACGTCAGCGTTGAGGGCGTTGACGAACGCAGCAGAAGGCAAAGAGAACCTATTTCCTTACATCCTCACCGCTGTAAAGCGCACCACAACGATCGGCGAGATCTGCGATGCGCTTTCACAAACATTCGGTCGGTACATTGAGGGAAGAACGGCGGGGTAACCCTATGTTCAAAGGTATTGATCACGTTTCAATTGCCGTTGAAAACCTCGAAGAGGCCGTCGCTTTATATGTGGAGCGCTTCGGTGCCTGCATCAAACATCGAGAGTTCATCGAGAAGGACGGTGTGGAAGTGGCGACGGTTGATATCGGCGGAATGTGCATTGAACTCGTTGAAGGAAAAAGGAGCGATTCGCCGATCCGCAAGTTCGTGGAGAAGCGAGGTCCCGGCATTCACCATATCGCGTTCGAGGTCGACGACATCGAAGCCGCGCTCGCCTCTCTCGAAGCGGCATCGATCCAGCTCATAGATAAGAAGCCGCGTGCAGGCAAAGAAGGTTCACTCGTTGCTTTCGTTCATCCCGCTTCTACACAAAAAATCCTGTACGAAATAGTGCAAAAGAATCCCACCGCCAGGTGACGCCAGCGTCATATTCATGCGCAGTGATCATGATCCTATTATTCAAATAGCTCTGTTGCTACGAGGTGTAATCGTAGAAGCCGCGTCCTGCCTTTCGGCCCAAACGGCCGCTCGCAACCATGTTGCGGAGAAGGGGGCAAGGTCTGTATTTCGAGTCGCCGAGATCTTCGTGGAGCACTTTCATAATATCCAGGCAGACGTCCAGCCCGATCAAGTCAGCCAATGCGAGAGGCCCCATGGGATGTGCCATTCCCAGCTTCATGACTTCATCGATCGCCTCTCTCGTGGCGACTCCTTCCATGAGGCAATAGACCGCCTCATTGATCATCGGCATCAGAATCCGGTTAGAGACGAATCCTGGATAATCATTCACTTCGACCGGAACCTTGCCCAGTGACTTGCATATCTCGGTAGTGGCTGCGGTGATTGCGTCGCTCGTTTCGAGCCCGCGAATTACTTCGACGAGTTTCATCATCGGCACCGGATTCATGAAATGCATGCCGATAAAGCGCTCGGGCCGCTTTACAAAAGATGCCAGCTTCGTGATCGATATGGATGATGTGTTGGATGCAAGGATTTCGTTTTCATCCACAATACCATCGATGCGCTTCCACAGCTCTTCTTTAACTGCAAGATCCTCGAAAACCGCCTCAACCACTAGCTGACTTCCCGCTATGTCTTCCAGCTTAATGCTCGTTTTGATCCGCCCGATAGCTTGCTCCTTGGCCTCGGCAGTAATCTTCTCCTTCTTTAGAAGCCGGCCGAGACTCGTCTCTATTGCCTTCATTCCTCGCTCGAGATATCTCTCATCAATATCGATCATTGTGACGCCAAAACCAGACTGAGAAAACACCTGAGCGATTCCGTTCCCCATTGTGCCGGCGCCCAAGACTGCAACGTTTTTCACATCCATCATTACCTCCCATCCATCAGTAGGTGGCTCTCCTTCAAATATTATCCCCCGCCCCAGACTGCGGCTCGATACTCACTTCGCCACAGACGGTGCCGGCTGAATGCTCAAAGTTACATCGAAATGTTCACCGCCGTGGCGTTTCCACCTCCGAGACAAAGCGTCGCCAATCCCGTCTTCGCGCCCCTCTTCCTCATTGCGTTTATCAGCGTGACGAGGATTCTCGCTCCCGTCGCCCCGATTGGATGACCAAGCGCCACAGCTCCACCGTTGACATTTACCCGATCGAGTGGCATCTTCAGCTCCCTCGTTACAGCGACTGCCTGGGCGGAAAAGGCCTCGTTCAGCTCGATGAGATCGAAATCGTCGATTTTCTTACCCGTCTTCTCCAAGAGCTTGCCGACGGCTATCAAGGGGGCCATCATCACCCACTCCGGCTCCACCCCACCGACGGCGTAATCCTCGATTACCGCTAAAACGTCAAGCCCCAACTCTTTTGCCTTGGATTCGGTCGTAACGAGCAGCACAGCGGCGCCGTCGTTGATCGTCGAAGCATTCCCCGGCGTAACCGTTCCGTCCTTTTTGAAAGCCGGTTTCAATTGGGCAAGCTTCTCGAGGGTCGTGTCCTTGCGCGGGCCCTCATCTGCAGCAAGCATGATGGGATCTCCCTTCTTTTGCGGAATGGACACGGGTACGATTTCGTCATCGAAATCACCTTCTTCCTGCGCCCGGACAGCTTTGCGTTGACTCTCCAAGGCATATTTGTCCTGGTCCTCTCTCGTGACATTGTACTTCTCCGCAACCAGCTCGCCCGTGTTGCCCATATGAAAATCGTTGTAGATATCCCACAATCCATCATGGACCATTCCATCGACCATGCTCCCGTGTCCGAGACGCTGGCCAGTGCGAGCCGAAGAAAGATAATAGGGCGCGCGGCTCATGTTCTCCATGCCGCCTGCGAGGATCACACTCGCATCGCCCAATTTTATTGCCTGCGTAGCGAGCATCACGGCTTTCATTCCGGATCCGCAGACTTTATTGACGGTAACAGCACCAACAGCCGGTGGAATTCCCGCATGAATCGCCGCCTGCCGGGCCGGATTCTGTCCCAAACCCGCCTGGAGGACATTTCCCAAAATTACTTCGTCGACCACGCCTGGATCGATCTTCGTTTTCGCAATTATCGTCTTACAAAGGCCTGCAGCGAGCGCCGGAGCCGGAACGCTGGCCAATCCTCCAAGAAACTTTCCGATGGGTGTGCGCAACGCTTCACAGATCACAACCCTTTCCATTCTAGCCTCCTCTGGATGAATGCTGCTGGATTCCTCAATCTTTCAGAATGCTTCTCGCAATGACCAGCCGCTGGATCTCGCTGGTGCCTTCGCCGATTTCCGTTAGCTTGGCGTCACGGTAATATCGCTCCACAGGGTATTCGGTAAAATACCCATATCCACCGTGAATTTGCAGAGCGTTCGTCGTGACTTTCATCGCCATTGTTGAAGCGAATAGCTTGCACATCGCAGATTCCGCGGAAAAAGGTTTTCCTTCGTCCTTCAAGCGACTGGTGTCGTACACCATCAATCGCGCCGCTCTGATCTCCGTGGCCATGTCCGCAATCATGTTCTGGATGGCCTGGAATTCCGAGATCGGCTTCCCGAACTGGTGGCGCTCCTTTGCATAGGCAATAGCTGCTTCCATGGCTCCTTGAGCGATGCCGAGGGCCATGGCTCCAATCGATATCCTTCCACCATCGAGCGTTTGCATGAAAATTTTGAAGCCTTCTCCTTCGTTGCCCAACAGGTTTTCCTTGGGTACTTCGCAATCTTCGAAAACAATCTCAGTGGTACTGGATGCTCGGACGCCCAGCTTTTTCTCGTGAGTTCCTATCTTGAATCCGGGGAAATCGTTATGGACGATGAAGGCGCTGATTCCGTGTACGCCCTTTTCCGGTTGCGTCATGGCCGTCATCACCATGTATCTGGCGTGGCCGCCGTTGGTAACATAGACTTTTGTGCCGTTCAGGATGTACTTGTCTCCTTTCAAAACGGCTCTCGTTTGTGTGCGCGAGGCATCGCTACCCGCCTGCGGCTCGGTCAAGCCAAATGCCGCCACAGCTTCGCCGGAAGAAATTTCCGGCAGATACTTGCTCTTCTGTTCTTCCGTTCCTGCAATGCATATCGGCGCCGAACCGAGAGAGTTGTGTGCAGCTACAGAAAGCCCGGTAGAACCGCATACTCTGGAAAGTTCTTCAATGACTATCGAGTAGCATACGGTATCCGTCCCTGTCCCGCCGTACTCCGCAGGAACCACGAGCCCCAAGAACCCCATCCCCCCCATTTTTTCGATGAGTTCCAGAGGGTACTTACCCATCTGATCGATCTCTGCGGCAATTGGCTGCACCTCTGACTCGGCGAAACGACGCGCTGTTTCCTGGATCATTTGTTGTTCTTCGGTGAGTTCCATCTATATCCCCCTTCGTCCGTCCACTGTGTTTGCGTACCAGCCTGTGGCAGCACACCTCTCCCTATGAGCACTGCTTGCGTGCCGAATCAGCTTCGATGTTGCCTTAGCTGAATGTGTTCGAGTTCTTTTTGCTTGGTACCATTTATTTCGGTTTTTTACCCTGTTTGAGCTCATTAATGAATTTTACGATCTCGCCGGTTTCCGTTCCGGGACCGAAAATTTTTGCGATCCCCTTTTCAATCAAAGCTTCTGCATCCTTATCAGGGATGATCCCTCCGCCGATCAGCGGAACTTCCTCCAATCCCTGTGCATCCATCAATTCCCTCACACGGGGGAAAAGAGTCATATGCGCACCGGACAAGATGCTCAATGAAACGATATCCACGTCTTCCTGGATGGCGGCTTCGACGATCATTTCCGGTGTCTGGTGCAAACCGGTGTAAATGACTTCCATCCCTGCATCTCTCAGGGCATTCGCAACGACCTTCGCTCCTCGATCGTGACCGTCGAGGCCGGGTTTTGCGATCAATACCTTGATGAGCCGCCCCATCGTTTTTCCTCGATGAACCATTTCCAGCCAAATCGGCTCTGAAACATCGCACATACCCCCGCCGGAGGCGGGCGAAGAACATTATTCCAGGACCACCGAATTCATTTCCTTCGGCGCACGCTCTTTTTTATGGCAATGGACGACAAGAGGTCTCTCGCCGCAGCGTAGGGCGATTTTCGGCCGGCTTTCACGTCGACAAAAGCCGAATCGAGTCGCTCTTTAGTATACTGATTTTCCCAGAAATTTTCCTTGAGTTTTTCCTCTGTTGCCATTGTGATGCGGTTTTTCAGCGACTCGACCCATTTGCTCTCCAGCTTTCCGTTCTCCTCGAGAAAAGCGCGGTGTGATTGTATTGTTTCCATCAATGACATGACGCCGTCGCCTTTTGTTGCGACCACCGGCAGCACCGGCGGCTTCCAGCCGGGCTCGCTTCGCCGCAACTCGAGCATGGAAGCGAGTTCCTGGGCAAACCGTTCGCTGTCCGGGCGATCCGCTTTGTTTACCACAAAAATATCGCCGATCTCCATAATGCCGGACTTCAAACCCTGCACTTCGTCACCGGCGTCAGGGGTGAGAACGACGACGGTCGTATAAGCGGTCAACCGTATCTTGTATTCCAGCTGCCCAACGCCGATTGTCTCGAGCAATATCACATCCTTTCCAAAAGCATCCAGCACATCGGCAAGTTCGGTCGCGCAGGCGCTCAGTCCCGTCTCGCTTCCTCGGCTGGCGATGCTTCGGATGAACACACCTTCATCGCCACTACCACCCTGCATCCTGATCCGGTCGCCGAGAATCGCCCCGCCGGAGAATGGACTCGTCGGATCTTCAGCAACAACGCCGACAGTAATGCCGCGGCGCCGGTATTCGAGGATGAGGCCGTTGATGAGCGTGCTCTTTCCCGAGCCGGTGGGTCCGGTGATGCCGATACGGTAGGATCGACCAACTTTCGGGAAAAGCCTATCGAGAGCTTTCTCCGCTTCTGCACCGCCTCTCTCGATAATGGACATCAGGCGAGAAGCGGCGAGCGGATCTCCCGTGAAGAACCGCTCAAAGTAATCTTCGGTCATGGGGCTTGGTGTTCCAGTTCGAAAACTCTCTTCGTGTCGGACCGCTTCGGCGGATCTCGACCTTCCGGTGAATCTGATTGGGAAAATTCGGAGAAAAACGCCTTTGATCAAAAAGCGCAACGGCCCCTTTAAAACCCCTTGTCAACTGCAAACTTACACCATGTGTGGGCGACCTGTCAACGCCCTTTTTCTTCCGTCTTTCGACTGAACTCTAATGGCGCCAAAGTCTTATCGAATATCGAGAGTAGAAAACACCCGCCGCCACCGACAACGTCCGAGCCAACTCATTGTCTAATTGAGATACAGCGTCTTAACGATGCCCCATGTGATCTTTTCAACAGGGGTGGCGCAAGACACCGGCATTCCTGGGGACGGATTGCAGCCTGTCGCCGGGGGCGGTTTCGTTCCGCTGTATGGATTCAGCCCATCGAATATCACCCAATCGCCCGTTCCGTCCGGTCTCCTTCCAACCGCCCGGTCGTCCAGCACCTCATGCGACAGGTAAGCATAACGATCCGCTTCGACGGTGTCCGACACGGATACCTCGTACAAGTACACAGTATCACCCGAGTTGTTGAGACTCAAACCATAGGTCGAAATGCCGTTCTCACTCTGCCAGCGGACTACTTCTGATCCGTAGACAACGGCAATCTCCGCTGGACCTAGGGTTCCGCTAAACGCGTAGCGCCAGTTGTAGCTTCCCGACAAGTCGGTCAACCGGTACTTCGAGAGATCGATGACAGTCGTCCCGACGTTGATGATCTCGACCCATTCATCCGCTTTCGATCCGACTTCGCCGTCGCCGTCCCAGTCGGAAGCGGGGTCGGCCAGTATCTCGTTCAAGCGAAGCTGGGCGAAACTCGACGTGACCAGCACAGAGGAAATTAGGAACAAACAAAAACAAACAACGAACCTCATCGTCATCATCCTCCTCCCTACCCGTTCGTTGCCGGTGGTGTACCAGGCGGGATTCGCTAAGGCGGTAAAGCTATCATGCAACGCGAAAGCATTTCAAGTAGAATTTTCCAATGGAGGTGGATAATCCTACCGCCGCTCTTCGAGCACCGCTTTCAATATCGAAGCGGTTTTCTGCGGATCCGTCCTCCCTCGTGTTTCCCTCATCACCTGCCCTATGAAGAACGCAAGGAGTTTTACCTTACCGGCGTGATAGCTTGAGACCTCATCGGGATAGGCGTCGAGCACTTTCAGCACAATTTGTTCTATCTCTTTCTCATTGCTGATCTGCTCGAGTCCCTTACTTGCAATGATTTTCTCAGCTCGTCCCCCGGTTCCGACCATTTCTCTGAATATTTCCTTGGCAGTAGGCATGTTTATTTTTCCCGATTTTTGCAACGCAATCAGGTCTGCAAGATCCTCGGCTGAAACAGAAAATTTTGAAATATCGATCTTCCGCTCGTTCAATTCCCTGAGGACCTCTCCCATGATCCAATTGCTTGCCTGCTTGGGATCCCCAAGTGCCTTTTCGACCGCTTCAAAATAGCCAGCGATCTCTCTCGACCCCGTAAGTACCTGAGCGTCGTAACGAGGAAGGTTGTAGTCTCGAACGAACCGATCCTCCTTTGCATCGGGAAGCTCGGGGATGGCCGACTTCGCTCTTTTCATGAGCGCACCCGGTACTTCCAGCACCAACAAATCCGGTTCGGGGAAATAGCGGTAGTCGTGAGCTTCTTCCTTCGAGCGCATGATCCGAGCCTCCCCCGTTTCGCTGTCCCAAAGCAGTGTTTCGTGCTCGACCCGGCCCCCTTCCAACAGAATTCGCTCCTGCCTGCCGATTTCATAATGCAAAGCCTGCTCGACCGCTTTGAACGAATTCAAATTCTTGATTTCAGTTCTCGTGCCAAACCACTCGCTCCCCTCTTGCCGCACTGAAACATTGACATCACATCGCAGGCTCCCTTCCTCCATATTTCCGTCGCAGATCTCCAGGTAGCGCAGGATCGACCTCAGTTTTTGTAGATATTCCGACGCTTCTTCAGGCGTTCGGATGTCCGGTTCGCTGACGACTTCCACGAGCGGGACGCCGCACCGGTTCATGTCGACCAGGCTGCAATTATCGTCTTCGCAATGGATGAGCTTCCCGGCATCTTCTTCGAGGTGGATCCGCGCGATACCGATTCTTCTTCCGCCAACGTACAGGGCACCATCCGAACAAAGGGGAGTGTCGTACTGGGAAATCTGATAGTTTTTTGGACAGTCGGGATAAAAATAATTTTTCCGGGCGAAAACACTGTTCTTCGCGATCTTGCTGTTCGTGGCCAGACCCATACGGACGGCGTACTCGACGGCCTTCTCATTCACGACAGGAAGCGCCCCGGGCAGGCCAAGGCATACGGGGCATACTTGTGTATTTGGCGCTCCACCAAACTCGGTCGAGCAGGCGCAAAACATCTTGCTCTTTGTCAGCAGCTGCGCATGAACTTCAAGACCGATGATGGCTTCGTACTTGCCCATAGAAGTCGAGACTCAACTCCTTACGTTTGGCTTGCGATCGAATCCAATCTCGCGCTCGAGGCCGTATGCTGCTGCAAGCACCGTTTCATCCTTGCACGGCGGTCCAATAAGCTGGATTCCAAGTGGAAGCCCTCCACCGGAAAGCCCGCTGGGAATTGAGATTGCCGGGAGGCCCGCGAGGTTTGCGGGGACGGTGAAAATATCCGATAGATACATGAGCAGCGGATCAGCGACTTTTTCACCCAGCTTGAATGCAGGGGTTGGCGAAGTGGGCATCATCAAGAGATCGCATGCTTCGAAAGCCGATTCAAAGTCCCTTATAATGAGAGAACGGACCATTTGTGCTTTCAGGTAATAGGCATCATAATAGCCCGCGCTCAACACATATGTACCAAGGAGTATCCGCCGCTGGACTTCTTCACCAAATCCTTCGCCCCGCGTACGAGCGTACATGTCATCCAACGTGTCGTACTCCGCTGCTCGGTATCCATACCTGACGCCGTCATAACGCGCGAGGTTTGCGCTGGCCTCCGCATTGGCGATGATGTAGTAGCAAGCCACAGCGTATCCGCTGTGTGGGAGAGAAACGTCCATAATGGGCACGTTGTGCGATCGCAGCAAATTTAATAACTCGTCGAAGTTCTGTTCGACTTCCGCATCCATATTTTTTTTCAGGAAATCCTTGGGTATGCCGACCGTGAGTCCTTCGAGACCTTTTTCCAGTGATCTTGTGAAATCTCGAGTGAGAGAATGCGTGCTGGTTGCATCCTTGCGATCGCCACCGGTTATAACCGAAAGAACCAGTGCGCAATCCTCGACGCTTTTCGCAATCGGTCCTATCTGATCAAAAGAGCTAGCAAAGGCAACGAGTCCGTAGCGGGACACCGTCCCATAGGTGGGCTTCATTCCCACTACGCCGCAAAATCCTGCTGGCTGACGGATCGATCCACCGGTATCGCTCCCCAGAGCGGCCGGGGCAATGCCCGCCGCCACGGCCGCTGCGGAACCGCCGCTCGAACCGCCGGGTGCCCGCTCGAGATCCCAGGGATTCCTGGTCGGTCCAAAGGCCGAGTTTTCTGTCGAGGATCCCATCGCAAACTCATCGAGATTTGTTTTACCCGATATGATCGCACCCGATGCAATCAGCTTCTCGATTGCAGTTGCATGGTAAGGGCTCTCGTAGTCTTCGAGAATCCGTGATCCGCAAGTCGTTTTCTTTCCCTCTACGCAAATATTGTCTTTTACAGCTATGGGCACTCCACACAATGGCTTCTCGCAGAAGCTTCCATCACGTGTGATCCGACCAGCGACATCCAGCAGCTCGTCGCCATAGACTTCGAGATAAGCATGAAGCACCTTATCTTTATCATTAACTGCAGAGAGAAGATCCGTGGCGATCTCAAGGGGTGTGATGTCCTTCTTTTGCAGAAGCGATATCAACTCCGTCAAGCCGTGCTCATTGAGTGGCATCAGCTATCACCTCTGTCGATGACTTTTGGCACGCGGAAGAATCCGCGCACCGCATCCGGCGCCCGATCGAGCACCTCCCCCCGCGAGAGTCCTTCAACCACCCGATCTATCCGAAGCGGGCTGACTTCTCGTCTTGGGAGAAGGCTTGTGGGGGCTACGCCGGTGGTATCGACTTCTTGGAGCTGCGCGACATAGCCGATGATAATATCGAGCTGGCTGGTGAGCTTTTTTGCGGATTCGCGAGAGAGTTTGATGCGGGCGAGCTCTTCGAGGTGTGAAATCAGCTTTTTATCGACTTTCATTTTATTCGGAATTGATTCGCTGAACGCATCTCATCAGTGCAGGCCGGTTCTTAGCTTTTCAAGCGGAAGGCAGGCCATCCGGCATGTACCTCGTTTTCGTATAAAGCCTTGCCAGGCATACTCAATTCAAATTTTCACACATCACTGCTCACTGCAGCACGGCGTATTCTAACACCAGCAGCTCGGTTCGTCCACATCCTAGAGAGGCCGCATCGGAGCATGCAGGGCGACAAACTTGCGCTCGCTACCCCGGTCGAACAGGATCGTGACGCGAAGATTTTTCCCGCTGCCTTCAACTTTGCGGACGATTCCCTTCCCGTACGCTTGATGATAAATGAGCATGCCCACCGTATAGACGACTTCCTCTTGCGAGTAGTCCTCGAACTCGAGTCGCTTCCGCTCCGCAGCGCCCTTAACCTTGGGAGCACCCAGCTCGTCGCTCCCATCCAGCTCATCCCCCATCTCGGTTCGCGGCCATATCTCGACCCCTTCGATGTCGCCCTCGATGCACCGCTCCGGGATCTCTGCCAGAAAACGTGAAGGCGTCTCTCCTTCTATGAAGCCCATGCGCCTGCGCATATTGGCAAAAGACAAATACAGATATTTTTTCGCCCTCGTCATCCCCACATAGAAAAGCCGCCTCTCCTCTTCGAGCTCATCCAGATTATCCAGTGAGGAATGGTGGGGGAAAAGCCCTTCCTCGAGACCCGCGATGATCACGCACTCGAACTCGAGACCCTTTGCATTGTGAAGCGTCATTAGTGTGAGGAGGCCTTTTTCCTCATCCAACGCATCCACATCGGAGACGAGCGCTACTTCCTCGAGAAACGCACGCAGCGTTGCGTCTTCATGCGTGTCGGCGAATGCTTCGGCAGCGGCAACAAGCTCTTCAGCATTTTCGATCCTCGATTCCGCATCCGGGTAATTCTCTTTGAGATACTTCAGATAGTCCGTCTGTTCGATGATCGCCTCGATCACCTCGGCGGCATGCGTGCTTCTCGCAAGCCGTTCCAGTACCCGGAAAGTCTTCAAGAACTCCTTGGACTTCTTCTTCTGTTTGGCACCGACATCGTATTCGCCGGACGCAATGAGTTCAGTAACAGGAATGCCTCCTGAAGCAGCCAGTGTCTCGAGCTTTGCCACGGTAGCTTTACCCAGCGCTCTTCGCGGAACGTTGATGATCCTCCTCAAACTCACCAGATCGGACGGATTGCAAATCAATTTGCAGTACGCGAGTATATCCCGAACCTCCATTCGATCGTAAAAACTTACGGATCCGATGATCTGGTAAGGAACCGAACCGCGTTTGAGCACATCCTCGAGAGCGCGTGATTGGGCGTTGGTCCTGTAGAGCACGGCGATATCCTTGCGCTCGAGGCCCTTTTCCAATAGAGAAAGAACCGTCTGGAGGACGTTCATCGCTTCTGTTTCCTCGTCCATCGAAACAACGAGTTTTACCTTTTCCCCCTCCTCGTCGTCCGTCCATAGGTTTTTCCCCTTTCTCCCTTTGTTGAAAGCGATTACATGATTCGCCGCATCGAGAATGGTTCGTGTCGAGCGATAGTTCCGCTCCAAACGGATGACGTTTGTTCCCGGGTAAAGTCCCTCGAAATTCAAAATGTGTTCCACGCGCGCTCCCCTCCATCCGTATATCGACTGATCGTCGTCTCCTACAACGAATAGATTACCATGGTACGAAGAGAGCGCTTCTATAAACGCCATCTGAATCGGATTGGTGTCCTGAAACTCATCCACCAGGACGTAACGAAACCGCTCCGAGTACAGATCTTTGATATTTTGATGTATGGAAAAAAGCTTCACCGGTTTGACGATAAGGTCGTCGAAATCGAGCGCCTTGGCTCGTTTGAGCTCCTTTTCGTACTCCTGGTAGAGGGTTACCATGCGACGCTCGACGTTGTCCGCGGCACGCTCGAATGCTTGCTCAGGCAAAAGGAAATCATTTTTCCACCGACTGATTGTATCCCTGAGAACGCGCGGGGATCGAATCAAGCGGCCTTGCGGCACATTTTTGCTCAATAAATTTTTCAGCAGGTTCAAGCTGTCTTCAGCGTCATAAATCGAAAACCATTTTTGAATACCGATGTATTCTCCATGGTTCCGCAAAATCCGAACGCCTGTTGCATGAAACGTCCCAACCCAAAGTGATTCAGAAATCCCCGGAATCATGCGCTCGAGTCGATTCTTCATCTCGAGGGCCGCCTTGTTCGTAAAAGTAAATGCGAGAATGTTCCAAGGAGAGACTTTCTTTTCGCCGACCAGATAGACGATACGCTCCGTGAGAACACGTGTTTTGCCGCTTCCAGCTCCGGCAATCACGAGCACCGGTCCGTCCGTCGTCGTAACGGCTTTCAACTGGTCTTCGTTCAGGCTGGATCGATTAGGATAATGCATGGTCGTTCTATGGAGCTTGCATTGAGTTTCACCGCCAAAAAACACCTTGACTCGGTAAAATAAGATAGACCATTTTCAACCGGTAGTACACTCGAAATGTACGCGGCCGATCGAAAGAGATATGCAACGACTTTCGACCGGCCGTAATCAAAAATAAAATCACGCAGCGTTGACCCTCGGGGGCGCCAGCACAGGTTTAGAATGTGGGACCGATAAAGAAGTGGAATTCGTTGTCACCCACAGATTTCATGTCGGTCGGCCACGCGAACTGGAAGTTGAGGAGCAAAAACCCGAGGTTGAAGTACGCCCCAAAGCCGAAGTCTCCTCTCAGATCCTCGAACTGCAGTCCGCTCACATTTTTTTTGAAGGGAGTGAAATCATCTTTATCCCATGCGGCGCCTACATCGAAGAAAAGCGTGCCGCCGATGTTGGTAAATCCCCAGCGGCCCGGCCAACCGAAAATCAGTGCATCGAGCAGAGGGTACCTGTATTCGATGCTCATCAGACCCATCCGGGTGCCGAAAAACGAAAGGTAATCATAGCCTCTGAGAGTGGTGGGCCCTCCTAGGAAGAACGACCGAGCATCGTCGCCTTCGCTCATAGCACCCGCGAGCCTGAACGCAAAAGAATTCCTGTAGAACAGCCTCTTGTACCATCGATAGTCCAGAAAAACGGTTGTCCTCGAAACGTCTTCATCTCCTCCCAAGCTCAATCCCTTCGAGAGGCTGATGGTCCACCTGGATCCCTCCACGGGCCCGAAATAGCTCCAGAACGACGAGTCGTGGGTAAATGACAGTGCTGGCTCGATGAGACGACGGCTGGATTCTTGCGAAGGGATGAAAACGATTCGGCTTGTGAATGGATCTTCCTCAACTCGCTCGAAAAACTCTCTCTCGGACACGAAGGCCTGAAGCTCCAGGTCCATTCGATAAAACGTGTTGAATGGTATACTCACCAAACCGAAGAATCCGTAGTTCCGCTCGCTGAAAAGGCGGTAGTTTGCAAAGCTTTCCCCAATAGAGCTCAACCGGCTGTTGAGATAATTCTTGAATTGAAATACTCCGAAACCGTAGTTGATGCGCTTCTTGAGATAGTAGTAAGAGGCGAGAAAATCCGAGTTCTCGAAATCCCTGTACAGGCTGAAGGAAAATAGCAGTCGGTGATCCCCCAGCAGATCGCTCAATGCAATGGTGTTTGCCAGACCGAATCCAAAACCTGTCGAATAATAAAGACCGCCCTGGCCGATATAATCCGGCGCAAACCGGGTTTTGTACTTGGCAACGGTTGCCCCTTTTGTTTGCGTCTCCTCACTGCGCACCGCAGTAGTCACACCTTCGATCATACCTGCTTGCTTCGTCCTCTTTGCTTTCATGGAGTCCAATCGGGCCGGCTCGAGACGCGCTTCGGGTTCCTTCAGCGAACTAGGGGATATTGTCGGTATCAGCGAATCGATTTTCGTGGAAGCGGTGGCTAGCACTTCCTCCGCAAGGGACGCTGAATCGACGGATGCTTTTGCAATCACGTCTTCCGAGAGTTCGGCTTTCGGGGAAGTAACAAGGAGGGCATCTCCATCGATGACCTCCGTCTCGGCCGGAATCTCGTCGGTTTCATCGGAGACGGCAATCTGCTCGATAACGGGCAGGTCCTTGTACCTGCGCTTGACGAGGTTATCGAAGTCATCGGAAACGAAGATATCATAACCGCCTTTTATAAAGGCTGCGAAGGTAATCCTCCCCTTTTCCTCATCCACATCGGGGGTAAAGAGACCTCCTAATATGTCGGTAAAGCGGTGGTACTCTCCTGTCTCAACATTCCCTGCATAGAGGTTGTCGATTCCCGATTCATTCGATGTGAAGATCAGCGTCTTGCCATCTTTGAGGACCAGCGGGCTGTTGTCATCCCCATCTGTCTGAATGAGCGGTCGGATCGAGGCACTCTCCAGATCCATTTCGTAGATATCCAAGCTGACATCATGCTTTACGTTGTCGGGTGATAGAAAATCCATCTCGCTCAATATCTTTTTGTTTTCACCCGTGAATGTGACAGGCACCGGCGAAGTAACCTCGGGGTAGTACGTGAATACAATCCGCTTCCCATCGGGATAAAACCGAGGTGTCAATTGATCCGCTGCATCGTTTGTCAGCCGGCGGTAGCTTCCGTTCTCCACATCGATGAGAAGTAGATCCGACTGGCCGCCGATGGTCGCAGTAATCACGATCGTATCTCCCATTGGGGACCAATCGGGAGCAGACAAGCCATCGGCATGAACATCGATCTTCTTCAGTACGTCTCCCTTGTTCGCGTCCACGATAAAGAGCGCATCGTGACCTTTGGATTTGGCCGCGAACGCAATCCTGCTCCCGTCCGGACTGAAGCTTAGGCTGCTCGTGTATGAATGAAGCGACTCAAACCGGTTCGAGCGCTGGCCGGTTACCAGCTTCTTTATGATCTCGCCATCCAGGGCGGACATGATGAAGATGCTGATCAATCCTCCACGGTCGGAAAAGAACGCTATTTTTTCTCCGTCTGGTGACAACACGGGTTTCGTATTGTAGTAACCGTGGTCTTTTACGTGATCTGTCAACCGACGGCCGACTTCCTCCACATCCATTTTGTGGCTATAAAGAGGCCAGTAGTGTTTTCGGAGCCACTTTTCCCATCGCTCGCCGAGCTCCCGAGTATCCAGCCCCAGAGTTGCCTCGAGTGCAGCGCTCCCGCTGCGCGTTGTCGAGAGCACGTCGAGAATTTCCAGCACTTTTTCCTTCCCGTAAGTTTCATCGATGTAGTTGAAAACCGATTGCCCCTCCTTATAGACATAGAATCCGCCAACGGCATCCAAAGGGGCAATGTAATCGTAGATCACCGCATCCCGTATAAACATGTCCGAGTCGGCATCCCAGCCGACGGCGAGGTACTCCGCGATGCCTTCGGCAATCCATAGAGGCATGGCGAAAAGATAGTTGCGCGAAAACACATTATCGAGCAGCCGGTTGTAGACGATGTTGAATGTGAAGACGTGCGCGAGCTCATGAATCGCGGTGTGTCGAAAGTCACGAAAAGAGCCCGAAAACGGGAGTACGATCCGTTTACGAGATGGCTCCGCAAATGCCTGAACTCCCTCGGGAAGAAGTTGTGATGACACGTTCGTCTGCTGAAAATCGTTGTGTGAGGCGTATAAGATAACCGGAACTTTCCACGGGAGCGTCGTCCGAAGCTTATCGGCAAGCATCTGATAGCCGTTCTCGAGCAACAGAGCCGTTCTTGCAGCAAACGGTTCTTCCCCTTCATAAAAATGGATTTCGAAGTGCGGGGTGCTGAGGATTTCCCACTTGTAATCTTTATACTGGATTTTATTGCGCCCGAAATACTGGGCGTTAACGGCATCTGCGAGGAAAATGGTGAGTATCAGCGCGAAAATGAAAACGCCTAAACGGGGGGTGAATCGCATGTTGTTACCTTCCAGCAAGTTATGGGTGCTTGGTCAACCCAGCCACACGCCCCCGGCCACTATTTTGAAACGTCTCTATCATTTAAAATATAAGTGCATTGCCTTTCACTCAAGCGAAAATCCATCAGTATTCGAAACGAAATTTGATGTCCAAATTGATCTCATCCGTAGCCCTTCGTCTCTGCCCCAAGAATAATCTTTCCGAGTGGCGTATGATTTCCGAACGGATGAGAAGCATGTTGCTAATCCTGTATTCGATGTCCACCTCTCGCTCAGAACGCACCGAGATGCCTTGACGATATTTCAAATACAAATCTTCGGAAAGATATTTGCCGATAGCTATGGTCATCTCGCGCTCCCCGTCCGCCGCATATCTTCTCCCTCCCGGCGTCCCAGCTTCGACGTCAATGGTAACGTCACTCATCTGCGCATTGAGAATTCTTTCGAGATAGTTCGAAGCGATCCCGTGCGCTGTTCCGGTTGCATCCCAAGTACCACTTCCCGAACCCGCCGTGGGCGATACATAAGTTCCGCCCAGCATCTTCCAGATATCCGTTTCACTGTAGCCGGGTTCATCATAACTAAGAGTCAGCTGAGGTTCCTTCTTGTCATAAGGCCATGAGAGGTTCAAGAAGATCCGGTGCTCCCGGTCGCCCTCACGCCTGTACGGCGTATAAGCTTCCAGAAATATCTCAGGTCGCAAGGCGACGGCTTTCGAGAAGTCGAATCTCCCGTCGGTAATCCGAAATTTGTTGTTGTAGATCGTATACCTACCCCTCAAAATTTCTAGTTCTCCCCGGAGATAGAGCCCCTTGTCATCTCGCTTCAGAATCACCTCCCCGGCGATTTCCATGTTGAGGTCCGGATTCCTCACCCAGACGTTTTTAGGGGCGCTGATATCGATGCTGCAGATCCAATCCGGTGAAGCTGTAGGCATCGTTATCGCAGAAGCGGGGCCCTCCCCCGCGCCCAGCGCTCGCATGATCTGTGCCTGTTTGACCGTCGCCGAACCAGTAATGTTTGGAATCAATCCCTCGTCCCCCCATTGCTGGGATGTGATAGTGATAAGCCCGTCCTGCGTGGAGCTGACGTCCGGTATCGATGCGAGCAAAAAGTCTTTAAAATGAAGGTCCACTTGGTAGTGCTCTATTGTGAATCCATGCAGCTTTGCGAAACCGGATCCGTAGAAAGATCCTCGCTTGCCCTCTTTCCCCGTCAGCTTCATGATCCGGATCTGATCTTCCTCGAAAGCGACCTTGGCATCGATATCTCTATACACCTCTTCCATTCCCGAAAGACGCAGAGTGCCGTCCGTGACATCGATTTCCCCCGTCATTACAGGAACTTCAAACGATCCTCCGATCTCGACATCCCCTGAAAGCTTCCCTGATGTGGACGCAACCCTGTCGAAATATTGCTGGAGACCCACTAAATCCTCCGATTCGATCGAGCCTTCCAAGCTAAGGGGGATGTCCTGCCGGAGCCGTACTCCGCCGGGAATGCTCAACACCATTGGGAGGCTGCCTTTGAGCTCTCCTCTCCAAGTACCATCGTCGAACGCAACTTTCATAACGGATAGTATGCTGTCTTCATAGACGAACTCGCATGCAACGGCAGGGAGATGCACCCCTCCTTTTTTTGCGTCGGATAGAGTACCGGTAATCCGGACCCTTGGAGCACTCGGTATACTCTCGAAGAGAATACCTCCGGTAAATGCTCCGCTGGGACGGACTCCCGAATGGAGTGCCTGAAGGGCTGTGGATAAGGGGAAATGGTGGCTTTCCAGTTCTAGGGCAAATTGTCTCGTAGTCGATTCTTCGACCTCGATTCCCTCTCTCGCCAGGAGAACGGGTGACATGGGGAGCCTCCACCATCCCGACGCCACCAGCGAATCTCCCCCCGCTACTACGACGAGTCGGTCAAACTGATAGCCCTCCTGCGGTGAAAAGGCACCCTCGAACTCAAGACGATCGAATGAGAGGCTATCGATGGCGCCTTCTCTAAGGCTGACGAACAATTCCACATCCGGATTATCCACGTCACCCGAAATAGCAGCACGGAATCGACTCCGTCCTTGTAATCGAAATGGCAGCGCAAATGCGTCTTGGAACATAGAGAAATCGATACTCTCCCCCCAACCGGACAAGCGGCACCGACCTGCGTCCACGGAATAGTTTCCCACCACTCCCACGGATCCACGGCGGGAATAAAGTACCAGGGAATCGATACGCACCGAGCCTTGCTCAAGCAAGAGATCGAAAGGAGCCGCTGTCTTCCATTCATCGTCTTCGGTGGTAAGGGAAATATGTTTGAAGGTCAGCAAGGATTCCAGACTATCCCCCCGGACATCGAAGTCCATCGTTATAAACGTGTCTCCTTTCGCGAAACTGAAGTCCTTCACCATCATTATATCGGGCATCGCTTCGAGGAGAACGTGGGGATTCGAAAACTCACGTCCCTGCAGAGCAATTTCCCTCCCGCGAAGATCGACTCGCACAGAAACGGATTCACTGGGCACATCATTGATCTGCGCCTGGACTGTTCCGCTGTCGATAGCCGCAAATAGATAAGATGCTTCCTGGAACTCACCGTTCAGGTTGATTTGGAGCTTATCGATCGGTCCGGAGATCCTTCCATTCAGATCCAACCGCCCTTCGATAGGCGGGAGCGAGAGGAATTCCCACAGGTATGTGATATCGTCACCCTTCAATCCGAACAAGAGATCCGCCTGCGACTGTGTATCGACCGTACCTGAGCCGGTGATGATGAAACCAGGTCTCATGAGCCTGACCTCATCGATTTCGAGACCCTGTTCTTCGAGCCAACGCCCGTTCATGACGAGCCGATCGCTTTCGAATCCATTGACAACGGAGCTGTCAAGATCGGCGCGAAATACATACGATCCCGCCGGTCGACTGTGTTCGATCTCAACATCCCCATACAGGCCAGTCTCAGGCGCTCCACTTACCGGAAGAAAACCCTGGGAGAGATCCAGATCGCTGCAGAAACCTTTGAACTCAAAACCGCCGTCATCCCCCATGATGTACCGAGCCTGGCCGTTGATATGACTGCCGAAAATATCTCCCTCAAGGCTCGACATGTACAGTTCATTACCGGCCATCACGCCGGAGAAAGACAGTCCGCCGAATATCAATCCCCATCCGCTCCCAGTGATCCTTCCATTGAGCGTCAATGAATCCAACGGGCCATCGAGAACGACGCTTCCTCCCAGCTCGCCTTCATTTGATGGGAGCAGTCCCATATCCGAAATTTCCTTCAGATCCACAGGATTGAATACCAGCTGAAGATGCTCGAGCTTCCCATCCTGGTATCCGCCGGTTGCCATGATGAACGACTTGTCCAAACGAGTAACGAATCCTTTGAGATTCAGATCCTGGCCCTGGAATTCCACTCTGGTTCGAAGAGAACTAATTGATGTCTCCGTATCAATCAGGTATCCGCTTCCGTCCTCCACTTCGAGGGATCCCTTCTGATCGGCATACTGCAGGGATCCCGAGAGGAACACATCTCGTACCATGAGCTTTCTTGCGCCCCCGCTGAAGAACAAATGCAGTCCGTTGATTGCAAACCTCCGGACGTCGACTTGAGGGGACATCGATTCGCCAGGGCCGCCGTTGCTTGGAGAGAGGGGTATGACAAGGCGTCCGCTCTCATCCTGACCCACCTGGATACGTGCGTTATCGATGGTGAGCTCGTCCACTATCAATCTGAGCTTCAAGAGCTGCATCAGCTGATAATTTACCGTTACGTCATCGGCTTCAAAGATGGTGAAACGCTTACGCCCGTCATCATATCTGAGATGCGGATGTTCCAGCGACACGCGATTCACGAAGTCCCCCGAGACCTTTTTGCACGAAAAGCGAAATGGTGTCCCTTTCAGATAATGTTCATTTACGAACTTGCTGACTTGGTAGGGAAGATAGGCGCTTCGCTTGAAAATCCAAAAGGTGAGGACAATGCTCAGCGCAAGGGCAAGCACGAGGGATAGCCTTCGATGAAATCTGATCCTGCGCCGCTTTGTGGCCACGAGAGAGCCCCTTTTTAGAATATCTGCCCCAGGCTTATGTGAATTCGGCCCGTCTGATCCATGCCCGGTTCCCTCTTTATAGGGATCCCATAATCCAATCGGATTGGGCCAACGGGCGTGTTATACCGGATCCCAAAACCTACGCTATACCGATAATCTTGCTGTATCACATCATCTTCGTCCACAACCAGACGAAAATGGCGGAAGCGCACGCTACGTAAACTCGACCACACATTCCCACCATCTACGAAAATAGCTCCTGTCAGCCGTAAGCGCGAGAGATAAGGTAGCGGAAATCTCAGTTCCGCATTGGTCAAGAGCAACACCCGCCCGCCGATCACAGTCCCCCCTTGAAAGACGCTCGGAGCACCCACTGGATCTGCAACTGGCCCAAGGCCGGCTTCCGGGTAGCCTCTAACAGAGTTCCCACCCCCTGCGAAATAGCGATTCTCGATCGGCACCCCCCGATCCTTCGAATCACCGAAGGCGTCGGCAAATCCAACCCGCCCCCTCAGCGCCAGGACCACACCCTTTTTATTCAAATATCTCTGTATCGAACCACTGATCGTGTAGAAGTCGTTGTCACCCGCCAGTGGCCCGCCAGCGAACTGAAGCCGGATCGACCGGTAGATCCCACGTCTCGGATTCAATATGAAATCTCTTTTGTCGTACGAAAGCATGGTTGTCAGCACTCTCGTTGTGGACTTAACACCCGGGTCTTCGGGGGACTCCCTCTTTATCCGCTCGTGAGACAAGCTGGCGAAAAGATCCGTATACCTGCTCACTCTTCTCTGCGTGCCGAGAGATAAGCCGATGGTGCGGAATGTGATGGGATCAACGGTTGCATCCTTTTCGTAAAAAGCGTTCAGACTGAGCAGCACCTTTTTGCCCCAGATGCGTCTTTGGTGGAACTCCCCTTCGTATCGATAATAGCGGGTTCGAATCTCGAATTTCCCGAAATCCAGCTCGTTGTCTTCGAAGATCCCAAAGGAATACTCAATTTTGAGCCTCAGCGCGCGCCCCAGACCAAAGAGGTTTCGATCGCCCCATTCCGCGAGGACACGGCTGCCTAAGATATTTCCCACACCAAACCCAGCTTCGATGTATGCCGATTTTCTTTCACGAACCCGAACATTGATATCGACCTGCTTCATGGTAGTGTCGAGGTGTTCGGGAATCATCTGCACCTCGGTGAACAATCCGGTCTCGTACAGGTTTCTCTGCGCATCGAGAAGTTTGTTCAGTCTGAAAGCGTCGCCTTCCTTGAAAGTCAACTCGTTTTCGATGATCGACATCTTGGTGAGCTGGTTTCCCCAGATGTTAATACCTCTGATAGCGATGACCGGACCGGGGACGATCGTGTACACGATTTCGGCGCTGTGATCGGAGAGCCTCACCGAATCCCTGATGGAAACAGCGAGACGACCCTCATTGAAATACTTGGTCTTGAGCCTGTAGATGTCCGAATCCAGCAATGAGGGATTGAATGGCACTCCCTCTTCCAACATGAGGTCCCTGCGCAGCTCCCACGGATCCAAAAGGAGATTGCCTCTGAACGATACAGAGCTAACGCGCGTCGCTTCCCCTTCTTCGATTTTTATGAGGACGTCGACAAACCTGCCGTCTTCGGAATACTCCAGTCTCAGCAATTCCACCTTCGCTTCAAAGTATCCCCGCGTGTGGTAAAACGCCTCCAGCGTCCCAATGTCTCTGAGGAGATAGTCTCTCTTGAGCCGGGGCTTTCTGAAAATCGCGAAAAACGAAGGCTCTTTCGTGTGCATCTGACCCTTGAGTTCTTTGTCGGAGAAAGACTCGTTTCCAACGAACATGATCTTGTTGATAAACGGCTTGCGCTCCTTTTCTTCGGGCGAATCGGCCTGGGCAAAAGCCACCGAAGCCAGGGCCATCGCCAATAAATAAGCAGCTAAGAATGTCATGAAAATGCCCCGTTGCATGGGGTTGACACCGACCGCGTTCATGCGATAAGTTGAGAGTCCCTGACAGTTTATTGAGAGGTTACGCGTGAGCCCGTTTCTCAGATTTTTCTTCAAGCGATCCATCCTCTTCACAATATCAGTTGCACTGGTTCTGTTGCTTGGCTTTTGCAGCAACGAGAGAAAGTCTGCCAGCCAACGTCCTCTTACCGCTGACGAGCTCTATCTCATAGAAGCGTACGTATCCGTAAACAGCGCACGAATCCTCCACCAAAAAGATCCGCTGAAAGCCGAAAGCCTTTTTACCCGGCTCGATTCTACGCTAGACACGTTGAGGATATCAAACACGATCAGGGCACTCAACGTCCAGCCGGATCGTTGGGCGATCATCCTCCAAGAAATCGAGAAAGCGCTCCGGGAATCGCCTTACAGGGGAAATCTAGAAGAGACCCGGTGAAGTCCCCGCACATCTGCTGATGTCCATGATTACCACGAAGGTCATCAGCAAAATGATCAACGCGAAACCAACCTGGGTGAGGATCTCCCGAACCCGCCGGTTTACCCGGCGCTGCGCGGCTCCTTCGTACAAAAACAGCACGAGGTGACCACCGTCAAACGGAAGAAATGGGAGCAGGTTGAAAATACACAAATTGATACTGAAAAACGCAAGAAAATAAAGCAGATAGTTGAAGCCCCATCGCGCCATATCCCCCGCCATCTGGGTGATGAGAATAGGACCTCCCAACGAATCCAGACCTGCTTTCCCGGTAAACAGAAGCTTGAGGAACGACAGGATCTCAGCAGTCATCCTGTAGGCGGCTGTCGAACCCATTTGAACGGCCTTTAGGAATCCGACTTGTTTCCTCTCATAATATGGACCAACACCGATTTGACCGACGATTCTTAGCTCCGTTTTGGAACCTTCTTTGAGTATCTTTTTAGCCTCTGGAACCACCGTATCTACATGTGCCTCTCCATCGAACGACCACTGAATAACGAGGGGAATCCCAGGTCTCGGGTGTATGACGTCTTCGATCTCGTAATAGCTGGTAATGCTCGTGTCGTTAATCGCCTCTATTATAGCTCCCGTCCTCATTCCCGCCTTATAGGCCGGAGCATCTCGCTTGACTTGTCCAATCTTTGCAGGAATATGCGGTAAGAATCCAAGACTAATCCGGTTATCCTTCACTTTGCCCTTGAAGCCGATATCTATCTTTTCCCCTCCGCGAAGAACCTCGAACCTCTTGGCAGAATCCCAGTCTTCCAGGATAGCATCGTTCACTTCGCCCCAGTTCGCTACCTGCTTGCCATCGATGGCCAGTATTTCATCCCACACCTGCAGGCCACAAGAATCTGCAGGTGAATCTGGGATGACATGGCCGATCGTTGTTGTGGGAATCACCCGAATTCCCTGGAAATTGTAGATGCCTGTGTAAATAAAAATTGCCAAAACAAAGTTCATCAATGGTCCGGCCACGATGACGGCACTCTTGATGAGCACTCGCTTGTTTCTGAAGTACTTTTCCGGGGAAATCTCGCGGTCAGGAACTTCGCCCGATGGAGGCTCCTCTGCAGGGGCATCATCAGTGGACTCGTCCACTTCGCCGGCAAATTTCACATAACCACCGAAGGGAAGAGCCGAGAGGGCGTATTGCGTATCGCCGAATCGCTTTTTCAACAATTTTTTCCCGAAGCCGACCGAAAATGTCTTCACGAAAACCCCGGAAACCTTGGCAACAATGAAATGCCCGAACTCGTGCACGAGGATCACTACGCCTAATACGAACGCTCCGGCAATAATCGTGATTAGCATGACCAACTCCATGTGGATTTTTTATTTTTCAGGTGAAACTTTTCACCCACATACTTTCTCGTGACCTCCGCCGTCTTGAAAATATCTTCAACTGAACTCAGGTCACTAGTAGAGATCTTATTCAACGCATCCTCTATTATAACGCTGATTTGCGAAAATGGCATTTCTCCCGCCAGAAACGTGGCAACGGCCACCTCATTCGAGGCGAGGAGCACCGTCGGCGAGCTTCCGCCCATCTCGGCCGCCTCGCGTGCGAGCTTCAAACACGGATATCTATTTATATCCACGGGTTTGAAGCTGAGTTCCGGAAACTCTTCGATTCTACTTGGGACAAGATCGCTCTCGATCCGTTCCGGGTAGGACAACGCATACAGTATGGGCAGACGCATATCAGGTACGCTCATCTGGGCGAGGATCGATCCATCGGAGAATTCTACGAGCGAATGAACAATCGATTGGGGATGAACCACGACGTTGATTTTTCCCAAAGGCAAGTCAAAGAGCCACTTGGCTTCGATCACTTCGAGCCCTTTGTTCAGCATTGTTGCGCTGTCTACGGTGATTTTATCCCCCATCTTCCAAGTTGGATGAGACAGCACTTCTTCGACTCCAGCACTCTCCAACTCTTCCAAAGGTCGATCCCGGAGGGCACCACCGGAAGCGGTGAGATAGATACATTTCACATCCCAGGTCGAATAGCCCCTCAGACACTGGCTGATCGCGGCATGCTCGCTGTCAACAGGGATAATAGGAGCGTCCGATGACTTCGATACGTTCATGAGAATCTCGCCGCCAGCCACAACCGCTTCTTTGTTAGCAAGTGCCACGGCGATACCATTGGACAAGCAATAGAATGCCGGCTTGAGGCCCTTGAAGCCGACAAAAGCGTTCACAACGAGATCCGGCTGGGTTTCGCTGATGAGCCGCACGATCGCCTCATCGCCGTGTCCGGCGCTTCTTTTCTCGAATGAAGGGTCCGATTGCATGATCCTGTCGTGAGCTTCGGCATCGCACACAGTGAATTTCGCATCGGCATGCTTCCTACACTGCTCTTCGAGAAGAGAAACGTTCATCCCCGCCGCCAAGCCCACTATTTTGAATCGATTGCGATGATGCTCGGCCACGTTCAAGACATTGCGACCTATAGATCCAGTTGCTCCTAACACAACGATTCGTTTCATATTTCTCCTCGAGCGCCTCTACCCTATTAGAATACCACAAATTTTAAAAAATAATATATGAGTGGTGCGGTGAAAAGTAAACTGTCAAATCTATCCAGTACTCCGCCGTGACCCGGTATCGTTGCTGATGCATCTTTGATTTCTGCATCCCTTTTGATCATTGACTCCACTAGATCGCCGAGCTGACCCACGATCGCAGCAATAAGACCTATCGCTATGGCCTGCCACGTCTCGAGGAAAGAGGCAAACGTATATCTCGAGACAATTGCTCCAACGAGTGAAAAGAAAATTCCACCCATCGCCCCTTCTATTGTTTTCTTTTCAGATACGCGTGGAAGCAGAGGGCGCTTCCCAGCGAACATTCCCACGATGTAAGCGCTCGTATCCCCTGACCAGGTTACAACGAATGCGAGAAACACGAACAAGCTCCCGTAACTGTAACTGAGGTTCACGCTCGTAGGAAACTCTCTGAGCATAACTAGATGCGATGCGAGAAACGCTACGTATATTACGCCAAAGATCGTCGTGGATATATGGTAGACGGCTTTCTTTCCATCCTTTCTCGTCAATTCCATGCACATGATCGCAAGGAGCGCCAAGGTGAGGAAAAGATTCGCATACATGCCGTTTCTGAAGAACATGTACCACGATAGAGCCAGAGCACAGAAAATTCCGATCCCTTTGTACGGTCGTATTCCCTTTGCCTCCATCATGCTGTAGAACTCCCACATGCCTATAACAATCACGATATCCACTAAGGCCAGAAAATGATAACCGCCCTTCTTTGTAATAATGAAAAGGCAAGGAAGGAAAACAATGGAAGCCAACAAGCGCAGAAGAACGGAGGAATGGAAACCTATTTTCCGATTGGTACCGCTTTTGAAGGAACTCATGGATAGATCAGGTTATTAGGCCGAAACGCCTCTCGCGCTTTTGGAAGGCAAAGACGGCGTCGAGGAGATCTTTCTCCCTGAAGTCCGGCCAGAGAACGTCAGTTACATAGATTTCCGTATAAGCGATCTGCCACAGCAAGAAATTGGAGACACGAAATTCACCGCTGGTTCTGACGAGGAGGTCCGGATCGGGCATGTCGGGATCGTACAGATATTTTTTGAACAGCCCCGCATCGATCTCCGCTTCGTTCAGCACTCCTTTCCGTGCATCCTCCACGACTCTCTTCACCGCATCGGTGATTTCGGTCCTGCCCCCATAGCTGATCGCAAGGTTCAGGATCAAGCGGTCATTGTGCCTCAACTTTTCGATCGTATCTATCAATTCGCGGCGCGTTGTGTCAGGAAGAAGCTCGAGTCTTCCCATCGCCCTGAGCTGGACACCGTTTTCATCGAGCTCCAGGTACTCCTTCTCGAGAACCTCTTCGAAGAACGACATGAGCCCCCGGACTTCTGATTTCGGGCGCTGCCAGTTTTCGAGGGAAAAAGCGTAGAGTGTCAAATATTTGATCCCGATCCTGGCGCAGGCCCGAACGACGGCCTTGACCGATTCTCTACCTGCTCGATGACCCGCCAGCCTTGGAAGCCGGCGCTTTTTAGCCCACCGGCCATTACCGTCCATAATGATCGCAACATGGTTTGGAAGATTGGCTGAAGCCCTGAGCTTTTCGATCTGTTCGTCAATATTTTGAGTCATTGAAAGTACCAAAGCTCGGGTAAGCGCCCGGAGTTGTGAATGATATTAGGGGTGAAATAGAGAGACGGCGCTCATATTTCCATAATTTCCTTTTCTTTCAAGGAAACGATTTCGTCCACCTCTTCGATGTACTTGTCCGTAATCTTCTGAACCTCTTCTTGGTTCGTATGCATCTCGTCCTCGGAAATCTTGTGCTCTTTCTCCAGCTTCCTGATGTTATCGTTGGCGTCCCTCCTGATGTTCCTGATCGCGATCCGGCAATCCTCGCCCATACGCTTGACTACCTTTACGAGTTCCTTTCGCCTCTCTTCCGTAAGAGGCGGAATGGGAAGCCTGATGAGCGTGCCGTCACTCTGGGGATTCAATCCAAGCTCCGATCCTTGGATGGCCTTTTCCACTTCCGGAACGAGACTCTTGTCCCAGGGCTGGACGGTAATAAGCCGCGGATCCGGGATGGCTATGCTCGCTACCTGCTTCAAAGGCACCGTCTGCCCGTAGTACATTACTTTGACAGAATCCAGGAGCGCAGGGTTCGCCTTTCCAGTGCGGATACCTGCCAGTTCATGCTGGAGGTTTGAGATGGATTTCTTCATTTTTTCTTCTTCGCGTTTCAGGATGTCCTTGAGCACGACGGCCTCCCTCCATCAAGAGACAATGGTTCCGATCTTTTCTCCCTGTAAGATCCGCTTTAGGTTTTGGCTCTTGCTGAGGTTGAACACGATTATCGGCAGGGAATTTTCCATGCAAAGCGAAACTGCGGTGGCGTCCATGACGCGCAATTCTTTATTCAAAACTTCTATGTAACTCAGCTCATCGAACTTCTTTGCTTCTGGATTGGTAACTGGATCCTGTTCGAAAACACCATCTACCTTCGTTCCTTTTAAAACAGCCTCTGCTTGTATTTCGCTCGCGCGGAGCGCCGCCGCCGTGTCCGTGGTAAAGTACGGATTTCCCGTGCCGCCTGCAAAAATGACGACTCTGCCTTTTTCCAGATGCCGGATGGCGCGCCTCCGGATATACGGCTCGGCCAGCTGCTCCATTTTAATCGCCGTCATGACACGCGTATGGACTCCCTCCCTCTCAAGGCTGTTCTGAAGGGCGAGCGCATTGATCACTGTGGCCAGCATTCCCATATAATCGCCGCTTACTCGATCCATTCCGCCCTGGCTTGCCGGACCCCCGCGAACGATATTCCCTCCTCCTATTACAACACCAATATCCACGCCGAGCTCCTTGGCAAAAACAACTTCGCGCGAAAGAATGTCCACCCATTCGAAATCCACTCCTGTCTCACCTTTCCCGGCGAGCATTTCCCCACTACACTTCAGCACGACCCTTTTGAATCGAAGCCTTCCCACGTGGCTCCTCCTTTACCGGCCCAACTGGAAACGGGCAAACCGCGCTATCCGGATATTTTCTCCTATTTTTCCGATGATTTCGTCCAGCAGCCCCTTCACTTTTTTATCGTTATCCTTTATGTATATCTGGTCCAGCAGGCAAGCTTCCGAATAGAATTTCTCCATTCGGCCTTCGACGATCTTGTCGATTACCTTCTCGGGCTTCTTTTCCTCGATCGCCTGGATCCGCAACAGCTCCCGCTCTTTCTCGACGACTTCCTGGTCAAGATCTTCTCTCTGTATAGCTTGAGGAGCTGCTGCGGCGATCTGCATCGCGATGTCCTTCGCGAAGGTCTGAAATTCCTCTGTTCTTGCCACAAAGTCCGTTTCACAATTCACTTCGAGAAGAACCCCGATTCTATTCCCGGGGTGAATGTAGGAGACGATCAACCCCTCAGTCGTTTCCCTCTCTGATTTCTTCTGCGCTCTCGCGATGCCTTTGACCCTGAGATACTCGATTGCCTTGTCCATATCGCCGCCGCTCTCGAGGAGGGCTTTCTTGCAGTCCATCATCCCGGCGCCGGTTCTCGCGCGCAGCTCCTTCACCACTTGTGCTGAGATCTCCATTCGTACCTCCATGCTATGCAGCTGATTCCTTCTTATCTTCTTCTTCTGCCTTCACATCCCTGGCGAGCTCAGCTTCCCGGCCTTCGAGATATTTGGCTCTTCCTTCGAGAACGCTGTCGGCGACGATCTTACAGAAAAGAGAAATCGCGCGCATGGCGTCGTCGTTCGCTGGGACCGGATAGTCCACCTCTTCTGGGTCAGCGTTTGTATCGATCAGCCCAATAATGGGTATATTGAGCTTGCGTGCCTCTTTTACTGCATTGATTTCTTTCTTGGTGTCAATGACAAAAACCATCGACGGGAGCGTTGTCATGTTGCGGATCCCGCCCAACGCTTTGAGAAGCTTCTCCTTTTCCTTCTTGATCTTCAGGGCTTCCTTTTTGGAATACTGCTCGATACGGCCGTCTTCTTCGATCGCTTCGAGATTTTCGAGCTTGCTGAGACTCTTCCTCACCGTATCGAAGTTCGTCAGCGTGCCGCCCAGCCACCGCTCGGAAACATACGGCATCCCGCACCTGTTAGCCTCCTGCTTGACTGCGTTCTTGGCTTGCGTTTTGGTCCCGAGAAACAGCACGGTACCACCTTTTTCCGAGGCCTCACGAATGGCCTCCTTCGCCTTCGCGACGGCGGCCAGGGTTTTCTGCAGGTCGATGATATGAATCCCGTTTTTCTCCATAAAAATAAAGGGCTTCATTTTGGGATTCCACCGCTTGGTCTGGTGGCCAAAATGAACCCCTGCTTCCAAGAGATCCTTAAGGGTGATCTCACCCATGAAATACCTCCTTCTGGTTAGTCCTCCACTGCAGCGACCGCCAACCCCTCCAGAGGAAGGGCACCAAGACGGCCGCAGAAGAGCAGTGTGCGTTATGATCAGTATCGATTCCCAGAGCACACCGTGGTGCCGCTCGGGGATCTTTCTATAATATGCAAATGGAAACGGACGCCGCGGCTCTAGCGTTTTGAAAACTGAAAACGTTTTCTCCTGCCGGCGAGGCCGTATTTCTTACGCTCTTTCATACGGGGATCACGGGTGAGAAGGCCCCTCGAGCGGAGCACACCATGAAGGCTTTCATCCGCAAGAACAAGAGCTCTTGCGATGCCCAGCTTCAGCGCTCCCGCCTGCCCGGTAATGCCGCCACCTCTCACCGTGGCAAGGATATCGTATTTCCCCAACGTGTTGGTGAGTTCCAGAGGCTGTCGGACTTGTAATATGAGCGTCTCCCGCCTCAGGTAGTCCACGAGCTCCCTCCCGTTGACCACCGTCTTGCCAGTCCCGGGTCTAATATAGACCCTGGCCACTGCTTCTTTCCGTCTTCCAACGGCTGCTATGTTTTGACCTTCCATTTGAACTGCCAATCGCTCCTCGAAAAAGCGCGGCGCTCACTCATCATCGCCTAGGTGAAGTTGGCCGGAGCCGCGGCGCCGCAACGTGATTGAATTCCTCAAGTCTGTGGCGTAAAAGACGTTGGCTTTTGCGCTTTATGGGGGTGATCCGGCCCTGCATAAACCTTTAGCTTTTTCAGCAGCCGTCTCCCCAACCGATTAGATGGAAGCATCCCCCTCACCGCATGAACGACAACTCTAGTAGGGTCTTTCTCCATGACTTCCTGGAGCGTGCGCATTCTTAGACCGCCCTGATAGCCGGAGTAGCTGTAATAAACTTTTTTCTGCCGCTTGCTGCCGGAAAGGCTGATTTTCTCCGCGTTCACCACGATAACGTGATCTCCAAGATGGAGATGAGGCGAATAACTCGGGCGATGCTTGCCCCGAAGCACCTTCGCGATCTCGCTGGCCAACCGTCCTAGCGGTTGCTCCGCGGCGTCCACCAAATGCCATTCCTGCGAAATGTCGCTTGCTTTAACCGTATGAGTTTTCATCATTATTTACCACTTCCGGGAAAAGTCTTTCATATATAACAGTTAAGTCCTTGAAAAGTCAAGCGGAAAAACTAAAGGAATGGATGCATCTGACGCCGTTATGCCGCAATATATCAATTATGAAGCTTTGGCATCCCCGAGCTTTTGGCGGGCCGCCAAACTGCACCACCATCAGGCAAAGCCGGCAGCAGAAGATCCTCGCTGCCGATGGTGGCGAAAAAGAGGATCGCCAGCGCCAGGAATTCCACGACGATAATGGCGATGTTCATCTCCACGACCGGCACAATGAATAGAAACCGTTCGAGAAAAATACCCACGAGCACGCAGAGGGAGAGAACACCCGTGACAACCGGGACGGTCTTGAGCTTTCTCGAGAGCAGTCCGATAAATGGAAGGATGAACAGAAGCGCCAGAATCACCTTTGAAATGAAAGCATAAGGTGGAAATATGCGCTTGATCAAATATCCCGTTTCCTCGGGGAGATGGCCGTACCATATGACGAGATACTGCGCGTAAAACAATCCCGCCCAAAGCAGGCTGAAACCGAACAGCATTTTTGCGGCGTCTCGCAAAGTCTCTTCGCTGCCGGCCGCCTTTCTTGCATAGAAAATATAGATAATGATGGAAATGGCGATCGCCGCATAGAAAGCCTCGACAAAGAAATAACCCCCGAAAAGCGTGCTGAACCACGGCTGCTCGAGAGACATGATCCAATCGAACGCGATGAGGGACTGAGAAGTGACGAATACGAGAAGATAAATAACGGCGAAAAGATTTTTCTTGGATCCTCCAGCGAGACTCTCTCTGGCAAACATTCGGGCTACAAAAAAAGCGAGCAGAAGGAGAACGAAACTTCGCGTGACAAAGAATCCTTTGTTCAACCACAGGCCCGGCTCCTTTGTCCAGGAATAGAGGTCCATCTGCGGCCATATGAGGAGGAATAAAAACGCAAAAAATAGAAGGAGCGGATACACGCTGAGGAGTCCCCTTTTCAAAGGAAGAATCCACTTCGCATTCGACAGCTCCGCACCGGCCACGAGCGCAACACAACCCTCCACTACAGACACCCAGAACACGAGAGACAGAAGAAGCGCTCCCCCAGATCCGGAACCGCCCAGGCTCCCAATAATCGCAACGAGAGCTCCGATCAAAATGCAGGCTAAAATAAGCCTCGTTGGGTTCAAACGCACGAGAAGCATCACCTTTCCTCTGCTTCGATCCGGATCTCGAACATATTCTCGAATTCTTCCGACGAAACAATCCTATTGACATCGGGAAGCCTCGAGAAATGCAGGAAACCAATGAAAGACAGGAGCGAGCCAAAAAGTATTGCCAATTCGAAAGCGATGATGAGAAACGCAGGTATGGAAACGAGCGGTTTCCCGCCGCTGATGAGAGGCCATACCTTCACCGTATATATCGTGAATACAAATCCAGTGACCAGCCCGGCAACGGCACCTAAGAGCGCAAATACGCGGACGCCGCTCGGAGCTGAAGGGAGGATCTCGTCCACTTCGTGAACCGGATATGGAGACAGAACGGTGATGCGTTTCTCCGGCACGCCGCTTCTTACGATTTCCCGCAGCTTTTCGAGAAACTCTTCTTTCCTTTCAAAAACAAACCGCTCGCTCAATGCGACTCCTCTTTGATCTCCGTGACGGAAAGAACGGGCAAAAGCTTTGTAAACAACAAAAACATAGTAAAGAAGAAACCGAAGCTTCCCAAAGTGATGCCGACTTCCACCATGGTTGGCTTGTATGTGCCCCAAGCGTAAGGGCTGTACTCTTTGGCCAGAGAGCTGACGATGATGACGAAACGTTCCAGGTACATGCCGATGTTGACGAGAATGGATAGAATGAACAAATACGGGAGGTTTCTCCTCAAAGACCGCACAAAAAGCGTCATGGGAACCAGAGCGTTGAACAGCAGCATTCCATAATAATAGAAGCGGTAATGACCGAATGTTCGATACTTGAAGATGCCTATCTCGTAAACACTCCCGCTGTAGAACGCGAGCCCGTATTCGACGATGTACGCGTAAGTAACGATGAGAGATGTGAACAACAGTATTTTGGCGATGCTTTCGAAATGGTCGATGGTGATATATCTTTCGAGCTTCAAGATCCTCCGCATCGGCACGACGAGTGTAATAACCATCGCCGTTCCGGAGAAGATCGCACCGGCGACGAAATAAGGAGCGAATATCGTCGTATGCCAACCGGGTACGATGCTCATCGCAAAATCCCAGGAAACCACAGAGTGCACCGATACAACGAGCGGCGTGGCGAAGGAAGCGAGAAACATGTACAGCTGGTTATAATGCTTCCACTGAACCTGCGATCCTTTCCACCCCAGCGACAGCGCGCTGTAGAACCATTTCCTCACTCCACTCGAGAAGCGCTTGACGATGGCAAGGTCGGGAACCATTCCAATAAAGAAAAAAACGGCACTCACCGTGAAGTAGGTGCTCACCGCGAAGACGTCCCACATCAGTGGGGATTTGAAATTCGTCCATAGCAGTCGCTGAGTGGGATACGGGAACAACCAGAAGAAATACCAGCTCCGGCCGAGATGAATAAGAGGGAATAAGCCGGCAGTCATAACTGCAAATACGGTCATAGCTTCCGCAGATCTGTTAAAGCTGCGTCTAAAGCCGGCACGGAATAAAAAGAGAACGGCGGAGATCAGCGTCCCGGAGTGCGCGATACCGACCCAGAAGACGAAGTTCGTGATATAGACACCCCAGCCCACGGGGTGGGTGATCCCGGCGACTCCCATCCCCCGGGTCATCTGATAGGCCCAAAGGGCCATCCCAACCATGAACAGCGATCCGCAGACAAGGAGAAGAAACCAGTACAAGGCGCCCGGCTTCCGCATCGCGGCCAAGACATCCACCTCGACCTGCGATCCAGATCCCGGTGCTCCAGATCCTGGTGTGCTCGAATGCGAGCTGCGAATACCGTCAGGACTCATGCTTCGTTCTTCCCTTGCTCAAGTAATATACTCCCGGACCCGTTCCGAGATGATCGAACGTGCGGTACGCCCTGTCCGAATGTGCCCATTTGTAAACGGTGGCATTCGGATCGAGAATATTTCCGAACACAATGGCTTGCGTCGGGCAGGACTGAGCGCACGCCGGGATGACTTCGCCATCGCGTACCTTTCTTCCCTCATCCTTAGCCGCATCTTTTGCTCCTCGGATTCGTTGCACGCAGAACGTGCACTTCTCCATGACACCTCTGTCCCGGGTGGATACGTCGGGATTCACCATGCGATCTAGGGGCTTCGGGCGATCATGATCGAACCAATTGAACCTCCTCACCTTGTAAGGACAGTTGTTGGAACAATAGCGGGTGCCAACGCACCGGTTGTAGATCTGCGCATTCAAGCCTTCGGGATTGTGATAGGTCGCATACACAGGGCAAACCGGCTCGCAGGGAGCATAGTCGCACTGCTGGCACATCATCGGGAGAAAATGGCTGTGTTCCCTTTTTCCTAGGATTCTTTGTTTTTCGTAATAGGGTTCGATCCGGAGCCAAGACATTTCCCTTCCCTTGAGATGCTCTTCTTTGCCCACCAGAGGCACATTGTTTTCGATATGGCACGCGACGGCACAGGCGGCGCAACCGATACAGAGATCCAGATCGATCGCCATCGCCCACCGGTACTCCGGATAATCGGGTTCGGGGTAGATCGATCTACCGCCTTCTTCGCGAGGGTGGTGCACTTCTCCGGGGCGGGGGATCACGCCCCTGCCCTCTTGCGACGTCGAACCGGAGAGGATCGGGATCTGTACAGTTCTTCCTGTTTTCTCAAAGCTGACACCGTTGATTCGAGAAATCGCTTCACCGCTCCGCTCGTCAACCTGGAGATGCCATCGTGCACTCCCCTGTTGAACGACCATCACGCTGCGCCGGAGCCCGGGCTGGATTTTCACGGGCAGTTCCACTGACCACCCATCGAGATTGATGCGAACTTCATCTCTATCCTTCAATTCCAACTCTCTCGCATCGGCCTCTGATATCGAAACCCATTGCCCGTAGGAAATCGTCGTCAACGGATCCGGCACTTCGTTCAACATCGGAAGTACGCTGCTCCTTCCGTCATATGATCGAATCGAAGGAGAGATAACAAGCGTGGGCCCGCTCTTCGGCTCAGGAAGGTGGAGACGCTTCAAGAACGATTCGACGGTGGAAAGAGAAGGCCTACTTTTCAGAACCCGCACACCGATTCTTTTTTCAAGAAATCCATTCTGCAGAAATGCTTCCACCGCCGCACCGCCGTGGTCCCGTGCCCATGATTCAAAGATGTACTGCTGGTAGATTACAGCGCGTGATTCACGCACCCCCCGCCGCATGATTCCCAGCATCATATCACCCTCGGACTTCGTATCGAACAGTGGTTCGATTGCCGGTTGCAAGAGTGTCATCAACTTTTTATTGGGCGATGTATCTCCCCAGGACTCGAGCGAATGAGAGAGGGGCAGGATGAGATTGCATTCCTGCATGGTTTCTGTGAGCAGATCCGTGATCCCTACGGTGAGTGCAGCTTTTCTCAGATTGTCTCTGAGTTTATACGATTCCGGGCAGGAAGACAGCGGGTCCGTATTCGATACGAACAAAACGCTCACCTCGTCCTTTTCCAACCGCTCCGAAAGACTCAGAAGATCCTTAAACGTGCCCACAGCGTCATAGTCCGTCGAGCCCGCGAAATCAATGGTTCTTCCAGCCATCCCCATTTGCCATTGGAGGAGGCCGGCTAAAAAAGCGATCTCGAGGCCTCCTTCTTGCTGGGTCGCAACGCCTCCGGCGATCACCAACGGATTCTTTGCATGGGAGAGCCGTTGTGCGATGCGTTCCAAATGCGCCTGGGAGATTGCGCTCTTCTCGGCAGCTGCTTCGACACCGATCTCCGGCATCAGATCGATCATCCGCTGCTTGAACTTGTCCGTCCGAGCCGAGCAATGCTTCAGCAGGTACGCGAGCAAATATGCTTCGCTCCCCGGCACTATAGAGAATCGCTCATCCGCCTGAAGTCCTGTCAATGTCACGTGCGGCTCCACATGGAACCACGAGAAGTGGCCGGTTCGTTTTGCCCGGCTGAATTGCGCTGCATGTGACACCGGGCTAACGAACGTTTCCAAGATATCGGCGCCGATCGTCAGCATGAAATCGGCTCTATCGATTTTGTAGGATGGGACTTCCGGCTTGTCGAACAGGATTCGATACGCCTCGCGAATCGCCGCATATGAATAGAAATCGAACTCCGGAAGCCTCTCGATGTCGAGTTCTTTGCAAAACTCATCGATCAGTCTCGAAAGCGTCCCCGTGGTTCTTCCGGATAAATAGAGATTTTTTCTTCCTGGTTTCCCGCCTGGAGAACCGATCGGCCGTTGTACGGAGGCCTTAAGAGCCTCAAGGATCATGTCGTATGCACGATCCCACGTGATATGTTTGAAATTTCCCTCGGAATCGCGCAACAGCGGTGACTTCACGCGTTCCGGGTGGTACAGCCGCTCCAACGACGCTTGCCCCCGCATGCACAGCCCCCCCTCGTTGATGGGGTGCGCGGAGAGACCTTCGAGCTTCACCGGCATGGACTCCCGGACTTTCGCAGAAATGCCGCAATGCGCGGGGCACTCCATGCACGTGGTCTTGACGTAAACGGCCTGCCCGGGCACAATGCCGTCCTCCGGAGGAACGAGATACGGGATGAGTTTTTCCGCGGGACGCTCGAGCCCACACGAACTGAGGAATGTGGCTCCGGAAGTCACTCCCATGATTCTCATGAAATCCCGTCTGTTCATGCGTTTCTCCGGTACTTCCCTATTTGTGACACGTCAGGCAATCGGTCGAAGCGGAACGCGAGCGATGGCAGGTCACGCACCAGCCCATGTTCAGCGAACTGACACGGCGCACTCTGTCCATCAGCCGGACCTCGCCGTGACAGTCCGTGCAGTCGAGATCGGCTTTCACATGCCGCTTGTGTGCAAACACCACATATTTTCGCACGCGCAACGAGTAGACACGGTTCCAGGGGACGGGCTCCTCGTTCTCCCAATACTCGTGCAGCTTCTGAACCTCGGGACTGTTCGTCGCTACGGCTTTGTGGCAGGACATGCACGTCGATACCGCCGGCACGCCGGCTCGAGGGGATTTGTCGGCGTATTCGTGACAGAACTGGCACTGAAGGTTCAGCTTTCCGGCATGCAGGCGGTGACTGAACGCAATCGGTTGCTCCGGCGGCCTGTGCGCGGCATGCCACCGGTAGGCCATCAACACCGTTGCCGCAACGAACAGCGTAAATAAGCCAATAACTGCCGCTATGATGAGACGTCTTACCACTTCCAGTTCCTCAATAATACCGAGAGAGCCCCCGGATCACGGTTCCTCCGGGATTTTTTCTTCCGTCACATCTTCGAGTAGATACGAAGCCACAGCTCTGGCTTCGCCCGCCGAGAGGCCGAGATTAGGCATCGGAGGATAATCGGGATTCTTCTTCGAAGGGTTGCGCACGTAAGATACCAGTTCCTCCATTTTCCCCTTGTATTTTGGAAGCACGGATAGAAGCGGCGGGCCGACCAATTTTTCATCGAAACGATGACACGCCACGCACCTGGCGCTGAATACTTCTTTTCCCCTCCCCGGCGTGGCTGCCTCGAGTTCCGCCATCGCCGCTTGACGGGCTTCTTCTCGTTCCCGCTTTATCGTCTCGGCTTCATCGAGCAAAGCCGCTGTGTGTTCCCGGGTCGCATTCTCCAGTGCCGCCTGGTCGCTCGAAATCATCATGAGGAAAGCAAATAGAAAAAGAATGAATATGGGCGGTCCGTATTTAGTCTGTGCTGATCTGAGAAGTGCAAGGAGAAGGATACACCCAACCATAAAAACAAGGAGAGCGATCATCCAGACGACGTATACGTTCACTGACATGGCAACGATCGGAGATGTGACGTGGAAGAAGAAGCCGAACACAGGGATGAGCAACGCAGAGCCCAATGCGGCGCTCGCACCGAAATGCTTGACGAGACGACCGTATTCATTTTCGCCGCGGATGTTCCTGCCCGGCCAATTGAAGAAGAAAAAGACGGTCCCCGCGCCGCTGATAGCCACCGAAGAGACGATGAACAGGAGAAATCGCCAGACGACGTTCCACGAAAGAATGAGATCCGCCGGTGTTTTGATGAATGCCCATTTTTCGGGATGGTTGAGTAAAACCACGCTGCTAAACAGCAGGTAATATCCAACCAGCAAAATCACCAATCCCGAGGTTCCGATGCCCGTACGCCGGAAGAATTCGGGATCACCCGGACTAATGGAGTGGAATACCGAACGGTATGCATACAACGCAAAGATCCCAACAACGATGATCACCACGGCTAGAATGAGGTAGCCGAGCGTGGTGACATTCGATCCGGAAAATCGCTGGACGTTCAGTAGCACCAGAACGAGCAGCGGCAGCACTCCAAAGACCAGGCCCGCTGTCTTGCTCGCTGCTACGACATCCATTAAATCTTTCGAGAATCGTGAAAAAAGGGGGTTCGGCTTGTCCCAATTAAGAATTCCAAAAATGATTGAGAATAGAGAGCTCCCCAGTAGCATCCCCGCGTAAGGCAGATGGATGAGCAGAGTCAGGATCGTCAGATACCTGTGAAGCGCGATCTGCTGCTCGGTGGGCTTTATTACGAAATCAGCGAAGAATTCCATCGGCTATGGCTTTCTGCTCTGCGTTATGTTCGTCCCCTAGGCGAGAAATCCTGTGAGGGACAGCAACGATATCACCAACAGCGCATATGCATTGACGCCCCTGAACGCCAATTTGAACGAGAACTCATGTTCCCGCGTTTTCAACATGTTTGATGATTTCCAAATGAGCCACAGCGCAGCGAGCACGAGCGCCGCGTTGATCCAGCTCGGCGTTTCGATCCCAAAGAGTGGGATAAAGAGACAAGCAACGGCCGTCGCGGCCATCCAAACACCGGTAATCCGCATGAGCTGGCTTTTCGAAAACAACTTCGTCGGCGACGGCAGCCCGGCTCTCTCGAAGTCCTTTGCTGAATTCAACAGGAGCAGCCAAAAATGAGGAACCTGCCAAATAAAGAAGAAGAAGGATATAGCGAAAATTCTTGGATCGACGAACGGTCCCCCACCGGCTACCCAGCCGATCATCGGGGGAATCGCACCCACGATCGCACCTGGCATTGCGGCAAACGCGGTAACACGCTTCAGGGGAGTATACACGCCGTTGTACCATAACACGGTCAGTGCCCCTAGTGCTGCAACACCTGCGCCGGTCCTTGCATACAGCATCAGCAATCCCAGAGCGATGCTGAACAATCCAAAAGAGAGCGCTCGCTTCGGATGTAATCTTTTCGAAGGGAGAGGTCTGGAACGCGTTCGTTCCATGAGGGCGTCCAGATCGCGCTCCTGGAATTGGTTGACCGCTGACGCTCCGCATGCGAGCAGCCAAACGGCAAGTGCCGGCACGATCACGCCACCGGAAATCCCTCCGCTTGCGAGGATGTATGCCATCACCATGGACAACGTGGATAGAAGAGTGATTCTTACCTTGCTGAGCTCCAGATAGATGTTGATGCGTTCTCTCCAAGACATCTTCTCATCCCGCATTGGATCGTGCACGGAGTGCAGGCCGCTTCTCCGGAGGAATCATACAGGGGATGCTTTGCTCCCAATCGAGCAGATGCGAAGAATCGTTTCGCATCCCCAATATCAACCATTACGCTTCTTGATTTAGCTCCCCTCGCACGACATCTTTCACTTTAGCTGCTTCAAGTATTCGATGATCGCATCGAGTTCTTCATCGTCCAACAAGCTCCGCTGAGGCGGCATCAGTGCTTGAAAGCCTTTCACGATCTCCGCCTCAGGATTCAGGGTTGCTTTTCTGAGATAGTCTTCATCGACCACCACTTCCCTCTCCTCGCCGTTCGCGACCACAACCGTCGATCTTCCAAAAATACCTTTGAACGTTGGACCCACCATACGCGACCCATCCGTGGAGTGGCAGGCAGAGCAACCTTTAATCTTGCTGAGCCTCTCTCCCCTCCTTATCAATGAGGCTTCCGTCAATTCGCGCTCATCCGCATCCGGTGAAGGCTCCCTCTCGCTCACGAATTTGGCTTCCTTCTCCAGCCACGCATTGAATTCGTCTTCCGGGAGTACCACGACCTTCGACAGCATGTAGGAGTGCCTTTGGCCGCAGTACTCGGCGCAAAACAACTCATACTCACCGGGCTCCTTCGCGGTGAACCACACGTAGTTCGTCATCCCCGGCACCAGATCCTGCTTGATCTTGAACGCGGGAACATAAAAGCTGTGGAGCACATCCTGAGATTCAAGCTTCACATGAACGGAACGTCCGAGAGGGACCCAGAGTGTATCGCTTTGCACTCCGTTCTCATATTCGAACAACCATGACCACATTCTCCCCGTCGCATTCACAACCATTGCGTCTTCAGGAACGTCCTTCATGAACTTGTATCCAACCCAGCCAAAGTAAAACATGCCCAGCACCAACAGGGTTGGAACGACGGTCCACACGACCTCGAGAAGCTTGTTCCCCTCGATGCTCTTCGAAGTGGGGTGGCGCTTTCTGCTGTATTTGATCACAAAGAACACCATGAGGAAGGTGATCAAAACCAGCATCGCAATAGAAATCACCAATATGAAGAAGAAGGCGGTGTTAACCGATTCTGCGATATTGCTCAGAGATTCGAACATGCTCTTACCTGAATGAAACGTCGAAGAAAGTAAACCCGATAAATATCGCAAGCACCAGAATGACGACGAGCACCATTATTTTGAAAACCGGCGCTTCGTATTTCAAATGCATGAAGAAAAACAGAACGACGGAAGATTTCACGCAGGCGATCACGATCGCGGTCAAGATACTGAGGCTTCCAAGCTTCATTCCGGCCACGGTGACAGTTAGCGCGGTAAGCACGAGAAGCGCAAACCAGGTTAGAAAATACGTCCCGTACCCGACCAAACCGTGTTTTGGGGATTCATCTTCCATCTATCCCTCCGTCAGGTGATCAAATAGAACAGCGGAAAAAGAAAAATCCAAATGATATCCACGAGATGCCAGTAAAGGCCGGATGTTTCCAAGTTGGCATACTCCTCCACGCGAATCCTTTTTCCCACCGGCAGGTATTTGAAGCTGATTGCCACCGAGCGGACTGTTTCGTCGATTGCCTCGCTCTCCCAGACGCGCTCGTCGCGTTCACCGAGAACCGCTAAATGCGCTCCCTGAAGTTTTTCCATGCCTACGCCTTCGAACACGACTCCTCTGTGCGGTCTGTTTATAATTTTCGTTAGCATAACGGTAAGGACAATGATTCCAACCAAAACGTGAAGACCATGCAGCCCGGTCATCGTGAAGTACAAGCCGAAGAACAGTATTTCTCCCTTTTCGAAACTCAAGAGATATTCCGAGTTTGGATAGATTCCGTGACTGAACTTTGCCCCCCACTCGAAGTATTTATTCACGAGAAAGCAGGTGCCCAAAACAATCGTGATCGCGAGCAATATCATGCACAGTCTCTTGTTACCGCGGTGAATCGCAGCAATGGAAAGCGCCATTGTCAAGCTGCTCGTAAGAAGGATGATTGTGTTGAGCGTTCCGACAATCGTGTCGAGCTCAGCCGCCGCATTGTGGAATTCCGCGGGATGCTTCGATCGATAGACCGAGTAGAGCAGAAACATCCCGCCGAACAGGAGAAGCTCCGTGAAAAGAAAGAGCCACATTCCGATTTTAGCACCAATATAATCTTTGTGTTGTTCGACAGCTATTCCCGTCGCACTCATTCCTTAGATGCCCCTTTGAACTCGTATGGTCCATGATCAATCCGAGGGATCTCCTCGAAGTTTTCCTTTGGGGGAGGCGATGAAATAGACCATTCCAATGTCGATCCTCCCCAGGGATCACTGCCGACCCGTTCACCCTTCCGGAGCGAGCGAATGAGGTTGGCAAACATAAGAATCAACCCGGATATCAAAATCCATGAACCGATCGTCGACATGAGGTGCCAGGTGTGAAATTGTGGCAGGTAATCGTAGTATCTCCTCGGCATCCCCATCCAACCGAGGATGAACATCGGGAAATAAAGCATGTTGAATCCCACGAAGAGAAAGAACCAGGCGATTCTCGAGTGGGTTTTGTTGTACATCCGCCCGAACATTTTCGGAAACCAGTGATGCAAGGCGCCAAAAAATCCAAATCCGGTGCCGCCAAACATTACATAATGAAAATGGCCAACAATAAAAGCCGTGTCGTGGATGTGAACATTCACGGAGAGGGCGCCTTGCATGAGCCCGCTGAGTCCGCCGATCGAAAAAAGAAAAATGAACGAGAGCGCATAGAGAAGCGGTGTTTCCATCACGATCGATCCCTTGTAAAGGGTCGACACCCAGTTGAAAACCTTTATTGCGCTGGGAATTGCCACCAGAAACGTCAGAAGCGAAAACACCACGTCCGCTGTATAACTCTGGCCGCTCACGAACATGTGGTGTCCCCACACCAGGGAACCGAGACCGGCGATAGCCAAGCTCGAATATGCGATGAACCTGTATCCGAAAATCGTGCGATGAGCGTGCACAGGGATGATTTCAGAAATCACTCCCATAGCCGGAAGGATCATGATGTATACGGCTGGATGCGAATATATCCAGAAGAGGTGCTGATATAGGATCGGATCCCCGCCTTTCAAGGGATCGAATACACCTACGCCGAAGAGCCTTTCGAATATCACCAAGAGGAGAGTGATCCCAATGATGGGTGTTGCGAGGAGTTGCACCCAACCAGTTGCATAGAGCGACCACGGAAAAAGCGGCATCCGGAACCATGACATCCCCGGCGCTCGAAGACGATGGATCGTTGTGACGAAATTGAGCCCGGTGAGAATGGATGAGAAACCGAGAATGAAAGCTGCAAACACGGCCAGGGATACATTCGTTCCGGTCTGGGTGCTGTAAGGTGCGTAGAACGTCCAGCCGGTATCGGGAGGTCCACTCCCTGTGAACAGCGCCAGCAGGGCAAACACAACACCGGAAATGTAAAGCCACCAGGAAAGGAGATTCAGTCGAGGAAAAGCGACGTCCCTTGCGCCGATCTGAATCGGCAGGAAAAAGTTGCCGAACGCAGCTGGGAGCCCGGGAATGATAAAAAGGAAGATCATGATTACGCCATGGAGCGTGAATATTGAATTGTATGTCTGAGGCTCCATGATGGTCTTCCCGGGCGAGACCAGTTCCAGCCGCATCAGAAAGCCAAAGACGACTCCCACAGAGAAGAGAATGAGAATCGAAATCATATACAACAGGCCGATCCGCTTGTGGTCTGTCGAAAAAATCCAAGCGAATAGGCCTGAGAACCGCCCCTTCTCCTCATAGAAGCCTGCAGCGGGAGCATGTTCGGCGATGGCGCGATTTCCCATACTACGCGTTAGCCTTCCTTTTTCTTCGCCTGCCGGCGGCAGTTAGATACAAGATAAAAGCAAGTACTACTACGAGCAGTCCCATACCTGCAATCCTGGTAACGTTGATTGCGTAACGCTTACCTTCCGGATCGTAGCTGTAGCAGAATCGCAGCACTTTTGTGATCGTCGAACCAATGCGTCCCTCTGAAGCTTCAACGAGGGCCATTTTGAGGTCGAATGCGAGGTATGTGGTTCCGTAGAGATAGCGGACGATTTTCGATTCCGGAGAGAGAATGATCAAGGCAGTCGAGTGGACGAAATCCTCCTCTTCCCTTTTGAAATAGTATCCAACGGCGTCTGTTAGTGTCCGAATCGTCGTGCTATCACCCGTTAAAAAGGTCCAAGAGGCCTTCGGGAACTGCCTGGCCATTGCATGGAGGTAAGTTTGTTTTGTCTTCCGGGAATCTTCCGGCGTGTCCGTTTCGTCGAAACTCACCGTGATAACGTCATAGTCCTCGCCGGGCTTCGCATCCACCTCGTCCAGCACTTCGGCGACGCCGCTCAAGAGTGCTTTACAAATCCCTGGGCATTTGTAGTAAACGAGGGACAATATTGTAGGGCGTGTCACGAGGGCTTTTATCGCTACGGAATCGCCGCTTTCATTCAAAAAGAACAAATTGCTGGGAATAAAATTTCCCAACTCCTCTTCAATTCCAATCTCCGGGGGATTCGCGGGGATCTCGGCATACGTTCCAGGCATTATCGTGACTGCTAGAATAATTAACGGCATTACTAAGAAACTTGTTCGATTCCTCATCGCATTGCCTTCCGAAATTGAAATGAAGTGTGTACTGGGTTTTGGATCTGGTAAGTTCTTTAGGCGTCGGCGAATAAAGTCTGCGAAATCGTATACGGATGTCACCGTCTTGTCAAGCCGCAACTGCCCTCCCCTGAAGCTGACTCATCACTATTAAATCTCCAAGCCGAGCAACTCCTTCATTTTGCCTATTTCAGTGGTTGGCAACTCACACGCATAATTCTTACATACATACACAGTGGCTTTTCCATCCAGGGTCCTTTGTGGCCCAGTAAAAGAGGCGATCTGAGCGATCTCAGGTGAAGGCTCTCCCGACGGCCGGAACAGCACCACTTTGTTTGGCAAGAATATTGAGTTCAACGCTTTCTGGAGCGCCCTGGTATCGTCGGCCTCCGGTTCGCCGACGATCACGACTTCATAGGAGGGACCGATTCCGAAATCCACTGCTGCCAACAATTGGGTGTAAGCCGCCGCCGCATGGCTCACGCTTGCTTGAAACGCACGCCCGATCCGATCGGCCATCTCTTCAAGTTCCGGCTTCGCCGTCATCCGGCCCAGACGGAGCAGATCCAGCATGGCAACGGAGTTTCCCGACGGCGTGGCGCCGTCGTATATTTCCTTGGCTCGAACAAGCAACTTTTCGCCGTCATCCGGAGTGATGTAGAAACCTCCGTTGTTCTTATCCCAGAAGTGCTGAAGGAGGTCCTCGCTCAGCGCGATGGCGGCTTTGAGATAACGAAGCTCGAATGTTGCCTCATAGAGTTCGATCAGACCCCAAATTAGAAACGCGTAATCGTCGACATTGGCGGTGATCGACGCTTCGCCATCGCGAAACCGATGGTAGAGCCTGCCTCGCCCGTCACGCATCTTTTTCAGGACGAAGTCGACCGCTCTTGCCGCGCTGGATCCATAGCGAGGCTCGTCGAATGCTATTGCTGCTTTTGCCAGCGCTGCAATCATGAGGCCGTTCCAGTCGGTGAGAATTTTGTCGTCCTTGTAGGGATGAGTACGCTTCTCGCGCTCCGCGAAGAGCATTTCTCTCATACGTTCGATTCGCTCGACCACGCTCTTCTCGCCAGCACCCACCTCCGAGGCGACATCGACGAGAGGTTTATTGAGGTGCAAGAGGTTTCGTCCCGTCTTGGCCCCACCGGCTTCATCACGATAGTTCCCTTCCTTCTCCAAGCCGTAAGTACGAATGAAGAGCTCTCCATCCTGTTCCCCAAGAACCGATAGAACTTCCTTCGTCGCCCAGAGGTAGAATTTTCCCTCTTCACCTTCACTGTCCGCATCCTCGGCCGAATAAAAACCGCCCATTGGATCGGTCATGTCCCGGAGCACATACGTAAAGATCTCCTCGGCAGTCTTGCGGTATGCCTCTTTGCCCGTGGCTTGAAACGCCTCGGTGTACGCCATGGCGAGCATCGCCTGATCGTACAGCATCTTTTCGAAATGGGGAAGGAACCAACGCTCATCAGTGGAATAGCGATGGAATCCAAATCCAATGTGGTCATAAATGCCCCCCCAGCGCATTTCGCGGAGCGTATGTTCGACCATTTCCAGCGCGAGTGGTTCGCCCGTCCGCTTCCAGCTTCGAAGGAGAAAAAGTAGGTTGTGGGGAGTGGGGAACTTTGGTTTCCCTCCAAATCCTCCATGGGTTGAATCGTATCGGGAGGAGAGCTGCTCGTAAGCCATCCGGAGAGTCTCCTCACCGATGCTTTCCCCCGGTGCTTGGATCACAGATTCTCGAAGCGCGTCCGTTATCTTTTCCCCGACTTGCGAAAGCTCATCGCGGCGGTTTTGCCAGTGGTCTCGTATCTGCGGGATGAGCTCTATCATCCCAGGCCGGCCGTACCGGCCTCGCTTGGGCAAGTACGTGGCGGTGAAGAAAGGCTTCTTATCCGGTGTCATGATAATCGTAAGCGGCCACCCTCCGCCCCCGGTCGCCATCTGGCATATCGTCATATAAATATGATCAATGTCCGGTCGCTCCTCTCTATCGACCTTGATGCAGACGAACGCTTCGTTCATAAGTAAGGCCACTTCCGGATCTTCGAAGGACTCGTTCTCCATCACGTGGCACCAATGACAGGTCGAGTACCCGATAGAGAGGAATATCGGCTTGTCCTCGCTTCGTGCTTTTTCAAACGCCTCTTCCCCCCAAGGATACCAATCAACGGGATTGTCCGCATGTTGGATGAGATAAGGGCTCTTTTCACCAGCCAGCCGGTTCCGGCTCATTATCACGTCTCCTTGTTGATGGTGTTCTTCTTCATCCGCATCTATTACGATCATCCCACCGCAGGATCGCTCGTTATGTTCAACAGTCAAGCTGACATAAAGTCTCATTCCCTAAATTATGGAGCCTCCCCGCATCCGGCAAGAAAATAAGATTAATCGGGTCCTGTTTAGCGAAATATCTGAAAAAATGAGTGAGATCTTTGGTGGAAGCCTCCAGCTGACCCACTCCAGGACAAGCAACGTCGATCGGATGGCAGCCAGAGTTTCCGATCGATGGGGGTGACGCGATCGTTTTGATTTATATGGAAACTATCTCAAGAATAAAAAGGCGGCGGGCGGCGCTTGAACTGCCCGCCCCTATGCAACGCGGACAAAGCGAGCCGGGGCTACCCAACCGCTCAATGGCCTCCTTTGCTGGCGACCCTCATCTCTTCCGCCATCATGCGAATCTCGGATAAATCCTGCCGCATCTCGCTCCACCCATACCACAAGGCATAATCCGGATTCGCGTGAAACGTTCCCTGAAATGCCCGCATTCGATGTTTCAGAAACATGACGAACAAGGTTTGCTCGATCGGCGTCGGCGCATCGTGGAACGTCAACAAATCCGGGAACGAATGCGCATAATTTTCCGGTTTTTTCAATACTTCGTCCTTGTAAAGCGATGCCACAATGCGAATCGCCTCTGCCATCAGGCGGTCGGTTTCCTTGATCATGTCGTCGCCTTTTTCGAGCTCGGCACGGGCGAAATTGATCGAATGGCACTTATCACATGTGTTGAGCATTTTTTCGCGCTCCCGCTGCCAATCTTCCGCCGTCAAGCGGGCCAGGTCCGCCCCCTTCACCACATCCAGACGACCGGTCGGTTTGCCGTTGGGATCGAGAACGCCCAACGCTTGCAGTATCGTCGCCCGGTCAGCGGCCCATTGTTCATCCTCAGGCATGGGGAGACGAACGGCGAGAAATCCCCATGCAGTTCTCACCTCATGGTTTCCCTCCTGCATATGACAAGTCTGGCAGGTCGGAGCCGCCACACCTTCGGGGAGGGTCACGTTTTGTTTCAACAGATATCGGACTCCATGTTTGGAAGATGAATACATCTCCCATTGCGGATGGTCGAAACCCATATGACATGTTTGGCAAGCTTGCGGCTGGTTCGCTTCCTGGACCGAGAAGAGATGACGGGTATGGCAGGCATCGCAAGAGGCAACACCAAAACCCGAGCCTGATTTCTTCAACTCAATGATCTCTCCTTCGCTTTTGAGTCCGATCTTGTGGCAGCCGCCGCAACCCTTCATACCCTCCATCAGCGCTATGGGCTGCCAGTGAGCTGTGGGCATTGCCTTCATCGCCGCCCAGGCGGCAGCATGCTTGCCTTTTTTGAATTGGTTCACCCGATCTTCATGGCAATCAGCACACGTCTCTGGTGTCGGAAGCCGGACTTCCGAGACATCCTCCTTGGATGTGTGGCTGTCCCCGTGACATGCCGAGCACTCCACCTCATTTTCGCTGTGCTTGCTCAACTGCCAATCGGAGACGATCGTGGGTGTCACTTGCTTGTGGCATTCGATGCAGTCTTGCGAGAAAGCAACCCCAGAAATCATCGGAGAGCAGAAGAGCAAAAGCAGCGTAATCGGAATGAGACGACTCATTCTTCCCCTCCTTGTCCTTTCGATAAGGGCCAACGAAACCATTGCAGCACCCGAGGTGGACCGCTTTGCGAGTCTCTTCGTCCGCGCGAGCGCTGTGTCTGCTGTTGAGCGGATCCCACCGACTACCCTGGCACTCATGTTTCCCCCAACCTGAACTGCGACTTTCGACCCGTCCCATACGCTTCTCCCTATCTTTTTGAAAAAGCCCGTCGCGTGGTTCATACGCTCGATATAGATCTTGAGCAGATTATAAATAACGATCGAAAGAAAAAACTCCACCGTCGTTAACACAGAAAAAAATGCCCAAGTGCTCTTCAGAAAAACGAGCCCTGTGACAATATTGGAGAACTCATCGATCGTGCGATAGAGATATTTGAGAACGGGTATTAAGAACGGAATCGCATACAGGAGCGATGCTTTGAATACGAAGATGTTCTGCATCCTCGACATTTCGATATCGGACAGATTCTCCTTTTTCCCATTGGATTCGATTCTGTTCCACCCCGTCCTCACACGCTCGAGAAGGAAAATCGTGAGCACCGTATAAAAGATGCTCTCTTTATTCCGTTTCGCATTCGTCCAAAGATTCAGCAACATAACTCACACCTCCAGGGCGAGAATTTATCGGCTCGCAGATTTGCCTTTCACCCGATATCATCGAACGGCGGATAATGAATCTCTTCATCGGTGATGATCGCTGCAATCAGATTATGGGGCGTCACATCGAAAGCCGGATTCAGAGCTCCGGCACCCTCAGGGGCGACTTCTACACCCGCAAACTGTTTTACTTCCTCTTCTGAGCGCATCTCGATCGGAATCTGCGAGCCGTCCTTGATCGACGGATCCACCGTGCTGTAAGGCGCCGCGACATAAAACGGTACCCCATAGTGTTTGGCAATGACGGCGAGGTTCAACGTCCCAACTTTATTCGCTGTGTCGCCGTTTGCCGCGATCCTGTCCGCCCCGACGATCACACGAGATACAATACCTTTGCTCATTAGATACCCTGCAGAACCTTCACACACAATGGTAACTGGTATGTTCCTCTGCTTGCACTCCCAAGCGGTAAGCCTCGATCCTTGGAGCAGCGGGCGCGTTTCGTCCGCATAGACCTCAATTCTTTTCCCGCTTTCCACCGCAGCGACTACAATGCCAAGCGCTGTTCCATAACCGCTCGTTGCGAGCCCGCCGGTATTGCAATGCGTGAGCACCGAATCGCCGTCTTTCAGCAGGGCCGCGCCTCGCTCGCCGAGACGTTTGCATATATCCAGGTCCTCTCTAAAAATCGCCTTCGCCTCACTATATAGGGCGTTGATAAGATCTCTCGTGGAACGCCAATTCCCCTCACATACCTTTCGCATTCGATCGAGCGCCCAGAAGAGATTTATCGCCGTTGGTCTCGTGCCGCCTATTTTATCGGCAACTGTGGCGACCTGATCGGAAATAGCGGATACAGAAACATCTTTCGGGAAATCCGACGCATCAACTTTCTCCGAATCGAAAAACCAGCTCCCTTCCCTACGCCATTTCTCTTCTATGCCAAGGAGCAATCCAAAGGCGCCGGCGACCCCTAGGGCCGGCGCGCCTCGAATGGCGAGCTTTTTCATTGCATCACAAAGCGATTCGACGCTTCTCAGCGGAATAATTTCATATTCCGCTGGGAGGCGTGTCTGGTCGATGATCTCGATGGTTCCCTTTTTAAACCTAATCGTTGGGATCACCAAGTCGCTTTGCATATCATCCTCCTTCGGCACTCAGGATTGCTCCTCTCGATGTAAATCTTCATGAACACTTTCAACCGCCAGTTCCCGCCGCGCGATTCATCAACTCAAAGAGGAGCGCGATGGGCATGCCGACCACGTTGTAATGGCAGCCTTCAATCGAGCGGACCAGGCATGCCCCGAGTCCTTGAACGGCGTAAGAACCCGCTTTATCCCTGCCTTCGCCAGAGGCAACGTAGCTATCGATTTCCTCTTTGGTAAGCTCCCTGAACCTTACCCGTGTTTCCTCCTTCCCGGAGAATAACACAGCACTTGCAGCTTTTTTGATGGCGAGACCAGTCACAACGGTGTGGACCGCACCGCTCAATGCTTTCAAGAATTCAGCTGCTTCATGATCGTCCCGTGGTTTGGTGAGTGCTCTCCCGTCGAGAATAACAACCGTATCGGCCCCGACAACCAGAGCATCCGGGAAGCGCGAGCCCACGTCCTCGGCTTTCATCCTCGCCAGCTCCTGAGGAAGCATGAAAGGATCACGGGCGATGGTTTCATCGGCCTCGTTGATTCTCGCCGGTTCCACCCGAAACTCAAAACCCAGCATTTTCAAAAGCTCGATGCGCCGTGGCGACTCAGATGCGAGAATTAGGTTTTGCTGGGCGTGCTCCGGCAGCAAGGGATTCACGCTCCGGCCTCCTTTTCAATCATCAAAGTCACCGGACCGTCGTTCACTAATGATACATGCATGTGCTCTCTGAACACACCCGCCGCAACGGGACAAGGGGCTTCCCGCTTCAGGATATCAATAAACTTTTCGTACAGCATTTCCGCCTGCTCGGGCGGCGCGCTTTTATCGAAGCTCGGTCGCCTCCCTTTTCTGCAATCCCCGTATAATGTGAACTGGGAAACAGCGAGTATCTCTCCGCCAACCTCCTCGAGGGTGCAATTCATTTTTCCCGCTTCGTCTTCGAACAAACGAAGTGACGATATTTTCTGAGCCATCCACTGGAGCACTTCGTCGCAATCACTTCTAGTGAATCCGATCAATACGAGAAATCCTCTCCCGATGCGTGATATCTCCCGGCCGCCAACTGCAACGGACGCTTCCGACACTCTCTGCAGAACTGCGCGCACTAGGTCTCCCCTTCTGTGTGATGCTCAATGTCGATTATCCGTATCTCCGGGTAGACTTGATTCATATACGATCCCTTGTCAATGGTAACGGCAAGATCAACGGTCTTGCCATAGAGCTCTGAGGGGCCGAACGGTCGATTCCAGTTGAAGCCGATTGCGTCTGCAGATCGGCCGTTCGAATTGTGGAAAAAGAGCTTTAGATGCCCGTTGCCGACGAACCCGGTTCCTGAATCAACGCGGGAACCTCGGATGCGCCAAACTGGAGCTCTGTTGCCAACACCGAACGGTCCGCACATTCTTAAAAACTCAATGAGCTCCAACGTACATTCCTCGATTGAGATGTCTGCATCGATTTGGAGGACCGGTTTGGACGGCATCCCACCCGTAGCTTCTTTCAGGCAGACGGCAAGATCCTTTTCAAAATCAGGAATTCGAGCGGTCTCGATCGTGAGCCCAACGGCTTGTGCGTGCCCGCCGTATCTGATCAAATGCTTTCTGCACTTGTCGAGCTGCTCTTTCAAGTTGACACCGGATATGCTTCGTCCCGATCCCTTCGCCACATTGCCCATGAGGCTCATTAGAATCGCGGGTTTCCCGAGCGTCTCGACTATGCGCGCCGCCGCAATTCCGAGCACGCCCTCATCCCACTCTTCGCTCGCCAGAATATAGCCCGCTCTTTCGCCGGAATCGGGCATATTGGCGATCATATCTTCGACATCCAGCTTGACAATATCCGTCAGTTCGCGCCTCCGTTCATTCTCGCGCTCGAGTATGAGAGCGAGCTTTTGCGCTTCTACCTCATCATCTGTGCACAGTATCTCGAGAGATGGTTTTGCGTTGGACACCCTCCCTGGAGCATTGAGGCGGGGGACAACAACGAACGCGAGATGACGCGCAGTAATCTCGCGCCCTTGAATACGCGCACAATCGCGGATGGCCCTGAGTCCAGGCCGGGACATCTGGTTGATTTTTCCAAGCCCCAGCTGTACGTAGTGACGATTTTCGTCAACGAGAGGCGCTAGATCCCCGACGGTCGCGAGCGCCAGCAGATCGAGAAAATCTTCGGCTTTACGGTCACCTCCGAGACCGCTTTTCTCGAGGGCTTGAATGAGCTTGAAGGCAACACCGGTACCGCACAAGTGCTTGAAAGGATAAGATTCCCCTTCGCGGATTGGATTCAGGACCACTCCCTCCACCGTCTTGTCCGTTGGAAGTGCATGGTGGTCGCAAATCACGACATCAATACCGTGTGAATGCGCCTCTTTGACCAGCTCTCCGTCCGAAGTCCCGCAATCGACCGCGATCAGGAGGCCCACGCTATTCTCGATCGCCCATTTTACAGCTCGCTTCGAAAGGCCATACCCATCCTTCCTCCTGTCTGGTAGAAAGCGCAGCACCTCAACGGCCAATCCCTTGAAAAACAGGTATAGGATCGCCGTTCCCGAGATCCCGTCTACATCATAATCGCCGTGGATCAATATTTTTTTCTTCTCACGGAAAGCCCGATTGATGAGAGAGACCGCCTTCTCCATGTTCTCAAAGGTGAATGGGTCCTGGGCGATGGACTCACTTGGGAACAGGTAGGCTTTCGCCTCATCGGCCGTGGAATACGATCGGGAAACGAGGAACCGTGCGCCCGCCTGGGGAATGTTGAGGGCGCCAGCTAGGCTCTTGGCGGGTTCTTGGTCGATGTCCTTCGGAAGCTTCCAGAAAAAGCGGTTCAGAGATCGCCCTCCTCATTACCGTTCCCAATGAACACGGGAACCCGCGAGCATATGAGTGAAAGCGCGGGCTGAGCAGACCGTAAGCCGAGTTCTGTTCCTGCAGAGCAGGTGACGGTCATTTATCTAGGATGCCCGTTACCGGACACCTCGAGCGACCAACCCGAGGGTCGAGCGAAGCGGGGTAGCTTCTCCCCTCCTATTTGGTCTTGCTCCGGGTGGGGTTTGCCAAGCTGCCGCTGTCACCAGCGGCACTGGTGAGCTCTTACCTCACCGTTTCACCCTTGCCGTCCGCTCATTCGCGGCTTTGGCGGTATGCTTTCTGCGGCACTTTCCTTGGAATCGCTTCCACTGGGTGTTACCCAGCACCCTACCCCGAGGAGCTCGGACTTTCCTCGGACGGCTTCGAGCCGCCCGCGACCGTCTGGTCTACTCAGACCCGCACTCCTCAGTAAAGATACCGCGATGCGCGAAATGATGCAACCCGTGGCTAATCTCTACCGTCGAGGGCCGCATTCACGAGTGAATCCGCCTCCCTGTTTTCCTCCCTGGAAATGTGCAATACCTTCACTTCACGAAAAGCTTCCATAAGCCCGGAAGCTCTGGAGTAAAGGACACCGAGTTTTGGATTTTTGATCTTATATTGCTTATTCAATTGCTTTACGACGAGCTCGCTGTCGAGCTTCAATTGCAGCTCCGCAGCTCCAAGCTCGCGCGCGATCTCGAGGGCTAGTATCACTCCCTCGTATTCAGCGACATTATTCGTAGTCGTTCCAAGGGATCGCGTCCGCCTCAAGAGCTCGCTTCCCTCCTTGTCATAGACGATCACAGCGCAGGCCGCTTCTCCGGGGTTGCCCCGCGAAGCGCCGTCAGTAAAAACGACCAGGCTGAGATCACCCGGTTGTGGGGCCTCGGGCTTTTTGCGTTCACTAAGAAGGGAAGACCTCAACGCTTCGAGAACACGGTGGACGTCGCCAGGTTCCAGTGAAGCTATTCGCCGGGCGGACTCCAGATCTTCGCCCTGCATCAGATGTTCGACGAGCGAGAGAAATTTCTCCCGGAGCGCTTCATCACGAAGTATAGAAAACAAGTATTCTGCCGCACCCTTCACAGGTAATGATCCTATCGTTCTTTTTGACTTCGTTAACCCTTTGCGGCGGTATCGTTGCAAAGCAGCCCTGGCAAACATCTCCTTCGATTCGGGTCACGGCAACATCGCCGAGTTTCTCGATAATCCGTCCATATTGCCGCTGAAGCTTGGGACCGAGTTCCTCGAGAAACTTGGGCTTTTCGGTACGCAGTTTTTTCAACTCTTCTTTGAGAAATTCAACCCGAGCTTCCATCTCCACCTTCTGCCTCCGCAGATCGGAAGTTTCCCTGACAGCCTTTTCGAGGAAAACTTTATTTTCTCTCTCCTGCTCATCGATCTCATCCATCAGGATGAGCAATTTTTCTTCCTTTTCATCTATGCCTTTTTCGAGCGCGGCTATCTCTTTGAGCACCGCCTCATATTCCTTGTTCGTTTTTACCGACATCAATTGAGTCTTGTACTTACCAATCAAAGCTCCGTTGTCCTCGAGCTTCCGCTCGAGACGCCTCCGCTCCTTTTTCATTGTCTCGAAGTGCTCTATTGCCTCTTTTTCGTCTTTATTCAATTTGGCGATCGCCTTTTCCACCTCCTCAATGCGGTCCGGAAGCGATTTGAGCTCGGTTCGATATCCGGCGATCGATGCGTCCAGTTTTGCGATCGATATCAGGAGGTGGATTTCACGCCTGAGATCCGTCATGTCACAACCTACCCTATATTAAAAAGGCTTCTCTTCGCAGAGAAGCCTGATGACACGTGCCGTCAGTGCGCACGACTCCCGTGGGACGCAAGTTTCGTCCTCCTCGGTCGAGTCGGGGAATGCTGGGGCACTCCATCATATGAGATATAACCACCTACTCGCAAAAGAAGATAAAAAATAAATTGTACAGCATCCAGATCAAAAGGGTCAAGCAATTTAAAGGAATTGCCCTGCTTCGGAAGAGAGGCTTTTGAAATAGGCTGCCCCAGGAGATTTTGGTGATCCTAGTGCCCACTTCCTTCGCACACACGCCTTCGGCGGATTTTCCTTGTTGCGGGAGGCCCTGCGGGAGTTCCTCACCAGGCTCCCGCTTCGCTCGGCTATCCGCCTTCAGCTGAGGATCCTCGCTCGCTCCGCGTAACGGTTCGTCACCCCCACAGGAGCCTCCCTGCTTGCACCCGCGCAACGGTCTATCACCACCATCACACAGCTCCTCTCAGCTCCCAAAGCAACGAGCCCCTCCTAAAAAGAGGGGCTCTCCAAATCGATGGTGGGCCCACCAGGACTCGAACCTGGGACCAACCGGTTATGAGCCGGTAGCTCTACCGACTGAGCTATGGGCCCTTGAAAGCTATCATAACGGAACCAGCCAAGCTGGATCCATAGGCCAGTACAGCCAAACCTAGACGATGTCCGTATAGCCCTTGAGCTTTCTTGCCCGGCTGGGATGCTGCAACTTTTTGAGAGCTTTTGCTTCTATTTGACGCACGCGCTCACGCGTGACGTTGAATATCGTACCCACTTCCTCCAAGGTGCGAGGTGTTCCATCACCCAGACCGAAACGCAGCCGGATGACCTTTTCCTCTCGCCGCGTCAGCGTGCTCAGAACCCTCGACAGCTGATCCCTGAGCATTGCATGAGCCGCCGACTGGGCGGGGGAGGCGGCGGATGTATCTTCTATGAAGTCCGAGAGATTGCTGTCTTCATCCTCTCCAATCGGCCTGTCGAGCGAGATCGGTTCCATGCTCGCTCTCATCACGCTCTTCACCTTGTCCAGAGGGTAATTCAGTTTTCTCGCCACCTCTTCAGGAGTTGGATCTCGTCCGTTCTCCTGAACCAGCTGCCGTGCTGTTCGGGAGACCTTGTTGATTGCTTCGATCATGTGGACGGGTACCCGAATCGTTCGTGCCTGGTCGGCGATCGCCCTCGTGATGGCCTGGCGGATCCACCAGGTCGCATATGTGCTGAACTTGTAACCTTTGCGGTAGTCGAACTTGTCAACAGCGCGCATCAGCCCGCTGTTGCCCTCTTGAATGAGATCGAGAAACTCCAATCCTCGATTGGTGTATCGTTTGGCAATTGCTATAACTAATCGGACATTGGCTTCGATCATTTCCTTTTTTGCCATCTGGACCTGGATCTCCCCGTAGCGGATATCTTCGACGATCTTGTCGAGGTCGGCACTCTCCACGTTTTCCGCTTTCTCGATCTTGCGGATTTCTGTGCGAATCGCACGCATTTTCTTCTGAAAATCTTCCAGAACCTCCCGCGACCACACACCCTTTCCCTGCACTTTCAATGTCTTGCGCCGCTTGCCACTCTTCATCGTCTTGATGGTTTTCTGGAGTTCAGCAAACGGAAGGCCGACGAATTCTTCGTATTGCTCCAATTTGGACTCGAGATCCTTAATCCTGTCCCGCGTATCACGGATCATTTCTACAATTCTCTCGAGCTGCTTGGTGTTGAGCTGGAGCTTCAGATATTCATCGAACAGCTTGCTTTGTCGGAGCTCGATCATCCGCTCGTAATTATTCTTCTTGCTCGAATTTTTCTTGAGATTTGCCTTCCTCTCGAGATCTACGATTTCCTTCCTGAGCTGCGTGATTCTTCTGATAGGGCGAAAACGGCTCTGGCGCTCCTTCTTACCCGTATAGTGGGGGTGCAAACCACCCGTTTCCACCTGAACGACCTCGTCCAAGCGCAGCTCACCCTTCTCGACTTGGGCGGCAAGGACTTGGAGCTCGTTAATAGGGCCATCAAGAGAGAACACTGCCTTTGCGATCATCAATTGACCTTCCTCGATTCGCATGGCGATTTCCACTTCGCCCTGGCGATCGAGCAAGGGAACCTTCCCCATTTCCCGAAGGTACATTCTCACGGGATCGTCGTAGCGAATTACCGTCTTCATCAATTCTTCAGATTTGACTTCTTCCTTTTCCTCCCGGCGCTTCTTTGCCTCGATCTTCAATCGGGCTTTTTCGGGGGAATCAAAGAAGTCGATTTTCTCTTCGCTAAGACGGTCGTAAAGATTGACGATGTCTCCCGGCGTGAAATCCTCCCCTACGATGGAGTCGATCTCATGGTTGAGAATGTAGCCTTTCTCGTCAACGACCCGTCGGATATCCTCAAGAACATCCTCAAACTTGTCCAATTCCATTCATTTCCCCTTAGGAACACCCTATCGCTACAATTCAGATAGCGCTTGTTTCAGCTTGCGTCGGTATTCGACCACTGCAAGAGCGTCTTCGCTGTCAGCAGGCAGTTTCTTCAATTTCTCTTGAAGAACGTCAAGTTCATCTCGGATTTTTAGCTCTTTGATACGCTTAATTGTATCTTTGAGAAGCCTTGCGAAGTTTCCTGGCGGGATGGTAATGAGGGCAATTTCCGCCGCGACCGCCTCTAAACCGGCCTCCTCCGCTTTACGCTGGAAATCGATACTCTTCAAATCAATGTTTTTCTCCCAAGCAAAGTCAAGCAGTTTATAATATTCCCGACAACTTTCTTGAGAGAAATCCTCGGTATCGAGCATGTCTTTCGCGGTGTCGACTTCCGGATGATTTTCCTGCATGAGTCGAAGGACGAGCTTTTCGCGCTTCACCCGGCGGTCCTCACCACTTGAGTTCCTCCGATCTTCCCCTGATGGTACCCTCGACCACGTCCTTGAAACCTGGGCACGAAGGCTGTCTGCATCGACGGACAATACCCGCGCGAGCTCCTGGATGATCATTTCGCGGCGAAGGCGGTCACCCTGAGGCTCAAGCCCGGCGAGCATCCGCTTTACTATTGCCTCGCGATCCAGGGGGGAAAATACTCTATCTTTCATAATATAGCTAAAATACTCGAAATAGGCCATCCCCCCGGCAATGAGTTTTTGGAACTTTTCGGCGCCGAGCCTTCTGGCGGCCGCGTCTGGATCACTGCCCGGCTCGAGACGGATGACTTGAACGTCGAGCCCGGCGGCGAGCAGAATGATGCCCGCAGAAAGCGCAGCGTTCTCGCCGGCCTCATCGCCATCCGGAATGAGAACCGCCTGACGAGTCACTCGGCGAAGCGCTTGCGCGTGCAATGGTGTGATGGCGGTGCCACAGCTGGCCACCGTGTGCCGGAGCCCGATCTGGTGAAGCGAGATGCAGTCCGTGTATCCCTCTACGATAAGTACTTGGCGTTGCTCGCGGATCGCCTCCCTGGCGAGATTCAAACCGTATAGTGTCTGCCGCTTCGCAAAAATCGGGCTCTCGGGCGAGTTCAAATATTTGGGTTCGGTCCGCGGATCCAGCCCCCGAGCACCGAAAGCGATCACCCTGCCCGAAAGCGAGAAGATAGGGAATATCAGGCGGTTTCTGAAGTAATCGTAATAACCTGTTTTGCCTTCACGAGTTGCTATCAGCCCAGCTTCTCGAAGCATCTCGATCGAAAGCCCTTGCTTCCGGCAGGCTCGAAATAGTGCATCCCAGCCTTCCGGTGCATAGCCGACCGAAAATGCCTCCCACGAGGCTTCCGTGATCCCCCTCTCGAGTAGGTATTTCCGGGAACCCTCGCCCGTTTTCCGATCCAAGAGCGCGCGGCGGTACCAAGTGGCTGCGAAGGCGTTCGCCTCGTAAAGCGCCTCGTTTTTTGTCCGTTCCGACTCTGGGATCGCCCGGGTTACGACCTCCACTCCATACTGCCGCCCGAGCGAACGCACGGCCTCTGGAAAGGAAATCCCTTCCATTTCCATTACGAAGGAAAACACATTGCCGCCCGTGCCGCAGCCAAAACAATGAAACGTCTGTCTCTCCGGGCTGACAAAAAAGCTGGGAGTTTTCTCCTCGTGAAATGGACAGAGCGCTCTAAAATTTCTTCCGCTCCGCCTAAGTTCAAGATATCGCGAGACCACCTCTACAATATCCGCTCGATCCCTGATCGACTCGATTGTTTCCTGTGGAATAGGCATTCCGAGTATCCTAGTTCAGCCGAATGATCGACACACCGGAGCCACCTTCGGCGAAGGTTCCTCCGCGAACGACTTTCACGCGGCTGTCGTTCGATAACAGTGATCGAATCGCATTGAGAAGGATCCCCTCCCCAACACCATGGATAATGGTGACTTCATGGACACCACTTAGGACCGCCCGATCGATAAACCGATCGACTGATTCGAGTGCCCCCTCGCTCTCCATTCCCCGCACATCTAGAACGGACGTCTCAAGTGGCTCGAACTGGACATCCCATGATACACCTGGTGGCGCACTTTCGGCTTCGCCCCCTAGCTCATAAAGGTTTTCTTTTTTAATTTTAATGCGTTTTCCATCAATTTCAACGGTGGCCGAATCGTTATGTATCTCGATGACCGTTCCTTCCGGCTTCCCCGTTGGATTCAGACAAACCCGATCGCCAACGGATACCGAAACCACCCTTCTCGCTTTTTTCTCTTTGCTCACTTCCCGGAGGAGGGTCCGAATCCGCTGGTGACCTTCCCGAATTCGCTCCTTCCGCGCCCCGCTCTCTCGAATCTCTTTAACAATCCTCTCGATCTCTCGGCGTGCATTGAGGAGTATTTCCCTCGCCTCCACGCGCGCCTTTTCTCTTTGGGCAGCCCTTGTGGAGTCCAGCTCTTTCTCTTTCTCTGTATATCTTTCGATCACACGCTGGAGCGACTCCGACTGTTTGGCCAGTGCTTCCCTTTCATCCTCAACGGCGATATGCGAGGACTCGAGTTCGCTCAGGAGCCGCTCGAGGCGGAATGCTTCTTCTCCTAGATAATGCTCCGCTCGCTTTACGACTTCCGGGTCGAAACCACACCTTCTCGCCGTGTCAATCCCTCGACTTCTGCCCGCCAATCCGCGAAGTAGCCTGAACAGCGGCCGATTCTGGTCATCTGCGAAGGCCATGGAAGCGTTGAGGATCCCAGGCGTTTGAAGCGCAAATATCTTCACCTTTCCGTAGTGCGTTGTAGCGATAACGGCAGCGCTTTTTCTAAGCAGCTTTTCCAGGGCGGCATTGGCAAGCGAAGCGCCTTCGTCCGGATCGGTACCATCGCCGATCTCATCGATCAGGCACAGTGTGCTCTCCTCCGCATGTCGGCACATCGTGTCGAGATGTCGAAGGTGGGAGGTAAACGTACTCAGGGAGGATTCGATCGATTGCTCATCCCCGATGTCGGCAAAAATATACTTGAACACAGGGAACTCGCTTCCCTGCGCGCAGGGCACCTGCAAACCGCACTGGAACATCAGGGAGAGAAGGCCGACGGTCTTGAGTGTTACCGTCTTGCCCCCTGCATTGGGTCCTGTGATGACCATCACCCGCTCATCCCTGGGAAGCTCCAAATCGAGGGGAACGATCTCATTCTCCCTCCCCGCTCCCCTAAAAGACAACACGAGGAGCGGATGCCTCGCAGCATTCAAGCGAAGCGCTCCATCCGATGAAAATCCTGGGGTGATACAATCGAAGCTACCCGAGAATATCGCCTTCGCTCTCAAGGCGTCTAGATTCTCGAATGCATCCAGGTTGGCCGTGAGCAGATCGGAACGCCGCACCACTTCGGCAGAGAGTTCCCGAAGTACCCTTGCTATCTCTGCTATCTCGTCGTTGACGAGGGCCTCCAAAGAATTATTGAGTTCAACGAGCGAAAACGGTTCGAAATATAGCGACTCCTTGGAGTGTGATGTCGAATGGGCAATGCCGTCCCGTCTCCGACAGGCTTCCTTCGGAGCGAGGACCACGTGGCGCGCGCCCAGAAGTGTGGCATACGCGTTCTTTCCTATCCGCTTTGCCAGGCGGTCGGCTTCGTTTCGGATCCGGTCCTTCGCTTTCGCAATATTCTTTCTGACCTCCTGCAGCTTTGGACTCGCCGAATCACGCACTCTTCCTTCTGAATCGATCGCCGCATCGATCTGCTCTACCAGGTCGCCCTGCGGCACGATCCGAGAAACGATCCGGTCAAGAAGCGGGTATTCCTCCGCGGTTTTCCTGAATGTCCGATGGAGCGAACGCCCATTTCTCTCTGCAGCGGCGACCTCTAATAGATCCACCTCAGCCAGCGGCTCAACTCTCTCAACAGCGCGGTCGATCGATCTCCTGCAGGATGTATCGGCAACCGGAATATCGGATACAACCGCGCGGTACCGCCGCATTTCATCGATTTCCCCCAGCGCTTCTTCGATATCATGTGGATCTGTTGACAGCCGAGAAGCGCGAATTGCAGGCCCAGCACCTTCATTGATGCAGTGCGACGCCACAACTTCGAGCACGGCGGGCAGCTCGAGCGATTCGATTGCATGGTCGGATAAAGAGACGTGATTTGATTGACTCATAAGCCCAACGCTGAATCACTATGTAGAACCCGCTAACAAATCTAAAAAACAGAATTGATGCGGTGGAGGACCCGATCAGGTGGATCTGCTTCGTTTAAATATGGCGTCGTATTGGACCCGCTTGTTCCCGTGAGCGACTAAGAAATTGAAGATCCGTGGAGCCACGGGTCTCAAAAAGTTGCTCACAGAGGACCTTTCAAAATCGTGCCTTAGTTTCTTGGGAATCGGTAGCTCGAAGGCGATGCTGATAAGCACGCTGGATATTAGCATGGCCAATACCAGTCCCAGGGCAGCGCCGCTCATGCGGTCCACCCAACCCAGTATCGTCATCCGGATGAATTTCTGAACCATTATAGCGACATAATGAAAGCCAATTACTCCGGCTACAAAAATCGCAATGAACGAAATAATAAGGGCAGGAGAATATGGAATCGGCGTATATTTGTCGAGCAATGCGGCAAGAGCCCCACCGAGCAAAAGAGCCAATATAAAAGCTATGATAATGCCTGCGAGTTCGAGGACCTGACGCACCAATCCCTTTGTGTATCCGGCAATGGTTCCGATGACCAAGATGACGATCAGAACAGCGTTGATGATCCAAACGTTATCCATTGAGCATCTCCCGCAGCATGGCAGATACGGCAGCTCCTTCAGCCCGGCTTCCCACGGCTGACATCACGACCTTCATGACGCGGCCGAAGTCTTTTTGCCCCGAAGCGCCGAGCTCCTCGATGTGCTTCGATATGACGGCTTTCAATTCCGCCTCTTCAAGCTTCCGGGGCAGGTAGGAGAGAGTGATGTCGTACTCCCGTTTCTCCTTATCGGCCAGATCTTTCCGTCCACCATCGGTGTATTTTTCGATCGATTCTTTTCGTTTCTTTGCGTAGGCGGCGAGAACTTTTTCCTCCTCCTGCAGCGACAGCTCTTTCTGGGCGGCGATCTGGGCATTCTTGAGTTCGGCGATCAGCATTCGAATCGCGCTGAGCCGCTCCTTATCTCCGCCCTTGAGCGCCCCCTTCATATCCAGTCTCAATCTTTCCGAAATCGTCTCCTGCTTTTGTTCCATAGCTATCCACCGGCGATGCCCGAAAACAGCTCCAGAGAGCGCCGGGCAGGTTTAAAGCACACTCGTACAGCTAAGATAGTCGATCCATTGTAGAGGCCTGATTGGACGTTGTCAATCCGGCGCAGATAGGACAACCGAAGCGAGCGCAACGGCCGCTGTCTCGGATCTGAGACGGTGGCTGCTGGATGAAGCAAATATGCATCCTTGCTGCCGAAGCTGATCCCGCTCCTCCGGTGCAAATCCGCTCTCGGGACCGACGATCAGCAAAACAGAAGCGCCCGCCTTCGGGGCTTTGAGTGGCTGTGCTCCCCAATCGCCGACAATCGCACAATCCGATTCCTTGATAAATCGGATAAGATTGCCGAAGGGGATGCCTTGCTCAATGACGGGCAACGTCCCCCTAAATGACTGTGTCATAGCAGATTGTGCAATTCTTCTCAAGCGTTTCATAAAGGCGCTGCCAGTAGTCTGCATCCTGGTATTCCTGGAATAAAAGGGGACGAACCGAGCGACGCCGAGTTCGGTACATTGTTCAACGGCCCGCTCGAATCGGTCCTTCCTTATGCAGCCGAGGGCAAGGGTCACCGAATTTCTTGGAGGGTGCACAGGGTCGCTGCCGATCACCTCCACTCTCGTCCCGCGCTGGGTCCTCTCCTGCACCTGGCACCTGAAAATGGTTCCCCGCCCGTCTGTGATAAATACTTCATCCCCCACCGCCTTTCTCAGCACCCGGTTCAAGTGATGATGCTCGCTTCCCGTAATTGTTGCCGAGACGTCACCGGGTGTCATCTCTTCGACAAAAAAAAGAAAAGCGTGGGGCTGTCTTCGGTGCATGCGGAAGGCGCCTATTCTTCAGGCGGGTGAGGGAGCCGTTGTTTCAGCGTTTCATCCAGTTCCTTCAAGAGCTCTGCTTCTCGCTTTGTCACTTTCTCGGGAACCCAAGCGATCACACGAACGAGCTGATCTCCTTTTCCATAACTGTGCAGCCTTGGGATTCCTTTTCCTTTTAGACGAAAAATCTTGTGAGACGGAGTCCCTGGAGGAACTTTGACCAACACTTTGCCATCGAGCGTGGGAACTTCCACTTTTGTGCCCAACGCAAGCTGCGAAATAGTAAGCGGCAGATCGAAAAGAATGTCGTTCCCGTGGCGCTCGAAATGTTCTTCTTCTTTCTCCTCGATGATAATATAGAGATTTCCAGATGGTCCTTTGCGCTCGCCAATATCACCGCCACCAGAGATGGTGATATAATTCCCGCTCGCAACGCCTGCTGGAATCTTTACCGATACGCGCTCGCTCCCCCGCACCCTTCCCGAGCCGCTGCATTCCGTACAGGGATCCGAAATGACAACCCCTTCCCCACCGCAAGCGTGGCATTCGGTCACATTGACGAATTGTCCGAAGATCGACCGCTGGACATGCTTGATTTGACCGCTCCCGCCACAAGTGTTGCATGTGACGGGTTTTGCCCCTTCTCGGGTGCCGGCTCCCCCGCAAGCAGAGCACGATACAAGCTTGTTCACCTTTATTTGTTTCTCCACACCCCTGGCGATTTCTTTCAAGGACAGCTTTACTTTGATCTGAAGATCATGGCCTTTGCGCTTTCGCCCCCTGCGTCCCGAGGCGCGGGTCGCCGTGCCAAACAGATCGTCGATCCCGAAGCCGCCGAAATCCCTCATGAACGCACGGAGCGCATCAGCAATATCGAAATCCGCACCAAAACCGGCACCGAACGGACCAGCACCTGCCCCTGCCATGCCCGCGTGGCCGTACTGATCGTACATAGCACGCTTCTCCGGATCGCGGAGGACCTCGTAGGCTTCCGTTGCCTCCTTGAATTTCTCTTCCGCTTCTTTGTCGCCGGGATTTCTATCAGGATGGTACTGAAGCGCCTGCTTCCGATAAGCTTTCTTGATGTCTTCGGTGGAAGCGTCTCGGTCGATGTTTAGGAGTTCGTAATAATCGCGCTTTGCCATATGGGAAGAACCCCTTTCTTCTGCACGTCCCTCACATTAACGGAATATAACACCGAAAGGGGTCGGGTGAAAAGAGCGAAGCGCTTTCTATGTCAGGAAATCCGGAGAGTCGGGCGCGCTGTACATTAACTCGGCGAATCTGTGCATGATGAGCTGAAGCGCGCTTGTCGCCTGTTTTAGCGCATCGATATCCCGCGGATCCTCATCTTTAACCTCTTTGAGCGTTGCAATAGCCGCCTGGATTTCCCGGAGATCGTCTTCGGTGAACCGATCCCGGAAATCCTTGATCGTTTGCTCGGTCGAATAGAGAAGGATTTCAGCCTCATTGAGAGCGGATGAATAAGTTCTCTTCTGTTTGTCTTCTTCAGCGTGTTCCTCGGCCTCTTTGATCATCTTTTCGATCTCCGCCTCCGAGAGCCCGCTCGCCGTCTTGATCGCAATGCTCTGTTTTTTCCCGGTTCCGAGGTCCCGAGCTGAAACGTGTACGATGCCGTTCGCGTCGATATCGAAGGCAACCTCGATCTGTGGAACGCCACGCGGAGCCGGAGGAATGCCGACGAGGTCGAATTTCCCAAGCGTCCGATTGTCCGACGACATTTCTCTTTCCCCCTGAAGCGCATGGACGCTGACTGCCGGCTGGTTATCCGTTGCTGTTGAGAATATCTGGCACTTCCTTGTGGGGATCGTCGTATTGCGTGGTATCAATTTGGTCATGACTCCACCCAGGGTCTCGATACCCAGCGATAACGGTGTGACATCGAGAAGCAGCACTTCCTCGACGTCGCCGCTGAGCACGCCTCCTTGGATCGCCGCCCCCAGCGAAACGACTTCGTCCGGATTCACGCCTTTATGGGGCTCTCTATTGAAGAACTTCTTCACCGCATCTCTGACGGCAGGCATCCGTGTCATCCCGCCTACCAGAATGACATTTTCAATATCATTCGTGGTCAGCTGTGAATCCTTCAAAGCGCGCTTGCAGGGCTCAATCATCCTCAGGACCAAATCTTCCACGAGATTCTCGAGCGTTGCCCGGGTAAGTACGACCTCGAGATGCTTGGGACCTGAGTCGTCTGCCGCGAGGAAGGGCAGGTTGATCGTCGTCTCGAGTGCGCTCGAAAGATCACATTTTGCTTTTTCGGCAGCGTCTTTGACCCTCTGCATGGCCATTTTATCTCCGGTGATGCTCAAACCGCTGTCTTTCTCGAATTCCTCGATGATCCAGTCCATGATCTTTCTATCGAAATCATCGCCACCGAGATGCGTATCCCCGTTAGTGGCTCTCACTTGGAATACGCCATCGCTGAGCTCCAGAATGGATATATCGAAAGTCCCTCCTCCCAAATCGTATACGGCTATTTTCCCCGTTCGCTTTTTGTCGAGACCATAGGCGAGCGAAGCAGCTGTGGGCTCATTGATGATTCTCATGACTTCGAGCCCTGCGATCCTGCCGGCGTCCTTCGTGGACTGGCGCTGAGCGTCATTGAAATATGCGGGCACGGTGATCACGGCTTGCTTGATCTCCTCGCCCACATGATCCTCGGCAACCTGCTTGAGGTTTTGAAGGATCATCGCCGATATTTCTTCAGGCCTTAGCGTCTGATCCTGGACTTTGATGAGCACCTCGTCCTGCTTCCCGGGCACCACCTCGTAGGACATTTTTTCAGCTTCATCTTTGACCTCGCGATATCTGCAACCCATGAACCGCTTGATCGAATAGATCGTCTGCTCTGGGTTCGTGATCGATTGCCGCTTGGCGATATGGCCGACCAACCGTTCCCCGTTTTTGGCAAACGCCACAACGGACGGTGTCGTCCTGTTTCCCTCACTATTGGGAACGACTGTGGGGCTCCCGTCATCTATAATGCTGACACAGGAATTCGTGGTTCCCAAATCGATCCCGATCACCTTTGACATAATCGTCTCCTTGATGTTCAGGCCGATGCCGCGGATGGAAGGTCGGGCGAGCTTCGGCTGCAAATTTCAACCGAAGCTCTTATTTTGCAATGATAACTCTGGCGGGCCGGATGACGGTGTCACCCTGGAGGTAGCCTTTTTGGACGACTTCGATCACATGGTTCGGCTCACCGTCTTCACTTTCGACTTGAGCAACGGCCATGTGGTAAGTCGGGTCGAAGGGTTGACCGAGGGCTTCGATCTGGCTGATGTCGAATTTTTCGAGACTAAGGACCAGCTTGTTATATATCAGCCGGATACCTTCTACGAACTCGTCGCCCTCCTTATCACCGGCAGCCGAAAACGCCCGCTCAAAGTCATCCACGACATTGAGCACTTCGAGAATCACTTCGGCTTTTGTCTGCTGCTGAAGCAATTCCCATTCCTTGCGCATTCGCTTCCGGTAATTTTCGAAATCGGCGACCGCTCGTAGCCATTTATCTTTCAAGTCCTTAGCTTCTATCTGTTTTTCTGAATATTTTTTATTTAGTTCAATAATAGCTTTATTCTTCTCTGCGAGCCTGCCAAGGACATCCGCTTTGGATGGCTTCCTGGGCCGGGACTTGGATTCTCTGGATCGCCCGACCGGTTTCTTTCCGCTCTGGTCCGTCTCTACCGCCTCCTCGGGCGGTGCAGCGTGATCGGATGCAGAGATGGGAGAATTGTCCTCTCCGGCCTGGTCCTTCTCGAGTGCTTCCTCTTCATCGTGTGTTCCCAAGGAAGCGTCTTTCGGGCTCATGGATGCATCGTTGCCTGTTTCATTCTCGTCATCTATCAATGCGCACTCCTTGTTCGCCTTCCGTGTAATCGTTCCTCAACACCACCGTCTGAGATCGGTTTGGACGCGATTACGGTGCCAATTCCTCAATTATTTTTGCTGATTGCGAATCGCCTCCTTAAACTATCACTGGATCCGGTTTAGAAGTACTCTTCACCGATTGCTTGCAGCTCCTTTGCGATAGTGCCAACAATACCGAGAGCAAGATCATAGCGCATTCGGGTAGGACCAATGACTCCCAATACCCCTCTTGCCCCACCCATGCGATAGCCCGCGGTAACCAAGCTAAAGGGCTTCAGCGCCTCGTCCTCGTTCTCGCTACCGATTGTAATTTGGGTTTTTTCCGCTAACCGCTTAGAAAGGATGGAAGTCAGATATGTTTTATTATGAAGTAAGAGAAGCAGTAATTGCAAGAGCACAGGATCGAAATAATCACTTCGCTCGAGTAAATGTTCTTTCTCCTCGAAGTAGAGCTCAACCGCGGGAGGGCCGGAGAATATCGCTTCCCGATTGATTGCCACTTCGCGAGTAATAATTCCTTCGCCAGTAACATTATCCCTAACGATGGAATCGAGCGCATCCTTTGCCTCGGCCAGCGTCTTCCCCACTACCACACGATTGATCAAGTTCTCGGCTCGGGACACAACATCAGCCGAAAAACGCTTTTCGAGACGCAGCGCAGTTGTGCGTTCATATTCGGGAAGAAGGTTTACAACGACAAGAAGACGTGTGCCTTCCAATCCTACCAAGCTGATTCGACTGACACGGCTTTCCTGCATGATGGAGCCATAAACAACGGCGAAATTCTTCGTAATGCTCCCCAGGAAGCGCGATGCGCAGGCCATGATCGTGCCGATGTCCATGATTTCTTCGCGAAGCGTTTTGCGAAACAGTCGGGAAAACTCCTCGCTCGCCTGGCGTTGCGCGAGAAGGGTGTTCACGTAGCACCGATACCCCTCATCCGTCGGAACCCGTCCGGCGGATGTGTACTGTTTTGATAGATATCCCCGGCGCTCGAGACCCGCCATGAGGTTCCGGATGGTCGCGGTGCTGATCCCAAGGCCGGCAGCCTCCTGGACCTTCTGCGAACTGACCGGAATCCCGTCCTTGACATACAGATCAACGATCGACAGCAGAATTCTGAGATCTCTTTCCATAAGCATGCAGTTCACCACGCCATGATACGCAATTCTAGATAAATCTAGCCATAGGAGAAACCGCTGTCAAGCTTCCCAGATACTCCCACCCTGGCCTTCGGACAGACGCAGCAAGATCTCATCGAGCAGGAGAAATCCCCTATCAGTGAGGGCCAGCCTCCGGCCGGATATTCGGGCGAGCCCTTCGTCGACGAGAGAATCGACCACATCCGCGGAACTCCTCACCCACGCAACCGGCATACCTTCATCGGTACGAAGCGCCAGCATCATTTTTTCCAGAATTAGGTCGCTACGCTCGATACGGTCTTCGATCTGGATGCCCCTTCCCGTTTCAGACACGCTAGACACATAACGCTCGAGTGATGGCTCATTGTAATATCGACGGCCATCAATAAAGGAATGCGCTCCCGCCCCGATACCCAGATACTCACCGCCCGTCCAGTATACCCAGTTGTGACTCGATTCAAAACCGCGCTGCGCGAAATTTGACACCTCATAGTGGCGATAACCGTGTTTTTTCAAAACACTACACACATAGAGGTAATCCTCGGCGGATCGATCGGAATCGACCCTGGTGATAAAATCCTTTACCTCGGGGGCCGCATCACCACCAGCTTCCAAACAATATACCGAGAAATGCTGGGGTTGGTAGGCGCACATTGCTTCCACGGAAGCGGTCAATTCATCGCTCGACTCCCCCGGAACGCCGAGAAGAATATCGAGATTCACGTTTCGGAAAACATCCTGTGTCATTCTTATGGCTTGATCATTTATGTCAGGCGGGCACCGACTGAGTCCTCTCTGAGTTCTTGGAGCCATGGATTGAACGCCCAGGCTGACGCGGTTTACTCCCTTCTCTTTGAGATAACTCAGGAGCGCTTTATTCACATCTTCGGGATTGATTTCGAAGGTGATTTCGAAGGATTTCCTGCATTGAGTCATTGAATGGAGAGTTGCGAAAATCGCATCCAGGGATTCAATGCTCAGAACCGATGGGGTGCCTCCACCAATGTAAATCGTTTGGAGGCGGATATCTCCGCTAAGATCTGAGAGCGCGCATTGGATCTCTCGAATCACCGCCTGGATAAAGCCTGTTTCCAAGGGGGAAGAGTGCGGAACGTGATAGAAGGTGCAGTAAGGACATCTCCGCGTGCAGAACGGCACATGGATATAAAGAGATATCCCTCGTATGCTACCGGATGATGTCACCGATTCGGGAGAAGCGGACGGAATGGGATCGTGGATTCCAGGAAAAATAGATAAACATCGCCTTGCCCAGTACCAGGTCGAGAGGAAGAGGACCCCACGCCCTGCTGTCCGCGCTGTTGTCTCGATTGTCTCCCATCATGAATATGTGGCCCTCGGGTATCGTAATCGGTCCGTAATGCCTGTTATAGCCCGGGATGTTCGAATACTGTGAATACGGTTCTTCCTGAAGAACTCCATCGATATAGAGCTTTGTGCCTTTCATCTCTACGGTCTGCCCAGCTACGGCGACGCAGCGCTTGATGTAGTCGGTTTGCTGATCCAATGGATATTTGAAAATAATGATGTCGCCGGGTTGTGGGTCGCGGACGCCAGGCAACCGGATATTGAGAAATGGAATCTTCGGACCGTAAATGAGCTTGTTCGCAAACAGGAAATCCCCGACTAGAAGCGTTTCCTCCATCGATTCTGAAGGAATCCGGAACGCCTGTATGAAGAATGTTCTGGCAAAGAGCGCGAGCGCCACGGCCAAGATGATGATCTCAGTGTATTCGCGAACGATTGATTTCTTGCCTCGGCGGCGTTTCTTTCGAACTGTCTCCATGTTTTACTTCTCCCACGAGTTTACTTCGATGGTTCGACCTTTAGAACGGCGAGGAAAGCTTCTTGCGGCACCTCCACCCTTCCCACCATCTTCATCCGCTTCTTCCCTTCCTTTTGTTTCTCGAGCAACTTGCGCTTCCTGGTGATATCCCCTCCGTAACACTTCGCCGTCACATTCTTTCGGAGAGGTCGGACGCTGGCCCTCGATATCACTTTGCTTCCAACACAAGCCTGGATGGCCACCTCGAAAAGCTGCCTGGGAATCAGCTCGCTCAATCTCGACGTCATATCCCGGCCCCAAGCATAAGATTTATCCCTGTGAGCGATGGTCGAGAGGGCATCCACCGGCTCTCCGTTGAGGAGGATGTCCAAGCGCACGAGGTCCCCTTGGCGATGTCCGATGTACTCGTAGTCCATACTAGCATAACCTCTGCTAATACTCTTGAGTTTATCGTAATAGTCAACAAGTATCTCGCCCAAGGGCATCTCATAAGTGAGCAAGGCCCGACCCACATCGAGATACTTCATTTCTATATATATACCGCGGCGGTCCTTGTTGAGTTTCATTATCGATCCGAGATAATCCCCCGGCGTGATGATTTCGGTGCGAACGTAGGGCTCCTCGATGCGCTCTATCCGGTTGGCCGAAGGCAGCTTGGCCGGATTGTCCACTCCCACCGCCGCGCCATCACGCAGGATCACGTTGTAGTTCACGTTCGGGACCGTTGCGATCAATCCGAGCGAATACTCGCGCTCGAGACGCTCCTGAATCACTTCCATATGCAAGAGGCCAAGAAAGCCGCACCTGAATCCAAATCCCAGCGCTTCGGACGTTTCCGGCTCGAATTTGAAAGAAGAATCGTTCAGCTGGAGTTTCTCCAGCGCTTCTCGAAGGGATTCGTAATCTTCGGCGTCCACAGGGTACAAGCCGCTGAAGACCATTGGCTTGACCTCCTTATATCCAGGAAGGGACTCGGAGCAGGGATCCTCGTGCAAGGTGATCGTATCCCCGACCTTGGTATCCTTCAGATTTTTAAGGCCCGTTATGACATATCCCACTTCGCCGGCAACGAGCCGATCCGCCGGTATCATATCCAGCCTGAAAAAGCCCAGTTCCATCGTTTCGAATACCTTTGAGTTCGATAACATCCGGATCTTGTCCCCAGCGCCAAGCACTCCATCGAAAATCCGAATGTAAGCGACCGCCCCCCTGTACATATTGAAGAACGAGTCAAAAATCAGCCCACGGAGCTTACCATCCCGATCGCCTTTTGGCGGTGGAATCCTCGACACAATTGTCTCGAGAAGCGTGTCGATACCGGTTCCTATCCGCGCGCTCACACAGAGGATTTCGTCTTCGTCCACGCCGAGGAGCTCCACGAGCTCGTGTTTCACATGGTCCACCCTTGCGCTGGGCAGATCGATCTTATTTATCACGGGGAGAATCTCGAGGCTACCCTCCAGGGCAAGATACACGTTGGATAGCGTCTGAGCCTGTATTCCCTGGGCAGCATCGACGACTAGAATCGCTCCCTCACAGGCAGCCAGGCTTCGCGATACCTCGTACGTAAAATCAACATGGCCGGGAGTATCGATGAGGTTGAAAAGATAATCCCGCCCATTATTTGCCCTGTAGTTCATCCGAATTGGATGACTTTTGATCGTTATTCCGCGTTCACGCTCGAGGTCCATCGTATCCAGCACCTGCTCGCGCATCTGCTTCTTGTCGATGGTTTCCGTGGCTTCGAGGAACCGGTCCGCGAGCGTGGACTTTCCATGATCGATATGCGCGATGATGCAGAAATTTCTGATCTGCTCCATTGAAAAAGCCATTCGGAACAATGCCTCCAGATTATCTCGCTGCTCCAAAATATGTTTGAAAACCGGGCTCTAGTTAAAAGCTGATGGTTACGGTCAAATAACTGGTGCCGCTGGAACTCTTTGTCGTCGGGCGGTATGACCGGACGTCGTGGAGATGGGCGTCCACATAAGCATCGAGCACTCCGATGAGCCATACAGCGCCGGACCACCACGCGAAATCCTTGGTTTGCTCTTTGTAAAAGTCGACGTAGCTTTGATGGAATCCAACCTGACGGTTCTGAACAAGCCATTCCGGGCTAAATTTCGGAAACTGGTCCCGTATTTCAATAAACTGATCCCGGATTTTCTCACGACGATTCGCTTGCTTGTGTTTGAGCCATATCTGACTCATATAGAATCCGCTCAGCCCGACCATGAGCATCGTCTTGATCCTTCTGCCGTTGTAAAGCTGTCCAAGGCCGGGCACTGCCATCGAACAGAACATTGCCACTCTGGGCGATTTCTTCCTTTCCCAGAGGTGTTTTCCAGGCGCCTCCTCCTGCGCGATCATTTGGAGCTCGCGTTTCAACTCCAATTGATCCTTTTTGGGCGATAACCTCTTGACTTCGGTGACGCTTTTGGCAGAATCCACTTTTTCTTGTGAGAACTGGTACGTTTCGAATGATCCACCCCAAGCGACGCCGGTCGTTACCGCCATCAGACAGATGACGCAAAGGATACGTTTCAACATGCTGCTGGAACCGCCGGATAAAATTGGCGGGAATGTGTGGGAATCGAACCCACCTCGGCCGATTAAACAACCGACATAGGGATTTGAAGTCCCCGGGGTCCACCAGGGCCCATCCATTCCCGACGAAAGGCCGCAAACCAGAGTATGAGAAATATACAGAATTAAACGTCGATAACGAAACAGGAAAATCGGCGCTACTTTCGGGCGATCGCTTCTATTTCGACAAGCGCTCCAAGTGGAAGCCTCGCTACCTCGACAGTAGCCCTGGCGGGAGGATTTTTCACGAAATACCGACTGTAAATTTCGTTCACCTTTTGGAAGTCTTCCATAGATGCCAGATAGATCGTCGTTTTGACGATGTTTTCCATTCCCATGGCCGCAGCTTCCAGAACGGCGGCGATATTCTTCAGCACGCGGTGAGTTTGAGCCTCAACGCCTCCCTCAACGAACTTGCCCGTCTCCGCCTCGATCCCGATCTGTCCGGAAAGAAAAAGAGTGTCCCCATCGAGAACGGCCTGGCTATAGGGACCGAGCGCTTTGGGCGCGTGATCCGTATGTATGAGCTTTTTCATTTCGCCTCCCACTATTGGATGAAACTGCAGCGATAAGGATTCTATTGCCGTTTGAATCAGGTTGGCGGCATCCTCACTCTACCGTCACACTCTTCGCCAAGTTTCGTGGCTGATCAACGTTGCAACCCCTCAAGACAGCGATATGATAGGCAAGGAGCTGGAGCGGGATAACAGTGAGAATCGGGTACAGCATATCGAGCGTCTGCGGTATGGTGATCACATGATCGGCGACTTTGGCGACTTCTTCGTCCTCTTCAGTTGCGATCACGATGAGCCTTCCTTTTCTCGCTTTGACTTCGGCGATATTCCCTTGAATTTTTGAGTAGGCGCTATCCCTCGGACAGATCACGACCACCGGCATGTTCTTATCGATCAAAGCAATGGGGCCATGCTTCATCTCTGCAGCGGGATAACCTTCCGCATGGACATATGAAATTTCTTTGAGCTTCAAAGCACCTTCCAAGGCCACCGGGAAATGGGCCCCCCTCCCGAGATACAGGAAGTTCGAGTCGTTGCAGTACGCCTTGGCGATCTTTTCTATTTCCTCGTTATGATTTAGAATCTGCTGCACCTGATCCGGGATCTTCTGAAGCGCTTCGATGATTTCCTGGCCTTCACTCCTGCCCATCACCCGCATCCGCCCGAGCATGATCGCCAGCAGGGTTAACGCAGTAACCTGGGAGGTGAAAGCCTTGGTGGAGGCAACGCCGATCTCCGGCCCCGCGTGGATGTACACACCACCGTCCGATTCGCGGGCGATCGTGCTGCCTACAACATTACAAACTCCCAGGACTCTGGATCCTTTGCGCTTGGCCTCGCGCATCGCCTCCAACGTATCGATCGTCTCGCCAGACTGGCTGATCGCAAGAGTGATCGTTCCCGGTTCGATGATCGGATTGCGGTACCTGAACTCGGAGGCATACTCGACTTCAACCGGTAACCTGGCGTATTCCTCTATCATATATTCGCCGATAAGTGCCGCGTGCCAGCTCGTCCCGCAAGCAATAATGACGATGCGCTTGATCTCCCTGAGCTCTCTCTCAGACATATTGAGCCCGCCGAGCTTGGCGTAACCCGATTCGTGGATCAATCTTCCTCGGCACGCGTTGTGGATCGTTTCCGGCTGCTCGAAAATCTCCTTGAGCATGAAATGAGCGTATCCGCCCTTCTCGATCATCTCCAAATCCCAGGAAATTTCCTCGATTTCTTTTTGGATCTCGACATTTTCGGTGGTCATCGTACTGAATCCCGAGGGCCCCACGGTGACCATCTCCTTGTCATCGAGATAAACCACCTGACGGGTATGCTTGAGAATCGCCGAAACATCGGAAGCAAGAAGATACTCGTCGTCTGCGACACCCACCACGAGAGGGCTTCCATTGCGAACTCCGATGAGCTTGTTTGGATCTTTCTTGGAGAGAATCACCAAGCCGTAGGTCCCTTCCAGCTGGGCGACAGCCTTCTGAACGGCTTCCTCGAAAGAATCGTCGTAAAATTCTTCGATGAGGTGGGCGATAATCTCCGTATCGGTATCCGTTTTGAATTTGTGGCCTGACTCCTCGAGACGCTTTTTCAATACCCGGTAATTTTCAATGATGCCGTTGTGGATTACTGCGATACTTCCCTTGCAATCCACATGCGGGTGGGCGTTTTGCGTTGTCGGCTCTCCGTGAGTCGCCCAGCGGGTGTGGGCAAGGCCCACCGTTCCTGGAACCTCCTTGCCCGATAGCCGCTGTTCCAACGTGCTGATCTTCCCCTCGGTTTTTTCAACCACAATGCAGCCGTCTTGGAGAACGGCAATCCCCGCCGAGTCGTACCCCCGGTATTCGAGTCGTTTCAAGCTTTCGAGCAAAATTGGCAGTGCCTGGTTTTTTCCAAGGTATCCAACGATTCCGCACATGAGCGAACTCCTGTTGCAACAATATTAATTGAAGGATTCTTTTAGAATCCGCCGAGCAGCTTTTATCAAATCCTGAACTTTATCTTCGGTGGCCGCCTCGGAGATGATTCTCACGATGCCTTCCGTATTCGACAAACGCAGGTGAAACCAGCCTTCCGAGAACAGCGCTTTAACTCCATCACGCGTGTCGATCTTATCAGGTTTGAGCCCTTGGATTAAACGGGAAATCTTCTTCGCTGAGAAATCCCCTGTCTTAGGAGCCTTTTCTTTATGCATGACAAACGGGGGATACCGGTCAATCTGATCCCTAAGTGACGTCTTCCTCTCCGTAAGTAGCTGCAAGATAAGTGCCATAGAGAGCATGGCGTCTCGGCCCGGGTGGAGTTCCGGATAGATGATCCCTCCATTGCCCTCTCCCCCGATGACGGCGTGGCAATCGAGCATCTTGGCCACCACATGGGCCTCACCCACGGGCGTTCGCGATACTTGGACTCCGTGGGATTCGGCGATCCGATCGATGATCGATGATGTGCTCACGTTCACCACAACCGGACCGGGATTATTCGCGAGCACCAGATCCACGCCAAGGGCCAGCGTATATTCCTCGCTGATTGCGTTCCCCAGGTTATCTACCAGCGCAAGCCGATCCGCATCGGGATCGGCAGCGAAACCAATGTCGGCTTGCTCTTCCTTGACGCGGTTGGCGAGCACGGAGAGGTTTTCCGGTCTGGGCTCCGGATCCCGGTGAAAATTGCCATCCAGCTCGCAATCCAATTTAATGACCCGCGCGCCAAGCGCATCCAGCAAATCCGGTGCGATCACACTGCCCGCACCATTGATACAGTCGAGAACAACGGTAAAACGGCGATCGCGGATTCTCGAGGCATCAATGATGTCGAGCGAGAGAATCGCTTCGATGTGATCCCTCGCCGCATTGGAGTACGAACGGACCTTTCCTTTGGAACTCTCACCGGCGAGGACAAACCGATCGGCCTGAAAAGCGTTGAACAGCTCATCGCCCGCTTCTTTCTCGATGAATATTCCCCGTCTGTCGAGGAACTTTAGCGCATTCCACTCGATTGGATTGTGACTCGCCGTAACGATAACTCCTCCGGCTGCTTTATGTCGCTCAACGACCATCTCGACCGTTGGAGTGGCGGCAATCCCCAGATCGATGCAGTCGTGTCCCGTTGCGGTTACCGCGCCGATCGCCGCTTGCATCAGCGCTTCACCGGAGGGGCGGGTATCCCGTCCCATAACGATGGGACCCGCGGGAAGGATCGAGGCGAACGCAAGTACCAGTCTTTTGACGATGTCGGTGTCCAGGCTCTCCCCAACGATTCCCCTAGCTCCGGAAACGCTGAAGAGGAGTCTGCCGGGCTCGATTTCCTTGGATGGCCTCTCGGATTTCCTTTTAGCCGGTTTTTTCATATGGGCATCATATGCAATAGCTTCAGGATGTCAAGAGATGGATCGAACGGCCTGTTCATGTCTCATATGTATTAAATCTATCAAAAGTCCCGTAAACTCAACAAAAAAATGGAGCTGGAGAGTGGATTCGAACGGCGGAACCATGCATTGCGAATGGGCCTCTAATAGGACTGATAAGTCGCTGTGACTGATCAAATTAACAAATTTCTCAAGGGCGTACAGTGAAACCATATCCGCGCACTCTTGCGTGTATTCGAGCAGAGTTGCAGGTTTTATACAAGTGTAGTAATAAGAAGAAGTGTAATATTGAAAGCGCTGTTGCTAACTTGATATTAGCTATGCCAAATGTCATCTCAGAGATGTAACCAACGGAAAGGAGCGGTGGACAAATGGAGTACCGGTTTCTTGGCTCTTCTGGCCTCAAAGTGTCGGCACTGTCTCTTGGCTCATGGGTGACCTATGGTTCCCAGGTCGGAGAGGATGTCGCGTTTGAGTGCATGACGGCCGCTTACGAGCATGGCGTGAACTTCTTTGATAATGCGGAGGCGTATGCGTCGGGCGAATCCGAGGTCGTGATGGGTAACGTCATCCGACGCGCGGGCTGGAAGCGCTCCGACCTGGTGATATCGACCAAGATCTTCTGGGGAGGGCAAGGTCCCAACGATCGAGGTCTGTCACGCAAACATATAATAGAGGGAGTCAATGCGTCATTGGCGCGGATCAAGCTCGACTATGTCGACCTCATTTTCTGCCACCGACCCGACCCGGATACACCCATTGAGGAAACGGTGCGTGCAATGAATTGGGTGATCGATCAAGGCAAAGCATTCTACTGGGGGACGAGCGAGTGGAGCGCCGATGAGATCATGGAAGCGGCAATGATTGCGAAACGTGAACACCTCGTGGGGCCGCAAATGGAACAACCGCAGTACAACATGTTCCATCGTGATCGAGTTGAAAGGGAGTACGCACGGCTCTACGATGACATCGGGCTGGGCTTGACGGTCTGGAGTCCTCTTGGCAGCGGCTTACTCACCGGAAAGTACGATGACGGCTGCCCCCCACAGACGCGCGCCAGTCTCGCAGGCATGGAATGGCTTCGCGAGGAGCTCGTGGGAGAGACCGCAGCCGAGAATCGAGAGAAGGTCCGCCAGCTCAAATCGATCGCGGAGGAAGTCGGATGCACGCGCGCCCAACTCGCGCTGGCCTGGTGCCTTGCCAATCCGAACGTCAGCACAGTGATCACCGGCGCTTCCCGGCTGGAGCAGGTGAAAGAGAACATGGCGGCCCTGGACGTTGTCGCGAAGCTGACCCCCGACGTCATCGGCTCGATCGAGGAGCTTCTCGACAACAAGCCACCCGCAGCGCCAAACTATCGCTGATCTTTTCTTTTCCTTTCATAACGAGCTTCGTGAGAGAGCGGGTGAATGCTGATAAGGCGCTGGCTTTGATGACATTATATCTCTCATGGGGTCAAATTTAGAATGTTCGTCGCAGATCATCGCCTCCATCCAGCGATTCCACTAGCAAATCCACTGTATCAGTCTCATGATCGTCGGTAACTGCTCTGCGTTCGACCAAACAAAACGGAGGTTGACCCAGCCGGATCCATATCACTTCAGCAGAACCATCTTTTTCGTGAGCGTCCGGTTGCCTGCGGTCAGGCGGTAGAAATAGACGCCTGAAGCAGCAGGATTGCCACGGGATCCAGTGGCATCCCAAGTGATTTCTCTATAGCCTTCATTTTGCATGCCGTCTATGAGAACTTTGATAAGTTTACCTTCAAGGTTATAGATGGACAGATTCACTCGTGCTTTTTCGGGCAAAGTAAATGAAATCGTTGTCATTGGATTGAACGGATTCGGATAGTTTTGATACAGCATCACATCCGGCAGCAACGGTCCGCGCGCAGAAGGCACTCCGGTTGCGCCGACGCGCACTTCCGTTATGAACCACTGTGCGTTCTCTGCTGTGATCGATGCGTGGTCTTGATTGGCCGCAGGATAATAGATTGTATCGAAAGGCGTATGGCTCAGGATGTCCGGGTCCCCCGCGATATCATAAAACAGATCTTCTGTATCGATCGCGAGCGCGCTGATCGTTGGGATAAAACAATGATTGTCATGAAGGGCAATGATGTCACCGTATGGCGCTTCGGTCGAATCCATATCGGCCATAGAAGCCCGCCAGCCGCCGGGGGCGTTGTCATAGGGCTGCGTGCCCGATACCGTAACGCTCAGCGTCGTGGGTATAATAATAATACGGATATACCCGTCGAAGATCATCTGTTCGCTACTGTCTGGCACTGCCCAAACATTGCCTCTAATCGTTGTTAGAGGCTCGCTGTATTCGTACTGGATAATCTGATCTCCCGGTGCAAAACCCTGTCCGAGCTGATAACCACTTCCATTGGCGATGGCCACTTTGCGCAGGTTCTCAGGATACTCGCCAATGCTCGAGAAGTCGGCAAGCAACCCTGCGCGAAGGGAATCAGGTTCACCTGTCGAACCGGGAGGCATCGTATAATGATACACCAGCATCTGCCGGGCGGCGGGACGGTTCAACCGGTCGAGCATCTCGGCGGCTGCATCCGACAGCCCCGAGAAGAACTCCAGCCAGTACTGCACGCCAAGGGGGACATTAGCCCCGTGGTGCGGCGCATCGAATGAAATGAAGTTTCGCACGCGGTGTTCGAGGCCATGTGTCTCCATATAGGCCAGCGCATAGCGAGCGCACAGGCCCCCCATACTCGCGCCAGCCACCACGAGAGTGGCCGTGGTATCTATTGCGGACTGCACTTGTTGAATCAGCTCGATGACCACATAGCCATTTCTCTGGACGTAGTCTGTAGCATCCGTAAAATTCAACATCACGATATCATATCCTTCGCTACGGAGCGTCTCTATCATGTTTTCCTTATTGAGGTGGTTGTATAGCTCATCCCAATCCCAACTGTTGTCGAGATCGAATCCTTCGACGGCGATGACGGGATTGGTGAGCGTTCCTAAAGAATCGGCCAGATACACGTAGGCCTCGCCATTTCCATGCTGCCCTTCATAAGGAATGGAAGCTGTGACGAAAAGCGTGTCGTGTGGACTCGGTATCGGCTGCGCTTCTACACGCGTCCAGAAAACGCAGATCAGAAACATGAAGAGAATGAGAGGAATGCATCTGAATCGCTTCATCACGAGCCCTCCCGTTGGGGATTATCTCAAGGTGTTAGCATGCCCAAGCTATTAATTATTTTACCATAAATAACCGCAATAATCAAAAAATGGCTCACGAGGGTAGCGTAACATGGAGTGCTAAATTTGGGAAGGTGAATGAAAAGAGAAGGGGCGTATCGTCCCGCGAAGGAACCATAGCCCAATAGGGGGGCGCCCATGCATCAACAAACTTCGTGTGCGATGGGAAGGTTCTCGATGTCTAGCCGTACGTCGAGGATATTCTCGTGGAGCTGGTGGAGTCGGCTTCAACGCTAACGAATACTGCGAGACCTTAGAACGAAACCGCAAGAAAACTGTGATAGAGGGTTTTTTGTAGAAATGCCAAATCGCGAAGTTCTCTGAAAAATGGAGCTGGAGCGCGGAATCGAACCGCTGACCTGCGCATTACGAGTGGGGTGCTCTAGCTGATACTGAATCATCGGTAATATGCCAAATTTAGGCATGCTCTGCACATTTTAATTTTTCATTTTATTCCAGAGCTGATTTTGAAATATCAATAATTGTCGTTCGATTTCTTTATCTTTGTTGACTTGCAGCGCTCTTTTCAAATAGCCATCTGCCTTATCGTACATTCCCAGAATGTAGCATATTCTTGCGCTTTCTCTAAGCGATTCGATATCGTTTGGGTGAAGGATTAACACTTTTTCAAAGTACTCAAGGGCCTGGTCGTATTCTTTTTTTTCGAAATACAAGAGTGCAACATTCCTTATTGTTTGAAAATCATCGGGGTCGTGCTGTAGAGAACGCAAAAAATACGATTCCGCTTCCAACATTTGTTTCTGCTCCGCGAACATAATTGCCACATTGTTATACGATGCGGCCAGATTCAATCGATACCGCTCGTTACCCAACTGTGAATAAGCTTTTTCGGCCCAATCCAATGCAGCAAGCAAATCATTTTTTTCTTCATAAAAATATCGCAATTCATCATATGCATATGATTTTGCGTGCCGGCTCCACGTCGATGAGGAAGTGAGTCTTATGTATCTCTTTAAAGAGTAGTCCTCTTTCGCGTTTAAAACAACCCATGGTATCGTGTGTATTAAGCAACAGCCCAGTATTACAACACCCGCAACATGCGCTCGTTCTTTGAATAAGCCGATTAGAATCAATACGGAAGCTATTGTAATCGGAAGAGCTAAGGTACTGAACAAATCCCAGTCCCTGCTGACGCCGATCTCCATGTTGAACAGGAAGCAAAGTATGAGCGAAGATACCGCAGCGACCAACAGATAAGTAATTTTATGCTCCAAAATTATTATCTTGATATCATTGAACCTGAACATCACGAGAAATACTGCAAAAAAAGAAATAGGCGCTATTAGAATAAGCTCATTCCATATATCGATGAAATGTTTGTAAGAAAACAGCGTATAAGCAACGTTCGGTGCTAATATTCCCGGCACCAGTGGCAATATATGACCTGAAGAAGAATATTCATTGAGGAATTTCGCTAATGTAAAACCACCCGCCGAAAAAGTCAGCAGCATAATGGCTATGGGGAATATAAAAGAAATGATTATCCCAAGCGTGAACCGCATCTTACTCAGTAAAGTGCTAAATTGAAATAAATGTCTAAAATATAGATAAATAGAAGCCGGCAGGAATCCCAAAACAGATATATGCGAACAAACTGCCAGAGAAAATACGAAAAATGATACATATGCAAAAGAGCGTTTTTCGAATGATTTCACCGCCAAATAAATGAATATAAGCGTCAGTAATGCTGCGATAGAGTAGGTTTCGACATATCCATAGAACAGTTGAATCGTACCCATCGATAACATTGATAGGAATATCATCATCTTATCTCGATAGGTCGATCCGAGATAATCGGATAATCTCATGGCAACAAAAACGAACAATACTCCCGCCATTGCGCTCAACAATGCCCAGGAATCCTGCGGAGATATATTAATAAATTTCGTAGTGGATTCATAGAAAACAGAGTGTATAAATACTTCGAGCGGTTCAAGAGCCCTGTAACGGATTCCATTTTCCAGCATGCGGATCCAAAAATATCCATCTCCCAAAAAGAATATTTTCTGCCGGACAAACCAGAAAAAGGAAAATGAAATAACCGGGATCAGCAGAAAGAATATTCTATTCGAAAATATGTTTATTTTTACTTTGGGGAATCCTGATTTTCCAAGCAGTGGGGATGCGCATATAACTGCTCCTACTAGAATGAACAGCACAGTGATCGGCGCAGGAAAATATCGCCACTGATCCAATCCCCAGAAATATTCAACTGGTAAGAATATTGCACATACATGAAGCAATATAAATGCGGCACCCAAACAGGAGAGCAAAATGATGTTTATTCTATTCACGATCATTCCAACATTGAGAGTGATATATCTCCGCACACGATGGGGTTGACCTACCCCATATAGTTGTCGCCCGGTTTTCCCGGTCGGCTAAAGTCAAGCCGCACCTTGTTCCAGTACGCCCAGTGGTCCATCGCCAGCGAGGTGAACTCTGTGCCCTGGTCGCATTGGATCGTTTTGGGGCGTCCACGTTCTCTCGTCAAATCCGACAGAATGTTGACGACGTCTTCTCCACGGAACTGCTTTTTCGCTACCAGAGCCAAACACTCCCGGGTGAAGACATCGATCACTGTTAACACTCGCATCCTCTCGCCATTGGCCAGTGTATCATGCATGAAATCCATCGCCCACCGCTCGCTTGGGCTGCGAGCCATCGGAGATGTCCGACGAACCATCGCGCTTCTCCGTCGTTTGGGCCTCTTTCGCCTCAGCGCCAGCCCTTCCTCGCTGTAGAGTCGATAGACCCGCTTGTGGTTGATCGGCCAACCTTCTCATCGGAGAAGTACATGAAGACGGCGGTAACCATAGCTGATGCGAACCGTTGCCAACTCCTTTATCCGTCTCCGTAGGGGCTCTTGTCTCGGTCGGCGAGAACGATACCGCATCGTCGACCGTGCCACCCCGGTTAGCTGCCAGGCCCGCCTTTCGGAAACTTGGTATGCCTCTTGAACCCAGATTACCCACCTCCGTTTTGCCGCGGGTTTTAGAATTTTTTTTGAGCGACTCACGAAGGATATGTTTGTCCAAGGACAGATCGGCGACCAGCTGCTTGAGCTTTCGGTTCTCCTCGCGCAGCTGACGCAGCTCCCGAAGCTCGGAGACTCCCAATCCGCCGTACTTCTTTTTCCATCGATAGAACGTGGTCTCAGTGATCTCGAGCTTACGGCAGATCTCGGCCACGGGAGTGCCAGCCTCTGCCTGTCTTAAGGCTAGGATGATTTGTGCTTCGGTGAATCGACTCTTGCGCATCGCCGGGTCCTCCTTGTTCCTCGTAGGACTTTAGTGCAAACCCAGGCGACTGTCAAACGTGGGGCTTCGTGGATCAAGATGTTGGGAATAGGGCCTAATTTAGGTGCAGTTGTTGAGGATGTCAGCTAAGAATGTGGTCTAGCGTGAAGAATATTGATTCTAATTTTTCTTGAAAGTTTTTATGCGCCTGTAAGCGGTTATGTTCGCAATGATCGAAATCGCCAATACCAAGAATGTCACTAGAAACAACAAACGCGTATTGTTCCTAAGGAATATTTCAACTCTGGCCGGTAGCTTTTCGATGGGGGTATAGTGTCGTTTAAATAATATCCGATAGAATGACATTGAATGAGGGGCGATATATGGTGCCTCAAAAGATATGGGGTTCACCAATTGCGATACATTCATTCCTTCCAATTCAAGCAGCCGCTCAAACTGCAAACCTTTAATTCCTACCTGAACTATTTGAGCATCCCATTCATGTTTAGAAACTTTCAACAACTGAACTAGCCGGTCTGGAAGCTGAAATCTAACCGGATGATCTTTAAATTCAGACGTCGTTTCGTTAATGACAACAAATTCAATGCTGGTGCGGTTCTTCAAAACATCACTAAACTCAATCCGAAGTGAATCAGTGGTGACAGCTGCGGGCTGATCCATCTCAATCAAGTTCGAGCTGCCAGAATAGCTGCCTGATTTTGTAAAAATGTAGTATTTGTACTGATCGCCAAATTTTGCAAAAACGGTCATACCCGGGAAAGCATTTGTGACTTTGAAATCAATTGCATGCCGTGTTAAAGAGTGGATATCCAACTTTACCCTCGCCCGCTTTCTCCAAAAATTCACAAACTCAACAGCGGTGCATTGCCATATCTGTGCGGCTCTATTGACATCATCAATGATATTCTGAAAAAGAGCTTGGCATTCCGTCATGGTGATATCGTGCCAATGGAACACAGATATTTCCCACCTAAGCATTTTTTGAGCGAGATGTGTCCTCCAGATAGATTGCAACGGCTCATAATTAAAGGTTGTGCGGTCCTTTGATCTAAGTACCCACCACTGATCGTAGGGCTTTAATGACTCAGTGATATCAATGATGTCCGTACCCGGGATGTTAAGGGGATAGGGTATGTCATCATCCACATACCATTTGATATCGAAGTCCTGAAGCGCTGAGAACAAATCGTCGTGATAGTGCAGGTACTCACCGACAAATCCGCCTGGCTTATTTCCAATAATCACGTTTTGGATAAAGGAATTTCGCAAAAGGGTCTCGGCCGTGGAACCATAATCCCGGTGGTTGTGAATGCCTATTTCATATCCTAATCGGTGGTACAGTTTGATGAGTTCCGGATAATGAGATAATGCATCTTCGCTCACAGCGTAAGTAAATTTCGCATCGAAATTGGCCAGGCTACCTGAGTCGCGGGATGAATAATCATATCCGCCTTCTCCATGAACAAGAAATATCACCGAGGTTAGGGCCCCGCTCGGGTAAGGCATGATTCCGAAGGATTCATCGATTTCCAACTGGTTATTACAGGCCTGATGAATAGCATTAATAAGATGGGGTAAAGATCTACGGTTTTCAAATAAAGTGGCGAGGTGAGGTTTTATGGTTAAGATAGATGAATTACCTAACGACGATTCGTAGATGGAAACTGCTCTGGATTCATAATGAATTTTCTCCCGTTCAAGATCATGGATCACAGGATTCGAAGCTGACTGCATCAACACAATGCCCCTCGAAGTGGCGGCTTCGAGACGTGATGCACCCAATTCCCTATCGCAATATAGAACATTAAAGTCATCGAGGTCGGTCGTGTCATCGATCTGCTCGGTCAGCAGACCGCGAGTGTTTAAATAGCTAAAAATCCACAATGAGCGAAGAGTTCGATCCTTGTATGGGGAGAGAGGCGTCACCTGTTGATGCAATCCCCAGACCGCGATTCGAGGTAGTTTCATATCCGAACCCACCGTAAGGGCCGGCCATAAAAGGCAGACGACTATCGATATGATTAACGTCTTGGCTGCTGTCCATGAGGCAAATAATTTCATGGCAGATATATAAAAATCTTTCTTGGAAATACAGGGAAAGTGCCAATTCAATCAAAGGCGATATCCGTTTCCTGTGACGCTTTGATTGTAAGTCAATAGTACCCGTGGTTCAAATATCAATAATAAGATCTGACAGACGTTTGGGACGCCTAGCAAACTAAGCCATTAACTATACCCAGTCAGAACGCAACTGTAAGATGGTGGTTTTCGGCGCATGTGCCAGAAGACACAACTATTTGATTTCATTGGAGCTGGAGAGCGGAATCGAACCGCTGACCTACGCATTACGAGTGCGGTGATCTAGGAAAAGCTAATGTCTTGTGATTGCTCTACTTGCCAAATTTATCAAAACGTTACAGCAGAGATATAACTGCTTATTCCTGCGCATAGTCGCGTATTCTTGCGGGTATTATACGGTGTTGGTGCAAGAAGAAGTGTAATATGAAAAACACAGTTGATATTCCAGAACATTGATTGGGCAATGAAGTTCGAGTCCGATCCGGCTCCGAGTTATGATCGAAAGTTGTGTATAGCCTAGAAAAGAAAGGCGGCGTATCCTGGTGATT